>OLQC01002743.1_pt1 | contig 11261 bp, 9 predicted proteins | sample 1672471 | NCBI WGS metagenome assembly OLQC01 (sample SAMEA3136689, study PRJEB25190) | human gut metagenome | biome: human gut; feature: human-associated habitat; material: faeces | place: Austria | collected 2013
AGGTCAGAGCCATACCGACGTACATAGCGATACCAGCGTCAAAGGTCTTGGGGGACTTGTTGGTGCCGGTGGAGGGAGTGGTGGTAGTGGTCCAATACCAGTTGCCAGTCAGTCCAGTGGTATCAGCACCAGAAGGAATGGAAGCATAGTTAGCAGCCTCGACAGCAACAGCCTTGCACTTGGAGCAGGTGTAACCAGTGACCTTGCCATCCTTGATGGTAGGAACAGCAACGTGCTGAACCTTAGTGGCGTTCAGAGTCACAACGCGAACGACCTTGCCATCAACAGTCAGGAGCTTGTCAGCGGTATCGGAGCTGCCAGCAGCAACAGCCAGCTTGGTGGTGCCGTTATCCTCATAAGTGTAGTAGGTCTTGGTGGAATCGTAGCTGGCGGGCTTGTCAAACTTACCGCAAACATCAGCGAAATCGTTGTAGACCTTACCAGTGAAGTAAGAAGTGACCTCTACCGCGCCCAGATACATGACCACGTTCTTGCAATCCTTGTCGCTATACAGAACAGCATTGGCCTCAGCCAGAGAACTGACGACGATGTAATTGCCATAGGTCGCCTCAGTGTAATGCGCATAGACACCAGCAGCAGTCTTGCCATCGGTAGTCTTGGGATCGGTATTACCGGTATAGGTCAAAGTAGCCTCTACCGCAGTAGCACCAGCGTTAGTGCCCTTCAGATAACCAGTGACCTTGTCGCCGGTCGCCGCGAAAGCGGTGGTGCACAGTGCCAGAGCCATGACCATGGCCAGCACAGTTGCAATGATCTTCTTCATGTTTGTTTCCTCCATAAAAATTTGTTTGTGTCCGGTTCGGCTTCATCCTCCGAGACAGCGTTTACAACGTAAACATCATTATGTTGTAAAAATTTTTACGGATTTTATTACCAGTTATTTCCATTTTTGAGATAGTGACATCACCCCGTTAAAAATCGCCCGAAATTGGAAATAATTTCCATTTCTTCCATAATTTACCAGTAATTTACGCAATTTATACGAGCACCTGTAAAGCGTAATTCCTGTATAACGCAGCATTTATGCAATTCAAATCGAGATTTTCAAAAAACGCAACAACTTAGCTGGAAAAATTTTCCAGTCAAAATCGAAAGGTCATTATGTAAACTGCTTTGACGCTGATAGCGGCCAAAAGCCATTCATAATTCGGTTACAATTTATTCAGCGAAAGCGTTGTCTGCGTTTTTGTGCGTAAAAGGAGCTTCGCCGCCCCGGCGGCGCGGAGGCTGGCGCGGAGGCTTACGCAGCCGCTTGCCCCAGCCACGGTAGGGGCGTTTTCTTCTCTCGGGCGGGCGATCATCAAATCGCGCCAAAGAGGTGCGCCTCCGGACGCGGGGGTACATCTGTGAATGTTTCGTTAAGATGCCGTTAAGAAATCGCCAATTTTCTTGAAAACCAGATTTCAGAGTGCTACCATGAGACAATATAGGGGGCGCGAGGTACAGGCCTCGCGCGACAGGAGGGGAGCTCCCGGGAGACAGATATCATCTGTTGCCCGGGAGCCTTGTTTTGCCTGCTAAATACCCCGGCTGCGCTTTTCGCACAGCCGGGGTATCGGTCAATTTATTTGCTGTCCGGCAAGATGCCCAGCAGCACCAATGGCGCATCTCCTGTGTTATCAATGCCGTGGGTGTGGCCCTCGGGACAGTAGTGGGTCATGCCGGCGGTCAAGGGTACGTCCATCCCATCGTCGTGGCATACGCCGCAGCCGGACAGCACGTGAATGATCTCACAGTTGCCAGTGTGGGTATGCAGGCCGATGGAGGACCCCGCGGGCAGGGTCAATGTCAGGATACGGCCCATGCCGTCGGCAATGGCGGTGCGGACGTGGGCTTCGCCGGCGCCGCCCTTGAAATGCGGCACAACAGTCGGATCGACAGCGTTAAAATCCAGCGTCATTTGAGTCCCTCCTTATTTCGATTTCCGTATGCGATCGGTGATGGCCTGCCCGGTGGGCGTAACGGCCAGACCGCCCAGCGCCGTCTCGCGGAATTCCACGGGCATACGGCGGCCCACCTCGCCCATGGCGTCGATGACCTCGTCCACGGGAATGCGGCTGGTGATGCCCGCCATGGCCATGTCCGCCACGCTGACGGCGTTCACCGCGCCGATGACGTTGCGCTTGACGCAGGGAACCTCCACCAGGCCCGCCACGGGATCGCAGATCAGGCCCATCAGGTTTTTCAGCGCCATGGCCACCGCGTGGCCGATCTGCTCGCCGCTGCCGCCCCGCAGGGCCACCAGCGCCCCAGCCGCCATGGCGGAGGCCGTGCCGATCTCCGCCTGACAGCCGCCGGAAGCGCCGGCGATGCACGCTCGATAGGCGATGACCGCGCCGATACCACTGGCCACATACAGGGCCTCCAGCAGCTGGTGCTGGCTCAGCTCCTCGTACCTGCACAGGGGCAGCAGCACCGCCGGCAGCACGCCGCAGGCGCCCGCCGTAGGCGCCGCCACGATGCGGCACATGCAGGCGTTGGACTCCGCCATGGACAGCGCCTCGGCGATGACCTCGCTGACGTAGCCGCCGGACATGGCCTCGCCCCGCAGGCAGTACTGCCGCATTTTCATGCCGTCGCCGCCCACCAGGCCGCTGACGCTCTTGCGCCGGCCGGTGTAGCTGTCCGCCGCATCGGCCATGGCCTGCCAGGTGATGAGCATTTTGGCCATGGACTGGTTGCGCGTTACCTGGCGCTCGTCCATATCCGTCTCCAGCACGATCTCCCAGAAGGGCTTGCCCTCCTGCTCCATGCGGTCAAATATTTCCTTCATCGAATCCAGAGCCATCGTCATCCTCCTCCTTGTCGTAGTAGGTCATGGACAGCACGCCCGGCAGCTCGGACAGAAACGCCACCTGGCTGGGCTTGAGGTGCTGATCCAGCTCGATGACCATCAGCGCGTCGCCGCCCCGCTTGTGGCGGTACAGACTCATGTTGGCTACGTTGACGCGCAGCTGGCTTAGTATGCTGGTGATGGCCGCTACGGTGCCGCTGGCGTCCTGGTTGCGGATGACCAGCGTGTTGAACATACCGTTGAAGTTCACGTCGATGCCGTCCAGCTTGTTCACCATGATGCGGCCGCCGCCAATGGACGATGCCTGCATGGTCAGTGTCCTGCCGTCGGCGCTCTTGGCCTCGATGACGGCGGTGTTGGGGTGGGCATCCCGCAGCTTGATCTCGTCTATGGTGTAGGTCAACCCGGCCTTTTCCGCCTCGGCAAAGGCGTCCGGCAGGCGGGGGTCGTCCGGCTTCATGCCCAGCAGACCGCCTACCAGCGCGCGGTCCGTGCCGTGGCCGGCGCCCGTCTCGGCAAAGGAGCCGTAGAGGTGGATGGCGGCCTTGACCGGCGGCGCACCCAGCAGTGTGCGGGCCATGGCGCCGATCTTGGCGGCGCCGGCGGTGTGGGAGCTGGAGGGACCGATCATCACCGGACCCAGTATTTCAAAGATATCCAGCATAGAAAAACTCCTTTCAGAGTGTGTCGAGGGTATTGTACCACATAATGCGGCGCGGGACAATGGCTTTGTGGGTGGTTGTCGGCACGTCAGATTGACAAAAACCGGCAAACGGCTTATAATACATTTCAAGGACGCTGCAATAAACGGCAGGCGGTTAGTCACAGCCCCGAGAGGGGGTGACATACATGTTTTTCGTGGTTACGATTCATATTCTGGGTCATTCGATCTCGATACGAGTCCAACGACTGAAAAGCAAAAACCGCCACCCTGGCCGGTGACGGTTTTTGTGGGCTGTAAAGCCCATTAAAATCATTTACCAATTCTGGGGCTGACCGCTTGTCGCAGCGTCCCCTTCTATTTACTATTATACCCATCCCGCTGGATTTGTCAAGGGGCAGTCCCCGCCCCACAAATTGCGGCAAAAAAAGAAAGGCCTAGGGAAAAACACCCTTTACTATCCCTCCCGCGACAGCGGGAGGGTTATATATTTATCCCCCGCGGCAGCGGGGGATATTTATTTTGTCCGCGCCGACAGGCGCGGGCTGATTAAGCGCAAAAAAGAAGCACCCCGCGGGCAAGCAATCTTTATTCACCCCACCCCCGCCAGGGGGTGGGATAATTAAAGTCAAAAAAGAAAGGCCCGCAGAAAAACGATCTTTACTATTCCTCCCGCGGCAGCAGGAGGTATAATTAAGCGCAAAAAAAGAAAGGCCCAATGGGCCTTTCTCTTTTTTGAGTTTAATTAGAACTCCTTTTTCTTGCCGATGACCACGGCGGAGCCGGCGACGGAGGTCAGAGCCATACCGACGTACATAGCGATACCGGCGTCAAAGGTCTTGGGGGACTTGTTGGTGTCGGTGGTGGTACCGGTGGTCTTGCCAGCCTCGACCAGATACAGGGTAGCAGCGTTCTTCAGCAACTTGCTGCTGACAACGCCGTTAGCGTTAGCATAAGCGGCGACCTCGGCAGCGTTGTTGTAATCATAGTACTCGTTCTTCAGAGCACCAGTCTCGGAGTTGCGAACGGTGACAAAACGAGCACCGCACAGAGCGCACTTGTAAACATCCAGCTTAGCAGTACCATAGGTGGTGCCATCCTTGACCAGAATGTGACCCTTGTTCAGGACGTGGGTGCCGCCCAGCGCATTAGTATTGTAGTAACCAATCGCAGCGGTAGAAGTAGAGCCGAAATACACGACGCTAGCGGGAACAGTGATCTTGTTAGCTTCTACAGTCTGCTTGTCGTTGTAAGCCTTGACATCATCAGCCTTTACATAAGTCGCGCTCTCATTCAGGTCGGTGTAAACGGTAACCTTGTAGCCGTTATCTGCGCAGGTAGCAGCAGCAACGATCTCGCTGACAATCAGATTCTGCTTGGTATAACCAGCAGCAATAACAGCCTGCTCAGCAACGGTGATCTGATCGAACTTCTTGGTGTCCTTGTTCCAGACATAATAGATGTCCAGATCGGCCTGGTTAGAGTCGACGGCAGACCAATAGAAATCGCCAGTGTTAGCACCAGCAACCTTAACGATGGTCTTGCCAGTGTTGTTCCACTTGTCGGCAGCAGAGTCCATCCAATAGCCGGCGTCAGCACTCTCGATAAAGGACACCGCATTAGCGTTGCTATTCACGAGCTGCATATTGTCCGCCAGAGTGTGGGTCGCCGCGAAAGCGGTGGTGCACAGTGCCAGAGCCATGACCATGGCCAGCACAGTTGCAATGATCTTCTTCATGTTTGTTTCCTCCATAAAAATTTGTTTGTGTCCGGTTCTGCTTCATCCTCCGAGACAGTGTTTACAACGTAAACATCATTATGTTGTAAAAATTTTTACGGATTTTGTTTCCAGTTATTTCCATTTTTGAGACAGCGCCGCCGCGCCGTCAAAAATCGCCCGAAATTGGAAATAATTTCCATTTCTTCCATAATTTACCAGGAATTTACGCAATTTATCTGAGCACCTGTAAAGCGTAATTCCTGTGTAACGCAGCATTTATGCAATTCAAATTGAGATTTTCAAAAAATGCAACAACTTCGCTGGAAAAATTTTCCAGCTAAAATCGAAAAGCCATTATGTAAACTACTTTGACGCTGATAGCGGCCAAAAGCCGTTCATAATTCGGTTACAATTTATTCGGTGAAAGCGTTGTCTGTGTTTTTGTGCGTAAAAGGAGCTTCGCCGCCCCTGCGGCGCGGAGGCTGGCGCGGAGGCTTACGCGGCCGCTTGCCCCAGCCACGGTAGGGACGTTTTCTTCTCCCGGGCGGGCGATTATCAAATCGCGCCTATTGCCTGCACTTTTCTGAACACACCGGCGCAGAGACGTTGAACAGCGCGAAAAATTGGCTAAAAACGCGAATTATCCTTGAAAAACAGTTTGCAAAGTGGTATCGTACTATTTGGCCTTGCAGGGGGCTGCGGCATAGGGGTACACCGCACGGCAGGGGGGATCAACAAGGGGACACGAAGCCGAGGGGCTCGCTGCGCGGGAGAATGTACAGTGCACGAGCGCGCTTCGCAGGGGGCAAAGGCTCCCGAGAGACGGATATCCGTCCCCCGGGAGCTTTTTTCTGTGCAGCTTTTCGGTTCTCTTAAAAATTTCCTGCGGTTTTCTTGCTTTTATCGAAAAATATGGTATACTGATAGCACTTGTATTGCGCCGTATGGACCGAGCGCTGTCTGGACACACTATGTTTGGCGCTTTTGACGCCGGCACAGCGCCGCCGCATACAAGCACCGATGACTTGAAAAGAGGGAAACTGCCTTGAATAAATACATGATCCGCGGCGGACGAGAGCTTTTTGGTGAAGTGACCGTCAGCGGTGCGAAAAACGCCGCTGTAGCTATCATCCCTGCCGCCCTGCTGGTGGATGGCGTATGCCGTATCGAGAACATCCCCCAGATCAGCGATGTGACCCTGTTCTTCTCTATTCTGGAGGAGCTGGGCGCAAAGGTGCGCGTGCTGAACCAGCACGCCATTGAGATCGACTGCCACGCCATCCACTCCACCCGCCCGTCCTACGATCTTGCCCGCCGTATCCGCGCCAGCTACTACCTGCTGGGTGCGCTGCTGGGCCGCTTCGGCCAGGCCACCGTGGCCATGCCCGGCGGCTGCAACTTCGGCGTCCGGCCCATCGACCAGCATATCAAGGGCTTCACCACCATGGGCGCTGAGGTGTCCGTGGAGGGAGGCTTCATCCACACCGCCGCCAAAAACGGCCGTCTGGTGGGCGCGCCGGTATATCTGGACGTGGTGAGCGTGGGTGCCACCATGAATATTATGATGGCCGCGGCACTGGCCGAGGGTACCACCACGATCGAAAACGCCGCCAAGGAGCCGCACATCGTGGACCTGGCTAACTTCCTCAACTCCATGGGCGCCGACATCAAAGGCGCGGGCACGGATTCCATCAAGATCCGCGGCGTGAAGCGCCTGACCGGCGGCTCTTACGGCATTATTCCCGACCAAATCGAGGCGGGCACCTATATGGCCGCCGTGGCGGCCACCGGCGGCCAGCTGCTGCTGAAGAACGTCATCCCCAAGCACATGGAGTGCATCAGCGCCAAGCTGATGGAGATGGGCGTATCCGTCACAGAAGATGACGACTCCCTGCTGGTGCGGCGCAGCGGTCCGCTGACAAAGACCAACGTCAAAACGCTGCCCTATCCCGGTTTCCCCACGGATATGCAGCCCCAGATCACCGCGGTGCTGGCGCTGGCGGAGGGGACAAGCCTGGTGACCGAGGGCGTATACGGTGCCAACCGCTTCAAGTATGTGGATGAACTGAAGCGCCTGGGCGCACACATTCAGGTGGACGGCAAGGTGGCGGTTGTAGAGGGCGTGAAGCAGCTGGTGGGTGCCCCCATTCAGGCCTGCGATCTTCGCGCCGGCGCAGCACTGGTCATTGCCGGTCTTGCGGCGCAGGGCACCACCGAGCTGAGCCACATCAACTATATCGAGCGCGGCTACGAGAATCTGGTAGGCAAGCTCCGCGCGGTGGGCGCGGATATCTCCCTGGTGGACGTGCCCGATGAGGCTGACACCGAGACCCACGCAGGATAACACGAAGCCATCCAGCGCCCGCTGCGAGAGGCCGCAGCCAACTGCGGCTTGCCGCGGCGGGTGTTTTCGTTCAGAGAGGACATAGACCGTTGTTGACCGTACATATCTTAGCCAGTGGGTCTGAGGGTAACTGCCTGCTGGTCAGCGCCGGCGGGACCCACCTTCTGGTGGACGCCGGTATCTCCGCGCGGCGAATATGCGGCGCCCTGCAGGCGCTTGCCCTGTCCCCGTCGGACATCTCCGGCGTTTTGCTGACCCATGAGCACACGGACCACATTTGCGGCGTGGCGACGCTGACAAAGCAGCACCGTCTGCCGCTGTACGCCAGCCGTGGAACGGCGGAAGCCCTGTGCCGCAAGAGTTCCTGCGTGTCGGATGTACTGCGTGTCATTCCGAGGGCAGGCGCTTTCGACATCGGGAACGCCCGGATCACCGTATTCCCCACCAGCCATGACGCCACGGAGAGCATCGATTTTCGCGTGGACCACGGCGGAGCCGGCATCGGGATACTCACGGATACGGGCTTTGTCACACCGGAGGCTGAGCAGACGCTGGCAGGCGTTGACCTCATGGTGCTGGAGAGCAACCACGACGAGGAATGGCTGCTCTCCGGGCCGTATCCCTATTACCTGAAGCAGCGTATCCTGGGTGCGCGGGGCCACCTGTCCAACGCCGCAGCCGGCGCGTTTGCCCGGCGGCTGGCAGAAGGTGGGACGCGGCAGTTCGTGCTGGCCCATCTGAGCCGGGAAAACAATACCCCGGAGCGGGCACGGCAGACACTGGAACGGGCGTTGGCGGGACTGGACGCCGCCGTGACCGTGGCGCCGCGGTCGGAGCTCAGCGGGCCGTACACGGCGGAGGTGTGCGTATGCAGCGAGTGACCATTCTGTGCGTAGGCAAGCTGAAAGAGAAGTTCTACATCGACGCGGCGGCGGAGTACGTCAAGCGGCTGCAGCGATCCTGCAAGCTGGACATCGTGGAGCTGCCGGAATACCGCCTGCCGGAGGAGCCCTCCCCGGCGGAGATACAGAAGGCCCTGCAGGCCGAGGGCGCGGCCATCCGGGAGCGTCTGCCCAAGGGCGGCGCGGTGGTGGCCCTGTGCATCGAGGGCAAGCCCTGCTCCAGCGATGAGCTGAGCCGCCGGATGGCGGACTTCGGCGTGCAGGGAAAGACGCAGATCACCTTTCTCATCGGCGGCAGCGTGGGACTCAGCGAGGACGTGAAAAAGCTGGCCGACTGGCGGCTGTCCATGTCCCCCATGACCTTCCCGCACCACATGGCCCGCATTATGCTGCTGGAGCAGCTCTACCGGGCATACCAGATCGCCGCCGGGACAAAATACCACAAATAGGAGGCAGACTATGGACAACTGGAATTTCACCGGGAAGCCGGATGTGCCCGCCTGGCCCAAGGACGCGCAGGGACAGGACGAGAAGGCCGTGCTGCTGACGCAGACCTTCGATTCTCCCGCCGACACGGACATGATCATCTCCCTGCTGGCGGCCTACGGCATCCCCTGCTTCAAGTATTACGATCTGGACGGCGGCGCGGGGAAGGTCATCAACGGCTTTTCCGGCTACGGCGCCAGCCTGTATGTGCCCGAAGCGCAGCTGGAGGAGGCAAAGGACCTGCTGGCCTCCCGGCCGGTGGAGGACGAGGAAACGGAAGAACACGCCTGAAAGGAGTTTTTGAATATGCTGGACTATAAGAGGGAATACGAGCGTTGGCTGGCCAGCGACGCGCTGAACGCCGACGAAAAGGCCGAACTGCAGGCCATCGCCGGGGACGAGAAGGAGATCGAGAGCCGGTTCTACGGCCCGCTGGAATTCGGTACCGCCGGACTGCGGGGCACCATGAAGGTGGGCCTGCACCAGATGAACGTACACGTCATCCGCTGGGCCACCCAGGGCTTTGCCGACGTTATCGCCGCCGAGGGCGACGAGGCCAAACAAAAAGGTGTGGCCATCTGCATGGACTGCCGCGTGAACAGCATGGCTTTCGCCCGTGCCGCGGCGGAGGTCTGTGCCGCCAATGGCATCCGCGTGCGTATTTTCGAGTCCCTGCGCCCCACGCCGGAGCTGAGCTTCGCCGTGCGGTACTATGGCTGCCAGGCGGGCATCAACGTGACCGCCAGCCACAACCCCAAGGAGTACAACGGCTACAAGGTCTACTGGGCCGACGGTGCGCAGCTGCCGCCCCAGCACGCCGCCGCCATCGCCGCCCGGCTGGAGCAGATCGACATCTTCACCGGCGTGAAGCGCATGGCCTTTGACGACGCGGTGAAGGCCGGTCTTATCACCCTTTTGGGTGAGGAGACGGACAAGATGTTCATGTCCAACGTCATGGCTATGATCAATGACCGTGCCTCCGTCGCCCAGGTAGCCGACAGCTTCAAGGTGGTATACACCCCCTTCCACGGCTGCGGCTGGAAGCTGGTGCCGGAGGCCCTGCGCGGCCTGGGTGTGAAGAACCTGTACTGCGTAGAGCAGCAGATGGTGCTGGACGGCACGTTCCCCACGGTGGCCTCCCCCAACCCGGAGAACCCGGAGGGCTTCTATCTGGCCATCGAGCTGGCCGACAAGGTGGGTGCGGACTTCATTCTGGGCACCGACCCGGACAGCGATCGTGTGGGCATTATGGTCCGCGGTGCGGACGGCAAGTTCATCGCCGTCACCGGCAACCAGACCGGCGTGCTGCTGCTGGATTACCTGATCGGCGCCATGCGCCGGGCGGGTAAGATGCCGGAGCATCCCTATTTCCTCAAGACCATCGTCACCACCGAGATGGCCCGCAAGGTGGCCGAGAGCAACGATGTCACCTGCTGCGACACGTTCACCGGTTTCAAGTTCATGGCCGAGAAGAAGAACGCGCTGGAGGCCGCCGGCGAGGGTCACGTCATCATGTCCTATGAGGAGAGCTACGGCTATATGCTGGGCGACTACGTGCGGGATAAGGACGCCGTCACCGCGTCTCTGCTGATAACGGAGATGGCCGCTTGGTACGCCGCCAAGGGCATGACGCTGTATGACGCCCTGCAAGCACTGTACAAGAAGTACGGCTGGTATGGCGAAAAGACCCATAACCTGGTCATGCCCGGTCTGGATGGTCTGGAAAAGATGGCGGCGCTGATGGAGCGCCTGCGTACCGCACCCCCGGCCAACATCGCCGGTGTGGATGTGGTGGTCCGCAAGGATTATCAGGACGGCAGCGCCGTGGACTGCGCCACCGGGAATGTCGGTAAAATGGAGCTGTCCGGCAGCAACGTCCTGCGCTTTGAGCTGGCCGACGGCACCACCATCCTGGTGCGGCCCTCCGGTACCGAGCCGAAGATCAAGGTGTATATCCTCACCAAGGGCGTCGACGCCGCTGAACGCGACGCCAATATCGAGAAGTATTCCGCCTGGGTCAAAACCCTGACAGAGTAATAGAAAAGACCGCCGTACGGCGGTCTTTTTTGCGGTTGTCTACCCAGGTGGAGGAATAATTAAGCACAAAAAAGAAAGGCCCCGTAGGAAAGCAGCATTTACTATCCCTCCCGCGTTAGCGGGAGGGATAATTAAAGTCAAAAAAGAAGCCCCCGCAGAAAAACAATCTTTACTATTCCTCCCGCGGCAGCGGGAGGGATAATTAAACACAAAAAAAGAAAGGCCCAGCGGGCCTTTCTCTTTTTTTGAGTTTAATTAGAACTCCTTTTTCTTGCCGATGACGACGGCGGAGCCGG
>OLQC01002745.1_pt1 | contig 11256 bp, 6 predicted proteins | sample 1672471 | NCBI WGS metagenome assembly OLQC01 (sample SAMEA3136689, study PRJEB25190) | human gut metagenome | biome: human gut; feature: human-associated habitat; material: faeces | place: Austria | collected 2013
GAGTCCAGCGCCAGGGCCATCGCCGCGGCGAGGAACAGCATGATCGGCACCTGGAATACGGTGAAGATAGTGACGCGGCCCACCGAGCTCCAGAACTGCGGATCCTGAATCAGTCGGGCGTAGTTCTCGAAGCCGACGAACTTGGTGCCGCCGACCATCTGCTTCTTGAAGAAGGAGATGTAAATGGCGTACACAATTGGGATGATGAACACGAAGACGAACACCACGGCGAACGGCCACATGAACTTCCAGCCGCGCCAGTCGGCCTTGTGCTTGTTGACGCGGGCCTCGGCCGTGTGCAGATCCGCCTCCTCAGGCAGGATTCCCACCGTTGGCTGCGGGGCTGCGGCCATTGTTTGATCGGACATAATCGATTGCTTTCTTGGAATACGGATTGCTGTGCTGCGCCCGCTACCAGGGGGTCGCTCGATTGGAGCGGTCACGTCAGGCGAGGGCACGGGAAAGCGGGGACACTGGGGAGCATCCCCGCTTTGGGAGATCGGGCGGCTAGGCGGAAGGAGAGTGGCCTAGCCGCAGGTTTTGATTGTTGGTCAGTGCCGGATGTACCGGCAATAGATCGGTTGCGTCACTTGACGGTGACGTTGTAGCCCTGCTGCTTGCCTTGCTCGGCGAGCTTGTTGGCATAGTTTTCAAGCGCCTTCTCCAGGGTGATGTCGCCGGAGTAGGCCTTGGAGACTTCGTCGCCGTAAGCGGTCTGGGCGTACGGGTTGTACGGCAGGTACTGGAACTTCTCGGTCGGGCGCTGAGCCGCGGCGGAAAGGACTTCGTTGACGTTCTGACCGCCGAAGTAGTCGTTGGTCTTCTTGTTGGACTCGGTGGTCGGGTCGGTGAAGGAGTCGGACCGGAGGATCTTCTTCAGGGACGGGAAGGTACCGGTGTCGGCCATGGTCTGAGCGCCCTCGCCATGAGTCATGTACTCAACGAGCTTGTAGGCAGCGGCCTGGTTCTTGGACTGCGAGGTGACGGCAAGTGCAGAGCCACCGTCTTCGGCGGAGACTTCCTTGCCTTCCTCCCACTGCGGCAGCTGGGCGACGCGCCAGTTGCCGGCCTGATCGGGGGCGCCGGTCATGAGGTTGATCGGCATCCAAGCGCCGATGGTCAGGGAGGCGAGGGTGCCATCGTTGAGCTCGCGGTTCCAATCGTCGGACCAGTTCGGGGTCTTGGCGTCCACGAGGTCTTCGTCGATGAGCTTCTGGACGAATTGGATATAGCGCTGCATGCCCTCGTCCTTGGTCATGTTGATGGTGATGTTCTCGCCATCGACCTTCCACGGCTGGGCACCGGCCTGCCAGATCTGGGCGGTGAACGGCTGATAGTCGTTGGAGGTACCGGCCAGATTGGTGATGTAGGAGCCGGTGGCACGGATCTTCTTGGCGGCCTCGTAGTAGTCGTTCCAGGTCTTGATGGACTCGCCGTCCACGCCGGCCTTGTCGAACACTGCCTTGTTGTAGAAGAACATTTCGGGGCCGGAATCAATCGGCAGAGCGTACGGCTTGTTGTTGTACTGGAGCTTGTTCCACGGGCCGGCGGCGAAGTCGTCGGCGAGTTTGTCGGCGCCGAATTCGCTCAGGTCCACGAGGCCATCGGTGACGGCGAACTGGGTGACGGTCGGATCTTCGAGCATCACGACGTCAGGGGCGCCGTTGCCTGCGGCGATGGCGTTGGAGAGCGCGGTGGAGGTCTTCTCGGCGGTGCCGGTGTTGTTGAACTTGACGGTGATGCCGGGGTTGGCCTTCTCGAAGTCAGCGAGGATTTCCTTCATCGAGTTGCCGGAATCCCAGCCCCAGAACACGAGTTCGGCCTTGTCAGCGTCACCCTTGTTGGCGCCGTTGTCGTTGCTGCTGCCGCAGGCGGCGAGACCGACGAGCGTGGCCACGGCTGCCGTTGCCGCGATGACCTTCTTGGTGTTGCGCATGTTATCTCCTTCTGGACCATTGGAGTTGACTTGCGGGTGGTTGGCTTTCTTCCGACTGGCTTCCGGTTTTCGTCCGGTTACTTCTCGGTTATCTTCCGGCTGTCTTTGGCTGCCTTCCGATTGTTGACGACTGCCTTCCGATTGCCAAAAACGAATCGACTGCTGCGTTGGATTTCAATTCGTTTGGCCGCTTGCGAAGTCTCCTCTGGCCACCTTTCCTTGGGGTGTTTTCTTTGGTACACCCGTGTACCAATACCTAAGATGATACACCTGTGTACCAATTTGTCAAATCACCCGACACGCCTGATTTTTTTCGCCTTTTCCATGCTTTCCACGTGAGCAAATCTCCAGTCGAACAGCGACTTGTCTCAGAGGCTCTTCATCCCCTCCCCCAACGTGAGTAGGTCCCGACTCTCAGCACACCACCAAATAACGCGCAGCATGCTCGTGAGTCCCCAACACCCACACACCACGGCGCGATTCCACCACTCAGCCGCCTCACCAGTGCCCACATTTGTAGATATTCAACGCCATATGACAAGAATCTGACTAGTATGAACAGGCACCCCCCATAGCTGTATTGAGAGGAAAAGCACATGGCGGGCCTGTTTCAAGCTGCTTCCAAGCAGCGCAATCCCTTGGGAACAACCATACGTACTCACGGATCGGGCAAATATACGTTCGGTCTGGCCTTAAGCGCCGGTCAATATCCGCGGTCTGCTTGCCTTTTCCTATCAGCTCCTCGCGGTATGCGGCATCTTCCTGACCAATGTCATCAACTACATCATCGCCTCCTACGGTTCCAGAAGCTGGGATGTCAACGCCGGTTGGCGTTGGATGCTGAGGCTGGGTGCGATTCCGGCCGCCGCGTTCCTGCTCTCCATGGTGCGAGCACCGGAAAGCCCACGATTCCTCATTCAAGCCGGCAAAACCGAAGAGGGATTCGCGGTGCTCGAGCACATCATCGGCACCGAACAGGCACGCCTTCGCACTGACGACATCCATGCATCGGTCAAACTCGAAACCGAAATGTCGCATGAATTTCACGACCTGTTCCGCCCAGGGCTGCAGAAGGCGCTCATCATCGGCACTTTGATCAAGGCGTGAATGCTGCGTTGCGTTACTGCATTGCCATGTTGCCATGTTGCCGCGTTATTGCATCGCTACGTTGTCACGTTGCCGCGTTATTGCATCGCTACGTTGCCACGTTGCCACATCACATTGCATTGCCGCATTGCCGCGTTGCCGCATCACATATCGCAACACAAACGCAGCAACGCAATGACGACCGGAGATGGCATCGCCGCCACCCGCGAGGAACCGCAGTGCAACGCGGTAACGTAACGCAATGCGATGTAATTCCCGCGTAGTTACAGGCAGTTACAGATTGAGTACCGCATCAGCAATGCGCATGGCGGATTCGCGGTGGGAGACCAGCACCACAGCCGCGCCGCGCTCCTTGTCTGCATGCTGCTCACCCACGGCCATAGCGTGAATGGAACGTAGAATAATAGCCTCGTTCAAAGCATCCAAACGGCTGGTCGGCTCGTCGAAAAGCACCAGATCAGCATTGCGCAGGAACACACGAGCCAAACCGATACGCTGGCGTTCACCTTCGGATAGACGGTCGCCCAACTCGCCTACCTGAGTATCAAGGCCATCGGGCAGGGAATCAATGAGATCAAGCACGGAGGCCTTGGCGAGAGCCTGACGCAAACGAGCGTCGAGACCGTCAGATGCTGCCACCTGAACGGCATCGCCCTCTGCCGATTGCGCCGCCAACCGCTGCTGTCGGGAATCAACGGTCTTGGCACCCACTTCCCCATTGCCTGCAACATTTGCAGCTTCAACCTCGGACTCAGGCAAAGCAATCAGCAGATTGTCTCGGATAGAGCCATCAAACAGGTGGGTTTCCTGGCTCATCATGGCCTGAATACGTCGGCGAGCATGCACATCGACCTCGGGCAACGGCGTGCCGGACAACGTCACCTGACCGCGCTGCGGATCCCAGTAGCGCAGCAGCAGCTTGAGCATGGTGGACTTGCCCCGGCCGGACGGCCCCTGGATACCCAGCACGCCATGCTGCGGCACGTCAAGCGAGAAGTCGGACAGGACTTCGCGCTCCCCCGCATATGCAAAGGTGACGTCATCAAGACGCATGCCCATATACTCCTGCGGCACAACAGTGCCGTTCTCGGTCACAGCGGGCACCTCGTCCATCAGTCCGAACAGTCGGCTAGCGGACGCGAAGGTCTGAGTCAGGTTAGCGGGCAAGGCGGCGAGCGCCAAAGTCGGTCCGAACGAGCCGGCGAACAGCACGAAGGCGGCAATCAGAGCCGGAATGCTCTGCGGGTTCGCGCCGGCACAGGCAATAGCCACGGCGACCGAAGCCGCTGTGAGCACAGCCACCAAGAGTCCGCTGATTCCGGTGAAACGGCCGTTGACCTTGCTGAGTTTGGCGTGATCCTTCCACAACGCATGGGTACGGTCCTCGATGGCCTGCGCACGTTCCTCGCCGCGACCAAATCGGATGATTTCGTCCAGGCCGCGCATGTCATCGAGTATCACATCGTCGAGTTCTCCGGCAGCGCCACGGATGGCAGGGCCAAGGTTACGTACGCCGGTGGCAAAGAATCGCGGCACAAGGATGCCGATAACCAGGTGGGCGGCAATCAACGCCAGCGCCATCCATGGGCTTAGGGTGGCGGCCACAATCGTGTAGATGATGGTGGAGGTTACCGCGATGGCCACCGGACTGATGGTGTGGGCAAAGAAGATCTCAAGCAGTTCCACATCGGTGGTCAGCATGGCGATAAGGTTGCCCTTACCTTTGCCCGCGAGCTTGGCCGGCGCCAGTCTGCGCAACGCGGCGAACGCCTTGGAACGGAAGAGTGCGAGCAGATGGAATGCCACATTGTGGTTCAGATATTGTTCAATGTATCGGGTGATGCCACGCAGAAGAGCACAGATAATCATCATGATGACGGCGGGCGCAACACCCATGCCCCACACCGGATTACCGGTAAGTGCAAATGCCGCGATAATGCCGAACACGGGCAGGAAAGTGGCCGAAAGATGGCCGATGGTGCCGGCGGTGGAGGCCGCTGCCATCAGTCCTGCCAGAGGTCGGGCTTCCTTAAGCAGTCGCCTGATCACTTGGAATGTGCTCATTTTGGAAGACGAATCGCTATTTGCAACACCAGCCGGAGTCTCAGCCGAGGCCTGCTCACTCCCGCCAACGGAAGCCGTCGGCAAAGCTGACTGCAGGCGGTCAACCGTCATACCCGCCTCTGCGCTTACGCGCGCTGCGCCACCCTCAGTCCGACTGTCGTCGGACAGCTCCTGCTTGCGGGAACCAACCTGCAGCACACGCCGAGCATGGCCTTCTCCGAAGTTCTCAATATCTGCCTGCGTGGTAAACAGCTTGGCGTAGACGCCGTCCGCCGTCATCAGCTCGGTATGGGTGCCCCTCTCAACCGACTTGCCGTGTTCGAGCACCACCACTTGATCAGCGTGTTCGGCGTTGGCCATGCGATGGGTGATCATAATAACCGTCTTGCCGCGGGATTGCGCCAATTCGCGAATTGTATCCAGGATCAGCTCTTCGGATTCCATGTCAACGCTGCTGGTCGCCTCATCGAACACAAATACCGGCGAATCATGCAGGAGCGCGCGGGCGATGGCGATGCGCTGGCGTTGGCCGCCGGACAGGTTGGCGGCATCGGACTCAATCGGCATGCCCAGGCCGTTCGGCTGTGCGTGTACGAAGTCGGAAATGCGCGCCTGCTCGAGCGCGGACCACAGACGGGAGTCCACGGAATCCGGCGAATCAGGAATCTCGTCATCGGGCAAGGCCATCAGAAGATTCTCGCGCAATGCGCCCGCAAACAGATGGCTGCTGGCACCAATCACAGTGACGGCTCCGGCCAGTGTTTCGCCTGACAAATCGGATACCTCGACACCGTTCAGCGTGAGCGAACCTCGGTAACCGGCCAGTGTACCGGCGAGCAGCGAGGCGGCCGTGGACTTGCCGGAACCGGAGATGCCAACAATGGCGGTGAACTGACCGGGCCGTGCGGCGAAGGTGATGTTGGTGAGCGCAGGAGCGACGGCGGAATTGGGGCTGGTTTCACCTTGCTTATCGGTCTTTGCGGATGCGGACTTGGAGTCGCCGTGCCCGGCATCATCATAGGAATAGCCGACGTGGTCGAAGCGGACCGTCAGACCGTCGTCAGCGGAATCGGAATCGTTGGCCGGCAGGGTCGCCGTGCCATGCTCGGGCTCCGGGGTGTCCAGCAGAGCGAAGATGCGCTTGGTGGAGGTCATGCCGTTCATCGCCACGTGGAAGAACGAGCCAAGCTGACGCATGGGAATAAAGAATTCGGCGGACAGCAGCACAATGAACAGCAGACCGGTAAGAGACAGCGGGTAGCCCACCCCGAACGGGATGAGATAGTGCAGGCCGTATGCCGCGTAGGCAAGCACACCAGGCAGATGTGAGGCCAGTGCGATTGGCGACCAGCCGGACGCACCATTGGCAAAAGCATCGCCAATATGCGCGTATTGCCATAACGCCACACCGATGCCGGCCGCAGCACCGCCGTAGGCCACTATGTCCATGGCGGTCAGCGAGCGCAGCTGGATCTGCAGCACGCGCATGGTCATGACGCGGAAGCCTTCGGCTTTCTTGTCCATCTCGATGGCGGCGCGCTCGTCGGCGTCGAAGTTTTTCAGGGTCTCAAGGCCTTGGAGATTGTCGAGGAACGCGGCGCCCATATCGGTGTAGCGCACCCAGTACTTCTTGAAGGCGCAGGCGGCGGTCATGGAGACGATGCCGGTCACGATGATGATGAACGGCGCGCAGACCAGCATGACGGCAGCGGCGGGCACGTTAATCGGCGCAATGGCCACGAACAAGGTGATTGGCGCAAGAATCGCATAGAAGAGCTGCGGCAGGAACAGTTCAAAGAAGCTTTGAATCTGTTCAACACCTTCGCCGGCGGATTGCACCACATCCGAGGTCTTGATGCGGGTTTTGTAGGACGGGCCGAGTGCCACCATTTTGCGGTACAGCTTGGAGCGCAAAGCGAGCTTGACTCGTTCGGCGGCTTCGGTGCCGAGACGGGTGGCGTGCGTGGTGGCCGTGTAACGGACCGCTATACAGACCAGCGCAAGCAGCACGTAAATCATGACGTCGCCAGCCATGGGCAGCACATCCGCGCCGTGCCGATCAGACAACGGCACGGGGCAGGCCGCGCCTTGCGAAGTGCCGCCGCATTGGAGCAGCGGCGGTGCCACAGCGGTCAGTAAGCTGTTCAGCAGCATTACCAGCGACAGCATAAAACCAATGTTGGCAAGCAGACCTACCCACATCAGGGCCACTTTGCCAGCTATGAGTTTTTTCAAGCCAGGCGCCAATTGGAACAGTCGTTTGTCGAACATGGTCCGCTTCCCCTTGCCGTGTTGTTGCGGTGTGCCCTCGTCATGTGTACCTGCGCTCCACATTCCGCGCAATCCCATTCACCTTAAGCGAACGCCCTCGCACACGCCAGACTTTTAAAGTGAGAGAGGCCACAGAATTATCGATTGCGGAGTGCGCATGCTAGACGCGCCAACCAAAAAAAATGCTTCGATATCAGGGGCTGAAGCATCCACTACACCCAATACGTGCATTTATCCGTTTCGAGGAGGCTCATTTTTGCGTTTGCCGGAGGCCTACTTCCGTTTCAAGGGGCTGATTTCGCATTTGCCGGAAGTCTATCTCCGCTTCGAGGGGCTCCTCATCCATGTAATCGGAAGTATAAACGGCTACACGTCAACGTCATTCCGCCGTTTTAGGGCCGTGTCTACTTGGGCATCAGCCCCTCGAAGTGGAAGTAGACTTCCAGATAAGGCAAAATCAGCCCCTCGAAGCCGAGAAAGCACGTTTCTACGGTGTCAGAAGCCGACGGAACGCAAAAGGGTCGTCTGCACGCAGACGACCCATATGATCAATTCGCCAATAGACGCAGCAAACGCGGCCTAGTGCTGCTTTTTGCGCGGCGACCAGTGCTTCGGCGGCGGCCGTACTTATCGGACAGGAAGCCGGAGAAGCCGGCGCCGATCACGCCGCCGATCATGATGGAGCTGATGACCAGACCCTGCAGGGCCGGGCTCAGCGCGTACTTGTCCTGCAGGAAGTCGATGGCTCCCGAAATGGACACGGTGTCATAACCGTAGAGCAAACCGGTTAGACACGGCGTTGTATACAATCCACAAAACCAGACAGACAACTTCTCCATTGCCCACAACGCGCGCAACCTTACGCCAGCGTAACCTAACTTGTCAGAATGGCTCGATTTTGTCAACAGCCATCACGCAACGCACGTAAGGACACGGCCCGCTTATGCTTGACCACTACACCACGCCTGGCGAATCCATCGAAATCCGCGACAACCAGACCATCTACTCCCTACTTACCGATCGCCTTGCCCGCACCGGCGCGGACACGGTAATCGCCGCCAAGAAAATCGGCCCCGGCCGCTGGCAGAACGTCACCACCGGCGAATTCCACGAGCGCGTGGTCTCGGCCGCCAAGGGCCTGATCGCGCTCGGCATCGCCAAGGGCGACGCGGTGACCATCTTTTCCTCCACCCGTCTCGAATGGGGCATTCTCGATTTCGCACTGGCCGCAGTGGGCGCGGTAAGCGTGCCGATCTACGACACCGACTCCGCCCCGCAAGCCCAGCGCATCATGAACGATTCGGCGGTCAAGCTGGCCTTTGCCGACAACCGCGAGCGCTTCGACCGGCTCGACTCGGTCAAGGACCACTGTCCTGCCTTGAAGCAGATTCTCATGATCGAGGGCAACGCGCTGGGCGCGCTCGAAGGTCTGGGCGTGGCTGTTTCGGACGAGGAACTGAACGAGCGCGTGGCCACCGTGCGCACGGGCGACCTGGCCACCATCGTGTACACTTCGGGCTCCACCGGCAACCCGAAGGGTGCCGAACTGACCCACAAGAACTTCGTGTCCGTCACCATCTCCGCCTCGCAGGCGTTGCATGAAGTGGTGCTTGACGACCATCCGCGCCTGCTGCTCTTCCTGCCGCTGGCCCACTGCTTCGCGCGATTCATCCAGTACGCCTCCATCGCCTCCGATGACGGCGTGGTCGGTTATCTGCCGGACACCAAAACCCTGCTGCCGGACCTGCGTTCGTTTGAACCGACCTACCTGCTGGGCGTGCCGCGCGTGTTCGAGAAGGTATACAACGCCGCCTCGCACAAGGCCGGTGCCGGCTGGAAGGGCCGCCTGTTTGTCAAGGCCGCCGAGGCCGCGCGCGTCTGGAGCCGCAAGGAGCAGGCCGGCGAGCAGCACACGTTTGCCGAAATCGCCGAGCGCGCCAAGTACGAAACGCTCGTCTACCGCACGGTGCGCGGTGCTCTGGGCCCGAAGATCAAGTACGTGGCCTGCGGCGGCGCACCACTGTCGCTCGATCTGGCGCATTTCTACAACGGCATCGGACTGCCGATGATTCAGGGTTATGGCATGACCGAAACCGCTGCTCCGATGCTCGTCAATTGGGAGGACGACAACGAGGTCGGTTCGGTCGGCAAGCCTGGGCCTGGCATGGGCGTGCGTCTTGGCGAAGATGATGAAATTGAGCTGACCGGCCCGAACGTGTTCCTTGGCTACTACAAGCAGCCCGAACTCACCGCACAGACGATGACTGCCGACGGCTGGATCAAAACCGGCGATCTGGGTCGTATCGGCGACCGCGGCTTCACCTTCATTACCGGACGCAAGAAGGACATCATCATCACCGCCGGCGGCAAGAACATCAGCCCCGCCCCGATGGAGGATGTCATCGTCACCTGCCCGATCGTGGCTCATGCAGTAGTAGTCGGCGACGGCAAGCCGTTCGTGTCCGCACTTATCGAGCTCGACCCCGAAATGCTGCATTCCTGGCTGGAAGGTCAGGGCCTCAATGCCGACATGACACTCGCCGAGGCCAGCGACAACGACGCGGTGCGCGCCTTTATCCAGCAGTACATCGACCAGGCCAACGCCAATGTCTCCCGCGCTGAGTCCGTGCGCAAATTCGCGGTGCTGGATGAGGAATTCAGTCAGGAGCACGGCACACTCACCCCGAGCATGAAAGTGGTGCGTCCCAAGGTATTGCAGCGCTACGCCACCGTCATCGAGGAGGATCTGTACGCGCCCAAGCCATCCAACAAGCCGCTGCCCGCCACTGCCAAGATCATCGACAGCACGCTGGAGACCGTCAAGAAATCCTCCGAATCGGTCAAGCAGGCGTCCGAACAGGTCAAACAGGCCTCGGAACAGATGAAAACCAGCGTGTCTGATTCGATTGCTAGCGTGTCGGAGAAGATCAAGAAGTCGAAGGCCGAACCCGAAGAGGGCGAGACCGGCGATTCCGCTGACAATGCCGCTGACACCGGCAGCAAGCCGGACCAGCCGGCTGACGAGAAGAATGAGGAGTAACGAGAAGTGGCCATCCGTGAGATCAGGGTCGTGCCCGACCCAGTCCTGCGCACCCCCTGCGATGAGATCAAGGAAATCACCCCGGCCGTGCGCCGCCTGGTTGACGACCTGTTGGAAACCGTGGACGATCCGGGCCGAGCGGGCCTGTCCGCCAACCAGATCGGCGTGAGCCTGAGGGCCTTCTCCTACAACATCGACGGCAAGGTCGGCTACGTTCTGAACCCCGTACTCGAGGAGAAGTCCGGCGAGCAGTATGGCGATGAAGGTTGTCTGTCCGTGCCCGGCTTGTGGTACAAGACCCGTCGTGCCGACTACGCTCGCGTGCGTGGCATCGACTTGGACGGCAACGAGGTCGTGCTCGAGGGCTCCGGGCTGATGGGCCGTATGCTTCAGCACGAATGCGACCACCTCGATGGCCACGTGTATTTGGATCGCCTGGAAAAGGAAGAACGCCGCGAAGCCCTGCGCTACATGCGCAATCGTCAGGCGAAGTAGTCCATACTCGGCTCCCACTGGCTGGAGCCGTCGAACGTAGTGAGACTGAGGGTGGTTCTGCCGGTACCGCCCGTGACTCCCCTCAGTCGCCTACGGCGACAGCTCCCCTCAGAGAGGGGAGCCTGTTTTTTTTAGTACCGGCTCCGTGCTATTCTCGAAACTCGTGTGCCACCCGGCAACGGACGCAGTCGCTGGCGTCCAGAGCCACCCAATATTGTCAACCGGCACACAACAAATTCGCGTCATGCTCGCGACGGCTTGTGTCGGTCGGCTGCACAACTCGTGAAACCGGGGGAGCAGCTGCACGCAGGTGCGCATGGCCAGGCAAGAACCGACAATGAAA
>OLQC01002750.1_pt1 | contig 11248 bp, 9 predicted proteins | sample 1672471 | NCBI WGS metagenome assembly OLQC01 (sample SAMEA3136689, study PRJEB25190) | human gut metagenome | biome: human gut; feature: human-associated habitat; material: faeces | place: Austria | collected 2013
GGGGCTGCCGTCCGCGCCCTGGACGTTGTCGCAGCTGCCGCTGTGCCAGGGCATGGTCGAAACTATGGTCTTGTCCTTTTCGGTGTCGAACGGTGTCCCCGTGTCCAGGTTCAGCGCCTTGTAGGCCGTGCCGTCCATGGTCACGTCCTCAATGCTCAAAATACGCACCTTGTCGGCTTTCGCGCGCATGGAGGCAACGCCGCGATCCGTAGAGGTTCCCGTCCCCACGTCACCGACGGACACGGTGCTGCCCACCAGGTAGGAGTCTGCCTGGGCGGCGGTCATAATAACGCGGGTCACGCCAGTTTCAGACACGGCGGCCTTGTACTGGTAGCTGTAGCTGCTGCACCCCTCCAGCGTGCCGGAGTTGCCTTTTTTGGCGTACTTTGCCCAAAACATGCGCATACGGAACGCCAGATCGCAGCCGCAGATACCGCAGTAGTCCGCGCCGCGCTTCTTCCACTCGGCGCGCTGGCCGTCCATGCTGATAAAATTCACAACTGCCAGGCCGGACGCGCTGGTGAGCTTGCCGTCGGCGTCGCGGCCCGCCATATACTTAGCGTGGATCACAAACGGGCGGAGACTACCGTCTACCGCCACACCTTCCGGCAGCGGCTTGTAGGCGTTCGCGTCGGCCAGGAAATAAGCGGGCGCGGCGCGGTAATAGTGATAATAATAATTATCGTCGGCAGTGTCGCACACCCAGCCTGTTTTCTGGGCGACGCCCACCATACCAAACTTGCCGGACAGCAGCGTGGCGCGATCCACGCCGTTGACGCCCGCCACAGCCTTGACGACGGGTTCCTTGTTCTCGATCTCGTAGGCGACTTCTACCGCCCAGAACGCGCCGCGCGGGAAATAGGGATCGACGGCGGCGGTGGAGTTTGTGCCGGGTTTGGCTGCGCCCAGTTCGGCGGACGCCTGGATCAGTTCGCCGTCCGGCGTGGCGCTGGTCGCAAACTTATACAGTTTCGTGCCGTAGGTGTTGTTATCCCACACCAGAGCAAACCAGCGGCGCACGATTGTGTCCACGTCCACGCCCTGGGCAGACAGTGCGGCGGCGTACTGCTGGAAAATTTCGGCGGTGTTTGTGCCGTCCAGACGGGCCGCCCAAATCGCGTCTACTGCGCCGTCCGGCGTCCAGCTCTCTGCGGTCTTGGCCGCCGCCTCCGCCTTGGCACGCTCCTGGCCCGCCAGGGTTGCCTGTTGTTCTGCGGTGGTCTGATTGCCCGCTGCGGTCTGCTGGGCCTGTTCTGCACCTTTCTGGGCGTTCTGGGCGGCGCTCTGGTTTGCTGCCGCCTGTTTCTGGGCTTTCTCCGCCGCCGCCTTAGAGGCCGCAGCATTGCTTGCGGCGGTTTCTGTCTGGCCTTTCAGCGTCTTGCAGTCCTCCAGAGTCTGCTCCAGCTCTGCCTGGTCTGCCAGCGCGGCCTCCGCCTTTTTCGTGGCCTCTTCGGCCTTGTTTGTGGCGTCCTGGGCGTTCTTGATCGCTGCCTGGGTGTTTGTCTCCCGCTTGCCCTCTGCCGTCTGGCGGGCCGTTTCCGCCTTTGTGCGGGAGGTTTCCGCCTTTGTGCGGGAGGTTTCCGCATTATTTCGCGCACTTTCCGCGTTTTCTCTGGCGGTTTCCGCGTTTACGCGGGCATTTTCAGCGTTTACGCGGTTCTGTTCAGCTTCAGCGCGGAGGCGTTCCGCCGTCGCGTATTCCTCCATGCTGGAGTTCAGCGTGGCCCACTTGGCGTCGAAAGCGGTCATTTCGTTGGAGGACAGGATCGCGTTTTCGTTGCGATTGCTGCGGCCCACTTTTACAGTAAAGGCGCAGGAGGTCAAAACCTGGCTGCTATCCTTTGCCCGGATTTCAACCTCGCAGACTACCTCACCGGGAACGGCCAGCACCTGGTTTGTCAGTTCCACCAAAATGCGGTTGCCCTCGTCGATTTTCGCGGCGTTGTAGGCGAACTTCCCGTCGGGTTTCTGGAAATTTGCGATCAGATCAGCGTCTGCGGGCGGCGCGTACTCCTTGCCGTCCTCGACGATCAGCACGGAAACAAAGCGGGTGGCCTTGTCGCCCTGCTTTGCCTGTACAAGATAGTTTTTTCTCTCGGCCCCGGCGTCAATGTCAATCCGCGTAATAAGTACGGGCAGCTTTGCCATTTAGTCCTCCTGTTCTGTGGCGGCGTCCGGCTGATCCGCCGGGGCCTGGGTGTTTTCTTCTTCTGCCAGCTGCTGCTGGAGCTGCTGGCGTTCTTTCTTCACTTCCTCGGCCTCCCATTCGCGGACGGCTCGGAGTTCGTCCTCCAGCGTTGCCCGGACGATCACCGCCGGGCAGTTGCTGGACAGGATCAGCTCGTGGACATTCTGGCGCAGCGTTGCCGCTGCAAGGTTGATTCCGATTTTCATACAGTTGTCCTCCTTTAGGTTCCTTTATAGTCGAAAAATCCCGCCAGCACCCAGTATCCGTTTCCGTCAATTCCGCGCACGTTTACCCAGTTGCAGTAAAGAGCATTTTGTCCTTTGCACGGTAGGAGCTTTGATCTGTTCATGTATAAGACATGGTTATAATCTGTTGGTAGCACCAAGTCTCCGCTCATGTAAACAGTAGCGCCGAAACTCGCAGATCCGTCACCTTTGATTATAGTTTTATATTCCCCATTTTTGTTGAACAGATATAGGCCGCTGCCCGCGTCTTTTTGCGCCTGTAGTACTATTGCGTCCTGCCCACCGGGGCCGCAAATGTGCATATTTCCGTATCCACTGCCGGATATTGTCGTGTCAAAGAACAGGTTTACGTCGCCGTCGTACTTAATTTGTAGTTTCCCGTCCTTAATGCTTACATAGCCCCCGCTTTGTTCGTTTCCAGATTCAAACGATCCCTTTACTGTCACATTGCCGTTGCCGTCCAGCTTAAAGTTTGTGCTGTTTATTACAATCGTGTTGCTGTTAAAGGTTAAGCGACCCGTGTCTATCGTTACGGAGTTTGCATCCATTGCGAACTTAGATCGCACCGTCCCGCTTTGTACTGGTGTGGATATTTTCAGTGTCCAGTCTTTCCACTGCATCTGGCCGTCCGTTTCTGCCTTTGTCGGTGTGATCTCGCACGCCATTCCCATTCTTACGAGTTCTTCGTCCAGCATTTCGGTTATGTAGGTCTTTTCGTAGAATATCCAGTCCGTGCTCTCCTCGTCCGCCTTTATGGCAGCGTTGTGTGTGTAGTATAGCGTTTGGTTGTTTGCTCCAGACTTGTATCCGTAGGTTAGGGCAAGCCGAACTGCGGACGATTTAAACGGTTTTACGATCTTGTAGTAGCCAGAAATTGTAACGCATTTTCCGCGTGCCAGGTTGCACAGCGCTGTGTCTGCCGCCTCTTTTACAGAAAATGTAACCGTTTCGCTTGCGGAAAAACTCACAGTCAGAACGCCGTCCGTCACCGTTGTGTGCTGGCCTCCCGCTGCTTTGTCCTCAAAATTCTGATATTGCAGGAGGTTTCGCCCGGACAGTTGCGCGGAAACTTCCAGCGAAATCTGCGTGGCCGTCTGGTTTATTGCGCTTTTCACTTCGTCGGTGGTGCTGTACTCTGTCAGCTTGCCGTCGGTGTAGTCCTGTGCCTCCTTTTTGGCTGCATCTGCCTTTTTCTTGGCGTCTGCTGCCGCTGCTTGTTTGGCTGCCGCCTCTGCTGCTGCGGCTTTCGCCTGGGCGTCTGCTGCTGCTGCCTTTTCCGCTGCGGCCTGGGCGGCGTCCGCTTTTGCCTGGGCGTCTGCTGTGGCGTTTGTTTCGGCGTCTGCTGCGGCCTGTTTGGCTTTGTCCGCCTCTGCGGCGGCTGCGGCGGCGTCTGTGGCCGCTTTATCCGCTGCGGCCTGGGCGGTGGCTGCGTCCGCGTTCGCCTTGTCTGCGGTCTGCTGGGCGGACTTGGCGGCGGCCTGGAGGGTGTCCAGCGACTTCTCGACGCTGGCTGTTGTTGCGTAGGTCTTGGAGACTTCGGCGGTGATCTGCTCGGCAGACTGGGAAATAAGGCTCTTTGTTTCCTCGGTGGTTGAGTATTCTGTCAGCTTGCCATCGGTGTACGCTTTGCCGTCTTTCAGCGCTTTGTTTATGGCTGCCTCACCGCTTGCCACAGTGAGGTATTTTTTAGATACTTCCAGCTCTATGCTTTCCGCCATAGCGCTGATCGCTACCTTTGTTTCTTCTTTGGTGAGGTAGTCGTCACGCAGCACTTTCTTTGTGCGCTTTGTGGCGATTGCCACGGCGTCGGCGGTTGCCATTTCCGCCTCGGTCTTTTGCAGCTGTGCGAATGTCTGCTTGACGTTGGAGAGTTCCGCCTTATTTGCCAGCGGGTCGTCCGGGTATTCATCCAGCTTGACTATGCGCTGCTTTTCGCGCTCGTCGGTCTTTTCAGACACCAGCAGCACGGTGTCGCCCAGGTCATAGGCCAGGGCGTTGTATTTATCGCTCTGGGCGGCCAGGTCTACCAGTTCCGCAGTATAAGCGCGGGCCGGGGTGCTGGCCTCGTCCAGCCTGGCCTGGGCGTCCTCCAGCAGCGCAGCCGTTACCGTGTAGCGCTCGTCTCGCCATATCGACGTTATAACCTTGTCGCTGTACTGGTGGTTTTCTATGTAGTTCTGGCCGTCTCGCCAGAGGTGCAGCCCGTCTTTTCCTATGGGAATAAGGCGGGTATAAAATCCATAGCTGGACGTTTTAACGCCCAGGCTGCGGAGGTTCAGCCGCTCGATAAAATATGCGCCGCGATCCCGGCCCCGCCGGGTGTGGAATTTCAGCCGCTTGTTTACGGCGTCGATCTCCAGCTCCAGTCGGTAGGTGGTTACAATCTGCTTCACGACCTCCCAGGCCGTGGTGTCGTCCTCTTTGCGGATCGTGCGCTTTTTCGTTATGTTGGCGTCTGCATCCACCGTCCAGCCCGTCCCGGCCAGCGCAAACTCTGCCGCAGCTTTGACGGTTTGCTCTACGGTTTCAAAATCTTGAAATGGTGTACCCTCCAGTTCTTCGATGTTGAGGGCGCAAGAAATTTTGCGCCAGGCGCTTGCGGTGCTTTTCTCCACCGCCTTGACTACGTACTCCTGGCGATCCGTGCGGACGTAACACTCCGCCGCGATCTGGCCCAGCCATGGGCCGCTTGCCGAGTAGTAAAAGTCCAGTGTTTCGTCGCCGTATTCCAGCGTGCGCTGTATATGCGGCGATTTCGTCCCGGTGAGGTTCGCCAGCTTTTTATGGCTTTTGTCGTAAAGTTCCAGCAGCAATGCCGCCCGCCTCCTTTCTCATAACCACAACGGGGTATATTCCACCACTATGTCGCAGTCCGCACTATCCCATGTGATCGTCCGCTGCTTGCAGTCCATAGCGGGCAGCGCCCAGAGCGTCACGTCCGGCGCTTTATTCTGCCTGTCCTGGGTAATTAGTCCTGTTGTGCCGTCAATAACAACACTATGCCCGGATTTTAGATTTTTCACGACCAGATCATGGACGCCCCAGCCTGTCATAGTGAGCGCGGCCACGTCTGCCCGTGGCGTGATCGTGAGGACGCACGCCGCCGGGCGGGAGCCGACGCGGTGCAGCGTCGCCTGTGTCTGGCCTGTATATGCCAGTTTTACCGGGGTGTCCTGGAGCCAGCCCTCAAAGGTCGCCTTTACCCTGTAGGCTTTCGGCGTGATCGTTTTCTCCGGCTTAAACCCCACCAGATAGCCCTTGTATGTCCCTTTGTAGCCGTCCAGCTTTAACTCTACCGGGCCGGGCAGGCATAGGCCGTGCAGCGTAGACGCGGTGCGGGTTATTTCGTTGCGATTCTCGCCCCGGATCAACAGCTCTACCTCACAAGAGCCGCATTTCTGTGTTGCCGGGTCGTCAATCGGGGCCAGCATACCGTCCGGCCATTCATAGCCCGCGCCGTCTTGCGGTGGTGTGAATGCTACCTTTAGCTGCGTCGTGCGGTATCTTGCCAGATTCTCGCCGTTAATTTTCATTTATCTGATCCTTTCCGCCTCGTCGGCCAGAGCGGAGGAAACGCGCGGTGTTACTTTTGCGGTGAGGTCGTCCCCGTCCAGCTTGTTCTCCACATAAACCACAACGCGCATAGCTTTAAGCGCTGCCGTCACCTTGTTGTCCAGCATCTGCTCCAGCTGTGTGTAGAATGGAGCCAGAGGAAGGATAGCTTCTTCTCCAGCCTCTCCGCCTACCATCAAGCGGGAGCCGTTAATGCCAAAAGCCGTGGGGTTCTTCATGATACCGCCCGTGGCGTACCAGTTAATACCAAAAGACGGCACGCTCGGAGGATTCAGGGAAAAATGGCCGCTGATATACGGGTGCGGCATCGCCAGGTGTGGTAGGCTCCAGGAGAAATTGAAAAAGCCTTTAATCTGATTTATTGCGCTGCTTACTGCATTGCGTGCGCTGTCCATTTTGTTGCGGATTGTGTTTGCAATGTCTCCAAAGCGCCCACCCGTAAGACTGTTGATTGTGTCGTATGCGCTCTGGTAGTTCTGCCGGATCGCCGTCATGTAGGCAGCTACCACGCCGCGCACGCCGCCGCCGTGGCTGTTATAGGCTTGCTGGATCGCGGCCAGGCGCTGCTGCGTGTTGCTCTGCATGTTTTGCAGGGCGTTTGCCATGGTCTGTTTCACGCTGTCCAGCTTTTGCTGGGTATCGTTGCGCACGCTTTGCAGTTTGGTTCCCACGGTCTGCTGTATGTTCTGCCAGGTTTCCGTGGTTTTCTGCTTGGCTTCGTTCCACTTCGTGCTGATCGTCTGGCCGATTTCCTGCATTTTAGTGGTGCAGTTCTCTTTGAGGTCGGCCAGGTGCTGCTTTGCGTTCGTGATCGCCTCGCCCACGCCCTGTGCGAAATTCGCAAATACTTCTTTTGCCTTGCTCATAGCCGCGTCCACGCCCGCGCGAAATTCTTCGCAGTTGTTATAGGCCAGCGCCAGGCCCACGCCCAGAGCCGCCAGGGCGGCCACTACCAACAGAATAGGATTTGCAGCCATAACAGCGTTTAGTGCGCCCTGGGCCGCTGCCAGCCCGTTCTGGGCTACCGTGGCCGCGCCTGTGGCTACCGTGTGTGCCGTGGTGGCTGCCGTGGCTGCGATTTTCTTGGCTGTTTCCCCGGTCAGTGCGCCAGCTACCGCGCCTATGCCGTCGCGGATCAGCTTGTAGGCGTCAATGCCAGAGCGCACGCCCTTAACCATTGCCGTGAGGCCAGCAGTAGCAGGGGCCAGCGCGGCGACCAGTAGCCCGACGGTGACTATGTTCTGCTTTGTGTCGTCGTCGGCGTTCTGTAGCCACTGTGTCACGTCGCGCAGAATTTCGGTTACTTTCTCCAAAACCGGGGTGGCGCTCTCCTGGATTGTGTCGCCCAGCTCTGCGCCCGCCAGTTTTAAGTTGTTCATGGCGATCTGCACGTTTTGGGCGTTGTCGGCCACGCCGTTGTAGGTGGTTTCTACCGTTCCCGCGCTGCTTTCGATCAAGTCCAAAAACTGGGAGTATTCAAAGCGCCCGCCCTGGATTGCGTCGGCCAGGTCTGGGCCAGCCTTAGTTCCGAAAACCTCAATAGCTTTCGTTGTGGCGCTGGCAATATCTGGACAGGCCGCGATCTCGTCCAGCGTTTTCTGAAATTCCACACGGGCGTCTTTGCCCTCTGCGCTCCAGGTGCTGATCGCCTTTTTCATGCCAGAGAATGCAATCTCGGTGTTTACGCCGCATTTTTCCCACTGGGAGAAAATAGCGATAGAGGACGCCGTATCAAAGCCCAGCGCACGCATTGGCGCGCCGTATTTCGTTATGTAGGAAGTGAGGGTGTCAACGCTGATGCCGGACGCCTGGGCGGCCACGGCCAGCTGATCCAGCAGTGTGCCGTAGTCGTCCGCCTCTATGCCCGCGTCGCCCATTGCGCGCGATACCAGCTGCACCGCCTGCACAGCGTCGGTTCCTGTGATTTCCGAAAATTTCAGAAACTTAGTTGTGCAAGCCTCGGCGGCCTCGTCCGTGTAGCCGAAGCGGGTGTTTACCTCGCCCAGCGTGGAGCCGATTGTGTCAAAGTCGGCGGCGAAAGAGGACGCCACGTTCTTATAGGTCTGCTCCAGGGCCTCGGCAGCCTCTCCCGTCGCGCCTGTGGCTTTTATCACGTTGTCCGCGCCGTTGTCTACCTCGTCCCATGCAGCTACCGCAGCAGTGCCAGCGGCCACGGCAGCGCCGGACACGACGTTGGCCGCTTTCTGCGCCTTCTCCAGCTTTCCGGCTACCGTGTCAAGTCCTTTTGCGAACTCGTCCAGGGCTGCGTCTTTCAGCTGCTTGTTTGTATCCTCCAGCGCCTTTTGCAGTTCCAGTGTGGACTTTTTGCTGTTGTTTTCGGCTATCGTCGCCTTTTGCAGCTTGCCCTCGGTGCTGCTGATCTGGCCGTCCAGCTTTTTCTGCTGGCTCTCCAGCTCCTGCACCTGCTTTGCCAGCTCCTGGGTGCTGTCGCTGTTCTCGCCCGTGGCCTTTTTCTCTGCCTCATAGGCGGCCTTTGTGGTTTGCAGCTGGGCCGCCAGCTCCTGCTGGCGGCTTTTCTGGTTGCTCAACACTTTGGTTAAGCGCTCCACCTCTGTGTGGTGTAGGCTGGTGATTTCTTTCTGGGCCTTAATTTTCGCGGTTAGTTCCTGCTGCTTGGCTTTTAGCTGGTCGGTGGTGCTGCCAAACAGCTTTGCCTGGGTGCTTGCCAGGCTGAACTGGCTTGCAAGCTCTTTCGTGCTGTCGCGGGCCGCTTTGAGGGCCTGCTGGTACGTGGAGCTGTTGGCCGATACCTTGACGTTTGCCCCGGCGCTCATGCTTTGCTCACCTCGCTATTTTTCGGTGTGTTCGATCTCGTAGGCGACGTACTCCAGCAGACGGCCCAGCGGTTCGCGCTGCGCGTCTGTGTAGCTTTCACGCAGAACGCGGATTGCCAGGCGTGTGACCGCCTCGACGTTCTGCTTGCAGATCAGCCAGCGGTCTGCGGTTTCGTCCACATAGCCCGCCTGGGCGTCCTGTTCCGCGTCGTAGTCGTCAAAAATTGATTTTTCGATAGGTTCCGGCGGCTCTGGCGACAAAGCCGCAAATTTGGGCAGGACGATCTGCTGCATAGCAAAATGCAGCGTTTTGGCTGCCAGCAGGAGGTCGTCCACGCTTTCGCTGTATATAACCCGCCGGGAGGTGTTGAAAAATTCGGCCAGCAGCTGCAAATTTTCGCGTACTGCCTGGCCGGAGGTTTTCGCCGCCTCGATCCGGCGCATATAGTCACAATAAAGGCGGGCTTGCAGCACCGTCACGTTTTCCGCCGTGCTGCAAGCTCCCGCGCGTTGTAGCTCAACCTCCGGGGTCAAGCCTCTTTCGTAAAATTTACCGTGATAGTCTCCACGCTCTTGTTTACGCGCTCCATCACATAAAATTCCAGCGCCGCAAACTCGGTGAGAATTTGCGACGGTTCCAGCCCGTATACAGGGGCCAGCACGTCGTCCAGGGTAAACTGATCGCCGTACACATGACAGACGGCCTGGGCCATCTGTTCAAAGTGCTTGCGTCGATAATTCGTCGCGCTGTCCAGCGCGTCCTGTACGTCGCAATAATCCAGGTACGCCTGGGTGTCGATGTGATCCGGCAGGAAATACTGTTTCTGATTTACCACAATGCTGCGCTTTGCCATTTTTTTACGCCCTCCTATGTTTTAGCCGCCTACCGTCGCGGCGTACTCCTGCACCTTGCCGAACCACGCCTTGATCGCGGCAGCGGCCCCGGTGTCCTCTGTTGCCAGGTTGGATTCGTCCACGCGCACCTCGTAAAGGTGGACGTCTTTGCCGTCCACCTTGTCCATTTTTTCGCGCTGGTAAAACTCGCCCTTTACGGTGTTGGTCTGGGCGGTCTTGCTGGCGGCCTCGGTTTCGTAGTTTTCCTCGTTGCCCTGGGCAAATCTGCCGCAGTACATCCAAACAAAATCAAACTTTCCGTTCAAGCGGCGCACGCGGTAGCCCAGGGCCACCTCCGGCGCTTCATCCTCTGCGGACTTGAGCAAAAAGCCGTTGAGGTACGCCTGGCCGAAAAAGGCGGCGCGATCCGCTGCGGCCAGGGTGTTGACTTCCAGCTCCACGTCCGTACCCTCATACGCCTGGAGCATACCCTCCACGCCGTCGTCGCTGTACAGCTTTTCAGACGTGAATTTGTCGGAGATTTTGGCCTTGATCGCGCGGGCCATCTTTACGGGGGTGCCTGCGGTGTAGCCCTCGGTGTCGTTCTGGGTGACTTTCGCCACATATACGTCGCGGAGGCCACAATAGCGGTGGCGCACCGTGGTTTTGGGTTCGCTCATTCTTGGCTCCTTTCTTCATAAAAGAGAAAACGTAGCGGGCGGATATAGACGCCCGCCTCGATCCGGGTCTGCTGCTGGTCGGTTCCCTGGTAGGAGGCCCCGGCGTTGATTAGCAGCTGTTTGATTTCTTCCCGCAGGGCTTCTTGTTCCTCTGTGGAGAAAATCGTCACCTGTAGCCCGGCTGCCTCGATTTCCAGCGCGTCGTCGCTGTGAGCCTCCGGCGTTTCCGCCAGGGGCCAGAGGGTGACGTGGAGGCGTTTATAGCGCTCGTCGTACCAGCCCTCTTGTACTTTGACGCCGCGCTCTGTGATAGGCTCCAGGGCCTTGTAGGCGGCTGTGATAACGTCCATTATTCAAACCTCCCCAGGCGCTTGTCCAGTTCTGCCTGGTATTCTTCTTCCGCGATTTTTTGCAGCTGCGGCTCCAGGGCCTGGGCGGTAGGCTCCACAAAATCGCGGGGCGGCATTTTCAGCGTGCCCCAGTTTACAAATTTCATGTAAAAATATTCGCTGTTGTCGTCCAGCGTCCAGCCTACCTTGGCCGCGTAGCTGTCGCCGGATTTTTTCGGGTTCTCTTGCGGCACGTTGTCGGCAGCCGGGCCGCCGGAGGGCTTAGACCATGCGCTGCCCGATTTTTTGTGATCGGCTGCGCGCGGTATTCGCCGGGCCATGTCCGGCTTTGCAATATCCGCGCCGCGCTTGACTATACGCTTGTCCACAGCGGCGCGGGCGTCGTCGCCCTCTGCCGCTTCCAGGGCTGCTACCAGCTCCTTGATGGCCGCGCCGTCCAGCTGTATCTGCATTGGCCGTCCTCCTGGGTGTCAACTGTTGACACTATGCCGTAAACGACGCAGTAAAGCGGATTTTGCCGCCGTCGTTTCGGGTAAAATCGGCGGTTTTTACCTCGTACTCGTCGCCGTCCAGCTCCACGCGG
>OLQC01002759.1_pt1 | contig 11226 bp, 8 predicted proteins | sample 1672471 | NCBI WGS metagenome assembly OLQC01 (sample SAMEA3136689, study PRJEB25190) | human gut metagenome | biome: human gut; feature: human-associated habitat; material: faeces | place: Austria | collected 2013
TGATGTTAGTAAATCTAATGATTTTTTTATACTTTCTAAGCTTGATTTTGCAAGTGTAGTTATGTTTTTATCTCCACCTGGAAGATATCCTAAATTATAGCAAACACAATTTATTTGTTCTTTCACAAAGCTATCGATTTTGGCATGTGATTCATTTATAATTGTTACATTATTATTCTTATCAACATATTTATCACAAGCACTCTTTTGAATTTCAAAAGCATACACTTTCTTAAAATTATTTGATAAAAAGTCACAATCATAACCATTTCCTAATGTAGCATCTACAGCTATATCTTTAGTTGTAATATACTCTTTAATAATATTGTGAGAAAGTAAACTCACATCAGATACATATTTAAACATAAAAAACTCCTATAAACTTTTTATATAATTTAACTCTTCAGAAGTTAAATTTCTCCATTGACCTTTTTTTAAGTATCCAAGTTTTATATTTCCTATAGAAACTCTTTTTAAGCTTATTACTTCATGATTTAAAGAAGCACACATCTTTCTTATTTGTCTGTTCTTTCCTTCATGTATTGATATTTCAACAGTAGATATAATTTCGTTGCTATTCTTTCTTGAATTAAAAGATTTTTCTTCAGAAATTACATCTATTTCAGCCTCTGCAGTTACATATCCTCCAATATCTATTCCGGATTTAAATTTCTTTAAATCACTTTCAGTAAATTTTCCTCTACATTCAGCTATATACTTTTTCTTTATAGCTACTCTAGGATGAATTATATTATTGTATATACTTCCGTCATTAGTTAATAAAAGCAAACCAGAACTATCATAATCTAATCTCCCGATTGGGTAAATTCTTTCATCTACATTCACTATATCTAATACAGTTTTACGACCTTTTTCATCTTTAGCAGAAGTAATATAACCTTCTGGTTTATTAAGCATAATATATACTTTTTTTTCTTCTATTTTTATACCTAATTTCTTAAGTGCTTTTAAATGTAAATCTATAGGTCTTGATCCTATAGCACACCCTCCAGGATAGCTTATTTTTGTATAATTTAATCTTCCTATCATTGCCCCCATAATTATTATTGACGACCTCATTTGCCTAACATATTCTTCATCTATCTCTCCTGAATTTATATTAGAGCTGTCTATAATTAAAGTATCAGGTTCATAATCAACTTTACATCCTATACTTTCTAATATTTTTATCATTATATAAACATCGGATATATTAGGTACATTATGAATTATACTTTTATTTTCATTTAGTATAGTAGCGGCCATTATAGGTAAAATAGAATTTTTAGCTCCTCTTATATTTAGCTTACCTTCTATTTTATTTCCACCACTAACTATATATTTACACACAAATAATCCCCCCTAGTGCTGTTAAAATCATAGTGCCTATAATTTTAAGCTATGTACTAGAGGGGATATATGTTACTTTTTCTTTATTCCTATTACTTTACCTTGACTACTTGTATCTTCTTTTTTATCTAAGTCTACATTAGTATCAGTATTTTCTTCTTTTTTAGATTTTTTGCTTTCTTTTTTATGTAACTTTTCCTTATTATTAGCATTATATATTTTTAAAATTTCATCATATATAAGGTCTATAGCTTCTGGTTTTCCTATTTCTTTACTTTTATTAGCCATTTCTAATAATTCTTCTCTATTTCCTAAAAGTCTAGTTACTGCATCATTTAAACTTACATCAGTTAAGTTCTTTTCAAGTATAGCAACTCCTGCACCTTGTTTTTCTATGCTTTTAGCATTGTATTCTTGATGATTTTCTGCAGTATATGCTTTTGGTATTATTATAGACGGCTTTCCAAGTGCTGTTATTTCAGCTAATGATATTGCGCCTGCACTTCCTATAACTAAATCACTTGCAGCTAGCGCATTTGCCATATCTTCTAAGTATGGAACTACTCTTTGATATGGCTTTAAATTTAAATCTTCTATGCTACTAATAAATTCATCATAATATGATTTTCCAGTTGCAAATATAAAAGCAACATCATCTTTAACCATATTTCTAACTACTAATTTCATAGCATCATTTATTTTTCTAGATCCTCCGCTACCACCATAGCAAAGAACCATTTTTTTATCTTCACTTATACCTAAGTTTCTTCTTGCTATAGATTTTCTAGCTACTAATATTTCTTTTCTAACTGGATTTCCTGTAAGCACTAATTTGTCTCTAGTTCCTTCTGGAAATCTTTGATGTGAATCTTCAAAACTAGTTAATACTGTTGTAACCATTTTAGCAAGTATTTTATTAGTAACGCCTGGGAAAGAGTTTTGTTCATGTACTACAGTTGGAACTTTGCTCATAGCTGCATTAAATAATACAGGCCCACTTACATATCCACCTGTGCCTATTACTATATCAGGCTTAAATTTTTTAACTACTTTTCTAGATTGCTCTAAACCTTTAAATAATTTAACAACTCTTTTAACATTATCTAAATCTATCTTTCTTTTAAATCCTTGAACTGTTACTGTTTTTAGTTCATATCCATATTTAGGAACTATTTCAGACTCTATTCCTTTTTCTGTTCCTACAAATAATATCTCTGCATCAGGATTTTCTTCTTTTATTTTATTTGCGATGGCTATAGCTGGATATACATGTCCTCCAGTTCCACCGCCTGATAATAAGACTTTCATTTAATCATCTCCTGTTAGTTCATTTTGACATGTTTTGAAATGTTTAATACTATACCAACAGCACTCATAAATATAATAAGTGAGGTTCCTCCATAGCTTATAAATGGTAGTGCCACTCCGGTAACTGGCATTGATGAAGTTGCTACTGCTATATTTAATGCAGCTTGGATTCCTATTTGGGCACCTATACCTATTACAACCATACATGTAAATATATCAGTGCAATTTAACGCTATTCTTACACACCTATATACTAGTATAACAAATAACATTATTACTACTGCACATCCTATAAGTCCTAATTCTTCACCTATTATTGCAAATATAAAGTCATTTTGTGGCTCAGGTATGTAAAACCATTTTTGTTGACTTTTTCCAAGCCCCATTCCAAATAACCCTCCTGAGCCTAATGCATAAAGGCCTTGTATAACCTGGTATCCATTACCTAATGGATCTTGAAATGGATCTAAGAATGATAATATACGTTTTAATCTATACTCAGATGTAAGGGCTAAAAGTAAAAATAAACCAACCCCACTTCCAAACATAGCTATAACAAACTTCATATTAAGACCTGCTACAAATATCATAACAAATGTAACTAATATTATAGTTCCTGCTGTAGACATATTTGGTTGAAGCATTATTAAAGCAAAGAATAACCCAGGAACTATAAGAATAGGCAGAACTCCTTTTGTTAAAGACTTCATGTAATCATATCTTTTTTCTATAAACTTTGCTGTGATTATAATAGTAGCAAACTTTGCAATTTCTGCTGGTTGTATAGTAAATGCTCCAAATCCTAACCAACGTCTTGCACCATTTGCTTTTATACCTAATGGTGTTAATACCAAAAGTAATAGTATAACTGATACTATTCCTATTGCTTTAGCATTTTTCTTCCAAAATCTATAATCTATATTAGATATTATAATCATAGATATAAATCCTAAAGTAGCATAAATAGCATTTCTTTTTAAGAAGTAATAAGAATCATTGTGTTTAAAAGCAGATTGAACAAAACTTGCACTAAACACCATAATGATACCTATAAATACTAAAGTCATAGTTGTATAAAATATTACACTATCAAATTCTGTTTTAGTACTCTTATCAATTTGTTTTTTTAAAGCTTCTTTGGCCATTATAAAGCTTTCCCTCCATTCCCTAGATAAGAGGTTACTTTAAATTGTTTACATTATCTTTGAAGTCAATACCCCTTACTTCAAAACTTTTATACATATCCCAACTTGCACATGCAGGTGATAATAAAACTACATCACCATCTTTAGCAATTTGGTAAGAAGCATTTACTGCTTCTTTCATATCTTTTACTACAATTATATTATCAAACCCTTTATTTTGAGCACACTCTTTTATCTTTTGTGCTGTTTCACCTAGTAAAACTAATGCATATACATTTTCTTTTGCTGCATCTAAAAATTCATCAAAACTACTTTGTTTATCCATACCACCAGCTATTAATACTATAGGCCTATTATAAGATTGAACAGCTTTTATACTTGAGTCTGGATTTGTAGCTTTTGAATCATTTACAAACATTACTCCATTTAAGTTTCTTACAAACTCTTGTCTATGTTCAACTCCAGCAAAAGTTTTTAATACTTCTCTTATAGTATCTATATCTATATTAGATACATATGCTATTGCTGCTGCAGCCATACAGTTTTCTAGATTATGGTCACCAGGAAGACTAAGTTCATCTTTATTTAAAAGTGTAATTTTTTCATTTATATTCACAATGATATTTTTATCTTCATCTAAATATATTCCACACTCTAAACTTTTTTTCCTAGAAAAGAATATTTTTTTAGCTTTTACATTATCTGATAAAGATCTTACATCTTCATCATCATAATTTAATACACAGAAGTCTTTGCTATCTTGATTTTCAAATATTCTAGCCTTTGCTTCCATATAAGCTTCCATAGTATGATGTCTATTTAAATGATCCTCTGTAAAGTTTAGTATTGCACTTACATGAGGCTTAAAAGTAGCTATACTTTCAAGTTGAAAACTACTTAATTCTGTAACTAGTACAGAATTTTCATTAGCAACACCTACTGTATCTATTACAGGATTTCCTATATTTCCAACTATATAAGTATCTCTATTAGCCTTTTTAAATATTTCTCCTACTAAAGATGTTGTAGTTGTTTTTCCGTTAGTTCCTGTTATACCAATAAATATTGGATTTTTAGAAAGTCTATACGCTAATTCTACCTCTCCTATTATCTCTATATTTTTAGATTTTATCTTTAATATAAAAGGTAAATCTAATGGTACTCCTGGAGATACAACTGTCATATCTATATCATCTATATTTTCAGGGTGATGTCCTAATATATATTCTACATTGTTTAAATCAGAAAGTTCATCTAATATATCTTTTAACTTATCTTTATCTTTTATATCATTTACAACCACTTTTGCACCTAATCTATTTAGATGTTTAATTGTAGATACACCAGTTTTTGCTAAACCAACTAATAAAACTTTTTTATTTTTTAGATTCATTGTTTATACCCCCGAACTAAAATATTGCTATTATACCTATCCAAGCAAGCACTATAGTTACTATCCAGAATGTAAATACTACCTTAGTCTCAGGCCATCCACATTGTTCAAAATGGTGATGTATAGGAGCCATTTTAAATATTCTTTTTCCTGTTAATTTAAATGATGCTACTTGAAGTATAACTGATATAGCTTCTGCAAAGTATATACCTCCAACTAATGGTATTAAAAGTACACTGTTTGTAAGTATTGCAAAAGCAACAACTGCTCCACCTAAAGCCATTGAACCTGTGTCACCCATAAATATCCTTGCAGGGTATGCATTAAATCCTAAGAATCCTAAACAAGCACCAATAGTAGCCGCTGCTAATACAGCAACTTCTGTGTTTGCAACACCTGAATAAGATGCAAGTAACATAAAGAATGTAGATACTATTAATGTTATTCCTGATGCTAATCCATCTAAACCATCTGTTAAATTAACAGCATTAACTGTTCCAACTATTACAAATATCATTATAGGAACATATAATGGCCCTAAATTTATTGCTATATCTGTAAATGGTACCATAAGCTGAGGTGCACTTGCAGATACAGTATATTGATAATTAGCTACATATAAAGCTAATCCAAATTGCATTACGATTTTTTGCCAAGGTTTTAGTCCCAATGATCTTCTCTTTTTTATTATTATGAAGTCATCTATAAAACCTATTAATCCAAATCCAAATATACATATAAGACCTATAACCATATCTGGACCTACTTTACTTCTAGTAAGTCCTGTTATCAGTATAGCTACGATCATTAATATTCCACCCATTGTAGGTGTTCCATTTTTAGCTAAGTGTGTTTTCGGTCCATCATCTCTTACTGTTTGACCAAATTTAAATTTAGTTAACATAGGTATAAATATTGGACCTAATATAACTACTATTAGAAACGAAATCAACGATGTATAAGTAAGTTCTGTTATTCCTAACATAATATATATCTCCTCTCCCTTGTTGGCTATTTCTTTTATGATTATTTATTAAGATATTCTACTATTTTTTCTAATTCCATACCTCTAGATGCCTTAACTAAAACTACATCATCTTTTTTTACAAGTTCATCTATTTTTTCTATAGCTTCTTCTTTTGTATTAAAATGATGTATGTTATTTTCATTAAATCCTAGAGCTTTAGCTTCTTCACATATAAATTTTGAGTCTTTTCCTATAGCTATTAGTACATCTGTATTATCTATGGCAGACTTTCCTACTAGACGGTGTCCATATTCAGTATGTTCACCCATTTCAAACATATCTCCAAGTATAGCTACTTTTCTATTTTTGTATCTTCCAAGTATTTTTAAAGCAGCTTCCATAGAGTCAGGGCTTGCATTGTATGCATCATTAATTATTGTCATTTTATCATTTTTTATTATGTCTAATCTCATTTTAGTTGCTTTAAAGTTTCTTAATCCACGTTTTATATCTTCTAAAGATATGTTTAATTCTCTTCCTACTAATATAGCTGCCATTGCATTATAAATGTTATGTTCTCCTACTGTAGGTATGAATATTTCTTCTTTTTTACCATCTATATAACAAACAAAAGTTAAATCTTCCTCACCCATCACATAACTTTCGCAGTATATATCATTATCTTTATTGAATCCAAATGTTTTTAATTTATACTCAAGATTTTTTCCCTTTAAAGTTCCTAAAAATTTATCGTCTCCATTAACAACCAAAGTATTCGATTCATTAAAATTAGTTGCTATTTCCATTTTAGCTTGTAGTATCCCTTCCTGAGACCCTAAGTTTTCAATATGCGATAAACCGATATTAGATATAACACCTATTTTAGGATTTACTATATTGGCTAAATATTCTATTTCTTTAAAGTGCGACATACCCATTTCTATAACTGCACACTCATAAGAGTCATCTAAATTAAATAAAGTTAAAGGAACTCCAAAATGATTATTTAAGTTACCTTGATTCTTTAGTGTATGAAATGTTGAAGAAACTGTAGCGTATATCATATCTCTTGTTGTTGTTTTTCCTACACTTCCTGTTACTCCTATATATGGTATATCAAACTTTTCTTTATAGTATTTAGCAATATCACCTAATGCTATTTGAGTATCTTTTACTTCTATTAAATTTATATCCGAACTATTTAATTTTATGCTACTACTTGCATTTTTTATGAATGTTTTACATCCATTTTCATATGCTGATTGCATAAATTGGTGACCATCTAAGTTTTCTCCTATTACAGCAACAAATACATTATCTTTGTTTGCTTTTCTACTATCTATAACTATGTCATTTATAGTGTCACTTTCATTTCCAATTACTAATTTACCTTTTGTAGCAATTGCTAGTTCTGATATCGTTAGACTATTCATACTCAATCCTCCTTATATTTTAATTTCTAACTATATTTTCTTAATAAAAGGCAATGTATAAATCCATATACATTGCCCCCCTTATAAATATCAACCTATTAATTATATACTATATTTATATATTTTTGAAGGTATTTCTAACTATATGTTACTTTTAGTTGTTAAAATAGAGCATTATACTTGAGTTTTCATCTACTTTAACTCCTGGTTTAGGGAACATATCTACTACTTTTGAGCCTTCTGGAATTTCTATATCTGGATCCAAGTTAGCTTTTAGATTACTTTCTTCTAATATTTTAACTGCATCTTCTATAGCTAAATTTCTTATATCTGGCACTACCACTTGATTTTTTTGTAGTTCTTTCTTTTCTTCTTCAGTGTATACTGGTTCTACACCTAAATACGGTAACACCTCACTCATAATTTCCTTAATTATAGGACCTGCTGTTGTACTACCAAATGCACTTACACCAGTTGGTTCATCTACTATTGCAAGAACTACTATTTGTGGATCATCTGTTGGTGCTATTCCCATAAATGAACATATGTATTTACCTTGAGCATATCTACCATCTACAACTTTTTGAGCAGTACCAGTCTTTCCACCTATTCTATATCCTGGTATATATGCTGCATGACCTCCACCTTTACTAACAACTGATTCTGCTATTTTCATCATTCTATCAGCTGTATCTTCTGAAACTACCTGTCTTATCATTTTAGGTTCGATCTCTTCTATTACATTACCCTTATTATCAGTATATCCTTTTACTACTCTTGGCTGCATCATTTTTCCATCATTTGCTATTGTAGAAATTGCTCTTATAAGCTGCATTGGTGTTACTGATATAGATTGACCAAAAGACATTGTTGCAAGTTCAACTGGTCCCACATTTTTTTCATTATAAACTATACCTTTAGCTTCTCCAGGTAAGTCTATACCTGTTTTTTCCATAAAACCAAAAGCCTCTATGTAATCATACATTTTAGCTACACCTAATCGTTCTGCTACAGTCATAAATACAGGGTTACAAGAGTTTTGTACACCTTCTGCAAATGTTTGTTCACCATGTGGTCTGTAGTGTCTCCAACATTTGATTCTTCTTCCACCTATAGTTAAACTTCCTGTACAAGTAAATTTATCACTTTCTTTAACAACACCTTCTTCAATACCTGCTGAAGATGTTATCAACTTGAATGTAGAACCTGGCTCATATGTATCACTTACAGCTGGATTTCTCCACATTTGATAATATCCTTTTATCTTATCTTTTTCATCATATTTATCTAATTCTTCTTGGTAGTATGGATATATCGGAGTTCTAGAATCATTTGGATCATAATCAGGCTTTGATGCCATAGATAATATATCACCTGTTTTAGGATCCATAGCTACAATTGTTACCCTTTTTGCATTATTTAATTCGTATGCCTTCTGAACCGCCTTTTCAGTATAGTGCTGTATAACCTCATCAATAGTTAATATTAAACCATTTCCTTGTACTGGCTCATAATATTTTTCTAAACCTTGTGGAATCTCTCTACCTGATGCATCAGTACTTACAATAAGTTTTCCCGCTGTTCCTTTTAAATGCTTATCATATTGCATCTCAACTCCAGCTATACCTTGTGAATCTGCTGATGTATGACCTAAAACATACGCTGCAAAGTTTCCATATGGATAATATCTCTGATTATCTTCAGCTACCCATATTCCAGATATTTTAGCCTCTCTTATTTTACTTGCTTTTTCATCATCTATCCATCTCTGTACTTTTACTAATGCCATGTTCTTTTTTGATATTGATTTGTATACGTCGTCATATTCTTTCCCTAATATTTCAGCTACTTGCTTTGCTGCAGCTTCTTTATCTTTTACTTCTACTGGTTTACACCATACTGTATATTTTGTAATACTTACAGCTATTTCTTTCATATTTCTATCATATATAGTTCCTCTCTTAGGTTCTATAGGTATTTCCCTTGTTTGTTGATCAATAGCCTTAGTACTTAACCAATCCCCTTTTATAATTTGAAGATATCCAGTTCTAAACGTAAGTGCAAAAAATAAACCACATGCTAGTATAAGAACAAGCACTAATCTTTTCTTACTCATTCGTTTTATCTTTTTCAAGTTTCCCCCTCCTTTTTTAATTCTCTACTTCGATATATCTAATTTGGTTTTTCTTAAGATAATCCATATTAAGCTCTTCTTTCGCTTTTTCTTCTATTTCTCTTATAGAACTATTTGTATCTACTTTCGCTTTTAACTCATCTAACCTTATTTCCTCCTGTCTTAGCTCTTTTTTTAAGTAATATATATCATATTTAAGATTACCCACAACTGAGTATCCACATATATTAATAATAATTATTAAAAAACAAACTATGATTAATCCAAATCTTAATATTACTTTTTTTACCTTTCTATTTTTTCTCTTTTTATATTTATTCTTCTTTTCTTTTTTATATTCATTTATGTTTTTAACTTTATCAGTTTTAATCTTCTTTTTCATTTATCCACCTCTGTATACTCTAATTAGTTATATATTTGTGATAAATGCTAGATGTCCCTTTTAAAAGTTTTAGAAAAATTAACACAGAATATCTTATCAATATCTAAAAATTTTAAACTATATATTAATTCATGTTATATATTAGATTTTAGTGTAATATTTACATAACCTTAAGCGACATATAAGTTAAACATTTTATAAAACATACGATATGCTTCGGACACATCCATTGCTTAAAGTCGGCTTCACCAAAATCAAAGTGTATAAAAAGTGCTTAACTCCTTAAATGATATGTTTTTGTATACAAAAAGGGTTATGTAAAATAATTCAATTACTTTACATAACCCTCTTTAATATATCACTATATTTTAATTATATTCTCTCAGCTACTCTTAATTTAGCACTTCTTGATCTTGGATTTTCCTCTATTTCTTCTTTACTTGGAAGTATAGGCTTTCTAGTTATAACCTTCACTAGTGATTCTTTATCACATTGACATATAGGTAAATGTGATGGACATACACAGTCTAATGCTAAGTCTCTAAATTCGTTTTTTACTATTCTATCTTCTAATGAATGGAAAGTTATTATACAAACTCTTCCTCCTTCATTCATTATAGAAACAGCATCATCTATCATCTTTGTAATTACTCCAAGTTCATTATTAACCTCTATTCTTATAGCTTGGAAAGTTCTTTTTGCAGGATGTGGACCATCTATCCTTGCTTTTTTAGGTATTGCCTTTTTTATAACTTCTACAAGTTCTCCTGTAGTTTCTATTGGTTTTTCTTGTCTTTCATCTACTATGAATTTGGCTATACGTTTAGCCCAGTTATCTTCTCCATAATCTTTTATTATTTTAGCTAACTCTTCTTCACTGTAGGTATTAACAACATCGTATGCAGAAAAGTCACATCTTACATCCATTCTCATATCAAGTGGAGCATCTTGCATATATGAAAATCCTCTATCAGCTTCATCTAATTGATGAGATGATACACCTAAGTCAGAAAGGACTCCATCTATTTTATAAACTCCTATTTTTGCTAGTTCTTCCTTTATATTTTCAAAATTACTATGCACCCAAAGAATTTTCCGTTTTGCATTCACCTTA
>OLQC01002760.1_pt1 | contig 11217 bp, 8 predicted proteins | sample 1672471 | NCBI WGS metagenome assembly OLQC01 (sample SAMEA3136689, study PRJEB25190) | human gut metagenome | biome: human gut; feature: human-associated habitat; material: faeces | place: Austria | collected 2013
TGTGATTCCAGTTGACTTTGCCGTTGCCGCCCATGGCATATACGGAATACTGTTCGCCGTTCTTCCAACCGTTACGGCTTTGCACTGTGGTTTGATTGCCCGCAATGTTCGCGTTGAAGTTATGATCATTCGTCTCGCCGGTAGCGCTATTTCCCGCTCCAGTTCCAAGCCAGCTGGAACCCTGAGTAGCGTTATCGGTCCAGCCTTGGGCTCCACCGAACCAATTCAGCTCGGAATTGGTGCTATTGCCACCGACCGAAAGCACCGTTGAACCGTCCTTCGGGCGGAACTGCGAGCCAAAGCCGACGATACCCCAACGGAAACCACGCGAACGATTGAACGAACCGTCTTTATTCCAAATATTCCAAGCCTGCTTCATTGGATGGAGCAGAAGCTTTCCGTTCACAGCGGTCAAGCCTTCGGCCTCAACGGCGTAAGAACCTTCAGGAGCATTGTTGTTATTAGCAGAAGTAATGCCCGACTTCTTGCCACCTACATACATGTCGCCGCCAACGAAAGTAGCAATACCCTCATCGTTACCGCTACCGAAAGTCTGATCGCCTAATGGCTCTGTAGTAGGCGTGCAGATCGCACCGTTATTGTGACCACCGTCGGCGTTGGCGGTGGAGGAGCCGAGGACGACGGAACCGGTCACCATCATGCCGACGGCGACGAGGGTTGCGGTGAGCGCACGGGCCGGTTTTACCCCGTGCTTCAGCGCTACGTGCTTCAGCCGTTCCACCTGATGCCTCATCGTTTCATGCTCCTCAAATAGCTCTATGTACTGAATGTCATCATCCCCCCCTTCTTACCCCTTCGCCGGTGAACTTTTCACGTCATTGGGGAACGCTGAATTCAGTTATTCACAAACCTAAATACGAGAATATAGCGTTCGTTTGCATTGTGCAAATCGACCAACCGGCAAGTTTAGCGGGTTTACCCTGCATCCTGGTTTATTGCTTGCACCCACCCCCGCCCCACAACGGCACAACAATGTGTTTTCGTTGGAAATTCGCGGTTTTTACCGCCTTATAAAGCTGTTTAGCAGTGTTATTTTTCTTGGGTTTGCCGGAAAAATAATAGATATATTTCACCTATTTGTCTATATATTCAGCACTCACATCCAACAACTATTGACGTTTCACCTATTTTTTATAGCGACTTTTTTACCACCAAATGAGAGCGTTGTCATCACCTATCCTCCATCCCCCACCAATCCCCCCGTCACACACCACCCTTCACCTCCCGCAACAGGTTCGCACTCCCCCGTGTTGCAGCACACTCCCCCAGCCCACACCCGGCCACACCATCTACGCTCTACAGCCGCGCCGCATAGCCGCATACCTATGCAACGCCTGCCCAGCAACCTGCCTATGCCTATGCCTATGCCTATGCAAAAGGTCGCACCGAATCATCACGATTCAGTGCGACCCACTACGCCACATGCCACAAACAACGCCAATCCCCGCACGCCAGTAGGCAGAGACAAACCACCGTTACGCGCAGTATTACTTGTTCGCAGTATTACTTGTTCAGCTTGTCAGATTCGCCCGGCTCGTCAGGCTCAGCAGATTCGCCCGGCTCGTCAGGCTCAGCAGCTTCAGCCGCAGCCGGTTCGACCGGTTCGGCATCTTCAGCCGCTTCAGCCGGTTCAGCAGACTCAGTCGATTGGGCAACGGCCTCCGCGGCCTCCTCAGCGGACTCCTCAGTCTCCGCGGTCTCAGCAGATTCCTCGGATTCGCCGGCATCCCCGGACTCGCCCGATTCGGCAGACGCCACAGGCTCTTCCGGCTCTTCCGGCTTCACCGACTCCTCGGCGTCGCGCGGCTCTCCGGTCTCAGCAGTTTCTTCAGTCTCAACGGGCCCAGTAGGCTCAGTAGGCTCAGCAGATACCTCGCCCTCAGCACCCTCAGCAGATTCAGCGGTCTCTGCGGACTCCTCAGTCTCCGCAGACTCCTCGCCCTCATTCTCGTCCGAATCGCCATCGCCTTCGCCAACGGTAATCACAGCCTCCAACTCGGCGGAAGCCTCCACGCCAGCAGGCTGGGTCTCGTTCGGCTCATCATCACCGGTGTCCGGCTCGGTGTTGGCCAGAATATCCTCTTCCGTAGCCTCATCCGAATCCTGCGAATCGTCATCCAACTGCTCGATGGCCTCGACCGCACCACGCTCATCACGCGGCTTCTGCGCAATCACATCAATATGGAAATCGTCATATGCGGGCTTCGACTGCACCCACAAGTGGCTCGGCTCCGGCGGCTCGATCTCGGAATGCTCGCCACACCCGTGATCGACCGACACCACGCGGCCATCATCCGGGCTCCACTTATTCGCGCACACGCCGAACATGAGATTCAGTTCACCCTTCAACGGCACGAAGAACCCGCAGGTGGAACACAGGTTGCCGTCCGCGGTTTTGGTGGACAGCGCCTTCGGGCCGCGCGGGCCCTCATACCAACGCTTCGCCACCTGGGCACGGCCCTTCGGGGATAGCACGTGGCGGCGGGACAGCGCGAATTCCTCAACGATCTCGTCGGTCTGCTGGGCCTGCGCTTCGGCCTTGGCGTCTTCAGCGGTTTCCTCAGTCGCCTCGGTTACAGCGGTTTCCTGAGTTTCAGCGGTTTCCGTAGATTCCGTAGCTTCCGTGGATTTGGCAGTCTCGGAGGAATCGGCAGACTCGGAGGAATCGGCAGACTCGGCATTCTCAGCATTTTCAGCGGAATCCTGCGTCTTTTCGGCAACCGGCTCGGCTGGTTCGGCCTGCTCAGCCGTTTCAGCCGACTTCTCGGCCTGCTCAGCCGTTTCAGTCGACTTTCCGTCTTCGCCCGCAGTCGCACCGGCAACCGGCTCGGTCTTACGGAACCCGCCCTCAAGACGCGGATCGTCAGGATCGGTACCAATGGAATCAGTCGGCGCCAAATCAGTAGGCTCCAACCTATCCTTCCACGGCACCCAAGCGGGCGGCACCAAAGCATCATCCGTGGGCACCAGCGACGACTCGTTCACCGTCCACGTGCCCACCTCAGCATCGTGATACAACGTGACCGACCACTGCCATCCCTCGTATCCGCGCACATCCGCAGCCAAGCGGAAATCCGTCACATTGTCGCCAAGCTCGATGGCATTGACAACATCGCCCACCTGCTCGGGTTCATCGGCCACATCCATGGCCACCGCACGGGCAATATCGCGCGGATCCGGCTGCCCCGGCAGTTCCGCCTGCTCAAACGGCTCATGCGGCATCTGCGGATCAAGAGCTTCTGCAGCTTCGGTCATATATCAGTCCTCAATCAGTCCTGTACGTCGAAATTGTCGGCCACTGCACGCAGCAACGTCGCCAGCTTACGGCTCTCGGCAGGAGCCGGGTAATGGTGGCGACGCAGCGTATTGCCTGCAGAATCCAACATCTTGATAAGGTCTTCGCAAATCGCGGCCATGTCGTCCGGCTTCGGGCGGTTGGCCTTGACCATCGACGGTCCAGACGCGATCAGCTTCACATCCATGGCCTGCGGGCCCCTACGGCCTGCGATCACGGCATATTCCACCTTGGCATTCTTACGCAACGTGGTGGTTCCAGCGGGCAAAGCGGCCGCAGGCAGGAACACATCCTCGCCTTTCTCACTGGCGATGAAGCCGTACCCCTTAGCGGCGTCAAACCAACGAACTCGACCGGTGGGCATTGCGCACTCTCGCTTTCTTAGTCGTAAAAACATTAACCGATTTATTTTAGCGCAAGTCCCGTATGGATACCATATGGCTTCGCCCACAGCCGCTCACAACGCCCACCCTGATCTGGCCACGCCAGGGCCGCTCCCAGCGTGGCCAGATACGGACGGGAACCGGAAACAGCCACGCCAGGGAGGTCGTTGGCTGGATACGCGAGTCACTTAATGCCAGCAGAACCAGCCGCACCAACGCCAGCGCCAGCCGCCGCACCAGCCGAACCCGAACCGCCAACACCGCCAACACCGTCGTCAATATGCGCCAACGGCAACACGATGGTGAAGGTCAGGCCGCCGCCGGGCGTCTCCGTGGCACAAATGAACCCCTGATGCGCCCGCACCACCGACAACGCGATGGCAAGACCCAAACCGGTTCCGCCCTTGGCTCGCGCACGCGAAGGATCCGCTGTATAGAACCGTTCAAACAGCTGCGAGCGCGTTTCCGCAGGAGCTCCCGGCCCGTGGTCTTCGAAGCGCATGACGGCATACGCGGTGCCGGTGGACATGCTTTGCCCCACTTCGGCGGCGTCCAGGAACTGCCGTAGCGATGCGTCGGTAGGTGGCAGTGTGGCCAATGTGTGCTGGTCGATGGAGGCGAGCATGGTGCCCATCGATACGCGTACCGGCGAATCGGATGGCGTGTAGCGGTGCACGTTGCCGATGACGTTCGTTACCACTTGGCGTAGGCGTGAGGCGTCGCCGATCAGGCTGATCGGCTGCATCTGCCCTTCTTCGATTGCGAAGTCGCACGGGTGTTCGCCATCTGCGGGTTTGAGCGTTATGGTGCCGCGCGTGACTTCGCGTTCCGGGTCGAGCGCGTGCAGGTCGTCGGTTGCGTCGGCCACGAGCGAGGTGAGCGATACCTGTTGCGTCATGTCGATGCCGCGGCCTTCGTCCAGGCGGGCGAGCGAGAGCAGGTCTTCGACCAGTACGGTCATGCGCTGGCTGGAGCGTTCGATGTGCGCGATGGATTCGTCGGCGCGTTCCAGGGCGCCTGGCAGATCGCGTTGCATGGTGTATAGCTCCGCATACCCGTGGATTGCGGCGAGTGGTGTGCGCAGCTCGTGGCTTGCGTCGGAGACGAAGCGTTTCATTTTCTCGGTGGTCTGTTCCTGCTCGTGGAAGCTGCGTTCGATGCGCGCGAGCATGGTGTTGAGCGAGGTGGACAGTGAACCGACTTCCGTGTTTTCGGGTGCGGGGGGCACGCGCTGGCTGAGGTCGCCTACCGCGATCTGGGCGGCGGTTTTTTCGATGCGTTTGAGCGGGCGTAGCGTGCGGCGGATGATGAGTGCGGAGAGCGAGCCGCCGAGCAGTACAATGGCGATGCCTACGGTGACGCAGTATTGGGTGAGGGTGTTGATGATGTCGATCTGGTCGGATAGCGACAGGCCGATGAACACCACGCCTTTGACGGTTTCGTTGTTTTTCCCGTCAGGTTCGACCCATTTGAATGCGGCTACGCGCCACGGCGATCGGGCCGCCTGCAGCACGTTGCCGCCAGCCGCGAATCGTTCGGCTTTATTGTTCGTGTCACCGCCCGTATCGCCGCTACCGGAAGCGTTGTCGCCCTCGTTCGGCACAACGTCCACGCCGTTCAGGTCGAATCCGCCGTTCGCATCGTTCGTCACTGTGCGCAGCATCGCACTGGTGGTGAACGGTTTGCCGAACATGTCGTCGGTGATCTGGCTGTTGGCCGGCAGTTTGGGCATGGACACGATGGAGTTGCCGGACAGGCCTGCGACGGACGGCACGAGTGGTGTGCTTACCTTGCCGGTGAATTCGCCGTTCTCCACGTAGCGCACTTGCAGGAAGTAGTTGTTGCCCATGCCGCTGGATTGGCTGTTCGAGCCGCGCAGCATGGTGGTGTTGCTGAGGATCAGCGACCGTTGCGAGATGAGCTGGTTGTCGGTTTTCTGCAGCAGGTAGCTGCTGACCAGCTGGCGGATGGCCGTGGAGATGCCGACGGTGCCGACGATGAGTACGACCAGCGTGCAGGCCACTAGTTTAGTGCTCAGCGAGAAGCGGTCGAATTTGTAGAAGAAGAGTTTGGCGAGTGTGCGATGCTTGGTTTTGAAGGCTTCCGCGCCGGCCGCAGCCGTGGCTTTGGCCTGGTTGGCTTTGGCCTGACCGCGATTGCGGAACCAGGCGAACCGGTTTTTATGGGCCGGCTGGGCTGACTGGGCTGACTGGGCTGGCGTAGATGCCGCATTGGTGGCGCCACCATCCGAAGCGCCACCGTCAATGGGAGCACCCGGGTTCTCGGTATCCGCGCTTTCGCAGGAGACCTGCGAATCATGCGGCTCGTTCACGTCATACTGCTCATTCATACCATGCGATTCGTTCGCATCGTTCAGCCCGCTTGGATCGTTTGGATCCCGCTCGAACGGTTCATGCCGAGGGGGTGTCATGAGCGCGGCTCTCGAATCATGTAGCCGATACCACGCTTGGTTTCAATCAGTGGGGTCACCTTGTGCTTGTCGCCGTTCTCGTCAGTCACCTCAATTCCGTCGACCTTCTTGCGCAAGTACGAGATGTAGCTTTCCACGATCGCGGCGTCTCCGCCCCAGTCGTACTGCCACACATGGTCGAGGATCTGCGCCTTGCTCAGCACACGGCCGGCATTGTCCATCAGGTAGCGCAGCAGCTTGTATTCCGTGGGGCTCAGGTCGATGGTCTGGCCGGAACGGGTTACGTCGTGCGAATCCTCATTGATCTCCAGATCGCCCACGCGAATGATCGGATCCTCTTCGGTCTGTTCGCGCGTGCGGCGCAGAATGGCACGAATGCGCGCCACGACCTCTTCGAGGCTGAACGGCTTGGTGACGTAATCATCGCCGCCGACGGTCAGACCCATCACCTTGTCTTGCGTATCGTCGCGGGCGGTGAGGAACAGGACCGGAGCGTTGATACCCTCCTGGCGGATGCGACGGGTAACGGTGAATCCGTCAATGTCCGGGAGCATGACGTCGAGCACGATGAGATCGGGCTGGACCTTTTCGATGACTTCGATGGCTTCCGAGCCGGAGGCTGCGGTAGAGACTTCGAAATTGGCGAAATGGAGGGACGCAACCAGCAGTTCGCGGATGGACGGTTCGTCGTCGACGACGACAATAGATGCTTCAGTAGGCTTGCTCATAGCCTCCAGCATGACCCGCAAGTCTGTAGGTTTCCTGAATGTCTTCTGAATTTTCATGTATCTGATGCAATTGCCCGCATGCAACAACGCGTGGGCGAATCCGCAGGCGGACAAGCCTGTGACATCCCAACCAATAGCCGTACACGGCCAATACCGATCTTCGACCAATAGCAAAAGCCCTGTGCCGGGCCGCGTTTGCGCGGTGGCACAGGGCTTTCTGCTGCTGTGAGTTGCTGTGAGTTACTTGATTCCTGGCTTAATCCTCGATCTAGTCCTTATTCTCGTCGTTCTCGTTATTCTCGCCGCTCGGCCGTTGCGTTCCCGGAATGAACGGGCGGGCGAACATGGACTCGATATCATCGGATACGGATTGATCGACGGAACCGTCACCCGGCATAAACGAGTCACCCGCGTGGAACAGCGGCTCGGCGGAAGCGCCCTTCGCGCCGCCCTTGCCACCTTTGCCGCCCTTACCGAACAGGTGGAAGCCGGAATGCTTCTTCGGCTCGCTCTCGTCGCCTGCCGGAGTCTCCACAGGCTGAGTCTCAGTGCGCTCAGAGGCACCGGCTTCAGGCGTCGCCTCGGGGAATTCCATACGCTGCGCAACCGGTTGCCCGGTCGGCTCAACCGGCTCAGTCGACTCGGTTAACCCAGCCATCTCAGACTGTTCGACTTGATCGCTTACCGGCATGAATTTGGCGGAATCGTCTGCAGGCGCATCAGCCGAAACCATTGCAGACTCCGCCGCACCCTCCGTTACGCTTGCCGCCTCGATACCGGCCTTATCGGCATCAGACTTAGCCACGTCGGCAGATTCCGCACTCTCATCACTCCGCTTGCCGCGTCTGCCCCGGCCATGCTCCTCGCCACGCCTGCCACGGGAACGGCTCGCCGATTCAGCGGCATGACCCACCGCATGCCCCCTACGGTTCGCCCTGGTGCGCTTGCCCGCCGCGGCACGCGCCGCATCCAGCTCGGCCTCCTTGCGCCTGCGACGGTTGCGCAGCACAACAAACACAATCGTGCCCACGATCAGCACCACCACCACGCACATCAGCACGATCACGGCGATCTTCGACAGCGACCCCGACGTGGAGGTTTTCTTCAACAGCATGATCTGATCCATCATGGCAATCGCCGCACCGGACCAATCCTGCGCACCGCTTTTCGCCAGCTTGTCGGTGGCGGCCTCGCTCAACGCATCCATGGTCTTCGAATTGCGCAGCCAATCCTCCGAGTTCCCGGAGGCGACCACCACCAGTTTGCCGTCGCCGGAAGCCACCGCCAGCAGCACCGTGTTCGGCTTCGGGCTCAACGATTCAAGCACGCCGCTCGCCCATTTCGTAGGGTTCACCTCGGTGCCGAAGCTCTCCACATACAGCAGACGGACCGTGACTCCGGACTGCTGCTTGGTCTCCTTGATCTTGTCGGTGACCGCGGAAACATTCGAACCAAGCAGATTCTGCGGGTCGGTGATGTTCTCCGTAAGCGTCCCCTCGCCCTCGGCGAAGGCGCACGGCGTTATCCACAATGCGCACATGAGCGCTATAGCCAAGCAGATAAGCCATTTTGCCGCCTGCGACACGCCAATACGGGAGGTTCCGACCACAGCACCTGATTGTTCGTCATTCAACGCTTCGAATGTCATACACTCCACCATACCGACCGGTTCGGCTAAACGTCGACCGACTCGGCCATAACTCCACAATGCAAGCCAGATTAGGCCAGAACAGACAAAACCAATATCATTGACATATAAGGAGACAATGATGCCTCAGTACCAAGTGGATTCCGAACAGATCCAATCCTCCAGCGCGGCCGTGCAGGCCTCGGTGAGCCAGATCAGGCAGGCGGTGGCCGGCATGTATTCCAATCTCAATACCCTGCAAGGCGTGTGGCGGGGATCGGCGGCGACGCAATTCAGCGCGGTCGCGGCGCAATGGCGTACCGCGCAACAGCAGATGGAGGCATCGCTCGAATCGATCCAACGAGCGCTGACGCAGGCCTCCACGGTGTATGCCGAGGCGGAAACCGCCGCCTCGCGCCTGTTCGCGCAGTAATAACTGCGACAACCGCGACATACGGGCGCAATGCTGCGGGCTTAGTGACAAATTCTGCGGCGGAAATACCAATTGCTGTGACTGGTGTGACAAAAAACGTTACGCCAGTCACAGCGATCGCAACAAACCCAGCAGTAATCGCGACGGCGGGCAGACGTTGGCGCGTACTGGCATCAGAGGCGCCGCCAGGCCCGACACGGTGAGGGTCTCATGCGGAGCAGGATCGTCACAAACCCCGCAGTAATCGCGACGGAGGGCAAAACAGGCAACAAAAAACGGGGCTTCTCCGTGCGCAATGCACTGGAGAAGCCCCGAATCGTAAGCTCATCGTTAGCTTATGAGCATGTCAGTTCCGCTTCAGGCGGCCTGACCTCGATCCATATGCTGGGTGTTATGCCCTAACGGTTGGATCAGTAGCCCATGTCGGCGCCCTGAGCCGGAGCGGCTGCCGGCGGTTCCGGCTTGTTGGCCACAACGGCTTCGGTGGTGAGGAACAGGCCGGCAATGGAGGCGGCGTTCTGCAGGGCGGAACGGGTCACCTTCACCGGGTCGGTCACGCCAGCGGCCATCAGGTCTTCGTACTCGTCGGTTGCAGCGTTGAAGCCCTGGCCGTCAGGCAGCTCACGGACCTTGCTGAACACGACATCGCCGGACACACCGGAGTTCTCAGCGATCTGCTTGATCGGAGCTTCGATGGCGCGGAACACGATGGCGGCACCGGTTGCCTCTTCGCCGGTCAGGGAGGTCACAGCCTCGTCCTTCTCGGCCTTGGCGGCAGCCTGAACCAGAGCCACACCGCCACCAGGCAGCAGGCCTTCCTCAATGGCGGCCTTGGCGTTGCGCACGGCGTCTTCGATGCGGTGCTTGCGTTCCTTGGCCTCGACCTCGGTGGCAGCGCCAACCTTGATCACAGCAACGCCACCGGCCAGCTTGGCCAGGCGTTCCTGCAGCTTCTCGCGGTCGTAATCGGAATCGGTGTTCTCGATCTCGGCGCGGATCTGAGCCACGCGGGCGGCGACATCCTCGGAGGTGCCAGCGCCGGACACGATGGTGGTCTCGTCCTTGGAGACGATGACCTTCTTGGCGTGGCCGAGCACGGAGGTGTCGACGGACTCGAGCTTCAGGCCCAGTTCGTCGGAGACAACCTGAGCACCGGTCAGGATGGCCATATCCTGCAGCATGGCCTTGCGACGGTCGCCAAAGCCCGGGGCCTTGACGGCGCAGGACTTGAAGGTGCCACGGATGTTGTTCAGGATCAAGGTCGGCAGTGCTTCGCCGTCGACGTCCTCAGCGATGATCAGCAGCGGCTTGCCGGTCTTCATGACCAGCTCGGCCACGTGCACGATGTCCTGCTGGGATGAGACCTTGCCGGAGGTCAGCAGAATGTACGGATCTTCGAGCACTGCGGTCTGGTCGTCAGCGTTGGTGACGAAGTACGGGGCGATGTAGCCCTTGTCAAAACGCATGCCCTCGGTGAAGTCGAGGTCCAGGCCGAAGCGGTTGTTGTCTTCAACGGTCACAACGCCGTCCTGGCCGACCTTGTCCAGAGCCTCAGCGATCTTCTCGCCGACCTCAGGGTCAGCGGCGGAGATGGTGGCGGTAGCAGCGATCTGGTCCTTGGTCTCGACGTCCTTGGCGGCAGCGACGAGTTCCTTGACGATGACCTCGGTGGCCTTCTCGATGCCGCGACGCAGGGCGATCGGGTTGGAGCCGGCGACCACGTTCTTCAGACCCTCGTGAACCAGGGACTGAGCAAGCACGGTTGCAGTGGTGGTGCCGTCACCGGCGACGTCGTCGGTCTTCTTGGCGACTTCCTTGACCAGCTCGGCGCCGATGCGCTCGTACGGGTCTTCAAGGTCGATTTCCTTGGCGATGGACACGCCATCGTTGGTGATGGTCGGAGCGCCGTAGGTCTTGTCGAGCACGACGTTGCGGCCCTTCGGGCCCAGAGTGACCTTGACGGTGTTGGCGAGCTTGTCAAGGCCCTCCAGCATGCCCTGACGGGCTTCCTCATCATAAGAGATGATCTTTGCCATGGTTGCGTATTCCTCCAAATGGCTAGGTATACCGGTTATCACTCGCAAGCGTCGAGTCGTGACGACCAGCCGTCAGCTGCCGATTATCACTCTCGACCTCCGAGTGCTAACCCAGACATTAGCACTCGCGCCCGCCGAGTGCCAACACCATCGGCGGCGATTGCGCTTTGGGCATGAAAAAGCCCCAACCGTCGAAACGGTCAGGGCCTTCAATGCACATCCTTGCGTGCGTGTTGCTCACTCGGAGCGGGCTTCACCCGAAG
>OLQC01002772.1_pt1 | contig 11178 bp, 10 predicted proteins | sample 1672471 | NCBI WGS metagenome assembly OLQC01 (sample SAMEA3136689, study PRJEB25190) | human gut metagenome | biome: human gut; feature: human-associated habitat; material: faeces | place: Austria | collected 2013
CGACTGACCGCGCAGAGCTGTCGAAGCTGCTTCACATTTCCGATACGCAGCTCAGTTATATCACGAACGCCGAAGCCGGTCACGGTCTGCTGCGCATGGGTGGTTCCATCGTGCCTTTCGTCAACACGATTCCGAGGAATACCGAACTATACAAATTGATGACAACGACGCCGGGGGAAGCACTATAAATGCGTCTCTCCGTGAGACGCATTTCCAAAGCGGAAATAAATCTCACGGTGAGACGTTTTGCCTAGTCGTAAATCCAGTTTATTGCTCCATTCTCAGTGGGCGGTGTCGATTCCTTGCTTGACACAAGCTGTTGGGCCGGCTGCTTCGAGACCTTTTCCTGCAGCATCTCGACCGTTCTGGCCGTTTTACTGGCCAAGGGCGGCACAGATGATAGCTCAAAGTCTTTAGGATTTGGATAGCGATTCACATTTCCGTAGCTAAGAGCATAACAGTCAATCAGTTTGGCTAGTGGCGTAAAGTTGTACTTTTGTACACCATCCGGCTCGAAGGAATATGTAGTTTGCATTACGAGTCCAGTAGCCAGCAGTCCCTGAATCGGGAGCGAATACACAAATTCGCTATCAGATAGATTCTCTGCTACAAATTTCAAATCTTCCAAAACCGACTGTGTGATTATATGGCATATTCTGAAATATTCCTCAAAGGTAATAAAATCAGCACAAAGGCAGCGGCTGGCATTGATCAGATAATCGATTTTCTTCTCAGCATCCGATTTTTCAATACACGACAGTAAACGCATAGCGTTGTCATTTTTATTGCCCTCAGATGCAAGTTTCGCGGCAAATTTTGCTTTTTGCTCTTCGCTCGTAAACACTCCAGCCAAAAATTTCTCAAATTTTATCCAGAATATTTTATCTCTGAGCGCGAATGCAGAGCGTCCTGCCGAGAGTACGATTTTTGCAATAGCAGTTGATGAACCAGAAAGAGCCTCGATTGCATCAAGAAGAAGATCGCAGGTACCGTCTCGAACGTCACCGTCGCGCAGCAATTCTTTTACATCATCAATAATACTCATGTTTCTCTCCTTTAGCGTTACAGTACCGATTTACTTGAATTTTATCATTATTTATGGGACTATGCAAGAAAATGCGTCTCACCATGAGACGTATTTCAGGGGGGTGATTTCCATTCCAGATATTCGAGAACGAAAAGGCCGTCAGAAGAACAAGCAGCCGAAACATCAAACTGCATCCACCGTGCAGCGCCAGATGGTGCAGAAATTTGTAAAAGAGTTGGGCGACAGCGCGAAGCAGCCTGACCGCTCGGACAGCGCGGAACGCACAGCGACCGAACAGGTCGAAACAATTGTCCGTGAAGTTGCTCCGTTCCCACGCAAGGCGCATCACCGCACCAATGCCCCGCATACTCGTCCTGAGCGGCCCCAGCCGCAGAGCAAACCGATACCAGCGCCACAGGAGCAGGCCCGTCGCGCCCATGCCAAGCAGGCAAAGAAATCCCGCGCAGAAAAACCGGCTGCGCAGGATAACCTTTATACGGAGCAGCCAGAAATCCGGCTTGCAGATGATTTACCAGAACATGAACCGCCCCCTATCCGAGAAAAGCCAAACACACCAGAAAACCGTGGTCAGGTGCAATCCGAAGCTGCACCAGCAAAACCATCCACTGTTCGTCATGTAAAGCAGCCGGACACATGGACACCACGCAGCGCGGCAGCCCCGGCTATGCGCGGTAAGAACCAGTCTATTCGTGGGCAGCCAGTGGTCACACCGACGCACGATTTACCGCCCGCGTCGCAGGAGCAGGCACGGCAAGCCTTTATAGAAAAGCAAGCGCAGCTCTCTCAAAATCCATCCATCGAATCCATCTATCCATCCGAATCGGCTGCCCCTGTTCCACCGCAGCCGCCTGTTTCGGAAGCGCCCGCGATCACGCCGGAGCGTCAGCCGGTCACGGCTGGCAGCGGTAAGCCTGCATCACCCGCGCCGCAGCCTGTTCAGCCACCAGCAGAGCAGCCGCCCGCCATCCACGAGAAACCGAAGTCAAACGCCGCACCGAGGGAAAGACCCCAGCGCGGCGTTTCTATTCGGACAAGAGATACAGAGCAAATCACCCCTCCAACGGTGCAGCCAAAAACGTCTGTATCAAAAATTGATACAAAGCGTGCGCGGAAAGCAGCTACACAGGACGCGCAGCGAAAAATGCTTAAAAAGAGCAACAACCGCGCAGCAAGAGCAGCCGCCGCAGCCACGAAAAAGCTGGCCGAAGCTGCGGCAAAGGCCGTCAAAGAGTTGATAAGCGCCCTTGTTAGCTTGGGCGGCGGCACGGCGCTTTTTATCGTGTTTTCCATCGTCATTGTCGCGGGCGCGTTTCTTGCATCGCCGCTGGGGATTCTGTTTGCCGACGAGCAGGAAAGCGACGATACTATTCCGCTGGCGACCGCCATTGCGGAAATTCAGGGCGAATATCATGCCGAGCTGGAACGCCTGCAAAACGGCGATTTTGCATCCGTCCAGATTATCGGACAAGCCCCAGATTGGCGTGAGGTTGTAGCCGTGTTTGCATCCAAGACGGCAGGCGCGGAGGACGGCGTAGACGTGTTCACGCTCGACGAAGAACGTGTAGAATTATTGCGTCAAGTCTTTTGGGATATGTGCGAGATCACAACAGCAACGCAAACCGTTGACGTTCCGGACAGCAATCCGGACGATGATGTGGACGACAGCCACACAGGGATTGCACTGACCATCACAATCACGGCCAAAACCGCCGAGCAAATGCGCCTGATCTATGCTTTTACGAAATATCAAAACGACGCGCTGGATATTCTGCTTGAAAACCTCGGCAGCCTGAATATTCCGATGGGTTCGCTGACCATTTCACAGGAGGATGCAATCGAACTGCTTGAAAATCTCCCGGATGATCTTGCCCCGGCACGAAAAGCCGTTGTGGAAACAGCGGTGCAGCTTGTCGGGCGCGTGTCGTACTTCTGGGGCGGAAAATCTTTGACCCTCGGATGGGACGACCGCTGGGGTGTTCCCACGGAAGTCACCGCCGCAGGCAGCGGTTCCACCGGCACGATCCGTCCGTTTGGGCTGGATTGCAGCGGATTTGTCGATTGGACATTCTACAACGCGACGAATGGCAGCTACTATCCCGGACGCGGCGGCGGCGCTGCGACACAGCACAGCTATTGCACCAACATCTCATGGAACGACGCACAGCCGGGCGATCTGGTATTCTATCCCGATGATTCCCATGTCGGCATCGTCGGCGGCAAGGACGCGGACGGCAACCTGTTAATCGTTCATTGCAGCGGCGGCGCAAACGGCGTTGTTATCACAGGCTCGGCAGGCTTCACAGTTGTTGCCAGACCGGATTGCTTTACAGACTAATTGATATGGAGGAATATTGAACTTGAAAAAAATTAAATACTTATGCTTGACGCTGGTGCTGTCCTTTTTGTTGACAGTACCGGCGTTTGCTTCTCAGCCGCAGCTTTCCGATGTGTCCGCCCGCGCCGCCTGTGCGGACGCTGTCACATACCTTGCGCAGAGTGAGATCGTCAACGGCACGGGAAACAACCGGTTCCAGCCAAACGCGAAGATCACCACGAGCCAGTGGGCGGCTATGCTATGCCGCGCGTTCGGAACACCGGAGACAGGCAGCACATGGGCGATAAAAAGTATCCAGCAAGCCTATCATGCCGGATGGCTGAACGTGACCGCGCTGCAAACGCCGAATGACAAGGTATGCCGTGCGGTACTGTATGAATCCGCTTTTGCCGCCGCGACGATTCCTGTTTACGATTCTGTACTCTACGACGGCGTGATACTCATGCCGTATGAAAACATTCTGCGCGTCGGCGCGGAACTTGGCCTATGCGCGGCAAACGCATCGCCATTAGAGCTTGTGACCCGCGCAGAAGCTGCGCGGCTTCTCTATGCGCTTTTGACGCAGACGCTTACTGTCACCGAGCCGCCGATCCCGATTTCGTTACAGAATTGCATGGGCGTCAATATGAACGCCTATCTGCTGGAGCTTCGCCGTGTCCCCGCGCCGATTCTCGAAGCGTTCAGTTCGGAGGGCTGGACGCTCTTGCTTGACACGAAATACCTGGCAGAGCTGAGTCGGGAGCTGAACGTGAGCTGCATCGGCGCAACGTGCTGTGGAGAACAAAGAATCTATGTTTCTGAAGCAAGCGCCGTCGTGCATGAGTTCGGACACTTTTTGGATGATTTGCTGGGGTTCCCGGCAGAGCATAACAGGCTCTATGAACTGGAAGCCGCCAACGCGCCGATGCGCGCACATGGTAAATCCGACAGCAAGGAATACTTTGCAGAGTTTTTCTCTGCATGGCTCTCCGGCGGAGAAACGCTGCGCCAGCTCAAAGAGGCCGCACCGCAAACCTACGCATATTTTGAAATGCTGTCTGGGAACGGATGGCTGGCAGAATAAATGATTTGAAATACGTCTCACGGTGAGACGTATTTCGACAAAGGCCGGACTGGGGCGATTCTCCAGTCCGGCTTTTTGATACATATTATAATGTAGAATCCTGAAGAAATGCGTCTCACCGTGAGACGCATTATTTTTGTTTGAAAATCCGGTCCGGAAAAACCGAAGCATCGATCAGGTCAGCGGGGTCAATGTCCAGCGCGTCGGCAAGGTTGAAAAACACATCCAGCGAAAAGCTCTTTGCCAATCCCGGCGCTTCAATAGCACTGATAAGCGATCGGCTGATCCCCGCTTTTTCAGCCAACTGTTCCTGTGACATCCCACGCATTTTGCGGAGCGCAGCGATGGCAATGCCAAGATGAATAAACCGGTCGTGATTTTTGAATGAAATATCTTTGCCCATACACTGACACCTCCTGCGTATAAGCAAATTATACGAGCTTCCATAAAATCTTTCTGTCTGAAATGGTATTGTATTGATTTAATCTGTGAGCAATACTATAATAATCAAAAGCGAAATAACGCATACAAGCGTATTTGCACACAGATTGCAGAGAGAAAGAAAGCAGGTGTTGGAATGGCTACGCCCAAAAGCTGCGCGATCCTTGGACACAATCCCATGCGGTTTGCATGGGGATTTGATGAAGAAGCTGCGGAGTGTTACGACATGAAGCTGGAACTGGCCCAGCAGATCATGGTGCTGCGGCAGCAAGGGGTGACGCACTTTTCCGTGGCCTGCGACTACGGCGTGGGGCTTTACGCCGCCGAACTCATTAACGTTCTGCGCGACAATGATCCGGAACTGATGCTGTTTTGTGTTACGCCATACGAGGAACAGGCGGCAAAGTGGACACCGGAACTGCGCGAACGCTATTTCGATATGCTTGTCAAATGCAGCCACATGACAGCCGTTTACACACATAAGCAGCCAGACGCACAGCTGAAAGCCTACCGAACAATCATCCGGCAGTCTGACATGGTGCTGGCGGTCTACGACCCGGCATCTGCGCGCGGGGATGATACCGATAAGGCTGTTTCTTATGCGAGAGAATTGCACCGCCCCATGCTGATAATCCACCCGGACACGTTGAAAACGACATACTCCTGCGTGGAAGTCTGATGTGTTAGCACACTGTCCTTTGCTATAATGGGTATAGAAAAGACTTCGTAAATTTCTGCAAATTTACGAAGTCCTAAAAACGCAATAAATATCTTGTTTCTGACACCATTATACAATAGCACAGCAAAAAGTCAATGCGGTTCGGTATCAAAATATTGATTATTTGCGTCGTTTTCGTAAAGATCAATCGGTATCAGGTGATGCAGAATACTATTGTGCGAACATCGTATCTGTATTCGCAGTCAGAACAGCCGTCAAAAGGAGGGTGCCGTTTGCCAAAAACAGGTGAGAACATTTATAAGCGAAAAGACGGACGTTGGGAAGCGCGCTTTATCAGTGGCAGGAAACCGGATGGATGCGCAAAATACACTTCTGTCTATGCGCGCACCTATGCCGCAGCAAAGGCCAAGCTGGAGGACCGAAAACGGATGATCGTGTCACGACCTGCCGGGAGCTGCCGCTTGACGGTAAAAGAGCTTTTTGTATGGTATCTGTCACAGGCAGAGATCAAGCCATCTACACGCGCCAGATATGTTTTTCTGATCGAGCATCATATCCTTCCGGCGCTTGGTTCAATCTTCGTTGTTTCTTTGACGGCGAATCAGCTTTCTGACTTCCTGAACCAAAAGCGTAAAAGTGGGCGGCTGCATGGCGGTGGGTTATCTGCCAAAAGCGTCCGGGACATCGGTGTTCTGATAAAAGCAGCGCTTCGTTTTGCCAGCGCAGAATACCATTTTTATTGTGACGCGCTGAACACCAAGCTGCCGAAGGCAAAACAGCGTGAAATCGAACCGTTTTCTGCGTGGGAGCTTGACCAACTCAGGAAAGGTCTATCGCCGTCACCCAATCACAAGGACGCCGGAATCTTACTTTCCGCAAACGGAGGATTGCGGCTTGGTGAGGTTTGCGCCCTGCGGGTTTCAGATATTGACTTTCAAAACGGCACCGTCAGCATTGAGCACGCCGTTCAGCGTGTCCGTCAGAATGGGAAAACGAAGCTCATCATCCAGACACCAAAGAGCGAAAAATCTGTGCGCGTTATTCCACTTCCAAACGATATGATGGCGTATTTGAAAAAAGCTGTTTCTGGTCTGTCACAAAATGCGTATATCCTGACAGGCCGAACGGATAAGCCAATGGAGCCCCGCACCTATCAATATTATTTTGAATCTGTTCTGCGTCGGTGTGGTATCCGGAAGCGTAGCTATCACACACTTCGTCACACTTATGCGACCCGCTGTATCGAAAATGGGATTGACGTTAAAAGCGTCAGCGAAATGCTGGGTCATGCGGATATTACAACGACGCTGAAGCTGTATGTCCATCCGTCGATGGACAGCAAACGCAAGGCGGTCCAGAAGATCAGCTTTTTGGGGGTCGCGTAAAAGCTATTCGCCGTCAAAATTTCCGTCACCCAAAACGCGGAAAGGCCGATGATCTCAAGGAGCATCTGGCGTTTCATCGTAAATTTGCAGAACTTTATGAAGCCGAAACCGTCATGTTTTGTATGTGCAGATAGTATGTCGCATCTATGCTGGCACATACGGAGAATGGAAGAATCTTGACAATTTAATATGTTTGCCAACGAAGAATTGTAATTGCAGGTTATCTCTCGCTTTATAGTCTGCAATGAAAGAGCAATGAATCTACTCGCCCGGAACTGTGAGGATGAGCAAGTTTCTAAAGTAGCTTGGAGGAAACGAAAGACAGCGTTACACCAACAAGCTATGTGGCCGAAAGGTCGCCATTGCGGGAGAAAATCCCGTGAGAAGGTAGGAAACAGAGCGCGGACGCGACCTGCGTCCATAGTCCAAGTCAGGAGAATCGCTTTTCTTTGCCTGCATGAGATGCTGCCTGTTTTATGATCTCGTTACGTGCAGAAGTTGGCAAACAAAGGGTAGATAGCACGATGATCCTATCGGTAATTCGGAACAGGGCTCCGATTTGCTTCTAAAGTTGAAGTAAATCGGTGTTTTTTGTTTTTGAAGCAATCGGATCATCTCGCGTCAGCGGGATGATTTGTTTTTTGCGGAAAAATCGATAGGAGGATTATCTGCGATGAATGAGCAGCAACGGCAAGCATATCTGGACCAGATCAACTATGGCCGCATTGAGCGTGTGATCGCCTACAAAAACGTGCAGTTCATCCTTGAGCATCAAAATGACACTTTGGAGCAGCTCTCGGCATACTTGCAGAGCTGCATGGAGGACATCGGGCATCCTCCTGCGCCGGTCGAGGTGATCGGTGCGGACTACATCATATATCGTTTCGGCTCATGGCAAGCCGCGATCCGATCTTTTTATGCCGGAAAAATCACAAACATCAAAAACCCACCACATTTTCGTGACCGCAAGATCGTTCAGGATTTATGCGAGATCGAATTGAGGCGGCTTGCAGCGAAGAACGCGGCATCTTCTGAACGGGAGGTGCAGCGATGAATCCGAACAGAACGTATGAGGAAAATATGGCGGCGCTTAAAAAAGTTTTGACCCAACGCACCTATACGGCGCTGTCTCACAGGAACATCGAGTTTGTTCTGAAATATCAAAATGCGTCATTGCAGGAATTGGCTGCATATTTGCGGCGGCAGCAGGCGGAGCTGCGGCATATCCCCGGCAGGACAGAAATAATTGGCGGCGATTTTATTGAACTGCGGTTCCGCGGATGGGTAAATGCGCTTGAAGCGATCGGCGTTAGCAGAGAGCTTGCGGCAAAGCGCAGTACGCCCGCGCTGGAAAAAACGGCGCTGTTTCAGGCGGAGTTCAATACACAGCGGGAGCTAGACAAAGCAGCCAAGGCTGAAGCCAAAAAGCAAAATAAAGTCAAAGAGAAGCCACAGATTCAAGGCAAAGGCCGCCGATTCCGCGCGGATCTTCTTCTGGATGAGAAAATCACTGGAAGAACGATGTACGCGCTTGAATTGCAAGGGTTCAAATGCCCGCAGAATAAGAGCGTGCGGAAAACGCAGGAGTTCAAGGCTGAGTATCAGCGGCAGCTCACAAAGTTCCGGCAGGAGCAGGCAACAGAAAAGGAAGCCAAGCGCGCAGCACGGCAAGCCGAACGGCAGGAACCGGCTGCGGAGGAAAGCGCACAATAATTCATTTGCACAATCCGAATTGGGAACGGATTTGCGATAGACCAGGCTCTACCCCCTAGAGCCGACTGCCAGCGCGTCATCCCCTGACGCGCAGAAATCCCCGGTTCCGAATTGGGAACGCGGAACCGGGGGATCTCAAAACAAATCTACCGGGTCTTCGCCCGTCTCGAAATGATGAATCGCATCGACAACTGAATAGCCACAGCATGAGAGCATATTGTCCCGGCGAAGCGACGCGAAGAAACGAGCGCACCAACGGGCAGAAAACGCGGTCTACGTCGCGGCGGGCGGGAGCGCAGGAAGCGGTAGTGTATCTGTGGTGCAGGGAAAATCCTTTGTATTTAGCGGCAAATCAGCCGTTGAATAACCATAAAAACGATCACGCTGCGGCCATTCATGCGGCAGCAGCGCGAGATGACTGCATGGACGGCGCAGCCTTACTTCCGGACTGCACCGGCACAAAGGAAGAATATTTTTATAAGGAGAGCAAAACAATGAAAGCGAAGAAACTTCTTTCCCTACTTCTGGTTGTCGCAATGCTTATGAGCGTTCTGTGCATGAGCGTTTCGGCAAGCGGCTCTTACGATGCAATCAGCATCGGAGAAGGCGAACCCGTCAAAATCTCTTGGAGCGGCACAACCGGTACCGTTATCAGTGTGAATGACTCCACATTTATCCCCAAGCAGTTCCTGCTTTGGGCGCGCAATGAGTACACCATCAAGGTGGACGGTACAGCGCTGACAGCGCTTGACGCTGGCGACAATGACTCCGCCTATCTTGTAAGCACAAAGACAACACCCATCGAGATCACGGCTGAGCTGAACAACGCGGTTGCATATACTGTAACCTGCGCGCGTTACACAGAAACCTCCGGTACGAATCAGTTCCCGGCAGACGTCTGCGGCTACCTCCCTGTTGGCCAGTTTGCCCGCACCAACAGCTTCGGCTGGGGCAACCTTTACTCGGACAATACGAATGTCAAGTCCAGCAGCAACAGCGTCAAGTTCCTGAATGGCTATACCTCCATCGGTGTTTCTCTCGGCATGGCCGGCGGTTATGTTCAGTTCGACATGGGCAACAATCCCATTCAGAACGATCCGAACAACAAGTACGGCATTGACTTCATCGTTTACGGCAACGCCTTTGTCGGTAACCCCGAAGCGGCTGGTGTGATGGTTTCCAACGATGGTGTGAACTGGTACACACTGGCCGGTTCCCGTCACTACATGAACGGCACCAAGTGGAACCAGAAGATCTCCTATGTCCGCATCAACGGTGCAGATCAGCAGGCTCTGAATTCTGCATTCACGGCCAACGGTATCTACTATTCCACCAACTATACCAGCCCTGCCGAGCAGACGCAGGATGCCATTGATGCGGCGATTACAGCAGCAACGTGGCAGGGCATTCCCGCAGCCAGCAGCTCCGCTGCTGCAAACCTCAGCTGGTGGCCGGAATACACCAATGACGCCAGCAACAAAGCCGAGAATTACGGCAACGTCTGGAAGGTTGGCACGGACACGCATATCGGCGCAGTTTCCAACACGGCAAATACTGCCGGCGTTAACTGGGACAAGGCTGATAAAGCAACGGCTACCCCGACCGGCGCAGAAGTCATTACCTATTCCGGCATTACCACCGTACAGGACGATATGCAGGTTGTCGGCACCAGCGCTACGCAGCCGGAGATGACCGATGTGTATCAGTGGGGCTATGCGGATGTCCGCGTAAATGGTTCTCAGTACGGTACCGTTGTCAACAACCCCTACGCAGACGCTCCTTCGACTGACGCCGGTGCAGGCGGCGACGGCTTCGACCTGTCTTGGGCGGTTAAGGCAGACGGCACACCCATCAGCATTTCCTCTGCACGCTACATCCGTGTTTACAGCGCAGTCCTGTATAACGCAGGCATTTTCGGTGAAACATCTTCTGAGGTTTGCGGTCTGTACGTTGCAACGAGTACAACGACTGATGGTGTTGCAACACCTGCAACGCTGAGCTTTAAAAAATCCACCTATTCGCCAGTTGCTGTAAATGGAAGCCAGACTCAGGGCATTACAACAATTACGCAACCGGCTGGAAGCTCTCGCACATATACGGTAAATGCTTCTGGTCGCGTTTTTGTAAATGGCGTGACCATGGAGAGCAATCAACTGCCGATCACGCTCGGCTCCGGCGAAAGCAAACTTGTTCAAATTGTTACACAAACCAATGACGGCGCGGCATACATCAACGTTGTCAGATTTGTTGCAGACTAAAAGCGTTTGCAGTTCTGATCTGGCATGGTAACTTCCAGGGGATGGGTAGTTATACTACCCATCCCCTGGAAGTGTTTTAATTCCTTGGTGGAGCGGAATTGCAAAGTGCATATGATAATTGTTTATGAGAATAGAAAAAAATAGATTTTGCAGGATGCTACTGCTGCTTGTTCTTCTGGCAGTGCTTCTTGGTTCTGTTCCTGTATTTGCATCAGACGCTAATGTGCAAATTAAAGTTGGGGAATCGGCAATCAGC
>OLQC01002780.1_pt1 | contig 11139 bp, 9 predicted proteins | sample 1672471 | NCBI WGS metagenome assembly OLQC01 (sample SAMEA3136689, study PRJEB25190) | human gut metagenome | biome: human gut; feature: human-associated habitat; material: faeces | place: Austria | collected 2013
GCCATGGTGCCGGCCCCTTCTTCAGAATTCAGATAGCGCTCCTCTTCGGGCGTAGAAATAAATCCTAGTTCTATCAGAATGCTCGGCATGGCACTCGCTTTTAAGACAAGGAATCCGGCTTGATGCACTCCACGGTCTGCCCTTCTACAAGTTTGGCGAAATTGTTTCTGCATCAGTGAAGCTAGGTGTACACTCTGCTCCATGTATTTATCTTGCATGAATTCAAATATAATATATGACTCGGCAGAGTTCGGGTTGAAACCGGCATATCTTGTTTTGTAGTCACTTTCGTAGAGGATTACGGAGTTCTCTCGCTTGGCAACTTCCAGATTAGCGTCTGATTTGGCCAAACCCAGTGTCCAGGTTGAAGCACCTTTTGCGGTACGATTGTTAGCCAGTGCGTTGGTGTGAATGGAAATAAAGAGGTCAGCCTTCGCGTTGTTGGCAATTTCTGCGCGTCGGTCCAAAGGGATGAATACATCTTTGCTACGAGTGTAAATCACTTTGACGTCGTCGCAATTCCTTTTAATCAGATTTCCCACTTTCAGGGCAACGTTCAGATTGATATTTTTCTCTTTCGAGATTTTGCCGATGGCGCCCGGATCATGTCCGCCATGTCCTGCATCGATAACTACTACAAAATCCTTCCCCCATAAGTGGTTAGTACATGAGGGTAGAAAAAGTAGCCAGAGGCAAATGAATATGTATAATATGTACGGTCTATTCAGTTTCATATCTATAATACGGTGCAAATGTAGTAGAAATTTGTAGAAAACTCATTATTTGCCATTAAGTTTTGTGTTTTTTTCGGTTTAATGGTAGCTTTTTTCCTGAAATCTCCGTTACTTTGTGCTTCGAAGTTAAAATGTACGACGATGCTTAAGTTTTTGAAGAATTGGACGTTACCTATTGCTATGCTGGTAGGTGCTATAGGTTATCCGCTGTTTATCAGCCTTTCTTTTCTGACTCCCTATCTTATTTTTACGATGTTGCTATTGACCTTCTGTAAGGTATCTCCTCGTGATTTGAAGCCTAAACCTCTCCATTTGTGGTTGTTATTGATTCAGATTGGCGGGGCGTTGGCTGCTTATCTGCTGCTTTATCGCTTTGATAAAATAGTAGCAGAGGGAGGGATGGTTTGTATTATTTGTCCTACGGCTACGGCCGCTGCGGTGATTACTTCCAAGTTGGGTGGGAGTGCAGCCAGTCTGACTACTTATACATTGATAGCAAATATCGGTGCGGCTATTGCTGTGCCTATTCTTTTTCCTTTGGTGGAGGTGCATCCTGATGTCACTTTTTGGGAGGCGTTTCTTGTTATTTTAGGTAAGGTATTTCCATTGTTGATTTGTCCTTTTTTGGCTGCCTGGTTGTTGAGTAAGTGTTTGCCAAAAGTGCATCAGAAGTTATTGGGCTATCATGAACTTGCTTTTTATTTGTGGGCTGTGTCTTTAGCTATCGTAACAGCGCAGACATTGTATTCCTTGCTCAATGATCCTGCGGATGGTTTTACGGAAATCATGATTGCTGTCGGAGCGCTGATTGCCTGCTGTTTGCAGTTCTTTTTGGGGAAGACAATCGGCTCAATTTATAATGACCGTATCAGTGGCGGGCAGGCGTTGGGACAAAAGAATACGATTCTGGCTATTTGGATGGCACATACTTATTTGAATCCATTGTCTTCTGTGGCTCCCGGTTCGTATGTGTTGTGGCAGAATATTATCAATTCGTGGCAGTTGTGGAAAAAGAGAAAGAAAGAGGCTGAGATTTCTGCATAATACTAAAAAACTGAGATTGAAATTAAGGGCAAATGTGATGGAGCAAAAGATATTTGAAATAGAAAACTTAAAAGAACTGGAAGAATTTTTGCAGTCCCAATCAGACGTAGAACAGTTGCGCGAACGCTTGTTTGCCGAGTTTCTAAAATATGCGGATTATAAAAATGCCGGAGAATGGAATAAAGCCGTTCGCCTTTGCGAGAGTCTGGCTATTATCGGCTGGGGAAATCACGAACCCGTCGAAGCATTGAGAGGACTATTCTTTAATGGAAATCCCGCGACTTGTTTTCAAAATAAATTTGGAGAAACTCGTTTTGTCGATGCCATTTGGTCGAAAAGAGTCAACGGTTTTACTATGGAGCAGGGAAGGACAAGTTATTGTTTCAGTCCTGACGACCCGAATCAAAAGCAATCCGTATTTTGGGAATATGAGATAAAGGAAGATATACAGGATATAAGGCTTGAAAGCCAGAGAAACTGGATTCCTAAAAATCCGGTTTGGATAAAGCGAATAATTAGTAATTGTTATGAAAACTCGAAGGCGGTGATCGAGAGTGTTGACAAAGAACTGCAATCGGAGTTGAATAGAAGGATGCGTCCTGAAAAATACGGGCGGGCTATCAATCAAATTATAATAAATTGTTCATATAGCTATTATGACCATGCACATTGTAAAACGAACTATGTCATTGCGGATGAAAAGTTGAAATTGAAACAAAAAGATTTCTATCCGATACTGCTCACAATGTTTACTAAGAAAGAAATTGAACAGAATGGATATTATCTTCGGAATCGTTTTGAATTTGGACCATTTAGGGCAGATACCGGGAAAATTAGAATCGGACTAAACCTTGAAAAAGAATTCAGTGAATTAAGTCATCCCGAACAGAAGTTAAAGCTAAGTGAATATATTCTGTTTGCTTTAAACCACTTAACTGACAAACTAAAAAAGAAGAAGCTGGATTATGACTTCGACTTGATGCTTGAAGATTTTAATTCAATACTAACCGAGTGGAAAGCATGAAAGATATAATAGAGTTATTACAAAACGAAAGAACAAAAACAGTTGACGCTTTAAAACAAGGCGAGCAGGATAAGTTATCTTATCTTCAACAGATAGACAAGGCTTTAGGCTGGCTGAAAGTCGTTGAAGATAATGAGTTGGCAACTGTAGGGAGCTATAAGATTCATAGATTGCCTGATCCACACTCTGGCTTTTCTTATTATCATTTAATGGTAGACAACGAAAGTGGCGATCCGAAAGATTGGACGGAGTACAAACCCGATAATCAGTCATTGGAACTCTGCTTTGATGATATTATAATAACACGAAAGTAATCTTTTACGTCAGTTATATTTTAGAACTGGTTCTGTTTTGTTATCTTTGCGTCGAAACATTGTAACACACACAAGAAAACATGAAAAATAAAGCCGTTGTAGTCCTTGTTATTTTAGGAAGTTTGATTATATCGATATTTGCAGGTTGCCGACAATCTCCTTTGAAATACATTCCCCCGACAATAGATTCTGTCAATAACGACAAAAGCAGGATGGGGTTGAACGGAAAAGTCAAAACGTTGGATATCTATTATTATCGTCCGGAAAATACATCGTCTTTCTTTTCGACGAAATTCAAAAAAGGCGAGAAATGGGAAGAGGACGGAATACATCACTACCATTTTCATTTCAATATCGACGGCAATCTTGCTCAATGCAACGAGTACGATAAACAAGAAAATATTATCCGAAAGACCGATTATACCTATGAGACTTGGGGACATACATCTACACTTAGCTTTCCGAAAACTAACAGTACGATTGTCAGTAAGTATAATACTGACGGGAAACTGTTGGAAATTGTGTATAGTGATTCCCATGGGGAGATAAATACTTATGACGTCAGGGGAAATCTTATTCGAACCAAACAGATTGACGGCACGATTTACAAACCGGCTATGACCGAATATGATTATAACGAACATGATTTGTTGGTAGAGAAGAGGGAATATTATAATATAGGGGAATTATCGGGAAAAACAGTCTATGAGTATGATACAAATGGCTTGTTGGCGCAGACCCAAGTGTATGATTTGCTGAGTCGTGATAGGCCGGAAACGCATTTCATCTATGAATACAGTGATAGTAATCGCGTTGTGAAAAAATATAGGATTGACGATGAAGGTAATAAAGAGTTAGAGTCCTGGTGTAAACGTGAATATTATCCGAACGGTAAACTGAAAACCGTTGTTCGTAATAGTATCGTGCAAGAGAAATACGATGAACAAGGACAGCCGATTGACGAGCGGCCAGGATTTGAAATACTCTACAAAGACTTCCAAGACTACGGCTGTGATGCGAATGGTAACTGGATTGAAACAAAGAATTTCAAAGATTATGTTGATTTTGGCACGGGGCTCGGTCGTATATTAAAACCTTATGTCGAGCGTATCTTTACTTATTACGAAGAATAAAAACTTAAAATTGAACAATATGCACACAAACACACCCACATAGCAAGCGGTAAGATTCCAGAAATCATAGTAACATTGTTAGTGCATACTAAAAAAAAAGAAAACGATGGGAAAAGTAATGAAAGTATTCAAGACACTGATAAACGAGTTGTTTGGAACTAAGAGAGAGTATAAAGTGGAAGGTTTGGGCATCTTTACCTGTAAGGTTTGTGATTGGTGGCGAGATAAATGTTACCTTTGGAGTGGTGCAGTGCAATTGCCTTTTTACTCGGTAGAAACTCTTGTTTTGATAGAAGGGGACGCTTCTGCTCCGTTCTCCAGGCAATTATTGGAATTACAGGTGCTATTGCAGAATTGGGTACCTATGGCCGAACAACTAGATAGCATGCTGTCCAGCAAAAGCCAGCAGAAACATAAAGAAAAAATATACGGATCCTGGCAGGATGAATTTTATCCCTATACGATCGTGCCGGCTGTACTATATAGTGATAGTTGGGAGATTGTGTTTTACAGGAATAGTGGTGTAAATTATAATTTCACTGTTTTTTGGAAAGAAAACAAAATACAAGATTTACATTTGGGAGGTTTTTATTTATAGCATTTCCCGTTCTTTCTTTGTCAAACTTTTAACTACAATATCGTAGGAGTTGCTTACAAGCTCTTTGATTTTCTCATCAGGTACATCTTGGTTGAAATAAACACTGATCCAATATTTCTTGTTCATGTGCCATCCTGGTCTTATGCCGGTATATTCAGTCTGCAGTTCTCCGGATTCGTCAGGGTTGCATTTGATACAACAAAAATCGAAAATCTCAATGTTAACGAAACAGAACCATTTGTCCGCTACATAAAAGCATAGAACGTCACGGCTATATTTGTCGGGCACATTGGGAAACGGCATCTTTTCATGGACTCCCTTAAAAGACAGGCAGTATTCTCTAAATTCTTCAATATTCATTTCACTTTTTTATGTTCGGTTATCTATGCAAAAATAGTTAGAATAAAGGAGTGGATAACCATTTTTCTATGAAAATATTCAGGTGAGATGTGTTTCCACGTCTTTGTTTGGTTAGTCGACTTCTTCAAATGAATAGCCGATCTTAAAAACTACTTGACGCTCCACCGCCACCGCTACGTCCACCACCAAAACTGCCGCTACTGCTACTGCTGCCGCTACTACTACTGCTGCTACTGCTACTGTGACTATTACTAGGACTGTCACTATTTGGGGGTGTCTTGCGGGGAATCTTCTGTGTTGCCTGCTTTTTATCTCCGCACATTAGGCAAAGATAGTCGGCAACCTCCAATCCGGCATCGGAATATGTGGCTTCTTTAACTGTTTTCCACGGACTGATACGCTTGGAAGCAATGGTATGGCATTGATTACACATCTTATATTCGCTTCCGACGACAGATTTATACCGCAATATCCAGCCGCAGGAAGTACATTGATAAATACGGTGGATGGCAGAACCTAGTTTGTGTTCCATTTGCTCGGAAGCAGATAATAAAGGGGTTGCAAGCTCATTGGGTAAAAGTTGTAAAGCTACAGCTTTGCAAGAGTCGCAGGTCTTACTCTGCAAAATAACACGTTGTTTTTGGTAGAACTTATACCATAAAGATGCCGCAATAAGTGCAGGCCAGACCGGAAAAAACAACACAAGACATCCAAGTGGGCTGTAAAGTGTCAGGACTTTGATTGCTGCTAATGCTGAACCGTCTTTGGGGCGAGCTTTATTTACCTTCATGCGATAAGTGAGAACATTTACCAGTATCAAGAATATCCAAAGCATGAGCGGTTGATTTGCCAGAAAATTCCACAACGTATTGCTGGCACTTTTCCAGTAATTATCAGAAGTGCTTTGAGAAACTGGTTCATAGTCGCTTCCATAAAGCACCAATGTTACAGCCCGGACTCCCTCTGTCATTCCTCTGTCAAAGTCGTTTTTTCTAAACCACGGAACCATTTCATTCTGTTGAATGCGAAAGCATAAAGCGTCGGGAAGTACTCCTTCTAAACCGTATCCGGTTGCGAAAGTGACTTTACGTTGATCGAGTACTAAAAGAATCAGTAATCCGTTGTCGTCCGCTTTCTTTCCGATGCCCCAGTGCTCAAAAAGCTTGTGGGCAAACTCTGCCGGAATATCTTCTCCGATAGAAGAGAGCGCAACAATCGCCACTTCAATACTCAATGAATCTTCTAACTGTGACAACATATTATTTATCTCCCACACATAACTTTCATCCAATATCTGATTCGGATTGCTAACCCAATTGGAAGAGCTTTCATTACGCGGATTGGGGACATCTGTTACTTTATAAGTTTCTACTGTTTGTTCGTGCTCTAAAGCCAATGCAAAAGTATGACTACCAAAGGCATAACAGAAAACAAGAAGTAATGTCCGGGCTATTCCCCTGAAGCTTTTTTGTGTTTTATCTTTCATTATTGTGTTATTAACTGATTGTTCTTAGAGTAGAAAATGACTATCATAACTCTCATTCTTTTTGCTAATATAGTTATAATCTGATGAATAAGAATGATAGATGTCTCTGAAATTTTGTATCTATCATACTTTCTTCATGAAATATGGGTATCTATCATTCTTATTCCACTGTTTTTACTGTTTAATCTTTCATGGTATTAACTCGCACATAAATTTTATGACTGCCGCTTCCAATGGTGTCAAGTACTCCTTCCTTTACCCATCCGTTCAATTCATTCAGCGCTTTGTTCTTTAGTAGTCCCGTCAGTTGCGTATACTCTTTGCGTCGTATCATCGGTCGTTCATCCAGAAACTTCTCCAACCTGCGGCGACGTTCTTCCACCGGAACTTCGGCGGAATGTGCAAATCCCGACTTCGCTTTTTCCACAAATCCGCGAACCTTCTTTCGGAAAGAAGATGATGGACGAAAATTTACATTATCGAAATAAATGGACTGTGCATGTATCTCTTTGGCATCCATTACCGGACGTGCTTTCAACTTGGCTGAAAAATATCCGAGGTCGCCCAATTGAACGTGATAACCACTGATTAAATATTCAGATATTTTATTTTCAATAGCCAGTTGAACTCCTTCAATATCTGCCGGCGTAAAGCTGGAAGCTTGAGCGATCTCTTTTACAATTTGTTGAAAGTCGATGGTTCCGTTCGATACGATGCGGGGATACAACGGCTGTTCGTCTTCGTCTTCTTTCGAAGACGGCTTTTTGCGAAAATCATACTTTGCGTACATGTCTTTTCTATTATGGGTTAATGTGGCTAAAACGCCTTTTAAAAGGCATTTTAATGATTGTCTTGCAGTAAGATAACCTACAATTGTAGCCTGGATAATCAACTGGAATCAGTGGCTTTTCTTGGGCACACATTTGTGGGCTCTACAGCCCACGAATGTAAACTATACAGCCCGCATAGGTGGGCTGTACGGCACACTTATGCGGGCTGAAGTCTTACTGCCTGCAAAGATACATTATCCTGCCTTTATTCGCAAATTTAGTAAGCATTATTTCTATAAAATAAAGTCGTGTGGCGTAGCAAATAAAAGCAGTGAAATTTGTTTGGGCGAAGAGCATGTTGTATCTTTGTATGGCTGTAGTGCAGCTTTCCTTTTACTGGAAATAATAATAAAAAAAGATGAGAATAACATTAGTCAGAGACGATGGCAAGGTAAAAACCTTACGGACGTTGAAAATGGAGCTCCTTTTGGAGCAGATGAAAACGGAAGTCAAGGCGCAACCTGTCTCCAAAATGAGGGAAGCTTTGAGATATACTCTTCCGGGAAATTCGATTGAAGAGGTGCGTAAAGTTCCCAAAGTGATGCCTGCCGCAGCTTTTGTCCGTAAAGAAGGGGTAATGACCTTGAATGAATATAACGGCATAGTGATGATGGAAGTCAACAATCTTTCAGGAAGAGCGGAAGCCGACGAAATAAAGGAACTGGTCAAAGAGCTTCCGCAAACATACCTTGCTTTTACCGGATCTTCCGGCAAATCAGTAAAGATATGGGTGCGGTTCACCTATCCGGACGACCGCTTGCCAACTTTACGCGAGCAAGCGGAACTTTTTCACGCGCATGCTTATCAGACGGCTGTGAAATATTATCAGCCACAACTGCCTTTTGATATCGAACTGAAAGAACCGTCGCTCGAACAATATTGCCGGCTGACGTATGATCCTGAACTTTATTTCAATCCGAAAGCAATGCCCATTTATATGAAGCAGCCCGTCAGTCTTCCGTCCGAAACGACTTTTATCAAACGAACGCGGGAAACTGATTCTCCTTTGCAGCGAATGGCGCCCGGATATGAAAATTATGAAGCATTGTCGGTGCTTTTCTCCGCTGCATTCAACAGGGCGCTTGAGGAACTGGACGGATATCGGGAGGGAGACGATCTGCAACCGCTACTGGTGTGTTTGGCGGAGCATTGTTTTCGGGCAGGTATCCCCGAAGAAGATACTGTGCGGTGGACAAAGGCGCACTACCGGCTCCCTTCGGACGAGTTACTGATTCGCGAAACTGTGAAAAGTGTCTACCGTTCCGCCAAGGGATTCGGCAAGAAGAGCAGTCTGACGGCCGAACAGCTTTTCGCCATGCAGATGGACGAATTTATGAAGCGCCGTTATGAATTTCGATACAATACGCTGACCACGGAAGTGGAATATCGCGAACGGAATAGTTTTAATTTCTATTTTCGTCCGGTGGACAAGCGGGTGCTGGCGAGTATCACGATGAATGCGATGTATGAAGGGGTGAAAATGTGGGATAGGGACGTAATCCGCTATTTGGATTCCGACCATGTGCCTGTTTATCAGCCGGTGGAGGATTTTTTGTATCATCTGCCTCACTGGGATGGTAAAGACCGGATTTTGGAACTGGCCAACCGTGTTCCCTGTGATAATCCGCATTGGGCGCCGTTGTTCCGTCGGTGGTTTTTGAATATGGTTGCCCATTGGAGGGGAATGGATAAGAAACACGCCAACAGTACGTCACCTTTGCTGATTGGCCCGCAGGCATATCGGAAATCGACTTTTTGCAGAATGCTTCTTCCTCCTGCTTTACAGGCGTACTATACGGATAGCATTGATTTCAGTCGGAAACGGGACGCGGAGTTGTATCTGAATCGCTTTCTGCTTATCAATATGGATGAATTCGACCAGATTAGCCCTACCCAACAGGCTTTTCTGAAACATATTCTGCAAAAGCCAGTATTGAATGTGAAGAAACCTCATGGCAGTGCCGTGCTTGAAATGCGTCGGTACGCCTCATTCATAGCTACAAGTAACCAGAAAGACTTGTTGACCGACCCTTCCGGCAGTCGTCGTTTTATTTGCATCGAAGTGACCGGAGTGATTGACACCAATCGTCCGATAGACTATGAGCAGCTTTACGCACAAGCTATGTACGAATTGGAACATGGCGAACGTTACTGGTTCGACCAGGAGGAAGAAAAGATCATGGTGGAAAACAACCGTGAATTTGAACAAGTCCCGCCGGAAGAGCAACTTTTCTTCCGTTATTTCCGTGCCGCACAGCCTGAAGAAGGGGAGTGGTTGTCTCCAGCGGAGATTATGGAAGATATTCAGAAAGGCAGTTCAATCCCGATGTCTGTCAAGAGGGTTAATTCCTTCGGAAGAATACTGAAAAAGCAAGAAATACCTTCCAAACATACGCGTAGCGGTACTCTTTATCATGTTGTAAGACTAATAACCAGGTGACGGCAAAAATGCCATCACCCTGCCGTCACCTCTTGCTGTCACAGTCTTTTCGGTTTATTACTAAACTATTAACTCCTAAACTGTGACAGATGACAGCAACTTACCAAATATATTCTTCTGTGTAACGTTGGTAAGTTGGTTCTTCTTTTATCCCTTTATTACGGAATAGTTGTCTGATGTAGGCTTGGTCTTTGGGCATAAGCCCCCGTTCTCCGCGATAGAACCGATAATATCCTGTTTTCCCATAGTGTCCTACCATTTGTATTCTGATACTGACCGCATCCTCATAAGGAATTCTGTTAAGCAACTGTTTAAGTCCCCATGCCACATGGACTTTTACAGCAGTTTTAAAACATTCGCACTGATTCCCATCCGCAGGATAACGTGCCGGATTAATGATAGTGATATATAGGTTGTCGGTTGTATCAAGTTGTGTAGCTATGTGGCGCAGGCATTTTGAGGCTTGTGGACATTGATCGTTGAAGCAACGGGCAAAATTGTAAGGGACAGACAGACTGTCGGGTTCTTCTTTCATCTTGTTGGGTTTATTTTATTTGTGAAATACTGTTGTAAATATAGCAAACAGAATTCTTCACAAAAGTAGGACTTTATTTTGATAATGGAAAGTGTTTGGATTGTTTTATTTGTACATAATGTCATTTTAAGATATAAATATTATTGGTGGTGACCATAAGTATTCACTGTAATGTGGTTAGTCAATTTAAATTATAAAAAACATAGGTGTTTACTACATTGCGGAACAACTATTTTGTATCTTTGTAGCTAGGAGATTTTAATTGCATTATTGAACTCTCACACATTGGATTGGGTGAATGCCTCAACGTTAGTTTGGCTATAAGGAGAAGAATATTGGCGCAATTGAAGGACTTGAAGTTGATTGAAGGAATGGGAATTGATGAAAAACAGGACATTGTAAAGTAAGCAGTAAAGGTAAAAGTCTTAAAAACAGACTGAAATGATGAAACTAAAATTTAAATAAAATGCATAAGGTTTGGTTATATGCTCCGGGAGAGAATGCGTCTAAATGGGATGTGTGTCTATCTCAAAACATAATGTGTATTGGTTGGGATGAAATGGGCAATCTTTTGGAATATGCTTCAAAGAAAGAAATGGCAGCTAGGTTGCAGGAAATATATGATAAGCCGGAGGCCTCGT
>OLQC01002783.1_pt1 | contig 11137 bp, 3 predicted proteins | sample 1672471 | NCBI WGS metagenome assembly OLQC01 (sample SAMEA3136689, study PRJEB25190) | human gut metagenome | biome: human gut; feature: human-associated habitat; material: faeces | place: Austria | collected 2013
TTGCGTGCCGCCGCCGAGAGAGACGAAGTTCATATAAAACCGATGCATCCCGTCAACGAGAGCGACCTGCGACTTATCGATGCCCGGCATGAGCAGCGCGCTGCCCTCGACGAACTCAAAGAATGCGGGATCGTATTCGATCTCGTTCTGCACGCCGTAGACCGTGTAATTCTGGGCGCTGTCGGTGCGTTCCAGGGCGAAGACAACGGTGATCACATCGCCGCGGAGAACGTTTTTCGTGTGCTCGCCGTCTACGGTGAGATCAAAGTGGAACTGCATCGATTCGTCCGTTGCCAGCGCGCCGACGGAGCACCAGAGCGCCAGCAGCAGCGCGAGAAGAAGTGCGGAAAGGCGTTTCAATGTTTTCATGGGATCTCCTCTCGGGATAAAGGATTTTGTTCGGAAACTCCCCTGCGCCGCCGGGTCCCGGCGGCAGGGGTCAGTATCCGGGGGGGGGATCCCCGCGGGCCTCCCCCGGATGGGGGAGGCTTGCGGGGATGGGGAAAATTACTGCTGGTTGATTTTGCTGATGACCGCCACCGCGTCGCTGACGTTCAGGAGCGTCGAGCCTTCCGGCGTGTCGTCCGCAACGTCCGCGCAGAGGAACTTGTACATCGAGACCGTGGTAAAGTCCGAATAGTGCGCGTTGTACAGGTCGTACACGAGCTGCGCGTCGTTGATGTCTATGACGCCCGATCCGTTCACGTCACCGCCGTAGCTGACCGTTCCGGCCGCTTCGCCCGCCGTGATGCTGAGCTGCGCTGCGGCGTCTTCCACGGAGAGCGTCGGCGCGATCACGAGATACGCATACGTTCCGTTCGTGCCGTACTTCGTGGTCTTGAACATTCTCTCTCCGCCGTAGGTGTACACATTGTTCGCGCCGGGATCCGCTTCCACGGTCACGAGCCAGACGGACTGCTGGTTCTCCAGCTTCACGTACTTCTGCACCTTCACACCCTGCGTGCTGACCGTCTTTTCGACCGTCACGGTGATCGTACCGGAGACGACCTTGGCGCCAGGGATCGTGTAGCTGCCATTCGTGCCGGTGAGCACCTCATCGCCGAGCTTCACAGTGTAGTTGTACTTCGCGTCCTCCTTCACGGTGAACGTGAAGTCCGCGCCGGTCGGCGTATCCTGGGACGTGCCGCCATTGACGTCGCCCGCGCCGCTGCCCTCAAAGTTGACCGTGGTCTTCTCCACCTGAATGGCGTCCTTCGTCACGGTGATGACGATGTTTCCGGTCACGTCCGCGCCGGGGATGGTGTAGGAGAGGTTATCCGTCGTATCGGGCGTAACACTCTTGTCGCCGACCTTCACGGCGACCGTGTACTGGAAGCCGTCCTTCCTGTCGAGGGTGAACTTGAAGTCCTCGCCGTAGATTGCGCTCGACGCCGCCGTCACATCCTCTGCGCCGGTGCCTTCCACCTTTACGGAATAGGTCTTCGGCGTTCTCTTACCGGTCACGGTAAGATCGCCGGTGACGTTCTTGACGGTATAGGTGCCGTTGCCGTTATCGACAACTTCAACATCCTTGCCGTCCACCATCGCCTTGACGTCGGAGTAATCGTAGTGCTCGCTGTCCTTCTCGGTGAAGGTGTAGTCCGCGCCGTCCTCTACGGTCAAATCGCCCGTGAAGATGGGGTCGAGCGTGACGTTGTGCACCGCCTTGATCGTGAGCATCGTTTCCGCATCCAGAAGCTGCGCTTCCGGCGCGTCCTTCGCAACGGCGTTCGCCGACTTGTCGATCTTCGCGCTCGTCGCCGTCACGGTCGCGGTGCCCGTCGCCGAGGCGTTGACCGTGAAGTTCAGCGTGAACGCCTCGCCGAGGTTTTTCGCCTCGCCGTAGGCCTGCACATGGACCTTGCCGGCCGTTGCCGCGTCTACGATGTAGTTTGTCGTGTCGCTGATGCCGGTGTACTCCAGTTTATCGGCATCGTAGGTGAAAATCATGTCCGCCGCGTGGAACGTGGTCTCGTCCGCCGTGTGGCCGAGCGTCACGGGAATGGCTGACGCTTCGCCCGCGTTCACGGTCTTATCGGCGGGCAGCGTGAGAGTGTAGGAGCCCGCTTCCTTCTTCATGCCGCACACGCTGCAAACGCCGTTTTTAAAGTTGTGCTTGCCGTCCGTGCTGCCCGGGCACTCAGTGAACGTCAGAACAAACTCGTCGCCGTCAAAGCCGGTGGATTCGTTATCCACGACGTAACCGGCAAGCGTCGTCGCCGGCTTTTCACCGTTGATCGTGGCGACCCAGGCGGATTTCGGGCCGTAGGCCGCGTCGCCGTTGGCGAGCGTTACGCCGCTGGGGTCGGTAATGCTGGTGATGGCGGTCTCCGTGGCAACATAGGCGTAGCCGCTGGCTTCCAGGACGCCCTTGATAACGTCAAGACCGGTCTTCTTTTCAATGTCTCTGCACACGTATTCCACGCCGTTGCTGCCGGCGCTGCCGGTCAGGTCCGCAAACTCACTGTTGACACTCTTGCCGTAGATGCGGCCGTAGAGCGTCAGCAATTCGCCAGCCGGGGACACGCTCACCTTCGCCGCTTCACCGGCAGTGTGGACGATCTTGGAGTTGAACTTGTTGTCCATGGCGTTATCGAACACCAGGCGGAAGCTGCTCTCCTTGTTTTCCGTCAGGTCGGTCTTTGCCCTGAACGTCAGCCGGCAGAGATCGCCCCTGGCAATGGTGATGCCCTCGGAGAGTACGTCCATGCAGCTGATGTTATAGAACGTGCCGTCTTTGTCCGTATCTTCGCGTGCTGCAACATTGATGCTTGTATTGACCTGCTCGGTTTTGGTCAGCACAAACACCGAATTGTCAAAGTACAGCTTATAGTTCATCGTTACGATGTCTTTGATGTCCTCGTTGAGCGAGATCGTTACGACGACTTCCTCCCCGGCGGACAAAGTGTTTTTGTCCGCCGTCGGGGTCATTTCTGCGGCCAGTGCATTTACCGAGAGACTCAGCAGCAGCACTACGGCAAGCAGAATGGATAATGTTTTCTTCATGTTATCTCTCCTTCCTTACGCAGCAGAAAACTTCGTGAGCTTCTTGTTGTGATAGGCATAGATCAGCGCCGCGTCCACATTGTTCACCTTGCCGTCGCCGTTCACGTCAGCCGCGGCAAGCTGATCCTCGGTCAGCGCGCTCTTCTTGTTGTGGTAAGCGTAAACCAGCGCCGCGTCTATATTGTTCACCTTGCCGTCGCCGTCCACGTCGCCCAGCACTACCGCACTGCCGACGGTGACTTTGGGCGCAGCGCCGGTCTGCACCTTCACAGCGTCATTCACGAACGTCTTATCGCACACGGCGACCTTTTCGAGCGTGAACCCGGCGGAAGCGCCGGTCGCAGCGTCGGCCTTCACGGTGAACGTCAGTTCAGCGACCGTGCCCCCGGTCATGGAGAACACGCCGGTATCCGCGAGCTTCACGGCGCTGACCGTGACGGCCTTGGAGGTGTCCCCCTCGCCGGTCTTGTAGTTCGCCTCGGGGGGCGTGCCGATCTTCGTGAGATCACTCGCCGCGCCCGCCTTGCTTTCGGCCAGCTCAACGACCGCGGGATCATAGCGGATGTAATACTCAAAGCTGTTGATGTCCTTCAGTTCGCCGGTGAGAGAGAGCGTCAGCGTGACCGTTTTTCCGGCCGGGACCTTCTCCGCGTCTGCCGAGAGAGTGATCTCCGGCACCGCCGTCTCATCGGCTTCCGCCGCCAGCGCCGGGATACCCAGCGCCAGCGTCAGAGCCAGAACAAGGACAAGCGAAAAGATTTTTTTCATATCGTCCTCCTGTTTGTCGTCCGGTTTATTCCGTCACAGCCGCGAGAAGCGCGGCGATGATCGCGTAGATCATCGCTGCGTCCTTCGCGGTGATATGGCCGTCGCCGTCCATATCCGCAAGGATAAGCTCCGCTTCGGTGAGTTCACCCGCGCCGATGGAATAATTGTACACAAGCTCGGCGTCAGTCACATCGACCGTGCCGTCGGCGTTCACGTCGCCCGCGAGAGGCTGCTTTGCGCCCTGCCACGCGAGGATCGGGTAACCGCCGTTGATGTTTTCGCTGTCCTCGGCGAAGCTGCCGCCGAGCGTGGCGGCCAGGGCCTTGAGCTCATCCGCGGTCTTGGCGGTGCCGAGGCCTGTGATGCCGTACTTCGGGCTCGCGCCGGAAACGCTGCCTTCCAGATAGTAGCTGTTGACATAGTTCGCTTCCGCTTTTATCGGGGACAGGCCGCCGACATAGGAGGCGTTGCCGCCCGAGCCGATGACGGTGGAGGTGCTGTAGCAGTTGGTGATCGTCGCGCCGTCGGTGTTGCTGAAGTACGAGCCGCAGATACCGCCGAGATAGCACTCGTTCGCGGAGATGGTGCGGATCGTGCCGGTGGCGTAGCAGTCGGTGATGGCCGAACCGCCGGCCGTGTAGCCTGCGATGCCGCCGCCGTGCTTACCGCCCGTGACGTTCACGGAGCTCCAGCTCTTCGTAACGGAGGTGTCGCTCTCCATGTAGCCCGCGATGCCGCCTGCCTGTCCATAGGACTTGTTGGTCGTCGTCACATTGCCGGTGATGCCGAGCTTCGTGACGGAAGCGCCGGTTTTCACATAACCGAACAGGCCGACCGGGTAGCTCGCGCTGTTGATATAGAGGTTGCGGATGGTGTGGCCGTCGCCGTTGAAGCTGCCGTAGAACTTATCCAGCGGCGTCCAGTCGTAGCCCGCGAGATCGATGTCCGCGGTGAGCACCGCCGAGGCTTTGCTGCCGTTCGCGCCGAACCACGCGAGCTCGGAGGCCGTACCGATCTGGTAAACGCCGTCGGCGTCCTTCGCAGGCTCGGTCTTCGCCGTGCCGTCCCAGGCGTTTTCGCCCGCCGGGAGGAACGCCGCGGTCGTGACGGTGAGGATGCCGTCTTTGATCTTCTCCGCATCGGCGCTGCCGAGCGAGAAGGCGCCGCGCGTGACAACATAGCCATCCTTGGTAAGAACATAGGTGTAATCGCCGTAGCCGAGCGTGTAGCGGTTGTTCTCATTGGTCTCGACGGCCTTGCCGTCCGAGCCGATCAGCGTGATCTTGACGCCCTCGACCGCATTGCCGGAGGCATCGGGAACGACGAGCTTCGTATCGTAGGTCACCTTGCGGTGCACGGTGACGGCTGCGTCCGCGTAGTGGTTCATATAGTAGGTAACGGTCACAGCGTTGAAGTTCGTGCCGACGCCGGCGTCGGTCATATTGTAAAGGAACGCAAACGGGTTGGCCGCGGAGTACATGCTGCCGAAGGTATAGCCGTTGGTGAAGCTGTACGTTGCCGTCTCCGCGCCCTCGGCGAACTCCACGTCCGTGGGGATGGTCACGGTAACGGAGGCGTTGTCCATCTTCTGATACTGGCCGAGCGTGCCCTCGAACTTCGTTTCACCGGCGTAGTACGTCGGCTTGAAGGTCGTCGGGTTGAAGATGCCGGAGATCTTGTTCACCGCGCGGAACATGCCGCGGAACGTGAGCTTGACCTGATCGCCGGGCATGATGTCTTCCTCCGGGTGGGAGACGTTCTCGGCGGAGACGGTGACCTTCGCCACGCGCACGAGACGGTAGCTCACGCCGGTATCGTCGGTCATCTTGATGATGACGGTGCCGCCCATGCCGTTGCCGATCTCGCCGAACTTAGCAAGAGGCACGGTGTAGCGTCCGTCCCCGCCCGCTTCGATGGCGGCGAACTCGGTGCGGATGCGGTTCATGGCGTTGTCCGCGGTGACGAAGGCGTATTCAACGGTCACATCGCCGGTGGCGGTGACGGCAAAGTCGAGCGCCGGGTCGGCCTCGTTCGCGCCGTAGAACCAGGTGTCGTAGTTGTAGTCCCAATCCATGGAGCGGGTCGTCGTGGTGCCCGGAGCCATGTTGAAGTCCACATCCGCATCCGCGGTGCCGTGGGCCACGCCCGTGCCGCCGACAACGATGACGCCGATGCGCTGCGGCTGCGTCGCAGGATAGTAACCGCCGTGCGTGCCGTAGCTGCCGTGGTTCACGTCAACGCTGTCATAGTAAACGGTGATGATGGAGTCTTCCGTGCCGGGGGTAACGTCCGCCCAGTTCGCGGTGGTGTTTCCGCCGTTCACGGTCTGGATCGAGGCGTCGCCGGTCTCAAGGTTCCAGTGGAAGTCCGGCTCGACCATGATGTTTCCGGCGTCGGAGTTGATGAGCTGCCAGTGACGGTAGGCGCGCACGCGCGTCGTGCCGGAAATGGCCTCATAGCCGGAGGGATCGAGGTTCACCTGCAGGTCGGCCTCGTCGCGTTTGGCCGTCTGCGAACCGAGCCGGCTGAAATCGTGGGAGACACGGTTCGTCGCGGCGTTCTCATCGAAGGAGAAGCTCGCGTCCGTGCTCTCGCTCAGGCTCGGGAGCCAGCCGGCCTGCGTGACGTGGGTATCGTCGCTCAGACGCCACGTGTAGTTGCCGTTGCCTTTGGAAATGGTGTACTGCGCATACATCGTGCCGTCGTCGTTGAGCTTCCAGCTGCCGTCGGGCTCAACTTCGGTGGTGTTGAAGTTGTTCCACTGGAAGTACAGGCCGAACGCCGCGTTCTGCGGCACGGTGACGGTCAGGACGATTGCCGTGTTGATCGTGAGGGACTTTGTACCGGCGGAGTAGCCGGCGCGGAACGTCTGGTTGATGGCTTGCGTGAACATATAGCCGTCGATATCGGGATAGGCATACGCGTTGTAGAGGCAGGCGTTGCCCGCGGCGTAGAGCACCGTCGGGTAGTAGGCGTAGCTGCTCTTGGTGTAAGGCGTGCCCATTGCAGCGGTCGTGCCCATAATTGGGCAGTCCAGTTTGACGTGGTATTCGTCCGCCGTGAAGTACGTGTTGTCCGTCTTCTTCGAGTTCGTGTAGAACGAGTTGCACTGGAGATAGATGCTCGTGCCGCCGCCCGCGCCGCCGTCAACGTTTTTGTCGGTTGGCAGGTCAAGCGTCATACCGCCGAGCGCGATGTCGTATGCGCCGGTATCGGCGTTCTTGGCGAACGCGCGGTAAGCATAGCGGCCCGCGGTGAGGCTGGCATAGAACATCTGGTAATTGTTAACGAGCTTGCCCTGCGCGGGATCGTATTTGGTCTCGCCCTCGGGCAGCGTGCTCGTGAAGTCGCTGTAGAGGAACACGTTCGTAATCTCGTCGCCGAGGACCTCGTTGCCTTCCTCGTCAGTTGTGACATTGTAGAGCTTGATAACGGGGTAATTGCCGGTATAGTCCTTGCCGACAAAGAACGAGAAGTTCAGCTTCGGCGCTTCCTCTACGGTGAGAGTGAGCGTCCAGGTGTCCTTGGAGAAGTGCTTGCCGTCGTGGGAGGCGTAGAAGCGGTAGATGTACGTTCCGGCTTCGTTTTCCGTGATCTGGATGGTCGTCATGCCGAAGAGGGCCTCGGGGAAGGTCTGCTTTGCGCTCCAGGTCGCGCCACCGTCGGCGGAGCGCTCGTAGTAGTAGTTCTTGTAGGACAGCGTCTGGCCTTCTGCGGGATCGAAGATCTTGTTGGCCTGCAGATCGCTGAGGACATAGGCCTTGCCGATCTGCGCCTTGTCGCTGGTATTGGCCGGATAATCCGCTTTGCGCGTCGGCACGGCGATCTCCGCGAGCTGCTTGCCGCAGGTATCGCACTTGCCGTCGCCGTCCGCGTCCGCATGCTCGACCACGGTCTGGCCGCTGAGCACGGGGGCCGGGCAGCTATCCACATAGCCCTCGCCGAGCTGGGAGGCGCTGAGCCCCTCTTCGGCGGTGAAGGCTGCCGCGCCGCTCTCCACGCCGGAGACCGCCGCCGTGCCTTCGAGATAATAGGCGTTCGCGGCAATGACTTCGACTTTGTTGCTCGTGCCGCTCTTCGTGCCTCCGACAAGAGCGCCCATGAGAGCTTCATCGGCTTTGTCGCCGCTGATCTTGCCGGTGCTGTAGCAGCCGGTCATGGTGAGCGTTTGCGTCCCATAGGAATCACCGAAGCAGCCGACAAGACCGCCGACATACTGTTTTTCCGCCGCGGTTCGGTAATAGAAGTCCACCGCGCCGGTGTTGTAGCAGTTCGTGAGCGTCAGGGTGTTGCTGCCGCTGCCGACAAGACCGCCGACGCCCTCAAACGTGCTCTTGTAGCCGCGCAGATGGACGTGGCCGCTGTTCCAGCAGTTCGTCAGCGTTACGCCGCCGATGCCGGTATTGCCGACGATGCCGCCGACCTGCCCCTGATAGCCGGTGATGTCCACTTCGTTGGAGCAGCCGATGAAGTCGGTCTCCTGTGCGCTGCCGACAAGACCGCCGTGGGAGAAAATATCATCGTTTGTCGCAGAGCCGGTGAGAGTCACATAGTTGTGGCAGTTCTCGACAGTGGAACGGCGGTGCGTGGAAACGCCGCACGTGCGTCCGGCAAGACCGCCGACCATGCGGGTCACGGCCATCGCCGTGCCGTAGACCGAGAGGTTCTTGATCGTCACGCCGTCGCACTCGCCGAAGAGGCCGATGTAATAGGTGTTGCCGTTCGTATAGTTCGAGGCGTTGCCCTTGAGATACAAACCGGTGATCTTGTGGCCCTGGCCATCAAAAGTGCCGCTGTATATTCTGTTATTCGCGTGATCGCCGATCGGCGTCCACGGGTTCGCCGAGCTGCAGATGCCGCTGAGATCGATGTCGTCCGTCAGACGGGCGTTGAGCGCGGCGTTATCCTTCGAGGCGTTGACCTCGTTGGCAAACCACTGGAGCTGCGCGCCGTTTGCGATCTCATAATAGCCGTCCGCCGCGACCGCAGGCTTGTTCGGGTCGGTGACGGTGACGGTGCATTGGGCCGTGTAGCCGCCGTCCGCCGTGGTGACGGTGACGGTCGTCGTGCCCTCGGCAAGCGCGGTGACAAGGCCCTTCCTGCTGACGGTGGCGACCTTCATGCTGCTGCTCTGCCAGGTCACGTTCTGGTTGTTGGCCGTGGCCGGCTCCACCGTAGCGGTGAGCTGGGCGGTATTGCCGCGCTCGACCGTGAGGGTGTTCTGGTCAAGCTTCACGCCCGTGACCTTCGCATCGTCGCCGGTGCTGGGGGGCGTGTTGTCGCCTTCCTTGAAGTAAAAGCAGTTGAAGTAGTCGTTGCTGTTGTCGTTCTCGGCCGCGATATACAGGCCCTTTTCCATCAGGAACGCTGCGGGCAGCGCGATGGTGTGGCTGCCATCCTCGTTTTCCGTCACGGAATACTCGTAATCGCTGCCGGCATAGTAACCCCAGTTCACAGTGCCGTCTGCGTTAACGAGAGCGCAGTATTCCACAATGTTCTGGTCGAAGTCCGCCGGGTAGGTAACGTATACCGTCTCCGTGCCCGTCGGAACGGTCACGGTATAGACTTTCTTGTCGCCCGCGAGGGCGTAGTGTTCCACATACATCGAGCTTTCTTCGATGTTGTAGAGATAGTCCGTACCTTCGGCATCGAGCGAAATGCAGGAGAAGTCGAAGTCCTTATAATATTCCGCCGGGTCGAAAACGGGCTCCGGGGAATCGCCGGTGACCGTTACCTTCGCGGTGGCGGGCGCGTAGCAGCTGTCCGATGTACCGGCGTTCGGATCGGTACCCAGCAGGTAGTAGGTGCCGGTCTCGTTGAATGTGTAGGTATAGGCGTTTTCCTCCGTGCCGGAGAGGTCCATATCCCCCACGTACTCCCAATCCGCGTCGTAGACCGCAACGTTCAGACCGGTGATCGGGTCGAACTGCTCCGTGCCGCCGTCGGCCACGGACTTGGTATCGTACTTGAGCGTGTGCGCCGTGAGCGTATTGCCCTTGGCCACGGTGAAGCTGTCCTGCTCAAACGCCGCGAATGCGCCGACCGTCCAGAACTCCCAGTTGCTGAACATGGCGACGTCGATCGTGTCGCCGTCCGAGAGGAGGATATAGTCCGCCGTCGAGCCCCAGCCCGGCCCCATCAGGGGATAGACATGGTTGCGGTAGTACATGAGATTCTGGTCGTGACCCCAGAAATTCTCCATGTACATGGACGTGGCGCTGCCGGAGAGACTGAGAGCAGCGCCCGTATCGTCATACGCCTTATCGCCGCTTATCCACGAGACACCGGCGCCGCCGGCGTGGTCGACGATCTTCGTGCTGCCGCTCGTGACCTCCGCCGGCTTCAGCCCGAGATAGTATACGCCGATCATGTAAAGATACAGATGCAGCGCCGTCGGACGCTCGACGATCTTCTCATCCACATACTTGCCCGAGCCGTTTTCCGTGTGGTAACGGTAATACGCGCCAAGATCCTGGTTGGCCAGATCGAAGTACGGGACGGTCACCTCAAGATGCGAGATGGGCGTGCCGTCCTTGCCCTGAACAGGCATGCCGTCGCTCGAGATCGTCACATACACCGTGACCGAATCGGCGCGCGACTCATCGTAGCGGTACTGGTTCTCGTCGCCCTTCGGGGCCTCCGTGACGGTGATCGTGAGCTGCACGCTGGCCGTCTCGCCGTTGGAGCACGTCGCCGTGACAGTCGGAGTATACGTGCCCATGGCGGAGTTCGTGAACGAGAGACACTGCTGCCCATCGACCTCGGCGATTTGGGTATGCTCGCCGTAATTGCCGCCGTCCAGCGTATAGGTCAGCTTTACCACCCACGGCAGGGCCGTGGCGGCGTCCATGGTGCCCTCATAATAGAGCTTGCCGTCCTCGGTCACATGCACCGTGACCGTATCGCCGCTCTGCTCCACGGCATCGCTCGTGGTCATGTTGCGCACGGCGGTGTAGCTGCCGTGGTCCGCAACGGTGTCCCCCGCCTGCACGGAAAAGCTGTTCACGGCGTACACGCCGGTCACCGCACCGGAGGCCGTAAGATTTGCATAAATGACCTCTTCCTTGGCAGCGGAGGCTGCTGCAAAAGCCGGCAGACTGCTGCCCGCCAGCAGGCAGCCTGCCAGCGCCAGCGCCGACACCCGGCGCACAAATCGATGTTTCATCTCGGTCAAGCCTCCTTCGGCTGTTTTTTCTTTTTTATAATGAGCGGGTCGGCCAGATACAAAAAGCCCGGCAGTGCCGAAAGCACGATGGCCAGCGACACCAGACTGCCCACGCCCAGAAAATTGCCCAGCTGGCCCAGCAGCTGGTTTGTGGAAATGGCTCCCATCAGGAAGCCCACCACCGCCATGGCGCTGCCG
>OLQC01002791.1_pt1 | contig 11108 bp, 8 predicted proteins | sample 1672471 | NCBI WGS metagenome assembly OLQC01 (sample SAMEA3136689, study PRJEB25190) | human gut metagenome | biome: human gut; feature: human-associated habitat; material: faeces | place: Austria | collected 2013
GCCGCACCTCGCTCGCCGTATCGGCACTTAGAATTATGCGGTATTGCCCTAAAAACGCCCTTTGTCAAAATGCACAAAACAGGCAGGCACCATGTATAAAATATTCACAATTTCAACCCGAAACAGCAAACGATAGTGCCGGTAGATATAAGGATTGTTTTGTGTGTCATTCGCATGGATAATTGCGCTGCATCGTGAAATATAATGAAAATTTTCGCATGCTTTTGATTGTAGCCAAATCCGCAGAGCAGGGGATACAATGGAAGCAACGAAACAGCCGCCGCCGGATGACGAGGGCCCGCGATCCCGACCAAAGCACCGCGGCCGCCGGCTGATGAGAACACAAAGCAAGGAGGAAACGCTTATGGCACAAACCGCTGCGGTCAAGCAGAGCAAGGCCAATGCCCGCGCCCAGAAACAGCTGGGCCACAACACATGGCGCAAGGCGTTCATGCAGCACTACTGGTTATATATCATGATGCTGCCGGCGCTGCTCTACATGATCATCTTCAATTACCTGCCGATGACGGGCCTGTATATGGCATTTACCGATTTCAGCCCTTTCAACGGTGACACGATTCTGGAATCTGTGTTCGGCAGCCCCTTTGTCGGGCTGAAGTACTTTAAAAAGCTCTTCACCGGCCCGGACTTCTGGACGCTGTTCCGCAATACGCTGTCTATCTCGCTGGCCAACCTTTTCTTCGCCTTCCCGGCCCCCATCATTCTGGCGCTGATCTTAAATGAGCTGCGCTGCAAATGGTTCAAGCGCACAGCGCAGACGCTGGTCTACATCCCCCACTTTGTCTCCATCGTCATTGTGGCGGCGCTGACTTTCCAGATGTTCTCCACCACGGACGGCGCCATCTACCATGTGCTGACCCAGATCTTCGGCGCGAATGCGCCCGACCTGCTCAGTGACCCCAAGCTCTTTCCCGCGCTGATCGTCGGCCAGAATATCTGGAAAGAGACCGGCTACGGCACCATCATCTATCTGGCGGCGCTGTCCAGCGTGGATGTGCAGCTGTATGAGGCTGCCAAGATTGACGGCGCAGGCCGTTGGCAGCTGATGTGGCATGTCACGCTGCCCGCCATCCGCGGCACCATTGTCCTGATGCTGATCATGAAGGTCGGCCAGCTTCTGAACACCAGCTACGAGCAGATCTTCCTGATGCAGAACTCGATGAACCGCGCAGCCTCCGATGTGTTTGACACCTATGTCTACACCAAGGGCATCACGGGCGGCCAGTACTCGCTGGCGACCGCCACCGGCCTGTTCAAGTCCACCATCAGTATGCTGATGGTCGTTAGCGCCAATAAGATCGCCAAGCTGTGCGGCGAGTCCGGCCTGTACTAAAGAAGGGAGCTGTGCTACAATGACAATGCCCTTTACCCATAAGAAAGACGAGGTGCGCGCCACCGGCACGCTGGAGGCCCGCACCCCCGGCGATCAGGCTGTACAGGTTCTTTTGTATGTCATCATTGCGCTGGTGGCGCTGGCCTGTGTGCTGCCCTTCATCTATGTGGTGGCCGGCTCCTTTGCGACCGAGCGCGAGCTGACCGAGCGTCCCTTCTTCCTGATCCCGCAGGATGTATCGCTGAACGCCTACCAGTACATCCTCAAGCAGGGCGATGTGTTCCGCGGACTGAAAAATTCGGTGATCGTCACCGTGATCGGCACGCTGATCAATATGTTCGTCTCCTGCACGATCGCCTACCCGCTGTCCCGCCCCTACCTCAAGGGCCGCAACGGCTTTATCAATATGGTCATCGTCACGATGCTGTTCACCGGCGGCATGGTCCCCGCCTACATTATGGTGGTCAATGTGCTGCATCTGGGCAACACCTACTGGGCGCTCTGGCTGCCCACGGCGATGAGCGCCTTCAACATGATCATCATCAAGAACTACTTTCAGGGTATCCCCATGGAGCTGGAGGAGGCCGCCATCATTGACGGCTCCAACGATCTGATCACCTTCGTGCGCATCATCCTGCCGCTGTCCGCGCCGGTGCTGGCCTCGGTCAGCCTGTTCTACGCGGTCAGCCACTGGAACAGCTACTTCCAAGCGATGCTGTACATCAACAACTCCGACATGGAGGTCATCACCATCGTGCTGCGGCGTCTGGTGTTCCTGACCACCCAGGTAGCCGAGGATTCCACCTTTGACTGGGGCGCGGCCGGTATGCCGCCCATCAAGGCTGTCAAGATGGCCACCACGGTGCTGTCCACCCTGCCGATCCTCTGCATCTATCCGTTTGTGCAGAAGTTCTTTACCCAAGGTGTCATGGTCGGCTCGGTCAAGGGCTGATACCAAGCAATACAACCACTTTTATACAAAAAGGAGAAAAACGAAAATGAAAAAGGCACTTGCCCTCTCTATGGCGCTGGCGATGTCCGCCGCCATGCTCGCAGGCTGCGGCGGCTCCGCCTCCGACAGCACCTCCGCTTCCGTCGCTGCTTCCTCTGCGGACAGCGCTGCCTCCGGCACCCCCACCGTCAGCTTTATGATCCCCGACTTCACCGGCCATGTGCTGAGCAATGAACATTCCGATGAGGTCATCGCCAAGTACGAGGCCTACACCGGCACCCATGTCGAGTGGCGCACCGAGGCCAACGACACCTACAGCGAGAAGTTCGGCCTGACCCTGATGGACAAGGACAACATGCCGATGATCCTGACCGCAACCAAGACGCTGGACCAGAACGCCAACGCAGCCGATGCTGCCAAGCGCGGCGCCTTCTGGGATCTGACCGAGTACCTGCAGGACAGCGAGGCCTACCCCAACCTGTCCCAGATCAGCCCCGATGTTCTGAAGGGCCTGACCGTGGACGGCCAGATCATCGGCATCCCCCGCTCCCGCGCCATCGGCCGCAACGGTCTGGGCTACCGCACCGACTGGGCCGAGGCCGTGGGCATCACCGAGGCCCCCAAGACGGTCGAGGATGTCTATGACATGCTCTATAAGTTCACCTATGACGATCCGGACGGCAACGGTGCCAACGACACCTACGGTCTGGAAATGTGCAAATACACCGGCCCGTGGGATATTATCCAGACATGGTTCGGCTGCGGCAACGGCTGGGTCGAGCAGGACGGCAAGCTGGTTCCCGTACACCAGACCGCTGAGTATAAGGAAGCCCTTGACTGGATGCGCAAGATCTACGCAGACGGTCTGGTTCGCCCCGACTGGGCAACCGTAGACACTGCCAACTTCCAGGTCGACAGCCAGAAGGGCGTCACCGGTGTCTTTGTCGACACGATGGACGGCACCAAGCGCATCTGGAAATACTTTGAGGACAATGCCATTGCCGATGTAAACGATGCCTCCAAAATCGCCACCATGACCTCTGTCGGCCCCATCAACGGCCACACCCTTGCCACCACCGGCTACAACGGCTTCTACCTCATCACCAAGTCCGGCGCCAAGACCGAGGAGGATGTCAAGGCCTGCCTGCACTTCCTTGACAAGATGTGCGACCCCGAAATGATGGCGCTGGCCGACTACGGCCTGAAGGACATCTGCTATGACATCAACGCCGACGGCAAGGTCGTTCCCAACGGCAAGTACGACACCACCAACTGCCCGAATGCAGGTTTGAATCAGGCTGTGCCCTATGTCCCCTACCTGACCGAGCAGAACCCCGATTACCAGCTGGAAAAGGCTGACTATCAGCTGGCTTACGAGGAGAGCATTGCCAACAACGTGCAGTATGCCGTGTTCAACCCCGCGCTGGGCTACCTGACCCAGTCCGACACCTACGCCGAGTGCGGCAGCGACCTTGTCCAGATTCTGGACGATGCCCGCACCCAGTATATCTGCGGCCAGATCGACGAGGCCGGTCTGCAGGCTGCCTTCGACCAGTGGAATGCCCGCGGCGGCACGCAGGTCATTGAGGAAGTCAACGCCCTGTACGCAGCAGATAAAGCCTAATTGAATGTGAGCGCCGCAGCGGATGTTGCGGCGCTCTTTTATGATGGAGGGAAAGTCCATGCAAATCTCTGTGCGCAGCCAGACGGCTGCCCAAACCACCCTTAGCTGGCAGCCGGTGGCCGGGGCCGCCCGCTACCGCATTTTGTGGAGCGACCGCCCTGGCGAGACCGTGCGGTTCAAAACGGCAGGCGAGAGCGGGGAAAGCCTTTTCACCTTCTGCCGCTCGACGCATATCCCCTATTACATCAAGGTGCAGGCGCTGGCAGAAAACGGAGCCCTGCTGGAGGAAAGCACACCCGTGCAGACCCCCGTGGGCCGCGTGCTGCAGCAGCAGCTGGAGGCGCTGTCCCGCGGACTGGTGGCTGTCACGGCAAACACCGGTGTGTTTATCAGCTGGCGGCTCTTTAAAAGCGAGGTCACCGGCCACAACGCCACCGGCCTGACCGGCACCGACTTTGTGCTCTATAAAAACGGGGTCAGGCTGGCCACCGTGAGCGACAGCACAAACTATCTTGACGCGCAGGGCACAAGCGGGGATAGCTACGCCGTGGCCCCGCTGGTAAACGGCGTAGAAGGACCCGCCTGCAGGGGTGTAAAGCCGTGGCAGAAGGGGTACTATGAGCTTCCGCTGCAAAAGCCGGCGGACGGCGTGACCCCGGCCGGGGAGCCTTTTGCCTACCATGCCAACGATATGAGTGTGGGTGATATTGACAATGACGGCGAGTACGAGTATTTTGTAAAGTGGGATCCTGACAATTCCCACGATGTGTCGATCAAGGGCTACACCGGGCGGTGCTTTATCGACTGCTATAAGCTGGACGGCACGCTGGTCTGGCGGCTGGACATGGGGCAGAACATCCGCGCCGGAGCGCACTACACCCAGTTTATGGTGTACGACTTCAACGGGGACGGCAGGGCCGAGATGGCTGTCAAGACCGCGCCCGGCACTGTGATGACCCGCTTTGCACCGGACGGCACCGTGCTGTCCCGCCGGTATATCACGATGCCGCAGAAGGATCTGGACGCCGGGTACAGCCACGCGGACAACTATGTCTGCACGGCGCAGGATTACCGCCTGCATATGGCCGAGGTGTTCCGCCGCTGGCACACCCACCCCGAGGTCGTAAACGGCCGCTGGCCCGCCACGGTGGAGCAGTGCTTCGGCCTTGCGCCGCAGTACGCCTACCCCCTGTGCGAGGCTGATGCCCTTGCGCTGGCCGACTATTTCCTTGATGTGTACGCGCCGAGCCGCAGCCCCAAAAACGAGCTGCGCAAGTTCGAGGGCTTTGTCTATGACGGCCCCGAGTACCTGACGATGTTCGGCGGGGACGGCGCCGAGCTGGACACGATCGACTACCCCTACCCCCGCGTGGATGACGGCCTTTTGTGGGGCGATTATGCAATGCCCCGCATCGAGCCGTGCAACCGCGTGGACCGCTTTAACGCCGGGGTGGCCTATCTGGACGGCGAGCGCCCCTATCTGATCGCCTGCCGCGGTTACTACACCCGCGCCACGCTGGCGGCCTACGACTTTTTTGAGAACCGCTTTCACAAGGTATGGGGTATCGACTCCGGCTTTGTGCCGATGGCGAACCCCTTCAACGACAGCGGCTGCCATCTCGCTGTCGGCACCGACCCTGTGTACGGCATTCTGGCCGGGCAGGGCAACCACAGTATTTCGACTGCTGACATTGATGGGGACGGCTGCATGGAAATTGTGTACGGCGCAGCAGCCATCGACCATGACGGAAGCCTGCTCTACTCCAAATACGGCACCCTGCCGGACGGCAGAACCCGCGCCAAGTTCGGCCACGGCGATGCGATGCATGTGGCCGACATCGACCCTGACAGCCCCGGTCTGGAGATCTTCAATGTTTATGAGGAGGGCGAGCGCGCCCCCTACGGCTGGGCACTGCGCGATGCCGAGACCGGCGATGTCCGCTTTGGCGAATATGCCGAGGAGGATCTGGGCCGCTGCATGATCGGCAAGATCGACCCGAACACCCGCGGCCTGCAGGTCTGGGTCAAGGATGTGTACGATGTAAACGGGCGCACGCTGGAGCTGCCCACCCCCGGCACCAACATGAAGATCTACTGGGCAGGCGATCTTTCGACCCAGATCACCGATGGTGCGGACTATCTGCACGGCAGCCAATACGGCGTCATTAACGATCTGACCCACGGCGTCATGCTGCAGCCCGCGGGCACCGCCACCAACAACGGCACCAAGGGCAACCCCTGCCTGGTGGCCGATGTGCTGGGTGATTTCCGCGAGGAGCTGCTGGTGCGCACGGCGGACGACACCGCCATACGCATCTACACCACCACCGATCTTACCCCCCACAAGCTGTTTACCCTGATGCACGATGCGCAGTACCGCTGCGGCGTGGCATGGCAGAACAACTGCTACAACCAGCCGTGCTACCCGTCCTTCTATTATGCAGGCGACATGGATTTTGCCAATGTGCTGCCGCAGCTGAACGCCAAGCCTACCCTCTGGATGGCGGGCGATTCCATCATGCAGAGCTACGCCCCCGGCGATAAGCCGGTGACCGGCTGGGGCGAGATGCTGCACACGCTGGCGCACGGTGACGCTGTATGCTGCGCTGCCCACCGCGCGGACTGCCCCTTCCCGCAGGAGATGCGCTACGAGCTGCCGGGCCTTGTCATTGACAACTGCGCCATGGCGGGCCGCAGCAGCAAGACCTTCCGCGAGGAGGGGCGGCTGGACGACATTGCCGCGCATATCCGCCCCGGTGATCTGCTGGTGGTCAGCTTTGGCCATAACGATGCCAACCGCGCAAAGGCCGAGCGCTATGTCCCGGCGGATGCCTTCGGCGAGAGCCTGCGCCCCTTCTGGGACGCTGCCCGCAGCCACGGCGCGGTGTGCATCTTTGCCTCCCCCGTGGCGATGCGCGAGTTTGACGAGGCCGGTGTCTGCCACCCCTCGTTTGCCGCCTACCGCGAGGCGATGCGCGCCTTTGCCGCCGAGGTCGGCGCACCGTTTATCGACCTTGGCGCCGCTACCGCCGCCGCCAACACCGCCTTTGGCGCTGAGCGCTGCAAGGCCCGCTATATGTGGGTGGGCGCAAAGCAGGACAACGCCCACCAGCAAAACGCCGGCGCCTGCCGCACGGCACAGGCCTTTGTGCAGCAGCTTTTGCAGGATACCACCCCGGCACTGGATGTGCTGCGGGCGAATTTCAAATAAATTTTGACAAAAAAGAAGGTTTTGTTTATGAACTACACCGAACCGAAGGTCATTTACACCTGCTTCCCCGGCGGCAAGCATAAGGTGCTGACGATGAGCTATGATGACGGCCGTTTGGAGGACCGCCGCCTTGTCGAGCTGTTCAACCGCTACGGCATCCGGGGCACCTTTAACCTGAACGGCGGCCTGCCCCGCCCCGAGCGCATCCCGGAGAGCGAGTGGGTCGAGCTGTACAAGGGCCATGAGGTCGCCTGTCACACCTACCACCACCCCACCATCTCCCGCAGCCCGCTGGATCAGACCGCCCGGCAGGTGCTGGCCGACCGTATGCAGCTTGAGGGCGTCATGGGCTACCCCGTGCGCGGCCTTGCCTACCCCAACGGCAGCTGGACACCGGAGATCGCCGCCCTGCTGCCCGCGCTGGGCATCCGCTACGCCCGCGTGGTGGGTGACACCCACGACTTTGCGATGCCCCACGATTTTATGACATGGAAAGCCACCTGCCACCACACCCACAACCTGCTGGAGGACGGCAAGCGCTTTGTTGAGCTGTACAAGACGCAGTATCTCTACATGATGTATGTCTGGGGTCACAGCTTTGAGTTCCGCACCGAGGAGGACTGGGCCTTGATGGAGCAGTTCTGCCAGCTGGCCGGCGGGCGCGAGGACACCTGGTACGCCACCAACATCGAGATCGTGGACTACATGGCCGATGCCGCCCGCCTGCAGTACACCGCCGCGGGCGATAAGGTCTGCAACCCCAACGCCCAGTCCATCTGGGTCGAGGTGGACGGCCGCCACTATGAGATCCCCGCCGGAAAGACGGTGGCGCTGGTATAAACGGATTCGCAATTTAAAAAGGAGAGAGCAATGGCAAACCTGATTTTTGACAAGGCCCAAATTGAGGCTACCATCGACAAGATCGTGGACCGCACGATGCGGATGGACATGACATGGGACTGGCCCTGCGGTGTTGCCTACTACGGCATCTGCGAGGCATATGAGGTCACCAAAAACGAGCGCTACCTGCAGCTGGTCAAGGACCGCGTGGACGAGTATATTGAGCTGGGCCTGCCGAGCTGGACGGTCAACACCTGCTCAATGGGGCACTGCCTGATCACCCTGTATGAGCATACCGGCGATGAAAAGTATCTGGACATCGCCAAAAGCAAGGTCGAGTATCTGGAAAAAGAAGCGCTGCGCTTCGGGGATCATGTTCTGCAGCACACCGTCTCGGTCAACAACGACTTCCCCGAGCAGGCGTGGGCGGATACGCTCTTTATGGCGGGCTTCTTCCTGCTGCGGATGGGCGTGCTTTTGAAGGACGAGGCCCTGATCGATGATGCGCTGAACCAGTATTACTGGCACATCAAGTACCTGCAGGACCCCGAGAGCGGGCTGTACTACCACGGCTACAACAACATCACCGGCGACCATATGTCGGGCATCAAGTGGGGGCGCGCCAATGCATGGGCGGCCTACACGATGGCGCAGGTCGGCGTGCGGCTGCCGCAGTGCTACCTCTACCCCAAGTTTTTGGATGTGGTCGGCAGCCTGAACGACCAACTGGCCGCGCTCAAGCTTTACCAGACCGAGAACGGCCTGTGGCGCACGATCGTGGACGATGCCGCCTCCTATGAGGAGGTCAGCGCGAGCGCCGGTATCGCCGCCGCCATGATCACCAAGGGAAACCCCCTGCACATCAAGTACATCAACAAGGCCATCCCCGGTATGCTGGCCAACGTCAGCCCGGACGGCCGTGTGCTGAATGTCTCGGGCGGCACGGCGGTCATGAAGGACGCCGACGGCTACCGCGGCATCAGCCGCGACTGGATTCAGGGCTGGGGTCAGGGTCTGGCGCTGGCATTCTTCGCCGGTGTGCTGAACTACGACAATGTCCGCTCGGACGGCGCGTTGTAAGCAAGGGAGATTTTTCCTATGAAGCTGATTTACCCGATATTGCCTGATGGCCGTTTCAAGGCACTGACACTAAGCTTTGATGACGGTCACATAGAAGACCGCCGCCTGACAGAGCTTTTTAACCAATACGGACTGCACGCAACCTTCAATTTGAATTCTGGCACCAGTGGGGCGGATCGCATCCCGCAGAGCGACTACGCAGCTTTGTATGCGGGGCATGAGATTGCCTCGCACGGCGTGCTGCACCCCGGAATGACGATGACCCCGCTGCCGCTGGCGGCACAGCAGGCGCTGGAAGACCGCCGTATGCTGGAGCACCTGACGCAATACCCGGTGCGCGGCTTCGCCTACCCCTTTGGGGAGAGCAATGACGCCGTGGCCGCCATGCTGCCCGCTGTGGGTATCCGCTACGCCCGCACGGTGGCGAATACCGGCAAGTTTAATTTCCCACAGGATTGGCTGCGCTGGGATCCGACCTGCCACATTTTTAACCATCTGCTGGAATATGGTCAGCGCTTTGTGGAGCGCACGAGCCTGCGCAAGCCGCTTTTGCTCTATGTCTGGGGTCACAGCTGGGAGCTGAACAGCAACGATGGCTGGGCGACGATGGAAAAATTCTGCAAGCAGGTGGGCGGTCGTGACGACATTTGGTATGCAACCAATATAGCAATCTATGACTACATGCAGGCTGTAAGCCAGCTTGAATTTACCGCCGATGCAGACCGTGTATACAACCGCAGTGCTAGCGACTGCTGGCTGTATGTGGACGGTGCCACAGTTCGCCTTCCCGCAGGGGAAATTACAGCACTATAAAGCAAACGAGCAGAAACCCGACAATGCCGGGTTTCTGCTCACTTTTTGCTTTAGGTAGTACCGCAGATGTTTTAGCATATCAATTTTACAACCGTTGCCAGCTTTCTCACCCATCTATGTCATTCTGCCCTGCACGGGGGGCATATTATGCGAAAAGTTTTTGAAAAAATTCCAGTACATCATACCGAAATCCCTACTCGGAATCGCTATTGTCTGCCAAGATAGAATCACGATATTGGCGCGGTGTCAACCCGGTTTGCTTGCGGAACACGCGGTAAAAATAATTATCATCAGGGAATCCCACCTGCTGCCCAACCTGCGCATTGGACAGGCTCGTATCCCCAAGCAGCTTCATCGCTTTTTGGACACGCAGCCGGGTAATCTGCTCATGGATACCGCAGCCGTAGGTTTGCCGGGAAAGATAATACAGCCCCGTGCGGCTTATAGAAAGCGCCTGACAGAGAGCCTCGCTTGTCAGTTCCTCGTGCAGGTGCTCGGCCAGATAGCGGCTGAGTTTCTCCTGCATACTGTCCGCAGCTAAGCGTGTCAGTCCCTTTTGATACAGGGCAGCTGCTGCAAGCGCCAGCAGGTCCGATGCCGATTTCAGCACCGGATACGGCGTGCGCGGCAAAGCGTTGTAAGCTTCGCGCAGGGCGTCTGCGTCCACCTTATACGCGCCACAGCACTTTTGCGCATAATCCCATTCACCCTGCTCGTCGGCCCCCTGTACGATATGGCTCAACAGCAAAAAGCCCACCACAGCATCGTTGATCTGGATAGGCGTAATGACCTCAATCAAACCCGCATGGCAGGGGTAGATCACCGTCCGCTTTTGCCTTGTTGCCTTGCGGCAGGCCGCCTGATCACACAAATAACAACCTGTTTTGCCGTTAGGAATACTGCGAATCAAGCGGCAATACGCCGGAAGCTCCGGCGGGTAGGAGAGCACCTCCATACCAAAGGAATCAAAAACAACCGCGCGCAGCCCTGTCAGACAGTAAAAATCCTGCAGCAGTACCAAAAGCTCTTTTTTATGAAACACTGTCCCCACGGCAGCGCATCCTTTCTGAACATCAAGCTAGTTTTATGATACTGAGCAACACCCATTTTGTCAAGGCGATGCCGCTATGACTACCCATTTCTTTTCTTCACTGCAGGCAAAAGAAAAAGCCCTACCCCTTTCGGGATAGAGCTTTGATTTGAGAAGCCGGCATCTACCTATTTTCACAGGCCG
>OLQC01002798.1_pt1 | contig 11079 bp, 8 predicted proteins | sample 1672471 | NCBI WGS metagenome assembly OLQC01 (sample SAMEA3136689, study PRJEB25190) | human gut metagenome | biome: human gut; feature: human-associated habitat; material: faeces | place: Austria | collected 2013
AACGAAGACAATTTTTATTTTAACGGGCAATACATGGATTCGGACGGGGGAATTGCGCTGCGTCTGACGTCAGGAGAGCCGGAAGAAGTGGAACCGGAGGAAGAAGAACTGTCTGAAGAAATGTTGCAGATTATTGAAGAGAGTTATAGAGAAGCGGAAGAGAATGGGGAGATTCCGGATTTCGATGATTTCGATGTGGCAGAATTACTGGAAGATAATCCTATAGGTGAAATCCTTCATGCGCCAGAGGCTGATGTGTCAGGTAAATGGGTTGCTGTGTTCGACGGAATCGGCGGCCTGCCGTGCGGAGAGATGGCTTCGTATATTGCGGCAGTGACACTTGCGAAGGCAGAATGCCCATGGAGATCGAGAGAAGAGGCTGACTATGAAGCATGTATGTGGAAAATTGCAAAAGCAATGGAAGCCAATCTTATAAAATGGAAGAAAATGCAGAAGGTAAGACAAACGGGGACGACCATGGCGGCGTTAAAGTTCGGTCGGAATTACATTTTCGGAATGTCTCTTGGAGATTCCAGAATTTACCGGCTGCGTGAAGGGAAGCTTGCGCAGTTATCCACCGATCATACTTATCGCCATCCGGGGCATATACGAAGTGCGCTGGTCGGTTATATCGGAACGGAGTATGAAGACGATTTTAAGAAAATGGATTTCTACAAGCTCGAATATCAGAAAGGTGATAAGTATCTGCTTTGTACAGACGGTGTAACGGATATGGTGAGAGATGAAGTCCTGGAAGAAATCTTGCAGATGCCGGTAGCGGAAGCGCGTGGAAAAATGGTCGATGAAGTCAATCGCATGGGCGCGGAAGATAATGCAACATTTATTATTGCGGAGATTATATAGAAGATGAGAAGGTACCCTTCCCGGTTACAGATGTGAAAATGTGATGTAGTAAGATAGAGACATAAACAAAGAAACACATGAAAACAAACACATTTGAACATATATTTTCAATCGAAAATGAAAACAAACCTGGGAGGGTACATTTATGTTAAGAGAAAAAGCTTTTGATTTCTGGAAAACTTATATCGGACTTATGACAAAGGGCGGAGTTGACGTCCCGATGACAAATCCGGCAGTAACATTTACAGCTGATGCAAAGGCCGGAGAGTATGATGACATAAGCGATGAAGAATACTATGAACTTCTGGACTTTACAGAAGAACTTGCAAGCTTCTGGAAGAAAAACCGGGAAGCGACAGCCGGGGCGGTTCTCCTTGAAGCACTGGTCAATACAGATTTAAGTCTCAGCGAAACAGATAAGCTGGCTCAGATTCTTGCTGAAGCATCAGAGCGTAAGACTTATAAGTATATAAAGCCAGAACCGGAGTTCGAAACAACTTTTGATAAGACGCCATTTGACGAAGGCGAAGTCGAATGGACACCACAGATGATCTACGAATATCTGGACGAGAATGTCTACAGACAGGAGAATGCAAAAAAAGCAGCAGCAATCATGCTCTACAATCATTTGAAAGGACGCAGACGGAATATGATTCTTGCCGGACCGACCGGATGTGGTAAAACAGAAATCTGGCGCTCCCTTCAGAAGAGATTCCCATTCATCAAAATTGTGAATGGTCCTCAGATTGCCTGTGACGGCTGGAAAGGCAGCTATCATGTAAAAGATATTTTCCTTGAGGAGCCTGCCGAAAAAGTGAAAAAAATGCTGATTGTCATCGATGAGGCAGACAAGCTCTTTGAGCCATCGATCGGGTCGGCTGGAGTAGATTATTCCCGAAAAATCCAGAATGAATTTCTGAAGATTATGGACGGCGATAAAGTTGATTTCGTCTCAGAAGGCAATGATGCCAAAAAGACGACAATTGATTGCAGTCATGTTTCATTTGTCTTCTGCGGAAGTTTTGAGACGCTGCTTCAGAACCGTGAAGACAAACCGGCAACAATCGGATTCTTCCAGAATACAGCTCCTGATGAAGAAGCAGAGTCAATCACAATCGAAGATCTCGTTGAGTACGGAAATGTCCGTCGGGAGATTGCAGGACGTATCCAGCAGATCGTAGCGTTAAATGCTCTGACCGTCGATGATTTTGAGCACATTCTGAACAGCAGAAAACAGATGTCCCCGATTCGTCAGCTTGAGAAGCTGTATATGGTGAATCTTTCCGTAGACGATAAGACAAAACGAATCCTGGCAGAAAAAGCTGCCGGAAAAAATCTCGGATGCCGTTACATGCGATCTCAGATTCAGAGCATGCTGGATGAGAAGATGTTCGACGATCCGGATTGCCGAAATTTCAAACTTTCACTTGTGGAAGAGAAAGAAGAAGGACTTCCGTGGTGCGCAGCGTAGCCCACGGAAGTCCCTGACACTGAAACAGAAAGTCCATGACATAACAGTAAAAAGGGGAAAAAACATAGTTTACTTGCACAATGTTGTAAGGCTATAAAAGAACAAGATAAAATCATACTACATAGGAGATAAAAAATTATGGAACAGAACAATTATCTGGAATTTGAAAAATCTAAAGCAGCAGTTTATATGATTATGGAAGCTTGCTTTCAAGATGTATTTGATCTGGAAGATGATGAATTGGGAAGTTTTCATGATGAAATTGACGAATATATGAACCAGAATCAGAAAGGCAGCTGGCTTCCGGAAAATCAGATGATTACAGACCGTTTTTATGAGTGGCTGTTTGAAGAACTCCCGTACTTTTATGTGGGACTTCTGACAAGACCGGTTCTTGTAAATTGGTTATTTAAAGTGATGTATGAATCTGAAAAAAAGAATAATAAAATGCAGGCTTATGAAGTGAATCCAGAATTTGTTGACAGATCTTTCCCAACAGAAAAAAGTGCTGTACATGAGGTTGATTTTATTAAATATGACGGCGTATACAAGGTTGACTTCACAAAATATGATGAAGAGTTATATCATACATTTGCAGATAAAATCAGCGAAGGACTTCATCGGATACAACCATTAAATTCAGTACTCAGTGTCTGTTGTGGTACGATGTCAGATCAATATAAGATAATGATTCGTTTTATTGTGGGACATTTTCTTGAACTGCTTTTCCTTCTGATGCATGATTTGGAAGTGTATATAATGTTGGCTAATCATTTGGCAAATATTCAAATAGAAATAAACTGCATGCTTGATCCATTTGGATGTGAGGAGCCGCCTGAATGGGAGGAATAGAAAAGCCTGCGGCAGCAAAGCCGCAGGCGCTGGAATGTGCCAAGGCACATTCTTTGTTGCGCATAGTTGATACCCGGTAACATAAAAAGCAGGAGGTTAAGCGTATATGAAAGCATATTGGAATTGTACGAAAGAGCAGTTAGAAGAAATGTTTGGCTTTCGGGAAAAAGGATTAACAGAAGAAGAAGTAGAAAGAATACGAAAAGAGACAGGCGAAAACCGGCTGAGCGAGGGCAGACATAAGAGTCTGCTGCAGGTGTTTTTAAGCCAGTTTTGTGACTTGATGGTAATAATCCTGATTATTGCAGCAATTATTTCCATGTTTTCCGGAAATACCGAGAGTACCATCGTAATTTTTCTGGTATTACTTATGAATGCTGTTCTTGGTACGATACAGTATAGGAAGGCAGAAAAATCACTGGATAGTTTGAAGGATTTGGCGGCACCAGCGGCCCGGGTTATCCGGGATGGAAAACGTCAGGAGATTGCATCCAAAGAGATTGTGCCCGGGGATTATGTAATCTTAGAAGCAGGGGACATGATTGTGGCAGACGGAAGAATTCTTCGCAATTATTCCCTGCAGGTCAATGAAGGCTCACTGACAGGAGAGTCTGTCAATGTAGAAAAAAATGAAGAAGTATTGCCGGAAGAAGTACCGTTGGCAGACCGGAAAAATATGGTATTTTCTGGAAGCTTTGTAACATATGGAAGAGCGGAGGTACTTGTAACAGCAACAGGAATGGAGACGGAATTAGGAAAGATTGCCGGGTTGATGAATCAGACGAAGGAGCGGAAGACACCGCTTCAGATAAGTCTTGATTCTTTCAGCAAAAAGCTGGCAATACTGATTATGGCAATCTGTGCACTGGTCTTTTGCCTTGGCATTTACCGGAAGATGCCGGTCATTGATGCCATGATGTTTGCTGTTGCACTGGCAGTAGCGGCAATACCGGAAGCATTAGGCTCCATTGTTACAATTGTGCAGGCAATGGGAAGCAGGAGAATGGCAAAGGAGCACGCCATTGTCAAAGAATTAAGAGCTGTGGAAAGCTTAGGCTGTGTATCGGTAATCTGCTCCGATAAGACGGGAACACTGACACAGAATAAGATGCATGTGGAAGAGGTTTATCTGAATGGTATGACTTGTAAACCGGATGAGCTGACCTTGGAGTCCAGCCTGCAAAGGCTTTTTTTATACAATGCTATTTTAAATAATGATGCCAGCATAACGGATGGAAAAGTACTGGGAGATCCGACAGAATCTGCCCTGTTGGAAATGTTCCACGAAGTCCGCCTGAATCAGGACAGAACGGAAAATGTAGGGCAGCTTACCATACAGGAAGAAACGATTCGAAATATGATTCCGAGATTAGAAGAAATTCCATTTGATTCTGAACGGAAATGCATGAGCAGTAAATACCGGCTGCATGGCGAAGAAGAAATTATTTTTACAAAAGGAGCAGTAGATGTCCTTTTAAACCGTTGCATAAATGTGGCATATGAAGAAGAGATAAGACCGATGGATAATGTAGAAATCGCAAAAATCCAGAAGCAGAATCAGCATTTTTCTGAAAATGGACTCAGGGTACTGGCATTTGCATGTAAGAAGTCCGGGGGAGAACTGACGGTGGAAAAGGAAAATGGACTTACCTTTTTAGGATTAGCTGCCATGGCAGACCCGCCAAGGGAAGAATCCATACAGGCAGTAGCAGATGCGAAGCGGGCGGGAATCCGCACCGTAATGATTACCGGAGATCACAAAATCACAGCCGTTGCGATTGCAAAGCGTATTGGAATCTATGAAGAGGGGGACCTGGCATTAACCGGAACAGAGCTGGATGCCTGCCCGGAAAAAGAACTGGAAGAAAAGATTGATAAAATATCTGTTTATGCGAGAGTGTCACCGGAGCATAAGATACGGATTGTAAAAGCCTGGCAGAAGAGGGGCAATATCGTTTCCATGACCGGAGACGGTGTAAATGATGCACCGGCATTAAAGCAGGCAGACATCGGAGTAGCCATGGGAATAACCGGAACGGAAGTGGCAAAGGATGCGGCAGCCATGATATTAACAGATGATAACTTTGCTACGATTATTAAAGCAGTAACGAACGGAAGAAACATTTACCGTAATATAAAAAATGCTATTTTATTTTTACTTTCCGGCAACATGGCAGGAATTTTATCTGTATTGTATACATCCCTTTTGGGGCTTCCGGTTCCATTTGCTCCGGTGCATTTACTGTTTATTAACCTGCTGACAGATTCCCTTCCGGCAATTGCCATTGGCGTGGAACCGCAGGATGCAAGTTTATTGGAAGAAAAACCAAGGCGGGCATCGGAAGGAATTTTATCTGGAGAGACATTCCGGCGAATTATGTTGCAGGGCTTATGCATTGCGGCATCCACCATGGCAGCATTTTATATCGGAAATGGAAAAGGTGCGGCAATGGCATCCACTATGGCATTTGCAACACTGACATTGGCGCGTCTTTTCCATGGATTTAACTGTCGTGGAAACAAGACCATTTTTGCATTGGGCTTTACCGGAAATCCATACAGTATCCTTGCATTTGTGTCTGGAAGCGTGCTGCTGGGACTGGTGCTTTTTGTACCGCCGCTGCGGGGGTTATTTTCAGTAGAATCATTGTCCTGTCCTGCTGTAATTGAGATTATTCTGCTGGCAGCACTTCCGACCGTTGTCATCCAGATGGTCAGAGGAGTGAGAGAGTTAAAGAAATAAGCCAAATTTGCGCCGGTGTCCGGGTAGAAGCAAGCTGCTAAAATGCGACCGTTCTAAGAAAGTGTTTTTTCTTTCTATATTAAAATAGTCTTTCCAATGTTTGACATCTCGCCCCGTCTGTCCGTCGGAGTATGGATGCATTATCGGAATCTGCACAAGGGCTCTTAGAATTTCGTCTGTAACCGGCAACACTGGCACAGGGATGTGCCAGTGAGGCGCAATTGAACACGGATGTGAATTTGCGCCGGTTGCCAGCCGAAATCAAACACAATATCGAAATTCTTATGTGCCCTTGCAGATTCCAGTTCGCATCCGCTTCCGACGGACAGACGGGGTGAGCAGTCAAAGCAGCGGAAAGACAATTTATTATCAGAAAAAACACTTTCAAGAACGATAACGCATTTCATCAAAAACTTCTACCCGGACACCGGCTGCAAATTTGTGCTTGTATTTTTCTCTCTGTCCTTAGCCAATCTGGCTGCATCAACTCTTGACGGAAGCTGTCCTGCGACATATACTAAGTTTAATCACAAGGTAAGGAATGAGACAGATGTATCGGAAAAAGATAATCAGGCATTTGGCACTGTTGTGGAGCATCCTGTTTCTGGTAGCCATTGCAGGCGCATCCACCAGAACAGAACAGGTTCCCCCGGCAGAGAAAGAAGCCTTTGCAGTAAATTACATAGAATTAAAGAATGTCCGTCTTTTAGATACTCCGGATAAGATGTTATCCAGAGAGGAGCAGATGCAGAATACAGGCATTGCGGCATTGACACTAGGCTGCAGCGGTAGACTGGCGAACCATAGGAGAAATATTGGAATGATGTTCTGGCTGCTGTTGGTGGTACTGCCACAGCTTTTTATGGGACGCATTCAGAGGAACCGGAAGAAGCATGGCGATAATGTACTAAGGAGCCTGATGTTAGCAAGGTTTGAGCGGAAGGCGGACGGAAAGAAGGAAGCATTGGCACCCGCATATTAAATACATAAAATAATAATATGCGAGGTGTAAGAAATGAATATTTTTATCTGGATTATGATAATCTTAGGTGGTGGAGTAGGAATTCTTTCCTGTGCTTATCTGGTACTGGCAATGCCGGTACTTCTGGTATGGAAGATTTGCCGGAAGGTAAAATATCACATTGGATTATTTGATTAGAAGATAAAGAAAAGAGGATTCTGGAATCTGGCAGCAGGTCAGAAAACAGAGTCCTCTTTGTTATGCATTTTCTAAAATTTTTATGAAAACCATGATATTTTTCGAAAGTGAGATGTAAAAATGTTCGGAATAAGGTAATATAAAAAACAGAGTGAGAAAGAAAAAGTAAAATAGAAAAATAAGAAATGGAAAACGAGAGAATATCATATGCTTCAGATTCAACACATTTATAAGGAATATAAGACCGGAAGTCTGGTGCAGAAGGCACTGGATGATGTCAGCTTAAATTTAAGAGATAATGAGTTCGTGGCAATCCTCGGGCCGAGTGGGTCGGGAAAGACCACATTGCTTAATATAATCGGAGGACTCGACCGTTATGATAGCGGAGATTTGATTATCAATGGAATATCCACGAAGAAATACAAGGACAGGGATTGGGATTCTTACCGGAACCATACCATTGGTTTTGTGTTTCAAAGTTATAATCTGATTCCCCATCAGACGGTACTTGCAAATGTGGAACTGGCATTGACCATTTCCGGTATCGGTAAGGCAGAGCGGAAGAAACGGGCCGTTGCGGCATTAGAGCAGGTGGGACTGGGAAACCAGTTACACAAGAAGCCAAGCCAGATGTCCGGTGGACAGATGCAGCGTGTAGCCATTGCAAGAGCTTTGGTCAATGACCCGGATATTCTGCTGGCGGATGAACCGACGGGAGCATTAGACAGTGACACCAGTGTGCAGGTCATGGATTTGCTGAAGGAAGTGGCAAAAGACCGGCTGGTAGTTATGGTAACCCATAACCCGGAATTAGCAGAGCAGTATGCTACCAGAATTGTTAGATTAAGTGATGGAAAAATTCGTGCTGACTCCAATCCTTATGAAGTGGATGAGGCAATGTTGAAGGAACCGGAGCATAAAAACATGGGAAAATCCTCCATGTCATTTCTTACGGCATTGTCCTTAAGCTTTAATAATTTAAAAACGAAAAAGGCAAGAACCCTGCTGACTTCCTTTGCAGGCTCTATTGGAATTATCGGCATTGCACTGATATTATCTCTTTCTACCGGTGTAAATAAATACATCAAAAATGTAGAGGAAGAGACCTTATCCGAATATCCGCTGCAGATTCAGAGTACGGGATTTAGTCTGGCATCCATGAGTCTTGGAATGGCAGATTCTGAAAAGAATACGGAAAGTGATGACGGAAATGCCAAAACAGATAAAGAAAATTCCGGGGATAAAGTAAAAGTCATTAAGATGGTAACCAATATGTTTTCCACGATGGCATCTAATGACCTGGAGGCTTTGAAAAAGTATCTTGATGAAGGAGACAGTGGAATTGAGCAGTATACTACAGCGGTGGAGTATACTTATAATATCAGTCCGCAGATTTTTAAGGAAAATGAAGACGGAATACGTCAGGTAAATCCGGATAAATCTTTTGATGCAGTAGGTCTTGGTTCTTCTTCCGGTTCCAATAGTCTGATGTCATCCATGATGAGCACGGATGTTTTTTATGAGATGCCGGAAAACAGTAAGTTATATGAAAAGCAGTATGATATTAAGGAAGGCCGCTGGCCGGAAAATTATAATGAGTGTGTGGTGGTGCTTACCACCAATGGTGGAATCAGTGATTTTATGCTGTATACCTTAGGGCTTCGTGACCCGCTGGAATTAGATGAAATGATACAGCAGTTTGCCAGCGAGGAAAATATTGAGACACCATCTGATTTCGGAACTTATACCTATAAGGATCTGGTAGGAATCCAGTTTAAGCTGGTGAACAGTGCGGATTATTATACTTATGATGAAGAGTATCAGGTCTGGAAGGATAAGTCGGATAATGAAGATTTTATGAAACAACTGGTGGCAGACGGTGAAGACCTTACAATTGTAGGTGTGGTACAGCCGGCAGAAGGAAGTAATGCCGCATCCTTAAATGCAGGAATTGCGTATCCAAAATCTCTGACAAAGCATGTGGCAGAGGAAGCAGCAAAGAGTGAGATAGTAAAACAGCAGCTTGCAAATCCGTCCGTAAATGTCTTTACCCATGAAGCGTTTGGTGAGGTAGATAAGGAAAGCGGATTTGATATGCAGTCATTGTTTACTGTAGACAGTGAAGCATTGGAAAAAGCATTTTCCTTTGATGAAAGTGCATTGAGCGGGTTGGAAAATTCTATGGGAGATATGGGCAGTGCCGATTTGTCCGGAGCATTTTCCATGGATGCTTCTTCCATGGGTCAGTCAATTTCGGCAGAAGAAATGCAGGCAATTGCAGGCAGTCTCTTAGAGGGCTACCAGCAGTATGCAAAGGATAATCCGCAGGCAGATTATTCGAATCTGTCCCAGTATTTTATGAACTATTTAAATACAGAGGAAGCTCAGAAAATTTTATCCGATAATATCAAAGAGATTATTACCGCAAATGGCATGGTAACTATTACACCGGAGCAGATACAGAGCCTCATCCAGCAGATTATGAGCGGATATCAGCAGTATGTTATTGACCATGGTTATACCGACCCGGAGAAATTTGATGAGTACTTAGCAGAATATTTGCAGACAGAGGAAGCCCAGGGAATCATAACAACGTGGGCATCTGAGATATTTACAGGTAGTGGAAATATTGAGATTACGCAGGAGCAGATGCAGAAATTGTCCTCTGAATTATTTGCAGGTTATCAGACATATGCACAGAATAATGGATTACCTGACCCGGCAAAGTTGGGAGATTCTTTTGCGGCATATCTGAATACAGCAGATGGTCAGCAGAGAATTGCAGCCGGACTTTCGAATGTTATGAATGTGGACGCAGTACAGCAGCAGATGATGACGGCAATACAGCAGTATATGCAGCAGGCAATGATACAAATGGGAAACAAGCTGCAAAGTGCCATGGCATCCGGCATGCAGGTGGATGAAGAAGCATTTTTAAATGCATTTCAGATTAATATGAATGAGGATGAGCTGACAGAGCTTTTGATGTCTATGGGTTCGGCTACCGGAACAACCTATGAGAATAACTTAAAGAAATTAGGCTATGTGGATTTTTCTGTGCCAAGCGGAATTAATATTTATCCGAAGGATTTTGAAAGCAAGGCGCATGTGGTAGAAATTTTAGATGCATACAATAACCGCATGGAAAAGGAAGGCAGGGATGAGCAGGTGATAACCTATACCGATATGGTAGGAACGCTGATGTCTTCCGTAACCGATATTGTGGATATTATCACATATGTACTGATTGCATTTGTGGCAATTTCGCTGGTGGTATCTTCAATTATGATTGGTGTCATTACTTATATCAGTGTGTTAGAGCGAAGAAAAGAAATCGGAATCCTAAGAGCCATCGGAGCATCGAAGCGGAATGTTTCCCGGGTATTTAATGCAGAGACCTTTATTATCGGACTGTGTGCCGGACTGATTGGAATCGGATTTACGCTGCTTCTGATTATTCCGGTCAATGCGATTATCCATAATCTTGCAAATACAACCGATGTAAGTGCGGTGCTTCCGGTAGTTCCGGCACTGGTGCTGATTTTACTCAGTATCCTTTTGACACTTCTGGGTGGTCTGATCCCATCAAAGAAAGCATCGAAGAGTGACCCGGTAACAGCACTCCGGACGGAATAATGAGATTGACATTTTTTGAAAAACATTTATAATAAGTAGCAAAGCTACCTAAAAGGAGTGAAATTATGGCAGTGAAGATGCCGCTTGGACTTCGGATTGCAATTATAGACCGGGCATTCCGTCGCAAAATGGATGAATGGGCAGAAGAAATCGGAATTACTGCCGTCCAGCTTCGGGTATTAGGCGAAGTCAGTCTGATGGAAGATAATGGAGTGGAAGAAGTAAATCAGAAGGACTTAGAACATATCGAGCAGGTGACACATCCGACAATGACGGGAATTATAAAAAGGCTTGAGGCATGAGGTGACCCCTCAAAGTTAGACTTTTACGAGGCGACTTCGGTCGTCTCGTTTT
>OLQC01002803.1_pt1 | contig 11066 bp, 13 predicted proteins | sample 1672471 | NCBI WGS metagenome assembly OLQC01 (sample SAMEA3136689, study PRJEB25190) | human gut metagenome | biome: human gut; feature: human-associated habitat; material: faeces | place: Austria | collected 2013
GGTTGGTATGTACTGCAAAGATGGCCAGCACCTCCGGCCAGTAGCTTGCCCATGTATGACCGTCCTCGTAGTCGTAGGTGATGGTGGTTTCGCTGCACTCCGGGTGGGCGGATACGATGTCATTGATGGCTGCGCCGAAACGGTGACGGAAAAGTCGGTGTTTCGCCGCAGTATCGCCTTCCAGCGCTGCGTAATCCCTGCCACCGGCTTTTATGAATGGGACGCCGCCAAGCACAAATACAAGAACAAGCTCCAACACTCAATAGCCTTTGCAAAAAATTACAAGCCCGCCCTTTTTTGCAGCGGTAGCCAGCCCTTGCATTTATTGTCGATATCTTGACTGTAATGGAAGAACTGTGATACAGTTAGAGAGAAAAGGGAGTGCTTTATGGATGTTTTTCCATGCTGCGAACAGCTGCACACACTCTGCCCGGTGCCGTTGGACTTCTGCAACCGCGTGGTGGATACCAAAAAGACGGCGCACAGAGCGCCGTCATCAAAAACTGCCTGCAGTATATTTCCACCCATCTGCACGAGGAACTGCATTTAGAGGAGCTGGCGCACGAATGCGGGCTGCGCAGCCGCAGCAGTACCACGATAACCCGCACGGCGCATACGAATCGCAGGAAGGAGGGGGACACGATGGTCAGTGACGGGGATTTTTACCGCCAGTATCTGAACGGCGATGACGCGGGGCTGGAGGCTCTGATGGAAAAATACGGCGACCCGCTGACCCTGTACCTTGACGGCTACCTGCACGACATACACGAGGCAGAGGAACTGATGCTGGATGTGTTCGCCTATCTGTTCACGAAAAAGCCCCGCATCCGGGAAGGCGGCTTCAAGGCGTATTTATATAAGGCGGCGCGGCACATGGCGCTGCGCCATAGAAGCAAACGAAGGCTGATGTTCAGCCTGGATGCGCTGACCGACGAACCGGATGGGCAGCTGCTGGCGGAGGAGGTCATCGGCACGGCGGAGCGCAACCGCATCCTGCACGGCTGTATGGGTGAAATGAACCCGGACTATCGGGAGGTTTTGTATCTGACCTATTTTGAGGGGATGAGCTACGCGCAGGCGGCGGAGGTCACGGGAAAAACCGTGAAGCAGATCACCAATCTGGTGTATCGCGGAAAAGAGAGCTTGCGCAAACTATTGGAACGGGAGGGAATCACAAATGCGGAGCCATGAAGAACGCTTTGCGGAAACAAAGCGGCGCATCGCCGCAAGACAGCGCAGGGAACAGCGGCGACGCAGTACGATCACCACACTTTCTGCTGCGGTGGCGTGCCTTGTGCTGATCGTGAGTGTGTCCTTTGCCATGCCCGGCATGGTTGCGGGGATCCGCCCCGGCGATTTCGCGGGCTTTGAAACGGCCGCCAGTATGTATGGCGGCGGCGCGGCGCTGGGGTATATTGTCATCGGGCTTTTCTCCTTTCTTTTGGGCGTGTGCGTGACTGTTCTGTGCTTCCGGCTTCGGCAGATAAATCGGGAGGACAGTCAGGATAGGGAAGGCGAGGGGCGGCATGGAGCTGATTGAGAACCTGCTGCAATTATTGACCACTTTCCTCGGCGCGGTGCTTTCGGGTATTGCATGGCAAAAAAGACGCAGACAGGCGTATTTTTTGCTGCTTTGCTTTTACGGCTGCTTTGCCCTGGGATCGCTGTACTGGACGCTGTACCTGCTGCTGTTCAACACCACACCGCGAGTCTTTTATGTGTCGGAGTTCGGCTGGGTCGCCAGCGTGATTTTTCTGCGAATTTTGCAGGCCACGCTGACCGATTCGGGGGAACGCGGCTTTCGTTGCCGAAAAGCGTGGCTCGCCCTCTTGGTTGGTGTGCCGCTGCTGGTGTTCTACTGCACGTATGGGGACGTTCTCTCCAACCTGATTTGGTGCGGCTTGATGATCTGGCTGTCCTTCTGCGCTGTACGGGGGCTGTTTTATGCAAACACCCTGACAGGCAAAGTGCGGAATCGGCGGTATTTCCACATCGGTATGCTGTGCTATGTCGGTTCGGAATATCTGCTCTGGACGGTGGGCTGCTTCTGGTCGGCTGCCTCTTTCGCAAGCCCTGCCTTCTGGTGTGATTTGCTCCTGACTTTTGCTCTGCTGGGGCTGCTGCCCGCGGTAAGAAAGGCGGTGGAACTATGACCTACATTGAAAATATCTTCCTCTGTATGGTGTCCCCGCTACTGGTGGCCGCCCTGTGCATGGGCAGACGGCAGCTTCGCTTTTTTGTGTTCTGTATCGCCGGAATGGGCGTGTGTCTGCTTTCGGCCTATATCAACACCTTTCTCGCGGCGGTCTGTCATGCAGACGCCCTTGCCGCCACGGCAGAGATCGCACCTGTGGTGGAGGAAATTATGAAGTTGCTGCCGCTGGCATTCTACTTGCTGGTGTTTGAGCCGGAGAGCGAGAAAATCAAGCCCGCCGCCGTCACAGTCGCGCTCGCCTTTGCCACCTTTGAAAACGTGTGCTACCTCATCCAAAACGGCGCCGACCGATTCTCGTTCATCTTTTTTCGGGGCTTCGGTACGGGTGCCATGCACGTTTTGTGCGGTATTATTGTGGGCGCCGGGCTTGCCTACTCATGGCAGCGGACATGGCTGAAGATTGCCGGAACCTGCGGGCTGCTGGGCGCGGCGATCACCCTGCACGCCATCTACAACCTGCTGATTGCCTACGGCGGTGCAGCGCAGTACATCGCCTACGCCCTGCCGGTGCTGCTGGTAACGGCGGGAAAGCTGTCTGCAATTCGCATATCACGTAAGAGATAACCGAATATCCGCTTCTTAGGAGCCGCCTTTGGGCGGCTCTTAATTTTTTTGTAAATTTTTGCATTTTGGGTGAGAGTTTTCCCGAATTTTTGTACCTATATAGGTGAAAGAACTTTTCACGCTTAGGCAATACCGGAAAGGAGGCTTCCCCGATATGTATGATACCGCAAGACGGGTCGAGCTTGTCAAAAGGCAGATACGCAAAAACACCCGACGAAGGCAGAAACGCGGCATCGGCAGGCTGAGCGCTGTATGTATGCTGTTGTTTGCGGTGCTGCTGCAGACAGCGGACAGGGTCATCGGGCAGGGACAGACCGATGCCGGGGGCAGCTTCGGTGCGATGCTGCTGCGGGAGGATGCGGGCGGCTATGTGCTGGTGGGCGTCGCGGCGTTCGCGGCAGCCGTTGTGCTGACGGTCGTTTGTATGCGGCTGCACGAACGGGAAAAGCAAAAGCAAAAACACGAGGAGGACGCAACATGAAAAAATTTTTATCCCTGCTTTTGAGCCTTTGCCTGCTGCTCGGCACACTGCCCTTGCAGGTATCGGCTTTTGCGGGGGACATTTTTCCGTCCGAAAGTACGGTAAAAACCGTCACGCTGAATGATGGCTCGCTTTCCCTGCAAAACGAGTACATCCATATGACGTTTCGCAAATTGTGGGGGACCTATGCCTATCTCACGGTTGCGCCCGCTGCAAAGCCCGATGAGGAAAGCATACTGATCGGGCAGACACCGCGCTGCACCTTCACCACCTATGACCAAGGCAGGGAAAAGACAGAGGGCGTGGTGACAGAGCCGATAAAAGCGGAATTTGTGACCAAAACGCCCAACGGCAGTGCAAATGCCATCAAGGTGGAATATTCTCTGCTGGCTGCCCTTAGCCTGATTAAAGCAAAGGCGACGGTCTACTATGAGCTTGTCCAACTCAAAGAGAACGGCGCATCGTCCAATGACACATGGGGCGTGCTGGCGTCGGTCAGCGAGATTTGCATCGACGAGGACAGTATGCCCCAGGACTGGAATCGTGACTTCAATTTCAAATGGGGTTATTCGTTCAACTGCTTTACCGCCACGGGACATACCTCCACGCTGGAAAAGCCGGGCGGCCCTGCTATTAAAATGAGCCGTACCACCGTGCCGGAAGGGGAGAACCCGCAAATCACCACCGAAAACTCGGTATTCACCGCGTCCGTGGAGGATTTAAGTACAAAAACCGTTCCCAAGGGGTATTCCGAGTGGGGCGATGTGGACGGTGTTTACACCACCGAAGTCTACACGGACGGCTACCCTTGGGCAAATCCCTTCGTGGGGCTGTCGGATTACTATGAAAAGGATATCACCTCCGTCAGCGGCAAGCCGATTCGTGTCGCCCTGGCGCAAACCGTCAGCGTAACACCGGGCGATAAGCCGCTGAATACCTGGGTGCAATGTGACAGCTATACCGGCTTCACGTTTGAAGAACCCAACGGCTCGGAGGAGTACTCCCACTTCCTTTGGGGCTTTCATGATCTGATCAAGGCGGGCACGGAGAATGTCCCCTCCCGGCCAGATGCGGTGAATACTGCCATCAACGCCAAGCGGCTAGCCGCATTCGCCGTAAACGGCGGTGTGACGGTGGAGTATGTGGCGGACAATGCCGCGCTGGAAAAGCTGAAAAAGCAGTACGGAGAACCCGTTGCGCTTATCAGCGGCGACTATGAGAGCAAGAACGGCACGGAATTCACCTTTACCGGCGGCGCGGCGATGCTATCGCCCTCCGTCACGGCGACATGGAATAAGAGCAGCGGAAAGCTGGTCATAAAAAAGGACGGCACGATCGAACACAGCGGCGTAAGCCTGAACGCGCCAAGCTTCAAGTTCTACCAGCCGAAAAACGGCGCGGAAAATGACCTGCAAATTTCGCTCACAAAGGACGGCTTTGCGTTCCAAATCGATCCCGAAAAGAACGATGCCATCGTCTTTGTGGACATTCCTTATGCCGCGGTGAAACTGGAAAACGCGAAAGCCGACGCGGCAGGAAACCTTGTGTTCAGCGGCGACATCGGTTTCCGAACCATCTTCAACGGTGCCGAGTTCTCGATGGAAAAGCTGGGCTACGGCTTGAATACCAAAAATGAGTTCAAGGTCAACGGCGTAAAGGCAACAGGCAGCTTTGACACCGCAAAGCTGATGGCGCTGGAGCTTGCCAGCATCAGCGGCGAGGTAAACACCTTCAAGGGTGAGGAGCGCTATGCCTTTGAGCTGGAGCTAAACGCCTTCGACCTGTTTGAAACGGAAGCATCTTTGGCGCTGGAACGCAGCAAAAAGGACGGCTCACTCATTCCCGACGAGCTGTGGTTCTTTGTCAAGTCCAGCCCTGGCATCCCCCTTGTGCCGCCTGTTCCCGTCGGGCAGCTTAACGGCGGCGGCGCGGGTTTTAAGGATCTGGCAAAAACCGTGAACGGCGACTACTTCGCCATCCCGCCCATCAAGCTGCGGGGTGCGCTGGCGGGTACCTATATGCATCTGATTGAGGGTACAGGCAACGTCGTTCTGGGCCCCAGTGAAATTTCCCTCAAGGCAACGGATGTCGGCATCGTCGGGCTGGGGAAGAATGCGCAGTTCATCGACAGCTTCGGCTATTCTCTCCAACTCAACGGGCAGGAACGTACTTATAAAGGAGTTACCTACAAGGGCACCTACTTCGGCGGTTCGGAGGAACTTGCCATCAATCTGCCAAGCAAGACGCTGGACATCTTTTACATATGCCGCACTATTTGTTCTATAACTACAATAACGGTCGCTCAAAAACACAAGCCCGCTGCACCTATTGCGAGAAATTTTCCGTAATCGAAAGACCAAAAAACAACGATGTTTTGCGCTGTCCAAAGTGCGGACAGAAAGTCATAGCCAAGGCGCAGGGGAAAAGAGCCGCCTACCATGAGGATAGGGAAACCTGTCAGGTAATCCGGCAAATCAGCCCGCAGGAGCTTGTGGTGCGTATCTATAAACTGTACTGGTCTTATGCCAAAGGAAAGGATACCATCAGAAAATCCGCGTATGAAGTCATGCGCATATTTGTCCGCAGTGATAACGGCAAGGACGCAACCATGGAGCCGTACTATTATGACAGCGGGTATGACAGCGTGACCCACTGGCGGTACGGTTATCGTCCGGGAGCACTGTTCGGAATGGCGTGCTTCAGTTCGGAAGAAACCGGCACGGTATATCTTCCGGGGCTTGAAAAGGCCCTGCAAGGTACGCCTTGGGAATACTGCGCATTACGCCAATTTTACGAGCAGACGGGCATCCCGATGCAGGTCAGCTACTATCTGAAAATGTACTTGCAGCATCCGCTTCTGGTTGAACGACTGACGAAAGTGGGCTATAAGAACATTGTGTCAGACGTTGTATACCGCAATGGATTCAGTGATGCACTGGATGAAACGCAGACCAAGACACACCGCATCCTGCGCGTGCAAAAAGAAGATGTGTCTTTTCTGCGGGAGAAAAATGCAGACATGGCGATGCTGAAAAAGTATCAATCTTATGTGGCAATTAACCTGCGCGGCAGGAAGGAGCTATTTCAATGGAAAATCGACAACAAAGTGGCAGAAATTTCTACGGATGTGTTTCGGTATATGACGGCAGAAAAGTTCATGCACTACATGGAAGCTCAGCTTCCAATTTACTGCGATACGCGCCCGGCTAATAGGTATCGGGAACCGACAATGAAAACGCTGGTGACAATGTATGTGGATTATCTGCATATGTGCCGCAGGCAGGCTTATGACATGAAAGATAAGTCGGTATTATTTCCGAAAAACTGCGCAGCTGCGCATGACCGGGAGGCAGAACGTATTCAAAAAATCAACGACGCGCAGAAAAAGAAAGCGTTCTGTATGGCCTACGCGGGCTTTGCGCGAAAAGCAGCGCTTTCCAACAAAGAATTGCAAATTGTCTGCCCGAAACAAGCCAATGACCTCGTAGACGAAGGAAAGGCGCTGCACCACTGTGTCGGCGGCTATATTGACAGCGGGGCCGAAGGAAGAAGCCTGATCGTATTTGTCCGCCGCGTGGAAGAACCGAAGAAGCCGTATGTAACTGTGGAGGTACGCGACGGAAAAATCGCACAAATTCACGGTGACCATAACAGCGCACCGACAGAAGAAGTACAGAAATTTGTTGACCTGTGGAGCCGTAAGGTGCTGCCGATAGCTTTGCAGGTCGCGTAAGAAAGGAAGTGCTTACCTTATGAAGCAAATCGGAAATCTCGCCATCGTCTGCGCCCGGCGCAAGGATGTGACCCTGCGCATTGAGCAGGGGAGGGTGATGGTCTTGCTGGATGGCACCTATGCACCCACGGCATTTTTTACTGATTGGGATGACGATGATACCATCCTGTCGATAATTCACGAATTGAACTTCGGCCACTGTGCTCCCAAAAACCAATGAAAACCGAGGAATGGCAGGAAAAAGCCGCTTTCATCGATAAACTGCGGGAACTGACAGACCGCCTGAACCGCTGCCGCGCGGCGTATGAAGCCCATACGCCGTTGGTAAGCGATGAAGTTTATGATATCCTGTTCAGCGACTTGCAGACGCTGGAAAGTTGGTTGGGGTTAAGGATGAAGAACTCACCCACCAAGAAAGGCAATCATCTGGTATAAGACAGCCTTCAATCTATACGGTTTTGCCGCGCAGATTGGAGGCCTTTTTCGTGGCTGGAAATCAAGATGGATAAACTTGAACTTAATAACGTAATATGGTATAATTCTAACAAACAAATTGTAGGGGGCATCTTATGGCACCACAGAAAATAGCACAGCGTAAACGAGCAATGCGAGTGGCAGATGCTGTCAATAAAATTGAAGGAGTACCGGTTCGCAGCTATGCAATAGAGCTTTCAAACGCATGGAGTGAAGGCAAAATTACCGGGGCGCAGATGAAAGAGGCCCTTTTGAAAAGCCACATGGAGATGGCCCGTCGCGTGAAGTAATGCTATGAATGATATTTATCTTTATGAGGATGTGCCGGTACTAAAAAACAAGTTCGGCATCAAGGATGAAAAGACGCTGGATCTCGTGGAAGCTGAACAATCTCGCGCAAGCATGATGCTTCTGTATGAGCACGGCTTCCATGATTTTTCAAACCGCGGCGTAAAGAAGATTCACCGCACACTATTTGAAGATGTGTACGAATGGGCCGGAAACTATCGTGTCATCAATATTATAAAAAGAGAGCCTGTTCTTGCAGGACAAAGTGTATGGTATAGCAATGCGGAAGATATTCCGCATGACTTGAAATGTGCTTGGGATGAAATCCACCAAGTAGAATGGATCTCTTTGTCAAAAGAAGATTTCGCAAAAGAAATTGCGCATAAATTTCCGAAAATTTGGCGTGTGCATCCTTTTCGAGAGGGAAACACTCGAACCGTTGTAATGTTGATGACATTCTTTGTTGAGCATTACGGATATTATTTCGACCAAGAACTGTTGGCACAGAGCGCAGAATATGTCCGGGATGCACTGGTGATGGCGTGTTTGGATAATTACTCCGAGTATGAGTATCTGGAAAGAATCTTGCAAGATGCGATTTGCACTGAGCCAATTGCAGAAACAGTTGCAGAAGAACAACCAGCAAGCATATCCGAAAAATATCAAAAATACCAATCAAAGCACTACGAACCCACTCCCCATGAGTATGTGGAATATAAAACGAAAAACACCTATTCAAAAGACCCCATAGCAGGGAAAGCTTCAAAAAATGACGCCACTAGCGATCTGAATACAAAAAGTTAAAATTGCCTCCGACTCGCACCATATGTGTACAAGTCGGAGGCAATTATTTTTATACTTCTTTTATGGCTGTCGCTTTCACCAGCGGCATCATCGGAGACAAAGTTAGTTTTTCATGCTGGGAAGGATGATTTATCATATCAGTGGACGATTCGGCTTCTTCTACAAAAGTCAGCATAAATTTGTCAAGTAGCGAGACCATAAGGAATTTGTATTTTTTAAAAGAAAGAAAAATCTTTGTGCTGACTGCGGATGTCGAGAATCGTGGGTATCTGGATACTTTGAAAGAGATAGCCGAACAGAAAAAAGATTGTGGCGTGAAGGTGTTTATGGATAAAAAGGCATAAAATTCGAAATATCATCATTAGAGAATCCAATCAATTTTAGGCTCATGCACCGTATCAATTTGTCTAAAAGAATCATCAAATATTTGCTGCTCCTATCGTTTTTGAAGTCATAGTAATATGCATATCCATGTGCAATAGTACGTCTGATCTCCTTGATTTGATTACTAACTTTCTCTGCAGAAAGATTTGTTTGCGACAGCAATTGGGGATATTCATTAAACATGTATTCCAATTCCTTTTTAAGTGGAAATTGGAGATTTTGAGCTTTCTTGTGTTCCAGTTTATCAAATAAGTACTCAAATGCTACAATTTGTTCGACAAATCGCTGAGGCGTGAACATGGAGTCGAAATTCCCTAAATGACCAAGTGGAATACTCTGTGTTATTTTGTTGCCAGAATCTAATGCTATATTATTTAAGAGCTTGGGAATGTATTTCATAATATCAAATTCGTAGAATAAGCCGTTATACCTATCAACGGCATCTTCCGAAATGAAGGGACAGTAGAACCACCCGACACTTACTTCTTTGCGATAAAGCGTGATACGTTTGAACAAGATGTCTGTGTGTGATGTCATGAACATTGCAAGCCGACAAAGAACTGTTGCAATATCATAGCACTCTTGGATTTCATTTGTGTGTAACGGCAGAATCAATTCCCCTTTTCTGGAGAAATCTTCCAAAAGACCAAGGCGATGATTGTGACCGATTTGGAAAATCAATTCGTATTTTTGTTTGTTCATATCAAACGGAATTGTATACACTTTTTTAGGTTCTAAAGCCAAGTTGATTCCAGATCGCACCATTTCAATGTATTTATGTTCGTATCCAAAAACTGCATCAAGAGACGGCGACTGAATACCTATGCGGTCATAGGTTTCGTCTTTGTTAAATGTATAAACAATATAGCAACGCAAATAGCAAGTACTTCCCATAGAATTTTCGACGAGAAAGGTTGCTTTCCTACCATGAGGCCCAATATCAAAACATAGCCCCTGCAGAATATAGTTTTCTTTAAAATTATACTCCTTACAAAATATTTCCAATAATGAGTCATCTGTAAACAAATCCATACGGTAATTTTCAATTACAAAAGGAATCTTTCCAGTTCTGAAAAAAATAAAACCCTTGACCATCATTTTACCTCTTTATGTGATGCGTTCTCAATTTCTATTGGACATCATTTGTGTTCAAAAATTAAGAATACGCAAAGTTTCACAATTTTGACAGGAAATTATATTTTATTATGCACGAAATCCTTCGCATATTCAACCCATATCACAGAATTGTGTTGTTTTCGCTGTATCTGTAAAACATCTTTGAGTTGCCTCCTGATGAAATTGAAGAGACTGCTCATTAAGGTTATTATTGCTGGTGCAAAAAGACATATCTTCAATAATTTGACGTTTTCCGCAAATTATGGTATCATACTAATGTAAGTGATTTATGTGTCCTGTAACGCAATTTGCACTGACACACGTTGTTATTTTTGTACTTTGTGCCTGCAATGCCGCTGACCGTCTGGTCTGTGCATTGCGGGCATTTTTTATCCGCCGGGGGACACCCCGCATAAAGCGAGAATGACTTTTATGCTGCTATTGGCAGCGAAGAAAAGTTGTTCTCGCTTTTTATTTTGGTTTGGCGCCGCCCGGCGTTAAAAATAAAAAATCAGGAAAGGTGAGATCACAATGATGGACGAACTCAAACAGCAATTTTATGAGGTTATGCACAAGTATCAGAAGCCGTTTTCGGAGGAAGGCGTCACAGCAAACCTTACACAATGGAATGAACCGAAGCAGGGACTTTTGCAGCTTCTGCGCAGGCATCCGCTATGGAATGAGAAAGAACTGGCAATCGTGTTCCGCGTGGAGGAACGCCGAGAAATCGACCGTATCACAGTGGACGAAACGCGCGCCGCCATCCTTGAACTTGGTCGCAGGGCCTGCACGGATGATACGGTGTATGAGAACTTTGAAACCGCCCTGCGCGCGGCAACCGCCGACTATGCCCGGATACCAAACGAGTACCGCTTAGACACGATTCGGCAATACGGAGGCATCAAGTGCGCACCGGGACAAAAGGCGAGCCGTATTATCAATCGGCTCTGCATGAAATTTCATCTCGACCAAATTGAGGAAGAAGCAGAAGCAGGCGAGCCGGACAA
>OLQC01002811.1_pt1 | contig 11047 bp, 11 predicted proteins | sample 1672471 | NCBI WGS metagenome assembly OLQC01 (sample SAMEA3136689, study PRJEB25190) | human gut metagenome | biome: human gut; feature: human-associated habitat; material: faeces | place: Austria | collected 2013
TTGTTTGACGAGATCGAGAAGGCCCATCCGGATGTATTCAACATCCTTTTGCAGGTGCTCGACGAGGGTCATATCACAGACGGTCATGGCCGGAAGGTCGATTTCAAAAATACGGTTCTGATCATGACGTCCAATGCGGGGGCGCAGTCGATCATCGCGCCGAAGCACCTGGGCTTTGGTACCGGCAAGGATGAAAAGAAGAACTATGAGGCGATGAAGAGCAGCGTCATGCAGGAGGTACGCCGCATTTTCAAGCCGGAGTTTCTGAACCGAATCGACGAGATCATCGTTTTCCATTCACTGAATAAGGACCATGTGAAAAAGATCGCCGGTATCCTTCTGAATGAATTTTCCAGACGGTGCAAGGAGCAGCTGAATATCACGCTGGAGGTGCGGCCCTCCGCGAAAGAGCTGATTTCAGAGGCCGGTTTTGATGAGAAATACGGAGCCCGCCCCTTAAAACGGGCCATCCAGACCAAGGTGGAGGACGCTCTGGCCCAGGAGATTCTGGAGGGCAGAGTGAAAGCCGGAGATACTGTTGCCGTGGGCGTTTCTAAAAAAGAAGTGAAATTCGTGGTAAAGAACCATAAAGAACTGGAAAAAAACGACGATTTATGATAAAATTTTAAATGAGATTCAAATTTCAGCGGCTGTCTTTCGGGCGGCCGTTGAGAGATAACATGCGTTTCTTGCATAATGGAAGAACAGAAAGACGATCAGGAGGACATAAGAGATGTCAGTAATCAGCGAACTCATCCGCTCAGAAGCAGATGGTACATTAAGCTTTGGAAACTACGAACTGGAAAGCAAATCCAAAAAACAGGATTTCGAGCATCAGGGAGATTTATATAAAGTAAAAACCTTCAAGGAGATCACCAAACTGGAGCGCAACGGCATGTTCGTTTATGAGTCCGTTCCGGGAACCACCGTGGATCATCTGCAGGTAACTGAGAATGGCATGACCTTCCAGGTAGAGGGAGCTGTAGATGCACAGATCACCGTAGAGCTTGAGGAGGATACTTCCTATCAGGTATTCGTTGACGAGAAAGAGATCGGCGAGATGAAGACAAACCTGGGTGGCAAGCTGGCTCTGAGTGTAGAGCTGGATCCCTCCAGAAAAGCTTCTATTAAAATCGAAAAAATGTAATTCTTCAGAGCCATGCAGCTTGTTGGACGAAAGTGTGACTCATGCTTGCATGAATGAGCACTTTTGACCAGCAAGCTATGTGGCGAGCAGCCACATCGAGATGAAGCGAAGCGGAATCGAGATGGCTCTGAATAATTTAAGAAAGGCTGGCGGACAGCAACTCCCGCCAGCCTTTTTCCATGAAAGAAAAGGAGTGGAGCAAATGGCGAAAGGAAAAACAACCGCATTTTTCTGCCAGAACTGCGGCTACGAGTCCGCCAAATGGATGGGCCAGTGCCCGGCCTGCAGGGAATGGAACACCTTCGTGGAGGAACCCGTGGTAAAAACGACCGGCACAAAGACCTCCGCAGCTGCCGGAAGCACGAGACGGATGCAGCTTCAGGAGCCCTCGCGCCTCGTAAGTATCAAGCCCCAGGAAAATCTTCGGATTTCCACCGGAATGGAAGAGCTGGACCGGGTCCTGGGCGGAGGCATCGTCACCGGTTCGCTGGTGCTGGTGGGCGGCGATCCGGGTATCGGAAAATCCACCCTGCTTTTGCAGGTGTGTAAGACCCTCGCAAACAGGGGAAAAAAAGTGCTCTACATCTCCGGAGAGGAATCCGCCCAGCAGATCAAGATCCGGGCCGACCGGGTGGGCGAGGCCGGTGACGATCTTCTGATTCTCTGTGAGACCAATCTCGGTGACATCCGGGAGATTCTGGAACGGAGCAAACCGGAGATCGTGGTCATCGACTCCATCCAGACTATGTAGAGCGAGTCCGTCAATTCCGCTCCGGGCAGCGTTTCCCAGGTCCGCGAGGCCACGGGAATCCTCATGCAGCTGGCGAAGGTCTTAGGCATCACGATTTTTATCGTGGGCCATGTGACGAAAGAGGGCGTTGTGGCTGGCCCCAGAGTCCTTGAGCATATGGTGGATACAGTGCTTTATTTTGAGGGAGACCGCCACGCTTCCTACCGGGTGCTCAGGGGAGTGAAGAACCGTTTCGGCTCCACCAATGAGATCGGCGTCTTTGAGATGCAGGAAAAAGGTCTGGTAGAGGTGCCAAACCCCTCGGAATACATGCTGAGCGGACGGCCGGAGAACGCTTCCGGTTCCGTGGTGGCCTGCTCGATGGAGGGAACCCGGCCGATTCTGGTGGAAATCCAGGCCCTGGTCTGCCAGAGTAACCTTCCGATGCCCCGCCGTACGGCCAACGGAGCTGATTATAACCGTGTCAACCTTCTGATGGCGGTTCTGGAAAAACGCCTGGGGCTTCGTCTCGGCGTCTGCGATGCCTATGTGAACATCGCTGGCGGCATCCGGATGAACGAGCCGGCCATGGACCTTGGCATCGTTATGGCGATTCTTTCCAGTTACCGGGATAAGCCTATCGACGAGAAAACGATTGTCTTCGGTGAGGTGGGCTTAAGCGGCGAGGTTCGTGCCGTGAGCCAGGCCGCCCAGCGCGTCCAGGAAGCCAAAAAACTGGGCTTCCACACAGTTATCATGCCAGCGGTCAGCATCCGCGGCATGGGAAAAATAGACGGCATCGAGATTATCGGCGTCCGCACGCTGAAGGATGTGCTGCGGAGTCTGTAAGATGTAGAATTGCGTGAACTGCAGAGCAGCGAAGCAATTCGTAGGCATCCTTTGTAGGGCGTTGCCTATATAAATTTCCTATGATGAGCTATAGGTTATTTGTGATTGACGCTTCAAAACCTCCCTGCGTATAATAACGGCAGAAAAAGGAGGTTTTACGTTATGTCAAAATCAATGGATACCATCTGTGTGCATGGCAAAGAACATGCAGTGAAGGACCAGAATTATGCCATCAGCTATCCGATTTATCAGACCGCCTCATTCAGTCATCTGACGCCGGGCCATAATCCCAATGGCTTTGATTATACCAGAGAGTCCAACCCAACGAGAAGTCTTCTGGAGGAGACTGTTTCCGCGCTGGAGGGAGCCTGTGATACTGTCGCTTTTGCTTCCGGAATGGCTGCCGTTGCGGCGGTGTTTGAATATTTCAAGCCGGGAGACCACATCATCTGTAGTGAGGACCTTTACGGAGGAGTGGTGCGTCTGGCAGCTGTGGTAATGTCAAAGAAAGGGTGTCAGGTAGATTTTGTGGACACCAGTGATCTGAATGCACTGAAAGCGGCAGTAAAAGAAACTAAATATCTTGTCATGAATGTGCCATACAATCAGTTCTATAAGGCTTACAATCTGACAGATAAAGCAGTATGGGAAGTAGAAAGCGGAGTAGATGCCATAGCCCCGGGGTTCTGTCAAGAGAAATTTGAAACTTTTTTGCGCTTTTTGCAAAAGGCTTCTCACAGCAGCCACATCCCCACAAAGCCGAACGTAAGCCCGAAGGCTGCGCCTGCCAGCACATCCCGGACGAAGTGCGCCCCAGAAAGCACCCGCAGCAGACAGATGAGGGCGGCGATGGCCAGCATCACGACGCCGACGGCAGGGTAGAAGTAGAGCCACACCACCCCGAGGACGGCGGCACTGAGTGCGTGGCGGGAAGGGCAGGAATTGCCGTGGGTCTCCTTAGATACCAGCGGCACGAAGCCCGGCTGCTCATAAGGGCGGGGAAAGTTGAGCCTCGCCCGCAGGATGGTCCCCAGCCCGAACGCCAGACCCGGAACGAGAATGGCCCGGGCAATGACCTGCATAAAATCAAGAGCGCCGCCGCCCCGTCCGATGGTGAGCATCCTGAACCACCGGAGGTTGAGCAGTACCAGAAGCACCGGATAGCAGACGAAAGGCACGAGGGGGAGCCAGCGGTTGAGCAGGATGATGCCCTCTCGCAGGGCGGGATGTCCTTCGAGCCAGTCTGTCAGTCGTTTATATCGTTCCGGTGTCATGCAATTCCCTCCCTGAGAGATTCATTCAAAACAGGTGTTGAGGTAGTTTTCTACATCGAAAGGCTCCGGCGTGGAGTCCTTGCGCAGGTAGAGGGGATGGTGGGGGTGGCCCTTTTTGCTGCGGGGGCCGAAGGTCACCCAGGGAATGTTCTTTTCCCGCGTCAGGGCAACCATCTCCCGCATCAGGCCGGGCAGATAGTCCCGCTTTTCAATCAGAGTACCCCATGCGGCCCACATGGTGGGCTCGGTCTGGGCCAGCACGGCCTGCAGCCAGCGCAGGTTTTCATCGCACAGGGCGCGGTCGGGTACTTTGTCCATATCGTTGGGGTCGGTGGCGCGCTGGGGGTAGACGTTGAACATGATCCAGCTGTCAAAGCCGTTGGCGGCGGCCAGCCGCTCCACACTTTTTAAGGTGGGGTCCAGCGCACCGGGCTGGGCGGTACTGGGATTGATGCCGATGCACACCAGCGGGTGCTTGCCCACCCGCCCCAGAACGTAACGGTAGCTTTGGTAGGTGTGGGGCTCGTAATACCAGATGCCGCCGGCGTATTCGCCCGCCTCGAGCACGGGCAGAGAAATGGTCTGCATGATCGTAAACTCCTGTCGGTTTTGAATATCATTCTTATCGTACCTGAAACCACCGGGAAAATCAACCGTTTTAACCCCAAAATACTGCCTTATTTCTGTTTTTGTGGTATACTGGAGGTGTTCCGGTGCGGCAGGGGGACTGCGGCACCGCGCTTCGCTTACAGAAAAAAGGAGTTCTTATGCTGGAAGATTATAAAAGTGCACTGCGCGCAGGGCAGCGCGCCTATCGTGCCCGCATAGCCCGCGGCCAGTCGCCCTATCTGGCTGTTCTGGACGATGTGCTCAAGGGTGTGGATATCGTGGCGCAGGAGCCGCTGGGTCTGGTGGAGATTCCGTCGGACAGCCTTGTGGGCACCAAGACCAGCGGACGGCACACCGCTTTTTCGTATGATTTTATGCCCCTGCTGGAGCCGGACACCGAGTTTGCTGTCAAGTGGTCGAACCTGTGTGACGCGCACTTGGAAGAGGGCATCCATACTCCCATCATCGCCTTTGAGTACATGAACCGGTTCTATGTGCAGGAGGGCAACAAGCGGGTCTCGGTGCTCAAGTATTACGGCGCCGTCAAGATCCCGGGCACGGTCACCCGGCTCATCCCCGCCCGCACCGAGGATCTGGAAAATAAGATCTACTACGAGTTTCTGGATTTCTATAAGCTGTCCAAAGTGAACTATGTGCATTTTTCCAAGCTGGGCGGCTATAACAAGCTGCAGACGCTGGTGTGCAAGGCCAGCGGCGAGGCATGGTCGGAGGATGACCGGCTGAACTTTGCCGCCTTCTACACCATGTTCCACCAGCAGTTCGAAGCCTTGGGCGGCAGATCCCTGGGGCTGACCACCGGTGATGCGCTGCTGGTGTACCTGTCGGTGTACCGCTACTCTGACACCTACGACGCCACCCCGGCGCAGGTACGGCAGAACCTGGAAAAGCTGTGGAACGAGGTGAAGGTGCTCACCGAGCCCCACGGCGTGGAGCTTTCGCTGGAACCGCCCAAGAGCCCCGCAGAGCCGCTGCTGTCCAAGCTGAATATCTTCAGCCCCAGCAAGCAGCCCAGCGAGCTGCGGGTGGTGTTCCTCCACGAGTACAACGCCAAGATCAGCGCATGGGTGCGTGCGCATGACGAGGGGCGCGATGCGCTGGCCAAGGTCTTCCCGGACAAGGTGTATATCAGCTGCTACGAGGATGTGAACCCGGAGGTGGACGCGGAGCAGATATTGGAGGAGGTAGCCCACAACAATGCGGACGTGGTGTTCGCCACCAGCGTGCGGATGTACAACGCCTGCTTGAAGGTGGCGGCGCAGCACCCCAAGACCCGCATCCTGAACTGCTCGCTGAACGCGCCGCACCCGCTGGTGCGCACTTACTACCCCCGCACCTATGAGGTGACCTATCTGCTGGGCATGCTGGCCGGTATCATGACCAAGACCGGGCACATCGGCTATGTGGCGGCAAACCCCGTGTACGGCGTGCCCGCTGCAATCAACGCCTTTGCGCAGGGGCTGAAGAGCGTGCGCCCGGCGGGACGCATCTGGCTGCGCTGGGCCTGCCAGCCCGATACCGCCCATCCGCTGGATTTTACCGACTGCCCGGAGATCGACATGGTCTACGCCCGGGACAGTCGGGAGCCTGCCGACACCAACCGGGACTACGGCCTGTGCCGCAAACTGCCGGACGGCAGCTTACAGCCGCTGGGTCTGCCGATCTGGCGGTGGGATACCTTTTATGTGCAGATCGTGCGCTCCATTTTTGACGGCAGCTGGGACAACGCAGCCACCACCCGCGCAGTGAACTACTGGTGGGGTCTGCGCAGCGGCGCAGAGGATCTGGAGTATCAGGAAGCGCTGCCCAGCGGTACGCGGCAGCTGCTGGATCTGCTGGAAACGCTGCAGGGCTCGGATAATGTGCACATCTTCCCGGAAAAGCTGTATGATAACGAGGACAACCTGCACTCCCCGGAGAATAGAGTTTACAGCCCCAAAGAGCTGATGGAGATGGATTGGCTGGATGCCTGTGTACACGGCAAGCTGCCCCATTACGATGAATTGGACGTCAAGACTCGTACCGTGCTGGCGATCAACGGACTGGACAACGTAAAGGGTCTGGAGAAATGAGCCGGCCTGACCGGAAACAGAATGGAGCATACGAACGTGAAGATTCTTGCCATCTCAGATGTTCCGTCCAAGGCGCTGTGGGACTATGACACCCGCGCCCGGCTGGAAGGCATCGACCTGATCCTCTCCTGCGGGGATCTGCCCAAAAAGTATCTGGAATATCTCACAAACTTTACCGCTGCACCCATCCTGTATGTGCACGGCAACCACGATGGCAGCTACCAGACTCAGGGGGAACCCGGCGGCTGCATCTGCGTGGACGATCAGGTGTACACATGGAAGGGGCTGCGCATCATGGGGCTGGGGGGCTGTCAGCGCTATAATAAAGAGGATACCTACCAGTACACCGAGAAAGCCATGCGCCGCCGTGTGCACAAGCTGAAGCATCAGGCGCACAAAAGGGGCGGCATCGACCTGCTGCTGACCCACGCCCCGGCCAAGGGACTGAACGATGGGGACGACTGTGCCCACAGGGGCTTTGAGTGCTTCAACGAGATTTTGGACGAGTACCAGCCTAAATGGTTCATCCACGGGCACGTACACCTGAATTACGATGCAAAGCTGCCCCGGGTATGCACCCGCGGCAACACCACCGTTATCAACGCCACCGAGCGCTATGTGTTCGAGATCCCGGACCCGACACCGACCGAGGAGCGTAAGACCCTTTGGCGGATGCTGGGGTTCTGAGCCGCTACCTATGCAAAAAAGACACCGCACAGCTGTGCGGTGTCTTTTTTTGTTGGTGGAGCCGTATTGTGGGAATGGCGGGCGCGGCAGCAGTGCGGTGCTGTCTGCGGCCCTGTAAAAGTTACAGTTCCAGCTTGCCGGAAAACTTATTGATGACGTAGTAGGCTGCGCCTTCCTCGGGCTTGACGTATACCTTGCAGGACTGTACGCCGACCTTGTGGGTGGTGCGGTAGTCTGCCTTGGCACGGTCAATGATGTCGGTGATGTTGTACTGCTCACCGCCCATCTCTACATACAGCTCGGGTGCCAGCGGCGGGCGGCCGCGGCGGGCGGGAGCCTTGGTGGATTTGCGGGTCTTGCCCTCAGCAGCCGGAGCATCGGCTGCGGGAGTAGAAACTTTCTTTTCAGGCATGATGCATAACCTTCCTTCTGTATTTGATCTGGTGCAGCGGGGCTGCACCGGCGGGCTCCAATGATCTATCGTAAGGCAGAAGCAGTGCAAAAAGCACAGACCCGGCTGCCCCATACGAACCGGTACGAAACTATTTGCGTAAAGAAGTTGAACCTATAATTATATAATATGTTTTTGAAATTCATTTGTAAAGCCTTTTTTGCAAAAAACATTGTAAAATCGGTAAGAAACAGCGGAATAAATGGCCGGAGCAGCCTTCCGGTGCTTTTTCCCGGGCAGAGTACGACTTTTCGGCAAAACGAACGGCCATTCCCGGGAAAGCCTGGCCACAAATGCGGCGGGCAAAAACGACCTTCTGCGGGGGCAGAATAAGGCGGAACGGAACTGTCGGCACGCGCAGGGGACGCAGCAGATAAAATGCAGAAGCTGCCGCACCGTATTTTTGTGCGGCAGCTTCTGCTTTTCGGTTTTGATATGTACCCCCAATACTGGGTGTCCAGTATTGGGGGTACATATCATTTTTGCTTATTTCTCAGTCTGTACTCGCAACAGCATTTCCGGTGCTTTCAATTTGTTTAGCGATCATGCTTTCCAGTTCCTGCGTGATCGTTGCACAGTTTGCAACACGGTAATTCCAGAAATAAGAAACACCTTCGCACTCTTCCACGGACAAATCGCTGTTGACCAAAAGCAAGCTTTCTGGTGTCACGTTCAGCTTTTCGCACAGAGAAGCATATTTTCCATAATCAATGCTTCGACTGGATGATTTGGCTTCTACCCAGAAAAATTTTCCATTGATGGAGAACACGACATCCAGCTCATGCGTGCTCCCTACGGATGCTGTTTCTGAAAGAACCACATTGGAGCAAACCGAAACTTCTGCGCCCTGCTCCTCTTGATAGCGGTTCAGGATCTGCTGAACCTGATGTTCTACAAAAAGCTCCAGCCACTTTCCACTCAAAAAATGCCGGACGGTTTCGTTTTGCGCAAGTTCATAGACGATATTCTGCGGATAAATCACAATGGCTGCAAAAAGCCCCATTTTGTCCCACGTCTGAGCAATCTCTGAAAGTGTGGCAAACGATTTTTTGGACGCACCCTTTGGGATACGGAACGAAAAAGAACCGTCGCTCTGCATATGTGTTCGGATAAACTGCAGGAAATCCACCACCACCGGGTCGCAAAGAGCCTCGCCTGTTTTCCATGCCATCCGCTGAACAGCAATCGGTGGAAGTTTTTCCGGCACGACCTGCTGAACGATTTTATACCCACAGCGTTCCAGATGCTCCAATGCGGTCAAAGGCTTCTGGATTTTTGCTTTGACTTCGGGCTTTTCTGCGCCGGATGTATTCTCGGGCAGATAGTTGAACTTCCATCCGTATTCCCAAGCAGGTGAACGGGTCAGTACTCCGACCGCATGAAATCCGCTGTCATGATCTTCCATCGGAAAAGTGAACTTGTTCTTATGAACATTGGTTCGGAGCGTTTTGTTTTTTAGTGCTTTCTGATAAGCGTCAAGAAAAAATTCCTTTCCCTTATACGCCAGCTCACTGGAATTATTTGCAGAAAGACCAGCATTTTTTGCCAAAGAGAGGAGCAGACAGGTCGCTTTGGGCAGCTCAAGGATCTGTTCCATCTGCGCACCGTCCGGAATATTTGCATTATCGGACTGCGACGATTCGTCTGCCGGAATCTCCTTTGCTGGTGCAGAAACCTCGGGTGTCTTTTTTGAAGCAGTCTCAGATTTTCCAGATTTGGGCAAGGGCTTTGGCTCCGTGTAAACTTCCGCAATGAATGATTCATAGGAATCGATGCACGGAAGTTTTCCAGCCGCTGCAAGTCCTACATAGATTGCAGCCGCCCGCGAGGAATCGCCATAATACTTTTTAGAATCCGCTGCGGCAGCAATATCGGAAAAGGCATTATATCTGCTCAGCTGCGCAGCCTTTTCCGGGAACTGCTTCAACGCACGGCAGTAGAGCCACTCAAAAAATGAATCCGGGTGCGGCTCTATCGGATACTCACTTCCTTCCAAAGAGTAGCGCAGCAACTTTCCATTGGTTCGCAGCCGAGTGTCCTTATGGACTTTGGATGGCGCACAGGTCAGAAGGTCAGCGAATGGCCCACCATGTTCAAATACCTTGGCAGCTTCAAAAACCGTGCTGATGGGCACATCCTGCGCAACAGAATCCAGACGCAGCAGAAGCCGCAGAGAAGAAACAGCCTCACCCTCCGGCTGAACGGATGCAGAGCTGACTTCCAGAATTGAAACATCCGGTTCTGTTGTATGGACGGCATCATGGACGGCACGGATATTCTGCCGCTTGCTACCTTTTATCCATGTGAATGTCACCGGCTGTTCTTTGCAATAGGGGTAGCCGGATATGGGAAAACAAATGGTTCGTGTAGCCATGAACACCTCCAACTTTTTAGGACAAACAGGTTTATGTAAATCAAGTATAGCACAATCCCGAATGTGCTGCATAGCACTATTTTCTGCTTTCGGGAATCCATCTGTGCAAAAAGTGCCGATACCACAGGCATCGGCACTCAGATTAAAAAAGCATTTTGCAAAAATGCGCAGCCTGCATCGCACGATGCAGAACGATAGGGGATTGGGCACAGCCCAACAAGCGTTTTGAATTTGGATTTTGAAAAATCCGATTCAAAAATCGCAAGTTGGTACCAAGTTGCACTGCTTGCGACGTAGATGTTTCCGTCAACTGCTGCGTCAGAAATTTTCAGATCACTTCAGCTTTGCGAGGATATCGTCTGCGCTCACGCCGCTTGCCAGCAGCTTTTTCAGAACATCCTCTGCTTCGGCTTTCTTTGCGGATTCCGCTGCTTTGGTTTCAGCCTTGATCTTTTTAGCTTCAATTCTGGCGATTTCCTTGTCGATAGATTTCAGCTCTGCCTTCTTGGTTTTCAGGTCGGCTTTCAGCGTATCGATATTCGCAGTGATGGATGCGATTTCAGCGGCAGCGGCTTCCTTTGCAGACTGCTTTTCAGCAATCTGTGCAGCAAAGTCAACGGTTGCTTTTACGGTCTTGGTCTTGTTCTTGCTTCCTTTGGGACGGGGCATAGTAGACACCTCCAATGTTTTTTGATGGTTTCAGTATAACACGCGTTTTTTGTGTTCGCAAGAGGTGCATTTTGTAGAATAAAAATATATCTATGAGTGAAGCAATAAATCGATTTTGGAATATGCACCGGCGTGGGTTGCCAACTTGTTGGGATGTATCTCCCGCT
>OLQC01002815.1_pt1 | contig 11037 bp, 10 predicted proteins | sample 1672471 | NCBI WGS metagenome assembly OLQC01 (sample SAMEA3136689, study PRJEB25190) | human gut metagenome | biome: human gut; feature: human-associated habitat; material: faeces | place: Austria | collected 2013
GTCTTTCTGCGGCGGGCTGTTTTTCTTTTCCTGTCCTCAGGACATGGACATCTTGCTTTAAACAAAAACCTCCGCAGGGGCATGCTCTGCGGAGGTTTTTTCGTTTCTCGTTCAGGACACCGGCTTGGGGTTGGCAGCGGTGTTCTCCGCGTCGTCGGCATTGGCGTCCTTCGGCATTTCGAAGGGGACGACATCGTCCGGCTGCAGCTCGATGCGGCTGTTGTCCTCCGACAGCACGCGCGTGCCGGGCTCGACCTTCGTCTCGCTCGTCGTGCCGCGGACGGGATCCTTGGTCTCGCGCGGGTTGCCGTTGGCGGGCTCATACCATTCATTGACGCCGTGCATGATGACGGGCGTGCCGTCCTCGATCAGGTTCCAGATCCAGGCCATGGCCTCCTCCGGCGTGTTGACGCAGCCGTGGGAGCCGCCGTAGACATAGAAGCTTGCGCCGAAGTTCGACCGCCACGATGCGTCGTGCAGGCCGATGATGTCGCCGACCACGCTGACCCAGTATTTGACGAAGACGAGATAATCGTCACCCTTGAGCCAGACGTCGTGCTCCTTGCCGTGCGTCTCGTACAGGCCGGTCGGGGTCTGGTGGCCGTTGAGCGCGCCGGTCACGATATTGGTGTTGACGACCAGACGGCCGTCCTTGATAAAGGTCATCTGCTGGTTGTCGAAGTCGACCTCGATATAGCTGTCGCCCAGCGAGAAGGGCTTGCCGTCCTTGTCATAGCAGACGGCCTCGGCAGATACGGAGCCGGGCTGCATCGTCAGCAGCTGCGTGCGGATCTGCTCCGTCAGGCTCTGCACGTCGATCCGATAGTCGCAGGTGATAAACCTGATCTCCGTCAGGCCCTTGACCCACGAATCGAACAGGAACGGCGCGTCCTGCTTGCTGTAGCCCTCGGCCAGCTTGGAAACCTTTTCGCTCAGAACCTTTTCGTCAACCGTGACTGTTCCGTCCGGGTCCAGGTCTACGATGGAAGCCAGATCATGGCTTGTGAGCGTTTCCTCGCCGTGCGGCAGATACTGCGCGGTATCTGCGTTGAATGTCACCTTGATTTCAAGCTCTGCCAGCGCCTTGCGGAACAAGCTGTCCGGCGTGTCTCGCAGCGTCGCAGTCGTAATCTCGGGCTGCTTGTAGCAGTCAACCGAGGTCAGTTCAAACGCCGTGTCCTGCGGCCCGTCCGCCGTAACACCGAGCACGGAGACCGCCGCGCGCAGCCCGTCCAGAACAGTTTGCTCGTTCAGTTCGGTTCCGGGAACCTCGGCGTGGACGGTATAGACGCCGTCCTCCAGCACAGTATAGGCGTTTTCTGCCGCCGTGCGCTTCATGCTCTGCAGGTCGGCCAAAACTGCTGCCGCGTCAAATTGCTCCATGCTGACGGTGCAGGGATAAGGCGCGGGATGGGCGTTTTTTGCCCAGTTCAGCTTTTCGCGGATGCCGAGCGCAGCAAACTGCTCAGCTGTCATACGATCCGTCTCAGAAAACTGCGCTGTGACCTTATTCATCAGATCGTCGCGCAGACCGAGTTTCTGTAAATCATACTCGCTGACCGGCGAACCATCCTCCGTTACCGTAAGCGTGACATTGTCAACAGCGGCAGTCATGGACGCATACTGTGCATAAACAGTGCTGTGCGCCTGCTCCGCCTGCGCTGCTTTGGTCGAAAGCCAGTACCAACCGCCTGCGGCAGCCGCCGCAAGCACGACAATCACAATGATAATCACCCAAAGGGCGCGATGCTTTTTCATGCTTTTCCTCCGCTCCAGCGCGGCGTTTTGTCCCGCGCGTTCTCTTCTGCTGAAATTATAACAGATTCCGCCATAAATTCAACACGTTTCGCGCACAATTCCAGATTTTTCTTTGCGCTGCGCGTCCCGGCGCGGTATAATAAAGAAACTATCGCGATCGGAGGGCTTGTTATGCTTGATCTGCTCTGTCCCGTCTGCGGCGGGAGGCTTGCGCGGAAGGAAAAGGCATGGCGGTGTGAAAACCACCACTGCTTTGACGTTGCGCGCAGCGGCTATGTCAATCTCCTGCCGCCCTCGGCGTCCGGAAAACGCCATGGCGACGATAAGCGCATGGTCGCGGCGCGCACGGCGTTTTTATCACGCGGCTATTATGATCATCTGATCGGAGCCGTGGCCGGGAGCTGCGCACAGCTGACCGGGCCGGACGCCTGCGTGCTCGACGCGGGCTGCGGCGAGGGGACGTATACGCGCGCGATCTATGACGCGCTTGCGGCAAAGGGCGGCTGCCCGCAGCTGCTCGGCGCGGATATTTCCGCAGAGGCCGTCAGGCGGGCGGCACGGCAGGTGCCGGAGGGGATCTTCTGCGCGGCGAGCACTGCGCATCTTCCGCTGGCGGCGGAAAGCCTCGATCTGATCGTCAATATTTTTTCGCCGCTCATGGCGGAGGAGTTCCTGCGGGTCCTGAAGCCCGGCGGATATCTGCTGCGTGTTGTGCCGATGGAACGGCACCTGTTCGAGCTGAAGGCCGCCGTCTATGACCGGCCATACGAAAATCCGCCCGCCGAGCCTGCGGTCGAGGGCTTCCGCCTGCTGCGGACGCAGACGCTCCGAAAGACCATCACGCTTTCGTCAAACGAGGATGTGCAGGCGCTGTTTCTCATGACGCCCTATTATTACAAGACCGGCGCGGAGGACCAGCAAAAGCTTGCCGCCGTGCCCTCGCTTCGCGTCACGACGGAATTCCTGATAGCCGTCTGTCAAAAACCGTGATACGAAAAGCGGCATTCCCGGCTCAGGGAATGCCGCTTTGATTTTTTACAGCGTTCCGATGTACGCAAGCAGCGCGGGCAGAAGCTCGTCATAGGGGAGCTTTTTAAGCTGTCTTCCCTTGACGAACAGAATGCCGCAGCCGTCTCCGCCGGCGATGCCGACGTCGGCCTCCCGCGCTTCGCCCGGGCCGTTGACCACGCAGCCCATGACGGCGACCGTGATGGGCTTTTGGCAGTCGGACAGCGCCTGCTCGACCTCGTTTGCCAGCCGGATGAGATCAATGCGCGTCCGCCCGCAGGTGGGGCAGGCGATGATGTTCACGCCGTCCTTCCGAAGCCCAGCGGCCTTCAGAATGTCCTTCGCCGTCAGCACCTCCTGCACCGGGTCGGCGGTCAGCGATACGCGCATCGTATCGCCGATGCCCTGACACAGAAGGGCGCCGATGCCCATAGCGGACTTGATGGTGCCCATGCGCTTGGTGCCCGTTTCGGTCACGCCGACGTGCAGCGGATAGTCCGAACGCTCGGAAAACAGCCGGTACGCCTCGATCATCAGCGGGACGGAGCTGGATTTCATCGACACGCAGATATCATAGAAATCATACTTTTCCAGCAGCGCAATATGTCCGAACGCACTTTCTACCAGCGCCTCCGGCGTGGGATGACCGTATTTTTCCAGAAGACGCGGTTCCAGACTGCCGCCGTTCACGCCGATACGGATGGGGATGCTCCGCGCGCCGCAGGCCTCGACCACGGCCCGCACCCGCTCTTCCCCGCCGATGTTGCCGGGGTTGATGCGGATCTTGGCCGCGCCGTTTTCCGCCGCGCGGATGGCAAGACGGTAGTCAAAGTGGATATCCGCCACCAGCGGCAGCGGGGACGCGGCGCAGATGGCGCCGAAGGCCTCCGCGGCCTCCATGTCCGGAACGGCCAGCCGCGCGATCTCGCACCCGGCGGCAGCCAGCGCGCGAATCTGCGCAAGGCAGCCGTCCACGTCGGTCGTTCTCGTGTTCAGCATCGACTGGATGGATACCGGCGCGCCTCCGCCGACCGGAACGCCGCCGACCATAATTTTTCTTGTGAGTTTCCGCTCCATTTTTATCGCACCAGCTTCCAGATATCCTTAAATGTGATAAACGCTATGAAGCCCAGCAGCAGGATCATGCCTGCGGCATGGATATAGCCTTCAAATTTCGAGGGGATTTTCTTCTTTGTAATTGCCGTAAACACCGTGTTCACCAGCAGCAAAAACGCGCGTCCGCCGTCGAGCGCCGGGAGCGGCAGCATATTCATAACGGCCAGATTGATCGCGATGAACGCGCCAAGGTAGAGAACGTTCAGAATGCCGTCTGCCGTCGTCGCGGCGCTCTGTCCCGTCTGCGCGATGGCCGACACAATGCCGACCGGCCCGGACATATCGTTGACCGACACAAGGCCCGACACCAGATCGCCGAGGCTCATCCACACGAGCCGCGCAAAATCCAGCGCCGTGTACCACGTGTTTTTGAGCACCGTTCCGACGGTTTTTTCCTCATAGCCAAAGTACAGGCCGTATTTATACTGCTGCTCGCCGTCGACCTCATAGAGCTGCTGCTTCATTTCAAAGTCGTCCAGCTTGATGAGTTTCCCGTCCCGCTTGACGACAAGATCGAATGTTCCCGTCTTGTTCCGGGCCAGAAGCGTGCCGACGTCGGAGTAGATATACACGCGCCGTCCGTCGATCTTATAAAGCTCGTCGCCGACCTGAAGTCCCTGAGAAGATTCCAGCGGGCAGCCGTCAAAGAAACCGGAGATTTTGGCCGTTGAGAAGCCCGCGACGCAGGAATAGATGAGCGCCAGCACGACAAGGCCCGTCAGGAAATTCATAAACGAGCCTGCCGCCAGAATGATCAGCCGCTTCCACCAAGCCTTGGACGTGAACGCTCTGGGGTTGTCGGATTCTTCATCCTCGCCCTCCATCGCGCAGTAGCCGCCCACGGGGATGCAGCGCAGAGAATAGAGCGTCTCGCCCTTCTGCTTTTTGAGGATTGCCGGGCCCATGCAGATGGAAAATTCGTTCACCTGCACGTCCAGTGCCTTGGCCGTCAGAAAATGGCCCAGCTCGTGGATAAAGATCAGAAAGCCAAAAATGAGGATCGCAATGAGAATATACATGAAATCACCTTTATTTCAAAAACCGCTCCCGGGTATGGATGCGGGCGAGGCGGTCGGCCTCAAAAATATCGGCAAGCGACGGCTCCTGCACAACCGGCAGGCGCAGCGCGGCCTCGACCGCGTCCGCGATGTCGTAAAATCTGATTTTGTCCTGCAAAAACAGGCCGACAGCCTCTTCGTTGGCCGCGTTCAGGGCTGTGCAGGCCGTGCCGCCGGTCTGCGCTGCCTGCTGTGCAAGCGCGAAGCACGGAAACGCCGTCTCGTCGATCGCGTCGAACGTCAGCGGGCCGCAGGACAGAAGATCGAGCGCCGGGGCCGGATTGTGCGCCCGGTTCGGATACGTCATGGCAAGACCGATGGGGATGCGCATATCGGGCACGCCCAGCTGCGCCATGACGGCTCCGTCGACAAACTCCACAAGCGAATGCACAACCGACTGCCGGTGGATGACGGCTTCGACCTTTGAAAGCGGCAGCTCATACAGCCGCATGGCCTCGATGATCTCCAGCCCCTTGTTCATGAGCGTTGCACAGTCGACTGTGATCTTCGCGCCCATTTTCCAGTTCGGGTGGCGCAGCGCGTCCGATTTGGTCATACAGGCCAACTCCGCCCGCCCTTTCCCAAAGAACGGCCCGCCGGAGCAGGTCAGAATCAGGCGTTTGACCTCGGCTCTGTCCCGGCAGCCCATGAGGCACTGGAAAATGGCCGAGTGCTCGGAATCGACGGGAATAATTTCAGCGCCGGATTCCCGCGCGGCAGCCTGCATGATCTGCCCTGCGCAGACCATCGTCTCTTTATTGGCAAGGGCGATGCGCTTTTTTTCGCGAATGGCCGTCAGCGTGGGCCGCAGCGCGGCAAAGCCGCACACGGCCACAACGACCGTATCGGCCTCCGGCAGAGCCGCCGCCTCGCACAGCGCCTCCGCGCCCGCAAGCACCCTTATATTCATATCCGCCAGACGGACTTTTAATTCCTCCGCAGCGGCTTCGTCTGCCAGAACGGCGAGCTTTGGCCGGTATTTGCGGCACTGCGCCTCCATGAGATCAACATTGCGCTCCGCCGTCAGCGCGGCGACGCGCAGTCCCAGCTCATCCGCGACGGACAGCGTCTGCCGCCCGATGGAGCCCGTGGAGCCTAAAATCGTGATCGTCTTTGTCATACCAGCTTCTCCAGCAAAAACAGCATCGCGTACACGACGGGCGCAAGGAACAGCGTCGAATCGAACCGGTCGAGCACGCCGCCGTGGGTCAGGAAAATGTGGCTGTAGTCCTTGATCCCGGCCTCGCGCTTGATGAGGCTCATGGACAGATCGCCCAGCTGGCCGAAGAGATTGGCGGCGATGCCGATCACGGCCAGATACCACAGCGGCAGCTCCATCTGCCAGAGCCATTTGGAGACAAGCCCCAGCAGCACCATGCCGAGCGCACTGCCCACCGGCCCGGCAAGAAAGCCCGCCCACGTCTTGTTCGGGCTCACGTGCGGGGCGAATTTCTTATGGCCGAAGGCCATGCCGCCGAGCATGGAAAAGCTGTCGCCAATAAACGCGATGACAAACGGCATGAGCACGAACGCAGGGGAGACATTGCGCAGCAGGCCGATGCAGCTGTACATCGCCGGGAACAGGAAGCCCGCCACGATGCAGACCGCCACGTCCGCAAACGGAATGGCAGTTTCCTTCCCATGCGTGCTGACGGCCATGTAAAACAGGAACATCACATAGAAAAACGCGTAGATGAGCGTCGCCGTGATCGCCGTTCCGAATACGATGGCCAGCACGACGAGCGCCGCGCACAAAATCGTCGGCACATAGAGAAGCTTCGGCTGCCTGCACGCCGTATGCAGCAGTTCCCACGCGGCTGCACCCGCGATGGCCGCCGTCAGGATTGCCGTTGCGATAGGCGGCAGGAGCACGAGAACTACAATGAGAAGCGGCACGCCGACGGCGGCAACGAGAAGTCTTTGTTTCATTTGCGGCCTCCAAACCGGCGCTCGCGCTTCTGATACGACGCGATTGCCTTGTCGAGTTCAGGTTCGTCAAAATCGGGCCAGAGCACATCCGTGAAATAATACTCCGCATACGCCGACTGCCAGAGCAGGAAGTTCGACGTGCGCAGCTCGCCCGAGGGCCGGATGATCAGCTCCGGGTCGGGGATGCCGTCGGTGTAGAGATAGTGCGCGAAATCCGCCTCTGTTAATTCCTCCGGCTTTTTTACGCCCTTCACGCAGTCGGCAGCAAAGCGCCGCGCGGCGTGGACAATCTCGTCCCGGCCGCCGTAGTTCATGCAGATATTGGCCTGAAAGCCCTGATAGTGCGTGGAAATTTCGTCCGTGCGCTCAATGAGCGCGCGCAGCTCCGGGCTGATGGGGCCAAGCTCACCGAAAATTTTCAGGCGGATATGGTCGCGCTCCATCTCGTCGATGGCCTCGTGCAGATATTTTTCAAACAGGGCCATGATGGCCTGCACCTCGTCCGCCGAGCGCTTCCAGTTTTCCGTGGAGAACGCGTAGACCGTCAGGTATTCAACACCGAGGTTCTTGCAGTAGGTCGCGATGCGGCGGAACGTCTCCGCGCCTGCCGCGTGGCCCATTTTGCGCGGCAGTCCGCGCTTTTTTGCCCAGCGTCCGTTGCCGTCCATGATGATGGCGATATGCCGCGGGAGTGTGTTGTTGTATTCCATATAAAAAGCCTTTCACGACAAAAGCCGCCGTCCGGCGGCTTTTGAGAGGTTCTGGGGAGATTGCATTTAATTGAATGCGAACAGGAGCCGGCCGTACCAAAGCCTCCTCTTGCCGCGCCCCGCGCGGTAAGGGGAGGTGGTATTTCCGAAGAAAATGACGGAGGGGATTCGCCGCAAATTTCTGTAAAACCAGTGCAGTTTGCATGGGCGGACAGAGGCGTCCGCCCCTACAGAGGGTACGCGTTGGAAACACGCACTCAGATCTCCATCAGTTCCTTTTCCTTCTTGGCGCACATCTCGTCGATCTTCTTGACGTGCTTGTCGGTGAGATCCTGAATGTCCTTTTCGGCCTTCTTCTGGTCGTCCTCGGTCAGTTCGCCCTTCTTCTGGGCCTTCTTGACGTAGTCGACTGCGTCGCGGCGGATGTTGCGGACGGCGACCTTGGAATCCTCGGCGTATTTGCGGACCTGCTTCGTGAGATCCTTGCGGCGCTCCTCGGTCAGCTGCGGGAAGACAAGGCGGATAACGCGGCCGTCATTCTGCGGGTTGATGCCGAGATCCGAGGTCTGAATGGCCTTTTCAATCGCCTTGAGCAGCGACCCGTCCCACGGCTGGATGACGAGCGTGCGGGGGTCGGGGGAAGAGACGGTGCCGACCTGGTTGATGGGGCTCGGCTGGCCGTAATACTCGACCGTGATGCGGTCGAGCACCTGCGCGTTGGCGCGGCCTGCGCGCACAGCGGCAAAGTCGGACGCGAGAACGTCGAGCGTTTTTTCCATTTTGCGCTGGAATTCCTTGAGATCTGCCATGTTATAGTTCCTCCTTTACAATCGTGCCGATCGGCTCGCCCATCACGACGCGCAGAATGTTCTGCGGATCCTTGAGGGCAAAGACCTGAACGGGAATATGGTTATCCATGGAAAGCGAAGTCGCCGTCGTGTCCATGACGGCCAGATGGCGGGCCAGCACCTCGTCGTAGGTGATGGCGTCGTATTTGACGGCGCTGGGATCCTTGGCGGGGTCGGCGGAGTAAACGCCGTCGATATTCTTTGCCAGCAGGATCGCGTCGGCGTTAATTTCCGCCGCGCGCAGCACCGCGCCGGTGTCCGTTGAGAAGAACGGGTTGCCTGTGCCGCAGCCGAAGATGACGACGCGGCCCTTTTCCAGATGCCGGATGGCCTTGGAGCGGATATAGGGCTCCGCGATCTGATTCATGGCGATGGCGGTCTGCACGCGCACCTCCACGCCGCGCTGCTCCAGGCAGTCGGCCACGGCCAGCGCGTTGATGACGGTCGCAAGCATGCCCATGTGGTCTGCACGCGTGCGCTCCATCTTGCCGCCGCCGTCTTTGACGCCGCGCCAGAAGTTGCCGCCGCCGACCACGACGCCGACCTGTACGCCTGCTTCGACGCACTGCCGGATCACGTCGCACACTCCGCCGATGACCGCGAAGTCCAGTCCCCGGTGCGCGTCGCCCGCAAGGGCTTCGCCGCTGATCTTGAGTAACACTCGTTTATATTTCGGTTCACGCATAGTCAGTGATCTCTCCTTTTCGATTCGCGTCTATTTTATAATAGATTCGGCGAGTTGAAAAGAGGAAAATGCAAATTTCCCGCATTGTTTTCACTTTTTTCACATTCTGGAAGCCTCCGCGCATTTTTGCATTGCGTTATGGACGGCAATCGGCTATAATGTATAAATTACAGGACATTTCATCCGGGAGGATTTTTACTATGGAAGAAGAAAGAAAGCCGTTGGAGAACCGAAATTTCATCGACGCGTTCATTGAAGAGGACCTTGCCCCCGGCGGGCGGTTCGAGGGAAAGCGCGTGCACACCCGCTTCCCGCCGGAGCCGAACGGCTACCTGCACATCGGCCACTGCAAGGCGCTGACGATCGATTTCGGCACGGCGGAAAAGTTCGGCGGCCTGTGCAACCTGCGCATGGACGACACCAACCCGACGAAGGAGGACACCGAGTACGTCGACGCGATCCAGCAGGACATTCACTGGCTGGGCTTCGACTGGGGCGACCGCTTCTTCTACGGCTCGGATTACTTTGAAAAGGACTACGAGTTTGCCGTCGAACTGATCAAGAAGGGCCTTGCCTACGTCTGCGACCTGACGCCCGAGCAGTTCCGCGAGTTCCGCGGCGATATCGGCAAGCCCGCCGTAAGCCCGTACCGCGACCGCTCCGTCGAGGAAAACCTCGACCTGTTCGAGCGCATGAAAAACGGCGAGTTCCCCGAGGGCAGCCGCACGCTGCGCGCAAAAATCGATCTTGCCTCCGGCAACTTCAATATGCGTGACCCGGTCATTTACCGCATCCGCTATATGCACCATCACCGGCAGGGCGACAAGTGGTGCATCTATCCGATGTATGACTTTGCCCACCCCATTCAGGACGCGCTGGAGGGCATCACGCACTCTCTGTGCTCGCTGGAATTCGAGGCGCACCGCCCGCTGTACGACTGGGTGGTAAACAATGTCTCCGTTCCCGCCAAGCCCCGGCAGATCGAGTTTGCCCGTCTCGGCATCGACCACACCGTCATGTCCAAGCGCAAGCTGCGCCAGCTGGTCGAGCAGAATTATGTCTCCGGCTGGGACGATCCGCGTATGCCGACGCTCTGCGGTCTGAGAAGAAGAGGCTACACCAGCCACTCCATCCGCGATTTCTGCGAGCGCATCGGCGTGGCGAAGTCCGCCAACACTGTGGAATACGCGCTTCTGGAGCACTGCCTGCGCGAAGATCTCAACGACACGGCAGAGCGCACCATGGCCGTTCTGCGCCCGGTGAAGCTCGTCATCACGAACTATCCGGAGGGCCAGACGGAGACGTTCGAGGTCGAAAACAACCCCGTCCATCCCGAACAGGGCACGCACACCGTCACGTTCTCCCGCGAGGTCTGGATCGAGGCGGACGATTTCCTCCCCGAACCCATCCCCAAGTACAAGCGCCTGTACCCAAACGGCCCGGAGTGCCGTCTGAAGGGTGCGTATCTTATCACCTGCACCGGCTGCAAGCAGGCCGCCGACGGCAGCATCGAGGAAATTTACGCGACGTATGACCCCGATTCCCGCGGCGGCGACCCCGCCGATGGCCGCAAGGTCAAGGGCGCGACGATCCACTGGGTCGACTGCCAGACTGCCGTTGACGCGGAGGTCCGTCTGTACGAAAACCTTTTCTCCGACGCCCAGCCCGACGGCCCGGACAAGAACTTCCTCGACTGCCTGAACCCGGACTCCCTGACGGTCCTGACCGGCTGCAAGGTCGAATCCGCGCTCGTCGAAGAGGCAAAGAAGTACGATGCCGAGGGTGAAGGCCGCACGGCGAAAACCGCGCCGGGCTTCCAGTTCATGCGCGTAGGCTATTTCTGCATGGACTCCCGCGACTGCCGCGCGGACCATCTGGTCTTCAACCGCAGCGTCTCTTTGAAGGACAGTTTTAAGAAAAAGTGA
>OLQC01002820.1_pt1 | contig 11019 bp, 4 predicted proteins | sample 1672471 | NCBI WGS metagenome assembly OLQC01 (sample SAMEA3136689, study PRJEB25190) | human gut metagenome | biome: human gut; feature: human-associated habitat; material: faeces | place: Austria | collected 2013
ACATGACGGTCAAAAGCAGCGTCAGCGCCAGAAGAAGCGCCGAGATTCTCTTTGTCGTGTGTTTCATGCATTAACCCTCCCGGGAGGTAATTTCGCGGATCATGCGCTCGGCGGTCGTCTCGTCGCCGAAGAGGATGCCGTAGAGCCGCAGCCAGTCGGCCTGCGCGAGAGCGTCGGCCTCGTCGGCGGAGCGGTCGATGAGCATCGGGATGTCGAGCACGGCGAAGCGGTCGGCCAGATCGTACAGACGGTCGCGATACTCCACCGCCGTCAGGCTCTCCGCGTCAGCGGGGGCGGTCTGCTTGCGCTCGGTGAGCGTTTCCCCGCTCAGCGGCAGGAGCTTGCCGGACGTGATCGCGAGATCGGTCTTGTTCTGCACGAGCTTCTTGTACTCGGGCTTATCCCAACTGCCGCCGTACAGCACGCTGCCGTCGGCAAGGCCCTTGCTGAGGATCTCGTTCTCGCTCGTCTCCGCGCCGAACACCTTGACAAGGTTCAGCGCTTCAAAGATCTCAAAGGTATCGACGGGCGTTTCGTCCATCAGATAGATGCTCTTCGCCGGCAGCGTCACGATGATGAGCTGCTTTTCAAGGCCCGCGGGGAGCTCCGTTCCTTCCGGAACGAACAGATAGCGCAGGACGTTCTGCTTATAGAGCCCGGCGACGTAGTCGGCCTTGATCTGCGCGTTGTCGGCGCTCTCTTCCTCGGCGACGGCTTCTTCCGTGCCGTCGGACGCGGCGGCGCTGTCCGCCTTGGCGATCTCGGCCTTTGCCTCGTCGGTGTCGAGCACCGTGTCGCTTATGACGTCGATCTCCGCGAGGACGATGTTGCCCTCATAGCGGAAGAGCTTGAGATACTGCGCGTGCTCGAGCTTGATCTCCTCCTGGAACGTGAGACCCATGATCTCGGGCGCTTCGGTGCTGAGCGTTTTGCCGTCGGTGTTGTCCTTCTGGTTGTTCGCGTTCGTCTTGAGCTGCACGAAGATGATGTACTCGATCTCGTGCGCGGAGGACATCTTGGTGGTCATGCCGAGAATGCGGTTGTTCTTGTTGAGCTCCACGGGGATCGTGAAGGTGCTGCCGTCGTTGGAGTAATAGGTGTTGCCGGAGGCCTTCACATAGGAGTACTGCGGCGGGTTGCCGCTGCTGCTCACGAAGCGGATGGTAGCGTACGCCTGGCCGTTCTTCACCGTGACCTTGTCGCACACGATGCGCGCGCGGCCGGAGCCGCCGGAGAAGGAGAAGCTGTCGGGCGCGTAGACGCCGTCCTTGAGCGTCGTGCTGTTATCCACGCGGGAGGTGGAGCCGCTGGTGTCGGTTTCGTGATCGGATTCGTTGTCCGGATTGGTGGGGTTCGGGGTAGGCGTCGGCGTCGGGGTCGGCGTGGGTGTCGGAGTGACAGGGTCGGCCGCGTCGCCGATCTTCTTGAGCGAATCGGAGCGGAACGTCACCGTGCGGTCGTACCAGATGTTGTTTTTCAGGCTGTGCGAGGAGATGATGAGGGGCTTATCGAGCTCAGACACGGGGATGGTGTAGGTGTACTTGCCGTTTTCGTCTACGGCGAAGGGCGCCCAGTTGTCCTTGTCCTTCTCAGCCTCGTCGCCCGTGCCGGGGTAGAGGTAATCGTAGCCGGTGCCGCTGAGCGTCAGCGTGGCCATGATCGCGCCGTTCACAACGTTGAGCTTCGTGTCGATGATCTTGAACATCGCCGCGTCGCACTCGGCCGCGGCGGAATACTTGCCGTCCTCGGCGGTGCGCTTGAGATTTCCGATGTCCAGCGTGATGCTGCGGTCGTACCACTTGTCGTTCTTCTGGCTGTGAGAGGTGACGGCCAGCGGGTTCGTCAGCTTATCCACCGTGATGGTGTAGGTGTGCCAGTTGTCGCGCGTCTCGCCGTCGATCGTGCCGCTCACGACCTTGGCGGGAGCCCACTCGCTCCGGTCAACGGCGTCGGCCTGCGTGCCGGTGCCGGGGTAGAGGTAATCGTAGCTGGTGCCGTTGAGCGTGAGCGTCAGCTGATACTTGCCGTCCTTCGCCGTGATGACGACGCGGCGCACCTTGAACATCGCAGCGCCGGTCTCGGCGGTGGTGGTGTAGGTGGTGCCGTCCTTGATGACCGAGCTCGGGTCGCTCGGATCGACCGGATCGACGGGGTCGGAACCGCCGCTCAGGCGCGGCAGGAAGCGCGGCAGCAGGAGCTGATCCTGCTTCGTGCTCCACGCGCCGCTCTTGCTGCAGCTCACAAACGGGATGGTTTCCGCAAGGGCGCTCTTCGGCAGCGTGACGGAGAACACGCGGTAGCTGTAGGGATCGTCCGCGTTGAGGATGCCGGCGGAGACCGCGTTGGCCTCGCGCGTCGCCTCGTCGTCGCTCACGGAGCCGAAGTACAGTTTGCTGTAGCCGCTGGTGCGGGTGACATACTTGATGGTGATCGTATCGCCGGACACGGTCAGCGTCGCGCCCGCGTCGACGGGGATGACGCCGTTTTTCGTGTCGGCGTAGCCGAAGAGGTCGTACACGCCGTCCGTGAAGGCGGAGGCGTCAATCGTGCCGTTGAAGTTCGGGACGTTCAGGAAGTAGGACTGCGAGGTGTCCCACGAGTTATCGGAGAAGCCGACCGTCGCGGGCGTGTAGGAGCCCTGCCGCTCGGCGTTCACGGTGTAAACGAACGTCGTGGTGCCGTCGGGGTTCTGCGTGCCGGTGACATAGCCGGATTTATCCTTATCGTTGCGGTCGCCCAGATACAGCTTGTCCGGCGTCTTGGAGGAATTGTTGCCGGCCGCCTTGCCGGTGATGGTGCAGGTGATGGTCGTGCCCTTGAGCACCGCGGAGGAAGAGGAGATCTTGAAGCTCTGCTCCACCCGGCTACCGCCGGCGAGCAGACGGATACCGGCATCGTCCAGCCGCGTCTCGGTGTCGTCCGTCAGACGGGGCAGATAGTCTGTGAGGACCAGATAATCCTGTTTCTCCAGCCAGCCGTTCGTATCCTGATACCACAGCGGCGAATGGCGCACGAAGGGGATCCTGTCGCCGAGTGCGCTCTTCGGGAGCGTGATATAGAACACCTTGTAGTTCATGCCGATGGGCTCATAGTCGGCGTTGCCGATCGCATTCGCCTCGCGGGTGGCCATCGGGTCGGTCACAAGGCCCATGTAGATCTTGTCGGTATCGCTCGCGCGGGTGACCCACTTGATCGTGACGGTGTCGCCGGAAACGGTCAGCGTGGACTGCGTGTCCACGGGGAAGCCGCGGTTGTCGACCTTGTCGAGATAGGGGTAGGCGTTGCCGTAGAGATCGTACACGCCGTCGGTGTAATAGCTCGGGTCAAACGCGCGGCCAAAGCTCGGGATGTTCAGGAAGAAGTCCTGGTTCTCGTCCCAGCTGCCGTCGGCAAAGCCGATGACAACGGGGATGGATGTCCCCTGCTTGTCCGCAGAGACGCCGAACGAGAAGGTCGTCTGCAGACCGTTCACGCTGCCGGAAACGGCGGAGGACTTGTCCTTATCGTCGCGGCTGCCGAGATAGAGCTTCACCGCGGGCTTTCCGGCGTGGACGCCGGTCATTTCGCCGGTGATGGTGCAGTAGATCGTATCGCCGATGAGCGCGGCGGTGGAGGAGCTGATCTTGAAGCTCGACTCGTTGAAGCCGCCGGCGGCGACCATCTTCATTTCGGCATCGGAGATCTCTGTGCCGGTGTCGCAGTCTCCGTCCGCAGGGATGGAGATCACGAGGTCTTTGGTGGTATACCAGCCGCCGTCCGGCTTGCCGAGGGCGATGGGCATGGGCGTGCCGCGGTAGGACGCGGGCAGCTCAAACTCGAACACCCAGCCGCCGCTGCGCGCCGTGCCCTGCACATAGGGGGACTTGAACGCATCGTCCTTGGAGCCGAAGTACAGCTTGTCGAACGAGGTGTTGGCGGTCTCAAAGCGGATGAGCAGCTTCTCGCCCGCGACGACCATGCCGGTCTTTTCCGCGGTGAGCATCTTGAATTCCGCGTTGTCCTCGGCCTTCAGAACCTTGATGCCGGCTTCCTTCAGATTGTCGGGCAGCTTCGGGATCGCGGGCGCGGCCTCCGGCTTCTTATCCGGGTCCTCGCCCGAGCCGGTGCCTTCGGGGATATTGGCGGGGACGATGAGCTCAAGCTCGCTGGAGTTATAGGGGCTTCTCGCGGTGAGATCGCCCTTGAGGATGCAGACCGGGACGCGCGTTCCGGCAGCGCTCGCCGGAAGCGTGAAGTGGTAGGCCTGCGTGGACGATCCGTTCACACCGCCGACAACGTCGAACGCGCCGCCCTTATCGAGCTGCGCGACGAGATCCGTGCGCGTGCCGAAGTACAGATAGGAATAGGTGAAAGCGCCGCTCGCCGCGGGGTTCACCTGCACCGTGACATAGAGCTTGTCGCCGACCACGACGGCGGTGGCCGTCTCGATCTTGAACATGGGGTAGACCTTATCGGCGCCCTGCTTGGCGACGAACACCTTGCCGCTCACGTCCTGCTCAGCCACCGGCGCGGCGGGATAGCTCACCGCCGTGGGAACTGCCGGTTCCGGCGTGGCGGTCGGCTCTGCCGTCGGCGTGGCGGTCGGCTCCTCCGTCGCGGGAGTCTCGGTCGTTTCGGCCGTCGGCGTCGGCGCGGCCGTGGGAGTTGTCTCCGTTCCGGCCGTGGTCTCCGCCGCGGGGGTGGCCGCAGGAGCCGCAGTCGCTTCCGCCGTCGCCGCGGGAGAGGTCTCCGCGGCCGGCGTCACGGCGCCTGCGCTGCCGGTGTCGTCCGCGGCGAGCGCCGGGACAACATTCCCCAGCGCCAGGCAGACCACGAGCAGCAGCACAACGATCCTGGACATTGTTTTGTGCATATTGATGCCCTCCTAAATGATCTCATGGGAAAATCTCACAAAAATTCAGACGCTCCTCCCGGAAAAACAAAATCAGAGCAGCCCATAGGCTGCTCTGACGGTATTTTCAGAATAATAGCGTTTTAATCGGAAACATACCGTTCCAGACAAGAATCCGCCGGGAAGCGGTATCCATCCGATGAAATATCCTGACTCCGTTTCCTCGCTCGCCCGCCTTCCCGGTTTCCCAGTGGCATATTGGGGTCGCTCCGCGTTACAGTTGCCGTTACAGTCCGTGGATCACACACGGTTCCTTCATTCGGATGTTTCTATTCAATTTTACGGGAGATTCATCCATGTATAGCAAATATAGCATAAACATGTTAGCTTTGCAATATATGTTCCCGCAGAATTCCCGAAAAAACGACCTGGGGAAAGGCGCTCAGTCCCTCCGGTCGAGGATGCGGTACACGAGCTCCATGTCCAGCCCCTCGCGCACGACCTGCGCGAGCTTGTCGTACTGCTCCTCGCGGTAGGCCACGGGGTCGAAAGCGCCGAGAATAGAGGGGCTCAGCCCCTTTTTGCGGCAGAGCGCGCCGAGCACGGCGTCGGCGACGCCGGGGGCGTCGAAAATGCCGTGGATGTAGCTGCCGTACACGTTCCCGCCGCCGGTGACGACGCCGCGCGCCTCCCGGCTGCGTCCCATATGGATTTCATATCCTTCGTACGAAAGACCGTTCAGGCAGGAAAGCTCTCCCGTCACCCCGGAGAACGTTCCGCGCGTCTGCGTCTGCACCTTTTCGCCCCGAAAAACGGTGTCCATATCGAGAAGGCCCATGCCCGCGATGTCCGTGATGCCCGCGGCTTCGACCTGCTCGGGGTCGGAAACGCTCCGGCCGAGCATCTGGTATCCGCCGCAGATGCCGAAAACGAGCGTCCCGCCGTCCGCGGCCTTCAGGATCGCCGCCTCCAGCCCGCTCTCGCGCAGCCATTTGAGATCGGCAATGGTGCTCTTCGTGCCGGGGAGGACGATCATGTCGGGCGCTCCGAGCTCCGCGGCGCGCTCAATGTAGCGCACGGACACGTTTTCGTACCGCTCAAACGGGCTCACATCCGTAAAGTTCGAGATGCGCGGCAGACGAACGACGGCAATGTCGATCGCGCGGCGCTCGCTGCCGCGGTCAAAGCGCGTGGAGAGGCTGTCCTCGTCGTCGATATCGAGATGGACATACGGCACGACGCCCGCCACCGGCACGCCGCACAGCTCCTCGAGCGTTTTGAGCCCCGGCTCCAGGATCTTCTTATCCCCGCGGAATTTGTTGACAATGGTGCCGCGGATGCGCGCTCGCTCGTCCGGCTCGAGCAGGGCCACGGTGCCGTAGAGCTGCGCGAACACGCCGCCGCGGTCAATGTCGCCGACGAGGAGCACCGGCGCGTCCACGAGCTTCGCAAGGCCCATGTTCACGATGTCCTCCTGCTTGAGATTGATCTCCGCAGGGCTTCCCGCGCCCTCGATGACGATGATATCGTTCTCCGCGGCGAGCGAGTTATACGCTTCCATCACCGCGGGGATATACTCGCGCTTGCGGCGGTAATACTCCATCGCGTGCATGTTGCCCTGCACGACGCCGTTGACGATCACCTGGCTGCCGACGTCGGTCGTCGGCTTGAGAAGAATGGGGTTCATGCGCACGTCCGGCGCGATGCCCGCGGCCTCCGCCTGCACGACCTGCGCGCGCCCCATCTCGCCGCCCGCGGCGGTGATGAAGGAGTTGAGCGCCATGTTCTGGCTTTTGAACGGCGCGACTCTGTAGCCGTCCTGCCGGAAAATGCGGCACAGTCCGGCGCAGAGGATGCTCTTGCCCGCGTTGGACATCGTGCCCTGGATCATAATGTTTTTCGCCATGGTCAGACCTCCCGTAGGGCGCGGATGAGCGCCTCGTTTTCCGCGCGCGTGCGCACGGCGATGCGGTACCAGCCGGGGCAGAGCCCCGCGTAATTTTCGCAGTTTCGTATGAGGATCCCCTGTTCCCGCAGCGCGGCGTCCAGTCCGGGCGCGGCGCGGAACAGGAGATAGTTCGCGTCCGAGGGTATCACGCGAAAGCCGAGCGCGGCAAGCTGTTCCGCGAGCCACGCGCGCTCCGCGCGCACGAGCGCGCGGGTCTTTTCAAGAAATTCCGTCTCCCCCAGCGCCGCGACGCCCGCCGCCTGCGCAAGCGTGGAGACGTTCCACGGCGGCACGGTCTCGGACATATCGTGCAGCAGCGATGCGTCCGCGCAGAGACCGTAGCCGAGCCGGACGCCCGCCATGCCGTAGCTTTTCGTGAACGCCTTGAGGATAAAAAGCCGCGGGCAGCGCGTGAGGAACGGCTTCAGGCTCTCGCCGCCGTCCGTCAGATCAAGAAAGCACTCGTCCGCGAAAAGGTACGTTCCGAGCTTTTCGCAGAGCGCGAGAATTTCTTTAAGCAGCGCGCCATCGGCCAGCCGTCCGGTGGGGTTATTCGGGTTGCAGAGGAAAAACACCTCCGGCCTCGTCTCCCGCAGAAAATTCAGAATGCCGCCGTCCGGCGCAAAATCGTTCTTCTCCGAGAGCGTATAGTGCGCCACGGCGCAGCCCGTGCGCGCGAGCGCGAGCGAATATTCCGCAAACGTCGGCGCGAGCTCGGCGGCGCGCTGCGGCCGGACGGCGTCGGCAAAGGCGTATATGAGCTCCGCCGCGCCGCTGCCGCAGAGGATGTATTCCTCCGGCACGCCCTCCGCCGCGGCGAGGCGCGTGCGCTCCGCCTTGAGCGCCGCGAAGAGATCGTCCGTGCCGGTCGTCGGGGCGGATGCCGCCGCGCTCTTCCGGCGGCGTTTTTTCTCTCCGCTCTGCGCCGCCGGCTCAAGGTGTACCGGCATGGCAACCTTCTCACCGCCGAACAGCACGCCGTTGGCGGCCGCGGTCGGTTCCAGCGTGAAGTGCTGCGCGTTCGTGCGCAGATACCCCGCTTCTTCCAGCCGGTCTATCATGGCGAGCACCTTTTCCGCGGAGAGTTTCCGCATCAGGCCATACGTTGAGAGCCTGTCCAGCCCGAGCTGCAGAAGACGCCGGTCGCGGCTGCCGCGCAGCGTCTGGACGATCAGCGTTTTTCCGACATAGTATCCGAGCGTTTCGCGCACGCGCACAACGCACGAGAGGATCATCTGCGCCGGGATCGTGATATCCTCAAGCCGGTACGTTCTCCGGCAGTTTCCGCAGTTTCCGCATTCCTCGGCGTGCGGCTGCCCGAAATAGTCGAGAATGTACCCTCGCAGGCAGCGCGTCGTTTTGCAGTAGCCGGTCATGATCTTCAGCCGCTCATAGTCGCGGCGGCGCAGCTCTTCCCGCTCTGCGTCGCCAAGCTCCTCCCCGCCGCTCTGGATGAGGAATTTTGCCGTCTCCACATCGCCCGCGGAGTAGAGCAAAATGCAGTCTGCAGCCTCGCCGTCGCGTCCGGCACGCCCCGCCTCCTGATAATACGCTTCGAGGCTTTTCGGCATGTTGTAGTGGATCACGAAATTCACATTGGATTTATCGATGCCCATGCCGAAGGCATTCGTCGCAACGATCACGTTTTTCCGGTCGAACTGAAAATCGTCCTGGCTTGCGCGGCGCTCGCCGTCCTCCATTCCGGCGTGATAACAGACCGCGGCGACGCCGCGGCTGCACAGCGTCCGGCAAACGCGCTCGGCGGCGGCGCGCGTGGCGCAGTAAACGATGCCTGTCTTGTCCCGCCGCGTCCGCAGAAGATCGAGCAGCGCGGACATTTTGTTTTTCGGGCGCTGCACGTCAAAGAAGAGGTTCGGGCGGTCGAAGCCCGTGACGCAGCGGACGGGGTCATGCAGTTCAAGCAGACGGACAATGTCCTGCTGCACCTCCGCCGTGGCGGTCGCGGTGAGCGCCGTCACCGGCGGGCGCTGCGGCAGCGAGGCAACAAAGTCCGGTATGCTCCGGTAGCTTGGACGGAAGTCCTGCCCCCATTGGGAGATGCAGTGCGCCTCGTCCACGGCCACAAGCGAGACCGTCACCGCCTGCATGAGTGCGGCGAAGCCCTCCGTTTCCAGCCGTTCCGGCGCGACATACAGCAGCTTGTACGCGCCCTCCCGCGCGCGGCGGTACACAAGACGCAGCTGCTCGGCGGTGAGCGAGCTGTTGATGTACGCGGCGCTGATCCCCGCGTTTTTGAGCGCCGCCACCTGATCCTTCATCAGGGAGATCAGCGGCGATATGACGATCGTAATGCCGCCGAGAAGCAGCGCGGGGATCTGGTAGCACAGGGATTTCCCGCCGCCGGTCGGCATGATGCCGAGCGCATCCCGGCCGGACAAAACGGCATCGACGAGCTCCTCCTGCCCCTGCCGGAAACGGCTGTGGCCGAAGCAGTGCTTCAGCACCTCGTATTTATCCATCGCCCGTTCCTCCCGCTCAAAGTTCTGCCATAATTATACGTCCTGCCCGGAGATTTTCCAATGTCTTTTTGCAGAATACCGTGTGCGGTCTTTTTCCGCCGGAAAAGGCTTTTTTCCTTTGTCCGAATATGGTATAATCGGTCGAAAAGCTTTGGTCCAGTTCGATAAAGAAAGGAAAGAGACATATGGCGTACTATCGTCTGCCGGAAAAGGAGCTTCGCGCTTACTGCGAAGCCGTTATGGGCAAATACGGATTCAACGAAAAACAGAGCCGCGATATTGCCGACATTCTGCTCACCGCCGATCTGCAGGGACTGGAATCCCACGGCGTGCAGCGTCTGATCCGCTACCACCGCGGTGTGAAAAGCGGCGTGATCCGCCCGGACGCAGTGCCGGAGGTCGTGCATGAAACGCCGCTCTCCGTCGTGCTTGACGCGCACAGCGCCATGGGCCAGATCGCCGCCGTGGACGCGATGGAGCGCGCCATCGCCAAGGCGAAGCAGTACGGCTTCGGCGCGGCGGTCGTGCGCAACTCCAACCACTTCGGCGTCGGCGGCTATTATGCCATGATGGCCGAGCGTGAGGACATGCTCGGCATGTGCTTTACGAATACGCAGGCCATCTGCGTGCCGACGTTCGGCCGCGAGGTCATGCTCGGCACAAACCCCATCGCCTTCGCCATGCCCGCCGATCCCATCCCCATGCTGTACGACGTGGCGACCACGGTCGTGCCGCGCGGCAAGCTGGAGGTCTATGCCAAGCAGGGCAAGCCCATGCCGCTCGGCTGGGCCGTCGATGAAAACGGCAAGGACACCTCCGACGCCAAGCGCGTCATCGACAACATCAACTCCAAGGCGGGCGGCGGCATTCTCCCGCTCGGCGGCTCCAGCCCCGCGACCGGCTCGCACAAGGGCTACGGTCTCGCGCTGATCGTAGAAATCCTCTCCTCGATCATCGCCGGCGGCGCTACGTCCAACCATGTGAGCAAGAACGGTCTCGGCGACACATCGCAGAGCTTCTTCGCGCTCGATTACGGCATGTTCGGCGACAAGGCCGCGATGCGCGAGAGCCTTTCGACGCTTCTGCAGGAGCTGCGCGACAGCGCCAAGGCCGAAGGCCGCACCCGCATTTACACCTCCGGCGAAATGGAGGTCGATTCCCGCAATGAAAAGCTCAAAAACGGCATCCCCGTCAACGACTCCACGCTCGCGGAGCTTCGCACCGTCGGCGGCGAGCTCGGGCTCGACTTTGACGCCATGGTGAGCGTCAAGGCTGCCGAGTGAACGTAAATAAGCGCCGTGATATGCGGCTGCGTGAGTTTGACTATTCCCTGCCCGGCGCTTATTTTCTGACGGTATGCACCAAAAGCCGGCGGCAAATTCTTTCAGCCATCCACGAAGGATGTACCATTCTTTCAGCTGTCGGGCGCATTTGTGAAACGCAGCTTTTGCTTCTGGAGGAACGTTATCCCATAAAAATTGAACGTCATGTGATCATGCCGAATCACGTTCATATGCTGCTCTCTCTTTATCGGGCGGAGCAGAGCCCCGCCCCTACAATATCTGATATCCTATGCTCGTGGAAATCCGCCACGACCAAATTGGTTAATACAGAAATGCATCCGCCGGGAAATGTGGTATGGCAGCGGTCATTTTACGATCATGTAGTACGAAATGAAGATGATTTTCGGGACGTATGGCAGTACATCGACAACAATCCGAAAAAATGGGAGCTTGACCGCTTTTATTCTCTGTAGGGGC
>OLQC01002831.1_pt1 | contig 10993 bp, 4 predicted proteins | sample 1672471 | NCBI WGS metagenome assembly OLQC01 (sample SAMEA3136689, study PRJEB25190) | human gut metagenome | biome: human gut; feature: human-associated habitat; material: faeces | place: Austria | collected 2013
AAGCCACAGACTGGTTCATCCAGCCTGTGGCTTTTTTCAGGGATCGTCAGGGGTATTACCATATTACTTTTATGGTAAAGATACATCGTCAGCAGATATGTCAGGCGATAAATTTTTCACATTTTCTGACATCTCTTTCATTGAAGTTGTCTGGGATTTATGATAATCTTGTACTTATAGCAATCTTCTGAAGCAATGTACGCTAAGAGAAAACGAAAGTGTTTTTTTCTGTGGGAAAAGGAAAAGTTGAATTATAAGATAACATCATAATTATACATCAAGGAGAATAACATACATGATGAAGATCAGGCATAAAAAAATAGTGGCATCAGGTACAGCAGTTGCCCTGGCAGGCATCCTTGGGGTTGGAGCTCTGCTTCAGTCCAGCATCTCCGTACAGGCATCTCCGGCTATGATGCCCGGTATTGAGCAGATTGTAAATGATACAACTGCTGAGAAGCCTTTTAAAATATTAGAGATCGTTGATAATACAAGTGAAGCGGAGATCGGCTATTACGTATCCGGGCAGGAGCCGTATGTGAAGCTTTACTCCTATACTTACAAATATAAAGAAAATAACGAAGAAAAAGAAAAAACAATAAAATTCAAGACTCTTGAAGAAGGCTTAAAGAAACTGCCGACTGAGGAACTGCGTAAAGAATTTGCAACAAACATGAATACAGGAATAAAGAATATTCAGAGCAGCAGTTATCAGGCGGGAAGTACTACAGATTCTGAAGAAAACTATCCTCTTTCCTACAGTAAATATAGGGAGAAATATTTTCTGAGTGACAGTGATGATCCAGAAAAATGGCAGAAAATAAATTTTCAGAAGATAGACGACAGCGGAAACAGCAGGACAGATACTGTTGAAATAAAGGGAAACTATCGGGAAAACACTGCCGGAACCGGCGACTATACCAAACAGGAACAGCAATATTATCCGATACGTCGGGATGATAATGACGATAACGAAAAATCAGAAAAATACCGCGAGAATATCCAGAATTTCTATTATGCGGACAATAATACGGCAGATGCACCATATTTTCTGGAATTTCAGGAAGTGGATAATAATATTGTGAATCAGGCTTTTGATACAAACCACAATAAAATAAATAATAATTCAATCCTGAATGAGTATGATTACAGCAATGGCAATTACGGTTATTATGAAAATGTATACAGTGACCTGACAGCGGAAATCGTCCAGAATATCCAAGATGGTAACTATACATTTCCGGGAGAAAATCCAACCCTGTCTTCTGAAGATAAAGGACTGGCAGTTAAAATTCCCGATAACACAAATACCAGAGCTGTAAATGCAAAATCATTTTCTGATGGCAATGATGAGTTCTCCAGTATCAATGAGGCAGACGCAGATAATACAGTAGATGCAAACACTCAGGCAGATACACAGTCGGATGTTTCTTCTGATGGAAGTCAGGCTTCACAGCCTGCGGATTCTTCTTCTGCGGACGCCTTTTCCACAGGGAATTTTTCAGACGGAATATCAGATAGTGCGGATGGCAATATTGAAAACAGCGACATTTCTCAGGCACAGGCAGCAGATACTGCTTCTGCGGATACAGATTTCAATTCTGCTACAGATACAGGAACAGATTTCAGTGCAGATGCAAATGCCGCAGCCCAGGCTGATGCTGATCCTGCGCAGAATACCGCATCAGTAGAAAACGATAAGATAACACCGATTATCAATTATAGTCAGACCACAAAGAAAGGTGCAAACGGAAATAAAGCAACGAAAGAAGATCCTTTGATTGGCACATCTGCAAATCCCAAAGTATACTACGGTGTGACTATCGATCAATACCCTTATTATAAGTATACCTTGATCGGTGACATGAAAAAAATTGTTGCCTGCGCAAATACTAATGCAGGCGCTGTAAAAGATGGAACTTTTACCCCGGTTTGTGCAACCACATCTGAGGAAAGGGAAAAAAATATCACTTTTCAGGATAACCAGTACTGGTACTGGACTGTAGATGAAAACGGAAATACTGTCAAAAATCCGATTTCCATAGTCACTCAGCGTCAGCCTGTTTCCTACGAAGATATACGTGAAATTCCAACGACACTGGGATATAATTATTATTATAAGGTGAGTCAGGCTTATTTCTGCTGTAAAAAATCTGCCAGTTCAGAGGACAGCAGTACAGGCGCAGGTGAACAGCTTCCATACCGGTATTTTGGATGGTATGTTCCGTCTTATCCACAGAATCAGGATGTCTATATACCAGTCGTTGAAAATGATGGAAAAACAGCAACACATTATATTTCCGATGCAGAGTATAAATTAACTCCGGGTACGGGAAATTACGACTTCGTACCTGATGATACTGCCACAGAACAGACTGTGGAAGTAGATCATATGTATTATCAGGGGGGATATACAAACCATGACTGGTTTAAGCGGTATGTGTTCCATCTGGATCCGGGCGAAGAGGGAAGTGATGAGAGGAAACAGTTTGATGGTTTTAAAATAGAAGTAGAGACTATGACTCTGCAGGAGTTTAACAGCATGTACGGAAGTTCAGGAAAAACGACATCTGAAACACAGTCAGATGATACTTCTGGCGTTCCGGCTGCCGAAACTACTCAGGATATCAACGCAGCTCAGTCTGAAGAACAGTCTGAAAATCAGACGAAAGATCAAACAGCAGAGCAGGCTGAAGCTCAGACTGTATCCCGGAACGAAGGAGATACTTCGGAAGTAGATCAGATGGTCAGTGAAGCGGGTGTTGAACTGGTATCTATCGAGAAAGAACTTGCAGAAGCCACAGATAGCAGTACATCCACAGATGAATTTCAGGATGGAACCTCAGTCGATTCTCAGGCTACAGAGGATTCTGCGCAGACAACAAATAATATATCTGATACATCTTCACAGACAACAGACAGTGCGTCTGATGCATCCTCACAGATATCTGATGCAACGGATACGGACGCACAGTTTACAGATAATTCTGCAGATACCATAGATGATGACGGTGCATTTTCAGCAGGTGATACTGCTACGTCAAATACATCCGGTAAGCTGGCGGAATATGGATTGATCTATGTTAATAGTTCCGGCATCAATCAGGCAGCAGCAGAGGAAATGAGCAATATTCCTACAATTATTAATGCTGCGAAACTAACAGATAATTCAACGACAGCTCAATCTTTCACAGAGTATATAAAAGGAACAGACCAGGATGCGGATGGACACTATGTGAATACTCTGGTATATGTTTTTAAAAATACTCTTGCAAAAACAAATGAGTCAACACATCAGTACGATCTGATAAACGTTAATTTTCATACGAATTTTAATCAGGATGATGTAGCTGATGATTCTGGTTCAACAGCTTCGAATGCGGCGATACAAGGATTTGAGGAAATACTGGAATATATTGAAAGCGAGAATAAATATCGCAAGCTGGGACAGACAACGGATTCCTCTGGGATTTCAGACGGTTCCGATGAAGTTTCAGACGGGGAGACAGTAACACCAACACCAGCAAATGCAAAGATTCCATTACTGAAAAAAGATATAAGCCAGGCAAGAGCAATAGAGTATATTATTAATTATAATTTAAAACGAGCTTTAAATACCAAAAAGAGTATCAGAGTTCTGGAAATTGAACCAGCAAAAATATCTGATGATAATAAGAACAGATTGACATCAAATAAAGTTTCTGAATGGCTTGGAATATCTGTGCCTGAAATAGAGTCAAGTGTGGTGTGTTGTGAAGGATCGAAAAATTCTGAGAAAAAAAAGAATATGTTTGATGGAAAAGATGACGATAATATATGGCATAGTGCCTATGATCCCTATAATGCACATGATCAAAACATTAATAATGGACACCATTATATAAAGCTGACTCTTAAAAATCCTGCATCATTAAGCGGATTTAACTATAAACCCCGTACGAGGAGCAGAAATGGAAAGATAGTAACTTTTCAGGTTGTTTTGACATTCGAAAATAAGAAAACATATATAGAAACAGGTGAATTCAAATACAATAATATTGATACTGACACTACATTAAAGAAATTTAGATTTGCTAATGATATGGTATATCAAGATGTAAAAGAAATACAGATCAATATTCTTACGGCAGGCAATGCTAGCGGAAAAAATGACACTAAATTTGCCTCTTGTTCAGAGTTATCATTGGTTTCAGGAACAGAAGTAACGGTTGATACCATGACAGCAGCAGAGTTTGTTGGACATACTGATGATATTGGTTCAAAATATGACATGATCTATATCGGTGATCAGAAAAATAATGATGATGACACAGATTTGCTGACTGGTTCAGGCAAAATGTGTTATGCGCATGTGGGAGCAACACGAAATACAGGATTAGGATCCGTAAATTTAAATTTGCTTAAATTGATTGGACAGTTAGATAAGGATTATCAAGATAATAATCCGAATGCAGAATACTTTGCTGCTATAGATACTTATAGCGAAAGCGGTGCCGGGTATTTTCGCGGTTCAGGTAATGATATAACTCCTCAGATATGCAGTGAATTAAAAGAATTCGTACAAAGTGGATATCCTGTAGTTTTTGCATCTGGTCTTATGAAACAAAGTCAGGATAATAAATCCAGAGTGATAGATAATGAGAAAGTAGATGCGTCCTCATATTACTATGAATTTATGAATTATGCACTTAAGTATGATAATGTGTTTGTTTCTTCAGAACTGAAGGACAGGACTGACAAACTGACTTTCTTTTCCAATCTGGCCAAACCTGTGATTAAGTTTACAAGTAAGCCCCCGGAACCGCCGAGAGCTAATGACTCATCAAACGTTTCCAATCGTGCACTGATACAAGACGGACAGCTAAAATACGTGTTTTCAATTGAAAATGATTCAGATGCAGCTCCGGCAGTGACTACATATGATTGTAACCTTTATCTGGATCTGAATTTTGATGGAAATTTATCTGAGAAGGAGGATCAGTCTGCCTATATTCAGATTGCTGATTCATCTGGACAGGTATTATCCAGGATACAGGACAGTGATGGCAAGAACCATTATCATCTTCGTGCAGGTCAGAAATATACATTGACCAGAAAACTTCCGGAATCTTACTATAAGATTATTACATGGAAGCTGGAGATTTCAAGTAACCGCAATTCTTATATTCATACCTCAGAGAACGGTTATGCTAAACAGGGTAGAAAAGAGGGAGCAGAACCTCAAACTATTAAAGTACTTCAATTATTACCTGAAAATGGCGGTGGTAATTGGGATTTAAGTTTAGAGTCAGGATTATTTCAGACAAAATTAAAACAATTGAAAAAAGATAAGAAAATTAATTTTGATTTTGATATTAAGGTAACTACTACCACAGTTAATGCAATTAATGCGTATACGGATCAACATGAATTTCGTGATGTTTTAAATGGAAGTGGTATAGGCAATGGGTATGATATATTGATTATTGGTTTCGCTGATGTGTATAGCAACATTAATAATAACTATAATCAGGTAGATGACATTCTGGATTTCATAAAATCTGGAAAAAGTGTTATATTTTCTCACGATACTACTTCATATATTAATTATAATGAAACTGTGAAGGATCTTAGGGTATATGTTAAATCAGATCATTCAGGTACTCGTCAATATTACTCAATTATTAGACAAAACAATTGGGGATTATATTTGAATAAATTGCTTCGTTCAGTTGTTGGAATGGACAGATATGGGATAACTTTGAATGAAGATATACCTGGTACTAAGCAGAAAGCATCGGATTTACTGAGAAAGGGCAATGAATTGAAAGACGGAGAGTCTGTTAGTTTTAAATCTTTAATGGAACTTGCAGGAGATGTTGCCTATAAAAATGGAACTCGTTCACAGAGTTATGCCCAGACTCAGGGATATTCTAATAGGTATATGAGCAATAATTTTTATATAGAAACCACAAGTGCTGATAAAGTAAATGATGGAGCAATTACTCAGTATCCGTATGTGATAGGTGATAAAATTCGGATTGGAACCACACATTCTCAGTATTATCAGTTAGGACTGGAGCAGGATCGTGATATAAACGGAAATGCAGATGGCAAGAGTGATGTGGTGGTATGGTATACTCTGGCGGGAGGAAAATATGATAACTCTCCAAGAGATGCACGTAACCAATATTATTTCTACAGCAAAGGTAATGTTATTTATACCGGAGCCGGACATAAGAAGGTAGGCGATTGCGAAGAGGAAGTCAATCTGTTTATAAATGCCATCACAGCAGCAGCCAATGTAACAGCAGTAGAGCCGAAAGCAAGTTTTGTTAAGGCATGGGATCCAAACGCAGGTGTTAAAACTACCGAATATTATATGACTGACCAGGCTTTATGGAATGGGGATGCAAATCTCGTTAATAAGGATAATCTTGATTTATATCTTAATATAAAAGAGTATAATATGGTAAGTGCTAGCCTGAATCAAGAGGATCTGAAGAAGCAGGAGATGACAATTCAGTTTTATATTGAAGATGAAAATGGTGGTACAGAACAAGAGATTGGAGGTCAGAAAGTAATCCTGACAGATATTACAAGGGATATTAATGAGATTCAGAAATATAGCAAAACTGACGATAAAACAGATAGTAAAACCGATGATGTAGTACATGTTTCGTCAGATGGAATATTCCACACTACATACAGTTCTGTATATGCATTAAATCTCAGTCGCATTAAGAGTAAAGATGGTTCTGGCCTGGAGTATTATCTGAAGAAACCAGATAACACTTACAGAAATAATTGTAAAGTTTATGCAAAGGTATCCAGTACAGTATATCTTTATGGAAAAGCAAATACACGAACTGTCTGGACTTCCATCAATTTGAAACAGCGTCAGCTCTTTGATCTGGACTGAGGAAGCAGATTTACTAAATTATCTTTCAGCAGGACGAAAGGAAGGGATAAGGATGAAAAAGAAGAAACAGGATAACAAAGGATTTACATTGATCGAGCTTGTGATAGTAGTTGCTATTCTGGCTATTCTGATCGGTATACTTGCTCCTCAGTATACCAAGTATGTAGAGAAAGCCAGAAAAGCAGCAGATGCAAGCAATATGGATGATATGGTAAATGCAATTAAGTTGTATGCAGCGGACGGTGCTCATCATTTGCAGGCAACAGAATATGAACTTATTATTTGGTTTACCAGAGACAGAAGGATTATTAATGCCTCCTGTGTTCCCATAAATAATATTTATATAATATAAGTATTATGTGATTTACCATCAAAATGCAGGTAGGAATTGTAAAGTAGAATCGTATAAAGAAAAGTAGAAGTATTCTGAATCAGGAGGTTTGTTTATGAAAGTAATCGAAGGTGGCGTTACCGCCGCAAAAGGCTATAAAGCAGCAGGTCTTCGCGCCGGAATCAAGGCAGGAAAGACTAATAAAGATATGGCAATGATTTGTTCTGAAAAGGAAGCTGTATGTGCCGGAACATTTACAAAGAATGTTGTAAAAGCAGCACCGGTTTTCTGGGATAAAGATGTTGTATATAAAGAAGGAAAGGCACAGGCAGTTGTTGTAAACAGTGGCATCGCTAATGCCTGTACAGGAGAAGAAGGTCTTTCTAATTGTAAAAAAGAGGCAGAAAAGGCAGGAGAACTTCTTAGTATTGCTCCAGAACATGTACTTGTTGCTTCTACCGGAGTAATCGGAGCACAGCTTGTAATGGATGTTGTGGAAAAGGGAATTGAGATGTTAGTTCCAGAACTTGATTCAGGAAAAGAAGCGGGTGAGAATGCAGCAACAGCCATTATGACAACAGATACTCATAAAAAAGAAATTGCTGTAGAATGTACTTTAGGTGGCAAAACAGTAACAATCGGTGGTATGTGTAAAGGTGCCGGTATGATTCATCCAAATATGGGAACAATGCTTTCCTTTATTACAAGTGATGCGGCAATCGACCAGAAGCTTTTACAGCAGTTCTTAAGTGAAATCGTAGAAGATACCTTTAATATGATTTCTGTAGATGGAGATACTTCTACCAATGACACCTGTCTTGTTCTTTGTAACGGTCTGGCAGAAAACCCTGTTATTACAGAAGAGGATGAGGACGGTAAGGAATTTAAGGCAGCCCTCGCTTATGTTATGGAATATCTGGCAAAACAGATTGCAGGAGATGGTGAGGGATGTACTCGTCTTTTTGAAGTTACCTGTAATGGAGCAGCTACAAAGGAAGATGCAAAGATTATCAGTAAGTCTGTTGTATGTTCTACTTTAACAAAGGCAGCCGTATTTGGAAAGGATGCCAACTGGGGAAGAATCCTTTGTGCGATGGGATACAGCGGAGTAACATTTGATCCGGAAAAAGTAGATATTGTATTAGAAAGTGAAGAGGGAAGCCTTGCAATTGTAAAAGATGGTATTGCAACGGATTACAGCGAGGAAAAGGCAACACAGATTCTTTCCGCAAATCCAGTAAAGGCAATTCTTGATATTCATGCTGGTGAAGAAAAGGCAACTGCATGGGGCTGTGACCTTACTTACGAATATGTAACGATTAACGCGGACTATCGTTCATAGTTCATAAAGAAAACTATATTTTCAAAATCTTTATCCTCCTTACTTTTGTGGCTGATTTTTTTGTCACTTGCTCCTGAATTTTGTTAATGTATGTATCGCGTGCAACTAAAAATTTGGATGACAAAAAGTCTTCTTACAAGAATAGGGTCAAAAAGATTTCCAGAAGACATAAGACAATAAAGGAGATAATTATAAATATGGCAGAAATGGAAATTAACAAGAATGTAGATGAAATAATGACAAAAGCCAATACGCTGATTGAAGCGTTACCATATATCCGCCGTTTTAACGGGGCAACCATCATTGTAAAGTATGGTGGAAGTGCCATGCTCGATGCCCAGTTAAAGATGAACGTTATTAAAGACGTAGCATTACTGAAGCTGGTTGGTATGCGTCCGATTATCGTTCACGGTGGAGGAAAAGAAATCAGCAAATGGGTAAAATTAAGTGGAAAAGAACCAGAATTTTATAACGGTCTGCGTGTGACAGATAAAGAGACAATGAACATTGCAGAGATGGTTTTAAATAAAGTAAACAAAGAGCTTGTCGGCCTGATGCAGAAGATGGGTGTCAATGCGGTAGGTCTTTGTGGTAAAGACGGAAACATGATTCGTGTCAATAAAAAGATGCCAGATGGAAAAGATATTGGATTTGTAGGAGAAGTTGCTTCTGTTAATACAGACCTGTTAAATACATTAATGGACAACGACTTTATTCCTGTAATCGCTCCGATCGGTCTTGATGATGAATTCAATGCTTATAACATCAACGCAGATGATGCTGCCTGTGGTGTTGCAAAGGCAATGGATGCAGAAAAGCTTGTATTCCTTACAGATATCGAAGGAGTATTTATTGACCCTGCTAACAAAAAGACATTAATTTCCGAGATGGATATTAAGACAGCAAAAGAATTTATCGAAAACGGTGTTGTTGGTGGCGGAATGCTTCCAAAACTGAATAACTGTATTGATGCGATTGAACAGGGCGTTTCCAGAGTACATATTTTAGATGGTCGTGTAGCACACTGTCTGCTTCTGGAGTTCTTTACAGAAAAGGGTATTGGTACCGCTATTTTAAAAGAACCTCTTTTTTAGGTACTGTACTATCTGAGTTTTTCAGCACTCACTTTTGTGGTCAATTTTCCACCAGTTTCACCTGAATTTCATCAACGTACGTTCCGCGTACACCTCAGAAATTTATGAACAACTGACGAAAATTTTCTCACAAAATCAAGCACTGAAAAACTCAGATAGCATATATAGCAGCAAGAATGCCGGACATTCTTGAAAGTTGAAGTTTGTAGTTAACGAAGCAAGGAGTGAAGAAAAATGACAAAAATGCAGGAATACATGCAAAAGGGAGAAGATTATATTTTAAAGACTTATAATCGTTATCCAGTCGTATTTGAAAAAGGTGACGGAGTCAGCCTTTATGACATGGATGGAAAAAGATACCTTGACTTTGCAGCAGGTATCGCCGTATTTGCATTAGGGTATAATAATAAAGAGTATAATGATGCGTTAAAAAATCAGATTGATAAGATTTTACATACTTCCAATCTGTATTATAATCAGCCAGCGATTGATGCGGCAGAGAAAATCGTAAAGACTTCTGGAATGTCAAAAGTATTCTTTACAAACAGTGGAACAGAGGCGATTGAAGGAGCATTAAAAGTAGCAAGAAAATATGCTTACTTAAAGGATTCTTCAAAAGATTATGAATTTATCGCCATGAACCATTCTTTCCACGGAAGAAGTCAGGGAGCGTTATCTGTGACTGGTAATGCACACTATCAAGATGGTTTTGTTCCAGTAGAGATGCGTGCCGTATTTGCAGATTTTAATGATCTTGAAGATGTAAAATCTAAAATCACAGACAAGACCTGTGGTATTATCTGCGAAGTTGTACAGGGTGAGGGCGGAATCTATCCGGCAAAGAAAGAGTTCTTAGAAGGACTTAGAAAGCTTTGTGATGAGAAAGATATCCTGCTCATCTTTGACGAAGTACAGTGTGGTATGGGAAGATGCGGATCTTTATATGCACATGATCTTTACGGAGTAAAACCAGATGTAATGGCATTAGCAAAGGCACTTGGCTGTGGTGTTCCAGTTGGCGCATTTGTGACAAATGAAAAGGCTTCTCACGCATTAGTTCCAGGGGATCATGGAACAACTTACGGTGGTAACCCATTTGCAACAGCAGCCGTATGTGAAGTGTTCCGTCAGTTTGAGGAAAAAGATATTGTGGCTCATGTGAATGAAGTGGGTACATACTTATACGAAAAGCTTGAGGAAGTAAAGAATCAGTTTGCCACAGTAAAAGACCATCGTGGAGTTGGCTTAATGCAGGGACTTGAATTTGAAGGACCAGTTGGTGATCTGATTGTTACAGCACTGAAAAAAGGTCTTATTATCATTTC
>OLQC01002833.1_pt1 | contig 10983 bp, 8 predicted proteins | sample 1672471 | NCBI WGS metagenome assembly OLQC01 (sample SAMEA3136689, study PRJEB25190) | human gut metagenome | biome: human gut; feature: human-associated habitat; material: faeces | place: Austria | collected 2013
AGATGATGGAGGATATCCGTCACGGCAAGACCCCCAACGAGGCTTACGAGAAGAACGTGGGTACTTACGGCCGCTTCAGCAAGGAAGCAGGCGCTGTCAAGTACATCGACCCGCGTGAGGAATAAGAGAGGAGGAACAACTCATGGCAACTTTTGAATCTATGGATCGCCGCATGCCGAAAATCGAGGCATGCCTGAAGGCTAACGGCCTGGAGTCTCTGGACGCTTGCAACGAGATGCTCCTCGCTAAGGGCATCGACTGCGACAAGATCGTCCGCGGCGTGCAGCCCATCTGCTTTGATAACGCTGTCTGGGCTTACACTCTGGGCACTGCTATCGCTGTGAAGCGCGGCCTGACCGACGCTGCCGAGTGCGCAGCTGCTATCGGTGAGGGTCTGGAAGCTTTCACCATCCCCGGCTCTGTTGCTGAGCAGCGTCAGGTCGGTCTGGGTCACGGCAACCTGGGCGCTCGTCTGCTGAGCGAGGACACCACCTGCTTCGCTTTCCTGGCAGGCCACGAGTCCTTTGCTGCTGCTGAGGGTGCTATCGGCATCGCCCGCACCGCAAACAAGGTCCGCAAGACCCCCCTGCGCGTCATCCTGAACGGCCTGGGCAAGGACGCAGCTTACATCATTTCCCGTATCAACGGCTTCACCTATGTGCAGACCGAGTACGATATCCCCACCCAGACCCTGACTGTGGTCAAGGAGATCCCCTTCTCCGAGGGTGAGCGTGCAGCCGTTAAGTGCTACGGCGCTAACGACGTTATGGAAGGCGTTGCCATCATGAAGAAGGAGGACGTGCAGTGCTCCATCACCGGTAACTCCACCAACCCCGTCCGCTTCCAGCATCTGGTTGCCGGCACCTACAAGAAGTGGGCTATCGAGAACGGCAAGAAGTACTTCTCCGTCGCTTCCGGCGGCGGCACCGGCCGTACCCTGCACCCCGATAACGTGGCTGCAGGCCCCGCAAGCTACGGCCTGACCGACTCTCTGGGCCGCGTGCACGGTGATGCTCAGTTCGCAGGCTCCTCTTCTGTGCCCGCACACGTTGAGATGATGGGTCTGATCGGCATGGGCAACAACCCCATGGTCGGCGCCACCGTTGCCTGCGCTGTTGCTGCAGCTCAGGCCAACGCCTAAGTCTTTCCTAAGTTTCAGCGAGGGGGAGCTGCTTTCCGAATGAGCAGCTTCCCCTTTTTTGCTGATAGATATCCGAACACAAGCAACCCAAAACAAGAAGGATGAAACAATGAAAAAGAATCAGATCCGCAAGAGCGTGGCTGCGCTGGCCATGGCGGCTGTTGTAAGCGTCAGCCTGTTGGGCTACGGCTGCGGCAGCAAGTCTGCCTCCTCCACCGCAGGCGTGTCCGGCGAGTTCACCGGTACAGCCAAGGGCATGGGCGGCGATGTTACCGTCACCCTGACCCTGACCGACGGCAAGATCACCGGCTGCACCGCCGAGGGCAAGGATGAGACCCCCGGCATCGGCACCATGGCTCTGGAGCAGCTGCCCGGCGCCATTGCCGAGAGCGGCAGCATTGCCGTGGACGGCGTGGCCACCGCAACCATCACCTCCGACGCCATCAAGGAGGCTGCTGCTGCCGCTCTGGTCGCAGCCGGCCTGAACGCTGATGACTACAAGACCGAGGTCAAGGCCGAGGAAAACAAGGCCGAGGACTCCACCATTGATGCAGACATTGCCATCGTGGGTGCAGGCGGTGCAGGCATGACTGCTGCCATCACTGCTGCTGCCGAGGGCAAGAGCGTGGTCATTCTGGAAAGCCAGCCCATGGTGGGCGGCAACTCCGTGCGCGCTACCGGCGGCATGAACGCCGGCAAGACCGTGTATCAGGATGAGAACGAGTTCGGCGAGTCCGCAGGCGTGGAAAAGACCCTGAAGACCGCTGCTGAAAAGTACGCCGACAACGCCACCATCACCGCTTTGGCAAAGACCGTCTCTGAGCAGTGGGCAGCTTATCAGGCAGACCCCAAGGGCTACTTCGACTCTGTGGAGCTGATGGAGCTGGACACCATGATCGGCGGCAAGGGCATCAACGACCCCGCTCTGGTGGAGACTCTGTGCTCTAACAGCGCTGACGCCATCGACTGGCTGGACGAGCACGGCATCACCCTGCACAGCGTTTCCAGCTTCGGCGGCGCATCCGTCAAGCGTATCCATCGCCCCGTGGATGCTGAGGGCAAGACCCTTTCTGTGGGCTCTTACATGATCCCCCTGCTGCAGGAGAACTGCGACAAGGCCGGCGTGCAGACCCTGCTGAACACCACCGCTACCGAGCTGCTGACCGATGCAAACGGCGCTGTTGTGGGCGTGAAGGCTACCGGTTCCACCGGCGAGACCATCACCGTGAATGCCAAGGCTGTGGTGCTGACCACCGGCGGCTTCGGCGCAAATCTGGACATGGTCACCGAGTACAAGCCCGAGCTGAAGGGCTTTATGACCACCAATGCCGCAGGCGCACAGGGTCAGGGCATTGAGATGGCTACCGCTGTGGGCGCTGACACTGTGGACATGGATCAGATCCAGATCCACCCCACCGTGGAGGCTAACACCGCTGCTCTGATCACCGAGGGTCTGCGCGGCGACGGCGCTGTGCTGATCAACGCCGAGGGCAAGCGCTTCATCGATGAAGTGGGCACCCGTGACGTGGTTTCTGCTGCCGAGATCGCTCAGACCGGCAGCTACAGCTGGCTGGTGGTGGATCAGGCTATGGTCGATGCCTCCAGCGTCATTCAGGGCTACATCAAGAAGGGCTACACCGTGACCGGCCAGACCTACGAGGAACTGGCAAAGGCTATGGGCGTGGACGAGGCTGCTTTTGCCGAGACCATGAAGACTTGGAACGGCTACGTTGCCGCCAAGAACGACCCCGACTTTGGCCGCACCAGCTTTGCAAAGGCTCTGGATACTGCTCCCTACTATGCTATCAAGGTCACCGCAGGTGTGCACCACACCATGGGCGGCCTGAAGATCAACACCAACACCGAGGTGCTGAAGGCTGACGGCTCTGTGATCCCCGGCCTGTTCGCAGCAGGTGAGGTGACCGGCGGCGTGCACGGTGCAAACCGTCTGGGCGGCAACGCTGTGGCCGACTTTACCGTCTTTGGCCGCATTGCCGGTGCAGCTGCCAGCAAGTACGCTGCATGAGCATAAAGCAAAAAAATTCTGACACCGCCGCCCCCAAGGGCAGCGCGTGGAAGAAAAATGTGATCTTTGCACTGGTGGTGCTGGCACTGGCCGCAGGTATTTTTCTTGCGGTGCGGGCGCAGCACCCCGCCAAGGGCAGCGGCTTACAGGCCGTTGTGGATTTCGGTGACGGCGTTACCGAGACCCTGCCCCTTGCGCAGGATCATGATTACCTGTACGAGGTAGGGGACTACATCGTGCATCTGCAGGTGAAGGATGGTGCCATCGCGTTTTTGGACAGTCAGTGCCCGGACCATGTCTGTGAGCAATTCGGCTGGCTGGACAAGGACGGCGCATGGGCCGCCTGTGTGCCCGCAGGGGTGTATGTGGTGGTAGAGCCCATCACAGACGCAGGGTAAAAAAGAATAAATCAGCCGGGCCTTCGGGTCCGGCTGATTTTCTTTTTGAGGGAAAAACGGCAAAAGAACCCTCTCAGGCATCGCTGTGCGATGCCAACTCCCCCGAAGGGGGAGCTTTTTGGCGTGAGCCGATAGTTGCAGAGAATCTCCCCCATCTGAGATTCTGAAAAGCCTGCGGGCTTTTCAGAACCCTTTTTCACAGGAAGGAGAGCAGAGGAGAGGCAGTTTGAATCGTATTATATAAAGATAAGCAACTGCTCAGCGGCGCACAAAGAAAGCCATTCTTTGTTAAAAAAGTCTGAAACTTTGTGGAAATGCCGTGAAACGAAAATTGGACGCTTGTTTATCGGGGCAAAATGCGATACACTACAAATAAGAGTTTCTGACGGGTGCTTTTGCAAAAAGCACCTTGTCATAAAAGAACCTAGGAGGAACGGCAAGAATGATCTGGAACAAGTCTAAACAGCCCGCCGACCCGCAGCAGGACGCAGCGGCTGCACCCAAAAAAGGCGGTGCAGCAGCCTTTGCCCAAAAGAACTGGAAGTGGCTGGTGCCGGTGGCCATCGTGGTGCTGGCAGGCGGCTGGTGGCTGCTGAAGCCCAAGGGTGCAAAGCCCGCCAACGTGGATACTTCCTATACAGAAGCAGTGCCGGAGACCCGGGATGTCTCCAACACGCTCAGCGGCACTGGTACGCTGAAGCCTGCCAATACTTACAGCGTCAAATCGCTGGTGCCCGGCAAGGTGCTGACCGGCGGCTTTGAGGAGGGCGATATCGTGGAGGAGGGCACTGTGCTCTACACGGTGGATTCCTCCGATGCAACCACCAAGGTGGAGCAGGCAGCCATCACCCTGCAGCAGGCGCAGCGCAGCTACGACAAGACCGCCGACCATCAGTATGTGCGTGCCGAGGTGGCGGGCGTCGTCAGCAGCCTGAAGGTGAACAAGGGCGATGAGGTAAAGAGCGGTCAGGAGGTGGCCGTGGTGCGGGACAGCTCCAAGATGAATCTGGTGCTGGAGTTCCCGGCTGCGGATGCTGCTAACTTCTCGGCGGGGCAGACCGCCCAGGTGACGCTGGACGGTACTTTTGAGGTGCTGCCCGGCACTATTACCGCTGTGACCGGCACCGATGCCCTGAGCACGGGCAACCTGCTCACCCGCACTGTGACCCTCTCGGTGTCCAATGCGGGTGGTCTGACCACGGCACAGGCTGCAACGGCTACTATCAACGGGGTGAGCTCCATTGCAGCAGCCAACTTCCAGTATCAGGCCGAGCGTACCCTGACTGCGCTGGCTTCCGGTACCGTCACCGCCATCAATGTGCGGGAGGGCGGCAGCGTGAACAAGGACGATATCATCCTGACCCTCAGCGGTGAGGAACTGACAGAGTCCATCCAGTCTGCCTCCGAGACCCTGCGCGGCGCGGAACTGTCCATGCAAAATATGCAGGACGCCATGGATAACTACACCATCACCTCGCCCATCAGCGGCACCATCATCGAGAAAAATGCCAAGGTGGGCGATGCCCTGAGCACCGGCAGCGACCTGTGCACCATCTACGACCTGAGTTATCTGGAAATGACCATCAACGTGGACGAGCTGCAGGTCAGCAGCCTGAAGGTGGGGCAGTCCGTACAGGTGACCGCAGATGCCGTGAAGGATAAGACCTACGAGGGCTTGGTCACCCGTGTGTCCATGAAGGGTGATACCAGCGGCGGTACCACCACCTACCCGGTGACCGTGCGCATTGACGAGACCGATGGTCTGCGCCCGGGCATGAATGCCAACGCCGAGATCGTGGTGGCGCAGGCGAAAAATGCGCTCACCGTGCCCAATGCCGCCATTGTGCGGGGCGGTTATGTGCTGGTGCGGCAGGATTCTCCCAGCGCCGTGAACGCCGATGATTCCATGAGCGCACCGGAGGGCTATGTGTATGTCAAGGTCAAGACCGGTGTCAGCGACGACAACTATACGCAGGTGACCAGCGGCCTGTCCGAGAGTGATACCATCGCCTACGACCCCAGCTCCGTGAGCAGCGACAGCTACTATGACGACGGCGGCTATGACGATATGGACGGCGAAGTGATCGGCGGCGCCGGAAACAATGCAGACCTTGCCGAGGGCGGCGAGGAGACGCTGCCGGAGGAGACGGAAAACGGTGAAGCCCCCGCAGCGGACGCTGAAGAGCCCGCAGAGGGCATCGACCCCGCCGAGGCCGGCGCAGTCGTGGTGGATTGACGCAGGAGGGATGAATGAGCGCTCTGATCGAGTTTGATGAAGTCTGCAAATATTACCAGATGGGCGATACCACGGTAAAGGCTGCCGACCACATCACCATGAAAATCGAAAAAGGCGAGTTCGTGGCCATCGTGGGTCAGTCCGGTTCGGGCAAATCCACCTGCATGAACATCATCGGCTGTCTGGATGTGCCTACCTACGGCACCTACCGGCTCAATGGCCGGGATGTGGGCAAGATGAACCGCAACGAGCTGGCCGCTGTCCGCAACGAGATGCTGGGCTTTATCTTCCAGCAATACAATTTGCTGCCCAGGCTGAACCTGATGGAAAACGTGGAGGTGCCGCTGGTGTATGCGGGCATCTCCCGCGCCGAGCGCCACATCCGCGCCCGGGAGGTGCTGGAGCAGGTGGGGCTTGGCGACAAGCTGAAAAACCGCCCCAACCAGCTTTCCGGCGGCCAGCAGCAGCGCGTGTCCATCGCGCGGGCACTGGTGCGCAACCCGCCGGTCATTCTGGCGGACGAGCCCACCGGCGCGCTGGACTCCCATACCGGCCGCGAGGTGCTGGGGCTTTTGCAGCAGCTGCACAAGCAGGGACACACCGTGGTGCTGATCACCCACGACAATTCCATTGCCGTGCAGGCCGACCGCATCATCCGGCTGGAGGACGGTCAGGTGGTGTATGACGGCGACTCCCACGCACCGGAGGCCATGGTGCAGCCCACCCTGCTGCCCGAAACGCCGGAAAAGGAGGAACAGGCATGATCTTTGAAACCTTCCGGCAGGCCATCCAGAACGTGTGGAGCAACAAGCTGCGCACCTTTCTGACCATGCTGGGCATCATCATCGGCGTGATGGCGGTCATCGTCATCGTGGGTCTGGGCAACGGCATGACCAAGAGCATGCGGGACAGCTTTTCCGCACTGGGCACCAACACCCTCAGCATTCAGGTGTGGGGCTACGGCTCCCGCTCCGTGTCGGTGGAGGAGATGTATGATATCTGCCAGCGGCATTCCGACCTGATCAAGGCGGTGTCGCCGCAGGTCAACTTCAGCGGCAAAGCCAGCGGTACGCTGAAGATCGGTACCACCAGCTACCGCTGGTCCAACATGAGCGGTGTGGACGAAAACTTTACCGAAATGAAGAATTACCAGATCGTTCAGGGGCGCGGCCTGCAATACATGGATATGCAGGACAACAAGCAGGTCTGCGTCATCGGCGATTACCTCAACCGCGTAGCCTTTGGCGGCAACGGTGTGGGGCAGACGCTCAAGATCGGTGCCAACAAGTTCCGCGTCGTAGGTGTGCTGTCTGCCAAAGTCAGCGACCCCACTATGCAGCAGGGCAGCGATGACGATTGCGTTTACCTGCCCTACACCACCGTGATGCGGCTTTCCAGCCAAAGCATGGTGGACTGCTACACCGCCATGATGGCCGACGAAAGCCTTGCCAACGAGGCCAAGAGCACGATGGAAGAGGAATTGATGTCGATCCTCAAGACCGAAAACGGCTACTATGTGTACAGCGCCAGCGAGTGGCTGGAGGAAATGAACAAGATGATCAACATGGTCATCGTGATACTTACCGGCATTGCCAGCATCTCGCTGCTGGTGGGCGGCATCGGCATTATGAACATCATGCTGGTGTCTGTGACCGAGCGCACCCGCGAGATCGGCATCCGCAAGGCGCTGGGCGCAAAGGAGCGCACCATTCTGGCGCAGTTTGTGGTGGAAGCAGCCACTACCTCGGCGCTGGGCGGCGTTTTAGGCATTGCGCTGGGCTATGCGGTGTCCATGGCGGCAAACAAGGTGCTGCCCATGTTCATGACCGATACCACTGTTACGGTAAGCCCCTCCTTCAACTCCATTGTGGTGGCCTTTGGCATCTCGGTGGGCATCGGCGTGCTGTTCGGCTATCTGCCGGCGCGGCGCGCAGCCCGGCTGAACCCCATTGAAGCATTGCGCTACGATTGATCGCGGCGGCGTGATAAACAAAGAACAAGAGGTACGACCAATGAAAAAACGGATTCTCGCATTTCTGCTGGCGGTCAGCATTGCGGTGTCGGTGCTGGTGCTGCCGGTCTCGGCGGCCAGCATCAACAACACGGCCCTGCAGACGGCTATTACTCTGGGCGCTGTGCCCACCGGTCAGGAGCTTAGCGCCAACATTACCCGCGGCGCTTTTGCCAAAATGCTGGTGTCCTTTTCCACCTACCGGGAGAGCGTAGGCGCACAGGGCACGGTGGGCACTTTGTACCGGGATGTGCCCGGCAGCTCCCAGTGGGCACCCTACATCCGCATTGCGGTGCAGCAGGGCTGGATGAACGGTTACACCGACGGCTCCTTCCGCCCGGACAACACCGTCACGCTGGAGGAAGCCTGTGCGGCGGTGCTGAAGCTGCTGAGCTATAAGACCACCGACATGACCGGCTCCTTCCCGCAGGCACAGCTGAACAAGGCGCAGCAGATCGGTCTGCGGGATCAGCTGACCTGCACGCAGGGACAGGCCATGACCTACGAGCAGAGCACCCTGCTGCTGTACAACGCCCTGCGCGCCAACACCGCCAGCGGCAGCGCTTACGGCAGCTCGCTGGGCTTTACGGTGTCCAACGGTCAGGTGGATACCTCTTCGGTGCTGCTCAAGAGCCGCAAGGGTCCCTTTGTAGCAGAAGAGGGCACCCAGCTGCCCTTTACGCCGGTGAGCGTCTACCGCAACGATAAGGCCTCTGCTTCGGCAGAGCTGAACAAGTACGACGTGTACTATTACAGCGAGAGCCTGCAGACGGTGTGGATCTACACCCGCCGCGCCGCAGGCCGCATCACGGCAGTATCGCCCAGCGCCAGCGCGCCTACCGCGCTGACCGTGGCGGGCAGCAATTACACGCTGGGCAGCTCTGCCGTGGCGTCCAAGATCTCCTCCCTGAACGGCGGCGGCGTGGGCGAAGTGGTCACCCTGCTGCTGGGCATGGACAACGAGGTAGCCGATGTGATCACCGGCGAGGAAGCCGACAGCGTGTTCTATGGCGTGGTGCAGACCGCTACCCGCAGCCTTGTAGAGGATAACGGCGCAGACGTGCTGCAAAAGATCTCGGTGATGTGCACCGACGGCATTACCCGCACTGTGAATATCGACAAAAGCCTGAACTACCCCACCGGCTGGCTGGTGGAGATCAGCGTGACCCCCGAAGGGGAACAGGTGACCGCCATCGAGTCCAAATCGGTCAGCGGCACCATCAACGACACCGCCACCGCGCTGGGGGACTATGCTCTGGCCGATGACGTACAAATTCTGGATACGACATCGGAGGGGTTGGCTGGGACGGTTCGTCCCAGCCGAATAGCGGGGACAAAGCTGAACGCACTGGCCGTGCGTTACTATACGCTGAATGAGCAGGGACAGATCGACCGCCTGATCCTGAACGATGTCACCGGTGATCTGTGGAAATACGGCGTGCTGGACGATGTGAAGAATCTGGCCTTCAACGCCAGTTCCATTCTGGGCACCCTGACCGGCAGCGGCTCCTCCGGCTCGGGGGATAGCTCTTCCGGGAACGGTTCTTCCGGCTCCGGCAGCGGTTCCACCGGTTCCGGCTCCTCCGGTTCCGGCTCTACCGGCGGCACCACCAACACCACCACCGTGGTGGACGATCTGCGCAGTGTGCTGGTGCCCACCACCAGCGAGATCCTGTGGGGCGTCATTGACGGCTCGTTGCTGAGCACGGTCTGGAACCGCATCACCAGCAGTTCCGGCTCGCTGCTGAGCATCGGTCTCAAGCAGCTGGCCAACATTACCGGCCAGCCTATGAGCACCATCCTCAATTTTGTGGGCGGCGGCGCTACCTACATCTGCTACGTCAACGGCAGTCAGGCCAGCTTTTCCACCTCCATCAAGTATCCGGTGCTGGCGGGCGGTCTGGCAGTGCGGCAAAACGTGAACGGCACGGTAAAGGCCATGATCCAGCTGATGCCCATGAAGATCGATCAGGTGGGTGCAGCCTCGGTGATAAGCAACGGCACCCGCTACGAGACGGCTGACGATATGCAGGTGTACCTGTGGTACAAGGGACAGTATTACGCCACCAAGCTCTCTGAGGTGAACTCTGAGGGCTACTACCTGACTGGCTGGTACGATAACTTTGGCTGCGCAGCAGGCAAGCGCGTGCGGGTGATCGTGGCGGTCAAAAAGGACTGATGGACTACTATGACCCCCGGCGCAGGGCGCTGCGGGCGGTACGGCAGCTGCTCTACCCGCGCGAGTGCCCTTTCTGCGGCCGGGTGCTGGGGGATGTACGAGATTGCCCGGACTGTGCAGTGCAGCTGGAAACGCTGCGTCGCAAGCCGGGCATCCGGCTGGACCCGGCGCAGCACTATATCAGCAATCTGGCCGGTGCGGCTGCGCCCTACCGTTACAGCGGCTGTGTGCGGCGCGGCATCCTGAACGCAAAGTATCAGGGCAAGCCGTGGCGGGCTGTGGAGATGGGCAACCGTCTGGTACAGCTGGCCTTTGGCGGTGAACTGACCGTGCAGTACGGCGAGCTGCTCCCGCAGCCGGTGCCGTGGGCGGCCATCGGGTACGACCTGATCGTACCGGTGCCGGCCTCCGGTAAAAGGCGCGGCTACAATGTGCCGGAACTGATGGCGCTGCCGCTGGCCAAGGCTATGGAGGTGCCGTTGGCACCGCAGGCACTGGAGCGCACCCGCGCCAAACGGCATCAGGCCGGTCTGCCGCTGGAACAGCGCATAGCCAACGTGGCAGGTGCTTTCCGGGCGGCACAGCCGCAGCAGCTGGAGGGCAAGCGCATCCTGTTGGTGGATGACGTCATCACCACCGGCACAACAGCTGCCGCCTGCGCGCAGGCACTGCTTCACGCCGGGGCAGACAGCGTATTCGCGCTGGCCTTTGCCACGGTGGAGTTTGGCGCACCGCCGGACGACACCACCCCCATCCATGAGGACGATGAGGAAGATGTGTATCGCGATTTTTGAAAATAACGCTCTTTCGCGCATCCTTTTGGCGGGCAAAAGCCGGGACAGTAAAATGTAAAAACTGCATCAGAAATTTGGAAAAAGCGCTTGACAAAACGGACAAAGTCGGGTATACTAATCAAGCTGCGAGCGGCAAACGCAAACAGATATCCGGGTGTAGCGCAGTTTTGGTAGCGCGCTTGAATGGGGTTCAAGAGG
>OLQC01002840.1_pt1 | contig 10961 bp, 7 predicted proteins | sample 1672471 | NCBI WGS metagenome assembly OLQC01 (sample SAMEA3136689, study PRJEB25190) | human gut metagenome | biome: human gut; feature: human-associated habitat; material: faeces | place: Austria | collected 2013
TCTCCACCGCCTAACGGCGGTCCCCCTCCCCTTTCAGGGGAGGCTATCATGAAAAAATTGATTTCCGTGCAAAAAAGCGGGACAGAGAAGCTTCCCTGTCCCGCCTGTATCTATTCTTCCGAATGACTTAATAAATGGTTTTCTTTGCGGTTTCTACCACAATATCCGCACAGAGTTCCAGCCCCAGTGCTCCGCTGTTCAGGCAGAGGTGGTAGTTGTCCTTGTCGTACCAGTTTCCGCCGGTGTTGATGCTGTAGAATGTTTCACGACGCTTGTCGATCTTCCGCAGCATTGCCTCTACCCGCCGTTCGTCCACGTGATACTCCTGCACGGCACGTTCCGAACGGGACTTGGTGTCCGCGTAGATGAACACGTTGAACAGGTTTTCCAGATCCCGCAGGATATAGCTTGCACAGCGTCCCACGATCACACAGTCGCCTTTTTCCGCCAGTTCCCGAATGATGTTGGTTTCGATGATGTAGACCTTATCGGACAGCGGCAGGTTTTCCTCAATGGTGCGTGTAGGGCTGGAGGTCAGCATCAGAGTGTACAGAAAACTCTTGGGGGCAGCTTCCTCTGCGGTTTCCAGATAATCCATGGAAACATTGCAGCGTTCAGATGCCATTTGTAAAATTTCTCGATTATAACACGGGATGCCCAGCCGTTCTGCGATCATTTCGCCGATCTCACGGCCGCCGCTTGCATATTCTCTTTCAATGGTAATGATTCGATGACTCATAGTAAAATGCCTCCTCTTGTTTGAAAAGCGGGCGTACCCGTTTTCCAGTGCTTTCTCTTATTATAGCATACTTTGCAGTTTTTTGCACGTTTCACACGGAATTTTTTCTGGATTTTATAAAAATTCTACATTTTGCACATCTATATGGGGAATGATTTATGCATTATGACAATATCTGTTTACTTGGTAGCATTCTGAATGGCTTCAATGATTTCCGGATAATACCATGTGCAGTCCTTGCGGTTCAGCAGACCGAAACCGTTCTTCGTTTCGTTGTTGTCCCAGATAAAGCACTTGATGCCGTGCTTCTTGGCTGTGCTGAGATAATAGCTGAACCATGCTACTCTTGCGGAGGTGTTTTCGTTCTTGTTCACGCAGCCGGTTTCGTCAATGATGACCGGAATGCCCTTGCTGACAAAGGTGTCGTCCAGATACTGGAACATGGTGTCCAGTTCCTGCTTGTCGGCATCGCTGCCCCAGTCGGCACGGGTGTCGTCCGGACCGCAGAAATTCCACGGGGCGTAGATGTGCAGGGATACGATCACATGGTCGTCTTTCGGAACCACCAGACCGCCGACAGCGTTCTTCTCCACGGACTGGGCATAGGTGCTGACAACCAGCGTTCTGTCCTTGTTGGAGCCACCGGAAGAACGGACTGTGTCCACAAATGCCTGATACAGAGCGTTGATAACGTCATAGGATTCCTGTGTGCCGCCGGTCCATTCCTCTGCGGAACCGATCATACGCGGTTCGTTCATGCCCTCGAAGATCAGGCGGTGGTCGTAGTTCTGGAATGTGGCACAGATCTGCTTCCAGATGTTTGTCAGGGTGGACTTATCGCTTTCCAGTTTTTCACTGGAGGGTGTCAGCCATGTGTAGTCATCGTGGTGTACATTCACAATGACATACAGCCCGTCGTTATAGGCGTAGTCTACAACTTCCTTGACGCGGTTCATCCACGCCGCATCGATGGTGCCGTCGGCGGACATGTGCTCGCTCCACGTTACCGGCACACGAATGGCATTGAAGCCGGCAGCCTTTACAGTGTCGATCATCTGCTGGGTGGTTTTCGGGTTGCCCCAGCCGGTTTCCGTATCGCTGGAGCTGGTGTTGTAGCTGTCCAGTGAGTTGCCCAGATTCCAGCCCACCTTGATGTTCTCCACGATCTGCTTGCTGGTCATCGCGTTGACCTGCTCCGCAGTAGGTGTTTCACCGGAAACTGCTGCCACTTCCCCGCCCTTGGAGGACTCGTCCGACTTCGGCTCGGTCTTGGTGGTCGTTCCGGTGCTGTTGCTGTAGCGGACGCTGATGTTGTTCAGGGTAATGCTGGGCTGGTCGCTCCACCAGTACCCCAGCATCACATCGCCACTGGGGTCAATGCTCTCCTTGACATCGTCCGGCACGATCCACGTCAGGGAAAGGCTGGAGGAATCTGTGAACACGCAGACGTTCTTGGTCTGATACCAGCCGGCATCGGTGGCACAGTCTGCGTTCTTGTCCACAGACACGCCGAACGCACCGGTGAACTTGCCCAGTGCACCAGTGCTGCTGATGTCAAAGGTGACTGTCTGAAGCGTATCCTCTGCCCCGATCAGGTCGGACAGAGCGATCTTCGCTGTCTTGGCTGCCTCATCGTTGAAACTCAAAGTTGCAGCCGGACTGGCGGAATTGGTACCGTCTACCGGCACTTCCTTGGTACGGGTGTAGGTGCACACAATGCTGGACAGCTTCACCTGCTGCACGTTGCTCCACCAGTGTCCGAACAGGACTTCGCCGCTGGGGTCGATCTCCGTCTGGATCTCTGCGGGAACATTCCATGTGAATTCCGCATAGGCACTGTTCTGGGACTGCTCAAAGTCTGCCGCCTGATACCAGCCGGCATCGGTAGCACTGGCACAGCCGTCCTTGACGGAAACGCCGTAGCCGCCCTTGAAGTCGCCCAGACTGGACGAACCGTCGGCGGAGTACACGATAAAGGTAAAGGACTGTACCACGTCGCCCTCCTGAATAAAGTTATCCAGCTTGGCTTTGTAATTGTTGGTGGTATCGCTGCCCTTGTCCAGCATGGCATTGATGTCGGTCAGTTCCGTGCCCAACGTGGTGGAAACCGTTTCTGTGGGGCTGACGTGAACTGTGGTAGTTTCCGCGGTGGTGGTTTCTTCTGCGGCGGTGGTGGTTTCCTTTTCAGAGGATTCCTCGGCGGCAGAAGACTCCGGCTGGCTGCTGTCGCTGCTCTGCTTGCCGCAGCCGGTAAATGCCGAGCCAGCCAGCACACCGGCGAGAAGCAGTGCTGTCAATTTTTTCCATGATCTCATATGGTTGTTCCTTTCTAAAAAAACAACGGATGCCAAAAGGATTTCAGCATCCGCCGTTTGTCTTTCAGGCAACACTGCACATGCTTAGTACAGGATTGCCTTTCCATCAAAATGTGATCAGTCTACTGTGACGATCTCGCCCATCTGGTTGCGGCCTGCACCAATGGCATTGGATTCGTCCGTGTCGATGTGCATTGCAGTTGCATAGTTCGGGGAAACACGGCAAACCACGTCACCCAGAATTGCCTTTCTGCCGTCTGTTTCAACACGTACCCAAACGATGTCCTTATCCTTTACGCCAGCCTTTGCTGCGTCTTCCGGAGTGAAGTGAATGTGACGCTTTGCCACGATCACACCCTCAGAAATTTCCAGCTGACCTGCCGGTCCCACAATGGTACATGCACCGGAACCTGCAACATCACCGGATTCGCGAACCGGAGCAGCGATGCCGATCGAACGTGCGTCTGTTGCAGACAGTTCTACCTGATTGGCACTCCGGAACGGGCCCAGAATGGAAACGTTCGGCAGTTCCTTCTTCGGTCCAACGATCGTTACGCGTTCTTCACTGGCAAACTGACCCGGCTGCGACAGCATCTTCTTGACAGTCAGTTCCTTTCCCTCACCGAACAGCACTGCGAATGCTTCCGCAGTCAGATGTACGTGTCTTGCAGATGTTTCAACAATAAACTTTTCAGACATGGTGTAATACCTCCCATAAATGCTAACCGGCAATGCACCGGCTTCTTACAATATTGTACTACTTTTTGCCGCTTTCGTCAAGGGTATAGTCCGATTTTCGTGAAAATCACACAGCCGCCCGATTGTACACGCAATTTCCATATTTCTTGACATCTTTTTCAAAATGTGATACAATAGGACAAGAAAAAAAGAGAGGAATTTGCCCTATGTATTACGTCTGTTATGTACTGCTGTACTGCATCATTTTTGCTTTTGGTGCGGCGATCGGCAGCTTTCTGAACGTCTGTATCTACCGTCTGCCCAAAGAGGAATCTCTCTGGCAGAACAACTCCCACTGCATGACCTGCGGTACACCCATTCGCAAGCGGGATCTGATCCCGATCTTCAGCTGGTGCCGTCTGCGGGGAAAATGCCACAGCTGCGGGGCAAAGATCCCCTTTCGCTACACGCTGGTGGAGAGCCTGAATGCGATCTTATACGTGTTGATCTTTGCCTATTTCGGCATCTTTGAACAGCCGGTCTATGCGGCTCTGGTATGTCTGTTCTGTTCGGCTCTGATCGTGGTCTTTTTCATGGACTTGGACACCCAGCTGATCAGTCTGTATGTGATCGGATTCATCGGGCTGCTGGGCGTTGCGGTTACGGTTTACGATGTCTGCACCGGAAATGGCACGCTGCTCTCCCACCTGATCGGAGCCGCAGCGGCATCGGTTCCGCTGTTCCTGCTGGTAATTCTGTCCGGCGAACGTGCCATGGGACGGGGCGATGCGGAACTGATGCTGGCAGGCGGCTTGTTCCTCGGTGTCAAAGGTGTTGTGGTAGGGCTGTTTCTGGGGCTGATCCTCGGCTGCATCTTCGGCATGATCCACAAGGCAAAAACCGGCGATTCCAAATTTGCCTTTGGGCCGTACCTCTCCGCCGGCATGGCAATGGCTCTGGTGGTCGGAGAACCCATTGCAAATCTGTACTTACAGCTCTGCGGTCTGAAATGACCGCCCGAACACAGAAAGGCTCATCTCCGGTACGCTCCGGAAATGAGCCTTTTCTTTTTGGATTATTTCGAGCGTTACGCCGCCGGAGAAACACCCTCCACATGAATGGTGTAGTCCGTCATGATCTTATTGCTCCAGAAGAACCACTGCCCCGTCTTGGCGTTGTAGTTGTTCTTGGCAGACAGCACCTCCGTGCCAACCTTTACGGTATAGCTGTCAGAGAGCGTGTAGCCCGCCTTGGGGGTAATGGTGAAGTAGCACACGCCGCTGTCGTTGAACAGCGGATCGCTGAACGTGATGTTGCAGCCCGCCGCACTGGATTCGTCCAGACCTACGTTTTTGCCGTTTTCGCTGGCGGCAATGGGCGGTGCGGTGGTGGTAGTTGTTGTAGTTGTGGTGGTTTGAGGGGCGGTGGTTGTTGTGGTTGTAGTAACAACTTCAACAGATTTAGGAAGGCAAGCAGCAATACTGTTTTCTCGATATACAGTGTTTACCATTTGAGCATGTGGTGTGTCAGGATTAGCCTTATAAACAACTCCGTTTTTAATCCAGAGTTCGTGAAGACCATCTGTTACCATTTTAGTAGTAATGTGATATGTACACCAACCACACTGTTTTGTTTGCTCTAGCTGATTTGGCTTACCGCTTATAGAAACATCGCTGTTATTATATTTGGGGAAAATATGCAAAACACCGTAATCATCATTAAATGTGATTAAAACATCTTCTGATTTGGTATAGGTAACTGCATTCTCATAATTGGGAATTTCACTGATACTTCCGCCGCTACGAAGAATGTGAACTGTACTATACTCAGGATCATCATAAATATAATGAATTAAAAGTTCATCAGAAGAAATTGTGGAATCAGTCTGTTTATTACTGGTTGTTGTTGCAGTGGTGCTTATAGTCGTGCTGGTTGTGGCGGAAGTTGTAGTCGTTGCAGCCGTAGTTTCTGTCGCGGAGGTAGTCGCCGTTGCGGTACTGCTTGCAGTGGTTTCCGCGGTGGTCGTTGCGGCAGTTGCAGTGGTTGCGGTTGTTGCAGCCGTGCTTGTGGTTGCGGTGGTCGTTGTGGTAGTCGTTGTTGTGGTGGTTGCTGTAGTCGTGGTCGTTGTGGTGGTTGTTGTCGTTGTTGTGGTAGTTGTTGTGGTTGTAGCCGCAGTCGTCGTGCTGGTAGTCGTTTTGGCTGTGGTTTCGGTTTCAGGCGGCGGAGGTGTGGTAGTCGTGGTAGTCGTTGCCGTATTTTTCGGAGCAACGATCTCGCACTGAATCTCCTCCGGACTGACACCCTTACAATAGAGGTGCACGATCTTATCCGCCGAAGCAGCCGATGTCACAGCACTGTTTGAATTCATCATAAAGGTTTTCAGGTTCTGATCCGGAGCCAGCAGGGTGTAATCCTTGCTGTACACATCATAATTCAGCGTGGACGGATACTTGACAAACTTCACGCCCACTTCGCCCGCATTGGTGATATAGTCGCACTTCGTCCAGTCGAGGGTGATGTTGGTGTAGGTGCTGTCGCCGTTGATGGTGAGCATGGGGGTGTAACTGTCGATCGTACTTTCAGACAAGTTTCCGCCGGAGTAATCCATTTTCAGGCTAATGTCTACATCTGTACTGGTTGCACCAGATGTCCAAAAGCTGCTAAGAAATTCTAATTTCAAATAAGGGTAGCGGCTGTATGTCATGACAATAACAATTCTAGCTGTAGAATTGTCTGATGCATCTGGCTTTTCTGCCCAGTAATTCCCGCCGTTTTCCGGTTTTCCGTAAATAAATGAACTTTGTTGAATACTGCCATATTTTACGCCGTCATATCCATCATAGGACTTATTCTGTCCAATGCTTACATCTCCCGTTCTTCCATTTTCCATGGAATCGATCAGTTTATCGGCATCAACATTGTGAATTGTAATGCTCAACTGATTTCCCACAGAGTATCCGCATTTCGAAACGTCCATATAAATGGAAGTATTCCAACTCTGCTTATCCACTTCATATCGATCTGAAAAGTCATTCAGTTGAGAACCATTATTTGCATACACCAGAAAATTTTTCTTTTCCGGAGAACACTTTTTTCCGATTCCGGCATATGTTCCTTCTACATAGAGCCAGCCACGGCTGGATTCCTCACCGCTGTTAGTTCGTAAAAGTACACGGTATTTTATCTTTGTGTTATTTACAAATGTACTGTCCGGATTTACAGTAATGGAAGAATCGTACTTATTTTGAAAAGCACTGATATAATCCGGATTTCCGTCGGTTCGAAAATCACCCCGCCCGTTTGCAAAAATATCACTGTATTTTACCCAGCCATGATCGTACATTGCAGCACTGTCGTAGATCTCATTTCCGTCAGCATCTTTATCAATGAAGTTCAGATCTTCTGTGTTATTGTCATCGCCTATGTAAATATAGATTTTTTCCCATGTACTTTCGGAACCGTCACTATAACTGGTAACTGCATACTGTGCACCGTCGCCTGCACCATTCAGACTGTACATAGACGGAAAGGCATAGCTTCCTGCATATTCGACAGGATTCCGATTGGTTTGATGATAACCGCAAAAATAGGGCATGTCAAACTGCACGAACTTACAGCTGTTGGAAACATAGTCTGTCAAATTGACGATCGTGGTGTCCGGTGTCCACCAGCCACTCCAAGTTGCATCTTTTGTAAAGTCATTCTCGGGATGTGTTTTTCCCCATTCTTCCCAGTACGATTTGGTATTGACTCTATCGTCCAGATTCCCCCAGCCTTTGGTTTCTGTTGTGGTGATCGTGGTGCTGCTCATCGGATACGCACTCGCATCTGTATAATTCGTCTTCAACACCAAATTACACTCCTGCACCAACTGCACCGCAGCGTACCCGTCGCAGGAAACCGCAATATCCACTTTCTGGCTGGTTTTCACCGCATCATGATAGGTCAGCGAAACCGTAAACACCGCATTGGCATCGCTGCTGGCACCGGTGATCTGATACACCTTTTGATTATCGGTGCTTTTTTCTGTATCCAGTGTCACGCATCTTCCGGCATCTGCACACAGAATGCCATACGCATTCCGCTGCACCTCGTCCCAGTTCCAGTACCGGCTCTGGGGCAGCTGGGTCTGTAATTCGTCTGCCAGATTATTCGCCACAGTCTGATAATTCTGAACCTTTGCCGCCTGCACATAGGCAGAGATATTCGGGGCACAGAGTGCCGCAATGATCGCCATGATCACCAGCACTACGATCAATTCCACAAGGGAAAAGCCTTTTCGATTTCGTTTCATCTCTCTCACCTCTCCGAAAATATACAGACGGACACGCCGAAGCGAAGCTTAACTTAACAGATCCAGAATCTCATTCTTGTTGTTGGATACCCGAATGGCATCATCCCGCCGGATCGTGCCGGCTCTTACCAGCCGTGCCAGATCGGCATTCAGGGTGTGCATGCCAAGTGCCGCACTGGACTGCATGACCGTTGCCAGCTGGAAGCACTTATTGTCACGGATCAGGCTGCCTACCGCATCAGTTCCCACCAGAATTTCTGTAGCAGCCACACGGCCGCCGCCCATTGCCAGCGGGATCAGAGCCTGTGTGATAACGCCCTTCAGAATCGTGGACAGCTGTGTCCGGATCTGGTTCTGGGCATGAGGCGGACAGCTGTCAATGATACGATCCAGCGTCTGTGCCGCACCGGTGGTGTGCAGAGTGGACATGACCAAGTGTCCGGTTTCTGCGGCGGTGACAGCGGCAGAAATCGTTTCGTAGTCACGCATTTCCCCCACGAGAATGACATCAGGGTCTTCACGGAGGGCAGAACGCAGGGACGCTGCAAAGCTCTTGGTATCCACGCCGATTTCACGCTGGTGAATGACCGACATGCCCGACTCGTAAACATATTCCACAGGGTCCTCAATGGTGATGATATGCTCCGAACGATTCTTGTTGATATAGTCGATCATGGCGGACAGAGTGGTAGATTTACCGCTTCCCGTCGGACCTGTCACCAGAATCAGTCCTCTTGGCTGGTCTGCCAAGTCCCGCAGCACTTTCGGCATTTGCAGCTGTTCCAGTGTGGGAATGGTGTTGTTCAGCAGACGAATCGTGGCTGCCACCTTTTTCATCTGCCGGAAAACGTTGACACGCTGGCGGCAATAGTCCGGCGTTTCAATGGCAAAGTCCACGTCGTCGCCGTTTTCCAGCTGTTCCCGCTGTTCATCACTCAGCATGGACAGGATCATTTCCCGTGTTTCTGCCGCCGGAAATGAAAAGCCGCTGTCCAGCAGCTGCCCGTGGATACGGAACGAAACCGGCATGCCCTCGCTGATGTGAATATCAGAGCATTTCTTCTCCCGTGCTTTCATAATAAGTTCATTCATGGTCATGGCGGTATACCGTCCTTTCTGCAATCATTAGTCGGAATAATATGCGATCTTCATAACTTCTTCCGGCGTGGTCACGCCCTCTTTTACCAAGTCAATGGCACTGTCCAGCAGACTCCGCATGCCCTGTGTTTTCTTGGCATACTCCAGCATTTCCTGACTGTCTGCACTTTTGGCGATCATACGTTTCAGCGTTTTGTCTATATATACCATTTCGTGAATGGAAATACGCCCTTTATAGCCCGTGTTGTTGCAGACCTTACAGCCCTTGCCGCGGGTGATCATGGGAATGCCGTCCCCGACAATGGCGATGTCATCTGCTGTCGCCGGTTCTTCGTATTTACAGAACTGGCAGACCTTACGCACCAGACGCTGTGCCACGATACCTACCACAGAGTTGGAGATCAGATACGGTGCCACGCCCATATCCGCCAGACGGACAATGGACGAAATGGCATCGTTGGTATGCAGGGTGGAAACTACCAGGTGTCCGGTGATTGCAGAACGCACAGAAATTTCAGCCGTTTCTGCGTCACGGGTTTCACCGATCATGATAATATCCGGATCCTGTCGCAGCAGGGCACGCAGTCCCACTGCAAAGGTCATGCCGGCAGTCACATTAACGGAAGTCTGCGTGATATTGGGCAGGTCTTTTTCCACAGGGTCCTCAATGGTAGAAATATTTACCGGTCGCTGGGACAGATGCTGCAATACCATATACAGCGTGGTCGTTTTACCGGAACCGGTCGGCCCCGTAATATAGATGATGCCGTTGGGGGCGGACATCATCTTCATCAGCATGTTATAGGAATACTCGTTCATGCCGAAGTGACCGGCGTGGTCGATCTTGGTATCCGACACCAGATAACGCATAACGATCTTCTCGCCGTGTGTCGTCGGCAGAACGGAAATACGCATACTGATGTCGATTCCCTCCAGCACAGCGTGGAAGTTGCCGTCCTGCGGGATACGTTTTTCCGCAATGTTCAGGTTGCTCATGATCTTGATACGGGCAACAATGGAGTTGTGCAGTGCCTTTTCCAGTGTCAGATAGCTGACCATCTGACCGTCGATACGCATACGCACCTGTGTGAAATCCTTAAACGGTTCGATGTGAATATCGCTGGCGTTGGTGCTGTATCCCCGCACCAGCAGCGAGTTGATCAGCTTGATGATCGGCACATCGTCGTCCGCATCGTCTGCCGTCAACTGGGGCACCTCAATATCTTCTGCGGAAATATTCGCCTTTTTGGCTGCCTGCTTGGTACTGATCTCGGCATAGTAATACTCGATTGCCTTTTTGATTTTCGGACTTTCACTGAGCAGCACTTCCAGCGGCATATCCACGATCTGCCGAATATCTTCCTGTGCGTAGAAATTCAGCGGGTCAGACATGGCGAGCTGTAGACGGCTGTCGTTTTCCGACAGGGCAATGACATTGTATTTTTCCGCAAGCTGCTTGGGCACCTTGGCAACCACGTCTACATTGACCTCATACTCCTCCAGATTGACCATCTGGAGATCCAGCTTTTTCCCCAGTGCCTCCAGAACCTGTGTTTCTGTGACAAATCCCATTTCCTGCAGCAGTGTGCCGAAACGCACCTTCTTGCCGCTTTGTGTCTTCTGGAATTGCAGTGCCTGATCGATCTGTTCCTGTGTGATATAGCCATATTCTTTCAGCACTTCACCAATGGGTAAATTCTGCAATGTTCTCACCTTTTTCTATTGTTTCTATAGCGACACCGTACAAAGCCGTCAGGCGGGCTTTGTGCGGTGCTGCCCTATGGCAATACCGCACAAAGAGCATCTGGCGACTTTGCACGCCATCTGCTTGCAAATT
>OLQC01002843.1_pt1 | contig 10954 bp, 10 predicted proteins | sample 1672471 | NCBI WGS metagenome assembly OLQC01 (sample SAMEA3136689, study PRJEB25190) | human gut metagenome | biome: human gut; feature: human-associated habitat; material: faeces | place: Austria | collected 2013
ATCCGGCATCTGCAAATACAAGGCCGCGACCATTACAGAAGGCGAATATCCGGCAGCGTTTAGTGTAAGGCTGATGATGAAGGATCTGGATCTGGCTCTGGCCGTTGCGAAACAGTATGGCGTTCCAATGCTGTCCACTTCTCTGACAAGACAGCAGCTGGCATCCGCGTCCGCGACAGGCAGAGGCGAAAAGGATTTCGCGGTACTGACCCAGCTTTTGGAAGAAGCTTCCGGCTACAAGAGAGCGTAATTCGGCGGCTTGGAAGACAAATTGAGTTTCGGTTATTAATTAATATCTTCATAAACAGAAGGAAGCAAAAACAGGAGGTACAAAATGAGTTTTAAGGCTTATGTAAAGAATTTTTATGAAATGCAGGATATGGCTCCGGTACAGCACGTTCTGGCTCATTCCAGACCCTTTGCCAACGCGGCGTCCATGGGATACGATCCGGCAGGCCCGGACTGGACCTATCAGTATTTCTCCACATGTGAAATTGATTATGGTGGAGCGGCTCTGATCGCCAACCACGGCCCGGCTGACCATGTATTCTACATTCTGGAAGGCGAAGGCTATTCCATGATTAACGGCAAGCGTTATGCTTACAAAGCCGGCGACATCATGTGGACTCCGGGAAACGCGGATCATGAAATGTATCCGGATGGAACCGCAAACCTGAAGTTCCTGGTAACTCTGTGTCCGCGGGGCTTCAAACCTTCCGAACCGTACATCAAGAATATCAACGACGCGAAGGTTACCGAAGGTGACGGCGTGACATTCTTCACTCTGGCAGACGAAGAAATCACCGGTTCCGCCACACAGGAATTCCACATTGTTGACGTATATCCGGGCGCTAAGCTGACTCTGGACACTCCGAAGTCAGATGTAATCGCTTATATGTACAACGGACAGTGCGTTGCCACCGTTGACGGCGAAAAGCTGGAGATGAACCGTCAGGAAGACGCGGTTGTTATTCCGATGGGAGCAAAGTGGGAAATTGAAAATGTGAGCAAACAGTGCGTGCGTTTCGCGTTATCCCTGAGCCCTTGCCGCTAAAAAACGGTACAGGATCTCGCTTTTGCGCTACTTTTACCTTATTAGAGCTATGAGCGCGGGTGTACGGAGGTCCGGTATTTCGCCGGGTCTCCTGCGTCCGCGCGAAGGATTTATCAAATAAACATAATATGTAGTGGTAAAAAAATATTGGAGGATTTATTCATAATGAATTATGGAGTAGTGATTGCAGTTGTAATCTACGAATTAGTCGTAATTCTGGGTTGCGCTGTATGGTTAAAAATAAAGGAAAAGAAACAGACCGCGGCTCCGACGGATGAAGATTTCGCGTTAGGCGGAAGAAATATGGGAGTAATCGTGCTTGCTCCTACGATCGCTTTGACCGTACTTGGTTCGGCGCATATTACCGGCGTATTTGAAATGTCTTACAATATGGGCGCCATCGCCATCTGGTTCAGTCTGGCCCATGTAATTATGATTGTAGTAGCCTGCTTTGGTACAGGTCTCTGGGTAAGAAGACTGGGTGTTGTTACGGTACCGCAGATTATCAAAGATATGTATGGCCCGGGCGTTGCCATCGCCATCAGCTGCGTTATGGCCGGCCAGGTATGGGGCGTTCTGACTCTGGAATGCCAGGGCCTTGGTATTGTAGTTTCCTCCCTGACCGGATGGAACATCACACAGGCGGTTATCGTCGGCGGCATTCTGGGTATCCTGTACGTTGTATTTGCCGGAATGAAGCAGGTTGGCGCGGTTAATGTAATCAACGCGACTATCATGTACATCGGACTGATTATCGCAACTATCTACGTCGCGGGTAAACTGCCGGGCGGAAATTTCGACTTTATTGAAGAAGCGATTCCGAATTCGGAAGGCGGAGCGGAATTCATGCTCAGTATCTTCGGAAACGCGGATCTGATGATCACCTTTGCCGTTGGAAATATCATCGCCGTTACCTTCTGCCAGTCGATTTCACAGATGCTGATGCAGACCATGATGTCCGCGAAAGATGAAAAAACCATCAAAAAGTCTGTATGGCTGGCGGCGCCGCTTAATGGTATGTTCGGTGTATTCGCAGTAATCCTCGGGCTGGCGGCCAGAGCGCTTCCGGAATACTCGGAGTACGGCGCGAAGCTGGCTGCAACCAATATGTTGGTTGATATGCTGCCGATGTGGATCGCGGCACTACTGCTGGCGGCACTGCTGGCCGCGATTCTTTCCACCTTCGCTATGACAGCTCTGACATCCGCTACAATCTGGGTTCATGATATTTACAAAGGATATATCAATCCGGACGCGGATGAGAAGAAACTGGCCAATATGACAAGAATTTTAATTATTGTTCTGGCTGCTGCTGCTCTGGCGGTATCTGTCGCGCTTCCGGAAATCCTGAACGCCATCAACTGGGTATTCGCCTGGATTGTACCGGTCTTCTGGATCGTTGTATTCGGACTGTTCTGGAAGAGAAATAGCAAAGTCGCGGGAACCGCGCTGGCCGTATCCTGGATCTTCAATGTAATCTGGTCCCTGACACCGCTTCCTGCCAGCATCGGAGGATTTATCGGCGGACTTACCAATCCGTATGTTACTCTGATCCTGTCTCTGGTAATTCTGATTATCGGAAATCTGGCGTGCAAGGGTGAACCGGGATACTTTAAAGCTCAGGGAATCAAGCCACAACAGTAGAGGAGGAAATAAGAATGTTTGTACAGTTATTTATTTCTACATTAGTCGCGATTGTAGTCTGCTGCGTGGTCGGACAGATTGTATCCAGCGCAGTAAATAAAGCCACGAAAGATAAATAGCCAAAGGAGGAATGGAATTATGGATGGAGTAGCTCAGGTCTATATGCTTGGATGCATGGGTATCATGGTCTTCTTTGGAATTAGCGCGTTTGTCGGATTCCAGAAGGAAAAGGCAAGAAAGCAGAATAAAGGTGAATAAAAACAGGTTGCCTTTTAATAATGAAATCCGCAGGTTAGTGGAATCTGCGGATTTTGTTGTTTAACAGGAATGATTATGAAGAAAAAACAGTAACAATTGATAACTGGCGGATGATGCGATACTATAAAGTGATAAAGGGGAATATTCATAGCGCAAGGGAGCCTTTGACAGCGACGAAATTGGAGTACTCCAGGAAAAGAGAGCTGCTTAAGAAAGATTCAGGAAAGGAGGAACATTTATGACTGATGAATTTGCAAAGACAGTCAACCGGATTATAAGTGATATGTACCAGGCAATTTCCAACGTGAATACGACAGTCTTACTGATTGACAGCAGCGGAACGATTAACTGTATATGGAGAAATCTTTCTTCCCTGGAACAGTACATGCTTAATGCCGCGGTGGGAGAGGAGATTTTTAAATGTGAACCGTCGAGCCGGATTTTAATGCGAGCCATAACGAGTGAATGTTTTGTGGAAGACATTGTAAAAATTAATTCGGGAGAGAGCATGGCCATACTTGGAATTTCCATACATGTAGAGGATACGGAGGAATTAGGAGGATTGGGAGTATTCATGCCTTTTGAAAGGGAAAATATTGACTCCGCGCGCGGGCTTATTAAAATTACAGCCGCTACTTTGGAAGGACAATGGAGAGCCATATACCACAAACGGAATTATGAACAGTTATATCGAAATTTTTCAGGGGTCATGGGAACTCTGTCCGCGGGAATTGTTGTGACGGACAAAAATCTTGCCGTAGCCCATATTAATGACGCTGCTGTAAAATTGTTGAGACTTGAACACAGAGAACTGATTGGAGAAAATATAGATTTGTGTCTTCATTCAGGCGGGATGTTCTTGCATATTTTGCAAAACCTGCAGGATAATGTGGGTACAAAACGAAATATCCAACTTGAAGGTACGGATATAGAGTGTGAAATTTATCCAATATATAAGGGCGCCGCTGAAGAAGACTGCGAAGGACTGATTATTAAATTAAATCCTCCAAGGCATCTGAAATTAGATAAGAGATCAAAGAGGCATATGGGAGTCCATTTTCACTTTGGAGACATACATGGCAAATCAAAAGGCATACAGGAAGCGATCCGGCTTGGAAAAATCGCCTCAGAAAGTTTATCTAATGTATTGATTCTGGGAGAAAGCGGAACCGGAAAAGAGCTTTTTGCCCAGGCAATTCATAATTACAGTGTTCGTCGGGAAGGCCCCTTCGTAACAGTAAACTGCGGAGCTTTAAGAGAGGAATTGGTAGAATATGAATTATTAGGATGCGAAGAGAGGATGCCTGGTGGCGCGGATATAATGGGTAAGCAGGGGAAATTTGAACAAGCTAACGGCGGAACTTTATTTCTGGATGAAATTGGTGATATGTCAGCTGACAGTCAGGCAATCCTGCTGCGCGTTTTGCAGAACCAGGAAATTGTGAGAACCGGAGGCAGCAAAAAAATTAAGGTAAATGTCCGGATTATAGCAGCTACAAACCGGAATATGGATCAGTTGGTACAGGAGCATAAATTTCGCAGGGATCTGTATTACCGTCTAAACGTTTTCACATTAAATCTTCCGAGCCTCGCGGATCGAAAAGAGGATATTCTGTTGCTTTCTGATTATTTTATAAAAAACTACAGTGAGGATCTGGGAAAACCGGCAAAACGCCTTTCCTCTGATGTCGCAAAGCTTTTATTCGATTATGACTGGCCTGGAAATATTCGCGAGTTAAAAAATGTGATCCAAAGAGCCGTTAATATTTCCAGGGAAAATGTGATTTTACCGGAGGATCTCCCGTTAAATTTACAAAGCTTCAAAGCGGGAAAAAGTCAGACGGGAATGTCAAAAACAAAGGTTATTCCGAAGATTTCTTCTTTAAATAAGGTGCAGCAGCTTGAAAAAAACGCGATTGTTGAAGCACTGAACAAATGCAATGGAAATATCAGCAAGACAGCGGAGTTCCTAGGCTTGAACAGACGGACTTTATATCGCAGAATGGATAATTATGGAATAGACGCGAAACAATATAAACCTTAATAAAATACTCTTTGCCGCAGCCCGGATTGCTTTCTATATGCCGGTGTTTTATAATAAAAGGCAAGATGTAAGGAGGGGCAGGCAGAGAAAATGGTTTTGCTGACATGCGAGAATATCAGAAAAAGTTACACGGAAAAGCCGTTGATTACGGATGTTTCCATAAGCATCCACGATACGGATAAAATCGGATTTGTCGGGGTGAACGGTACGGGAAAATCTACACTTTTAAAGATTGTGGCTGGTGACGAGGAGCCGGATGAGGGAACTGTCACCACAGCAAATCATATAGTGATAAACTATCTGCCGCAGAATCCGGAGTTTGACCCGGACGAGACAGCTCTTGAGCATGTGATGAGCCGTGTGGTTACCTCGCAGCTGGATGAGGACATGCGCTGGAGTATAGAAAGTGATGCAAAGTCACTTCTTATGAAGCTTGATATCACAGATATGGCGCAAAAGACCGGTGAGCTTTCAGGAGGGCAGAGAAAGAGGCTTGCGCTTGCAACAGTTGTACTTAAGCCGTGTGATGTACTCATATTGGACGAGCCGACCAACCACTTAGACTATGAGATGGTGGAGTGGCTTGAGGATTATCTGCGCCGTTTCAGGGGTGCAATCATCATGATCACGCATGACCGCTATTTTCTAGACAGTGTCTGCAACAGAATCGTGGAGGTGGACAAGGGACAGACCTACAGCTATGATACAAACTACTCGGGCTTTCTTGAGCTTAAGGCAGCCAGGGAGGAGAGCGAGAGGGCAAGTGAGCGCAAGCGTCAGTCCATCCTTAGAAAAGAAATAGAGTGGATGCAGCGCGGTGCAAGAGCTCGTTCCACAAAGCAGAAGGCACACATCCAAAGATATGAGGCTTTACGCGATCAGAAAGGACCACAGACAGACGGAAAAGTTGAGCTTTCATCGGTTTCATCGCGTATGGGAAGGACAACCATAGAGCTTCATGATATTTCAAAGGCGTACGGAGATATCGTCTGTGTAAAGAATTTCACGTATATTTTCCTGAAAAATGACCGTATCGGTTTTGTAGGCAAAAACGGCTGTGGAAAGTCCACACTCATGAAGATAATCGCAGGTTTTATCGAGCCTGATTCAGGCGAGGTGGAGATAGGACAGACGATAAAGATAGGATATTTCGGTCAGGAAGTGGATATAGAGCCTGAGCTTCGAGTGATAGACTACGTGAAAGAAGCTGCAGAGTTTGTGCGCACGGCGGACGGACTTGTGTCAGCATCTGCCATGCTTGAGAGGTTTTTATTCCCACCGGAGCAGCAGTACAGCCCGGTAGGCAAGCTATCGGGTGGGGAGAAGAGAAGACTCTATCTGCTTCGTGTGCTGATGAGCGCACCGAATGTACTGATACTTGACGAGCCGACCAATGACCTGGATGTTGAGACACTGGCTATTTTAGAGGATTATCTGGATGGCTATGACGGAATAGTTATTACGGTATCCCATGACAGGTATTTCCTTGACAGGATCGCAAAGCGTATTTTTGCATTTGAGGGAGCCGGAAAAATCGTACAGTATGAGGGCGGATACACCGACTATATGAATAAACGCCCACAGCCTGCATCAGGAAAAACCGTATCAGAAAATGCATCATCCACAGGAGCATCCGCTTCAGGAGCACAGGGAAATACTGCATCAGATGGTACAGACTCAAAAGAAGCACGGAAGAAGAAATCCATGGAAACCTGGGGGCATGAGAAAAAGCTCAAATTTACCTACAAAGAGCAAAAAGAGTACGAGACGATAGAGGCTGACATAGAAAAGCTGGAAAACAGGCTTTCTGAGATAGATGATGAGATGGTAAAGAATGCCACTAACTTTGGTAAGTTAAACGAACTCACAAAGGAAAAGGAAGACCTCGAGGGGCAGCTGATGGAGAAAATGGAGCGTTGGGAGTATCTCGAGGATCTGGCGCAGAAAATTGCAAATTTGACATAGTTCAAGTAATTCATTTTTTCTTAGGCTTCAACAGATTAAACAAACTCTGCGGTATGCCAAACCCGAATATGATACCAAGCACGATGGCACCTGCCACCTCAAAGGTTTCAATACCCTTTGAGGAGGAAAGTGCCCTGTCATTCGTAAAAAGATAATATGCCGTGTAAAAAATTCCTGCTCCGGGCACAAGAGGAAAGATACCGGAAAGCAGATAAACTGTCACAGGCATAGAGCGTGCCGCAGCAAAAATGCGCGCCATTATCGTAAGGCACAGTGTCGCGATAAGCGATGGAAACACAACACCCATATCAAACTGAACCATTATATAGTAGATGATCCAGCCAAGCGCTCCTGTAAAACCGCAGTAAAACAGCTCCTTTTTTGGAGCGGAAAAAATAACTGCAAACGATAATGTGGCAAAGAGAGCCACAATAAATTGTATTATAAACTCCATAGCTTAAATCCCTCCAATATATTTCATCACAACAAATGGCAGACATGCTCCCACAGCAACACACACGGCTGTAATCAGTGCATCGAGCAGATGTATTGTACCGGACAGATAATCCCCGTTATATATATCCCTGATAGATGTTGTAAATGCTATTCCCGGAACAAGTGGCATGATAGCTCCTATAATGATTTTATCAGGTAAAAGAGAAAGCCCTGTAAGTGTACTTGCGGTGGCAAGCAGTGTCACAAAAAGACTGGCAAGAATATTGGTTATAATCCTTGTGAACTTATATTTTTTAAGACCAAACAAAAGCACCTGCTCCAGTGAGCCTATAACAAATGCAAAAACAAAGTCAAGCCAGCTTCCACCAAAAAGATAGCAAAAGCAGGCACTTCCGAGCCCACAGAAGAAAATCTGTGCGCTTTTTTTGTAATTAGGAATATTTTTGCACTGCTCAAGCTTGTCCCATGAGTCAATCAGGGAGATTTTCTGGTCACATATGTCCCTTGCGAGCTGGTTTAACGCACTGATCTTTGCCAGATTGACAGCACCAAGCGGTACGTGGCGCACGATGCTGCAGGCATCTTCCTTGTTCTCATTTGCACTTGCAAATATTCCGTTTGACAGCACATATACGTCAAATTCCTCCACCTCATATGAACTTAGTATATGAACCACAGTGTCCTCCACTCTGTAGATTTCTGCACCGTTTCTGAGCATACAGTCGCCAATTTCCACGGCGAGAGTCAGTATTTCCTTAGTGTATGCCATTTGTTACCTCACTCTTTAGATTAATTATATTTATTTTATGATGTTTGCACGAAAAAAACAATATATCGCACGAAAAATATTGATTTAATTACATGTGTGTATTTTGTGTATAAAATCAAAATAAATGGAAATTATATACATATGAATATTAATCGAAGGGAGCATGAAGATGCCGGAGCATACTGATACCCCAAAAGAAAAAATTCTCGTGTATATACGCGCAGAAAAGCAGAAAACACTTCACCGCAGGCAGGTCTGCATCAATGACATAGCAAGTGTGTATTGTAAATATTCACGCTATGAGGGACAGATAAAGGGAATAATCGTGGATAAGATACGCGGTAAAAAGAGCGTGATATCTGTAATGAAAATAATAGAGCAAATCACGGAAATCTATGATGATGCACAGGTTATAAGCATTGGTGAGCCGGAGGTACTTGTAGAGTATGACGACAACAGCAAAAATAAGATTCTTGAAGCACTAAAGGTTGCAGCGGTGTGTATACTTATATTTTTTGGTTCAGCTTTTACAATCATGGCTTTCAATAATGATATTTCGATATCAGGTGTGTTTGAACATTTCTACAAGCAGATAATGGGAGTGGAAAAGCCACAGGTGTCGGTGCTTGAGGTGTTTTACTGCATTGGTCTGGCGGTCGGAATCATACTGTTTTTTAATCATATCGGAAAGCGTAAGCTATCCGACGATGTCACACCGATTCAGGTGGAGATGGATAAGCATAATAAGGATACATGGAACACAATAATAGACAAGGTAAAGGAAAAGCAGGATGTTTGAATATATATTGCGTGAAATATTTTTGTCAGTGATAGCGTTTTTAGCAGGGGCAGGAGTGTCAGCCGGTGTATTTGCATTCGTGCTCGTGATAGGAGTGGTGCCGCGCATACTTCGGTGCAGCAGGATAGAAAATATAATACTTATAGAAAATGTCATGATATGTGGTGTGGTGGCAGGTAATATATCATCAGTGCTTGATACGGCATATAATCTGGGCTTTGCAAATATGCCCAAAGTACCTGTAAGCAATATCTGTGGGAATATAATTATTGCAATATATGGATTGTGTGTCGGCATATTTGTCGGCTGTATTGCAGTTGCACTCGCAGAAATACTGCACACATTCCCTATTATATATAAGCGCATGAAGCTTCGCGCCGGTCTTGGGATTATAGTGATTTCTATGGCTATTGGAAAGGCACTGGGAGCACTTTATTATTTCCTGACGGGATTTGTTGCCACTTCATAGGACTCTCTTAAGTTATCTTTAGCTATATCATGTTATACTCTTGAAACAAAAAGCAAATAGGGTATAATGGAAATAACTTGGACTTAGAGGTATTCCAGCTAACTCGGAAAGGAAATAATATGATTACATCAATAGCCAGACAAAGCATCATACTCAAATGCTTACGCCAAAAATCAGTGCTTGTAAGTAACTACGAGCTGTATTATACCGCAGGTCTTGCGAAGAAGTGCTTTGGAATCGCAGTCGATGCCGACATGGAGCCAAAGCAGCTTCTTGAGGAATTGCAAAAACACATTGATAAGGTCTCTACATCAGATGAGCAGGAGAAGTATCTCATACATCTTCTTGGCAACTATGAGCCTGATGATACTCATGATGAACAGACTGTGGAGCTGTTTCACATGGGAGAGACCGAGGAGCATATGTGGCAGGTCTCAATTACATAACAGCATCCTTTAGAGAAGAAATAAAGACATGGGAAGAACATCACCAGCAGTCTAAATGCCGCCGTAGAGCTTGCTCTGCGGCGGCATTTTCGTATTCCGGGTCATATTTGAAGCAGTATAGAGGCCTGTCTGGTATCTCTAACCCATTGTAACCTCGACTGTAACATCGTGTCCGGTTCCGTTAATAGCCGGAATCATATTGCCATCAATAGTAGCGCCATCCACGATGAGCTTTGTCACACCCTTTTGCACGTGGGCAGGATTTCTGACCGTAATGTGGTAAGTATTGCCACGGAACTTACGCTTAGCTGTAAAGCCGTCCATAGTGTCAGGAATACAAGGATCTATGATAAGACCATCGTAGTCAGGACGTATACCGAGGATGTACTGTGAGACATCGAGGAAGGTCCATGCAGCAGTACCTGTCAGCCAGCTGTTCTTTGCTTCACCAAAGTTAGGAGCGTCTTTACCGGCAATCATCTGGCTGTATACATAAGGCTCGGTGCGGTGAATTTCGCTGATATCCTCAATGTATGCAGGACAGGTCCGGGTGTATACCTGCCATGCTCTGTTTCCACGGCCGATAACAGTCTCAGCTATAGAAATCCAAGGATTGTTGTGGCAGAAGATGCCGGCATTCTCCTTGTATCCCGGTGGATAAGAAGAGATTTCACCAAGCTCCACATGATATCTGTGGTAAGGCGGCTGCAAGAGCACGATGCCATATTTAGTATCAAGATATTTTTCAACAGACTGCATTGCCTTAAGGCAGAACCCTTCATCCTTTCCGATTTCAGCGATAACACAAAAGCCCTGTGGCTCAATAAAGATTTTTCCATCCTCACATTCCTTGGAACCAATCTTGTGCTTGTAGTGGTCGTAAGCACGAAGATACCACTCGCCATCCCAGCCGGCATCCATGACGGTCTTTTCCATCTGTTCAATAGCCTTTTGGGCTGTATCAGCCTCGTCGCAAAGTCCCTTGTGTCTGCAGATTTTTACATAGTCTTTTCCATATTTTACAAACATGCCTGCGATAAAAACAGATTC
>OLQC01002859.1_pt1 | contig 10888 bp, 8 predicted proteins | sample 1672471 | NCBI WGS metagenome assembly OLQC01 (sample SAMEA3136689, study PRJEB25190) | human gut metagenome | biome: human gut; feature: human-associated habitat; material: faeces | place: Austria | collected 2013
TACACAGAGCGTGCTTGAAAAATCATTTCAATGTCAAATTACATATCAGACAGCATGTCAGAAAATATATAAAAACCATCTCAGAAATATATCGCTAACATATTCCGAAAGCATTTTTCAAACATACTCTGGCATACGTTAGGTCAGATGATCAAATCTCAGAAAGTATTAAAAAGGAGGCACCAAAATGAATGAAAAAGGGATATCTCTGGTTCAGTTAAGACAGAGAAAAACACGTCAGACAGCAGCACTTTTTCTGGCACCTGTTATCATTTTATTAGTAGTATTTATCGCGTATCCGATTATTGATACATTTATTACAAGCGGATACCAGTGGAATGGTATTTCCGCAGACAAGAAGATGGTAGGACTTGCAAACTGGGCAAAACTGATCAAAGATACAAAATTCTGGATAGCATTTAAGAACAACGTTATTATCATGATCCTATCTATCATTATCCAGATTCCGTTAGGACTTGCAATGGCAACATTCCTTGACTTTGGCGGTAAGAAACTTACAATTTTCAAGGTTATCTGGTTTATTCCAATGCTTATGTCTTCTGTTGCAATTGGTTTCCTTTTCACATACGCACTTGCAACAAACGGAGGTATTGTCAGCACAATTTCCGGATGGTTCGGAGGGGGCAACATTGACCTTCTTGGTAATCCAAAATTAGCATTGCTCACAGTTATTCTTATCATTGCATGGCAGTTTACACCATTCTACATGGTTTACTTTATGGCTGGTTATACAAACATCCCATATGATGTATTTGAAGCAGCAAGAATCGATGGTGCTACAAGAGGACAGTATTTCTGGAAGATTGCACTTCCACTTCTTATTCCGTCAATTAAGAGTGCAGCTATCCTTTCAATGGTTGGATCTCTGAAATACTTCGATCTGATCTATGTTATGACAGGTGGCGGTCCTGGTACTGCTACAGAGCTGATGGCAACCTATATGTACAAAGAATCATTCAAGAACTTTAACATGGGTTATGGCTCAGCCATTGCAGGAGGTATGTTTATCCTGATTACAATGGTATCTATGATTACTATGAAACTTATAAACGGAAAACAGGAGGATTAAGGGATGGACAGCTATAAGAAAAGTAGAAGAAAAAGCATCATAGCCTGGGTCATTGCTTTTGTTCTTGCTATCGGTGCAGCAATTGTATCATTTACACCTTTTATATTCATGGTGCTGAACTCATTCAAAGAGAAATTTGAGATGCTTACCAAGGGTGTATTCCAGCTTCCTGATCAACTGAACTGGTCCAATTACACTGAGGTACTTACAGGAGGGTTTGCAAATTACTTCAAGAACAGTGTGATCGTTCTTGCAATTTCCCTGATCCTGCTGCTGTTTATTTCAGCATGCGCTTCTTATCCTCTGGCAAGATTTAAGTTTAAAATGGCACAGCCGATTTATGCGATCATTGTAGCCTGTATGTCTATTCCTGTACATATTACATTGATCCCTGTATTCAAAATGTCAAAGTCAACAGGACTTTATGATACAATCTGGTCACTGATCGGACCGTATGTCGCATTCGCAGTTCCGATTTCCGTATTTATCCTGACCAGCTTTATGAAAGAGATTCCGAGAGAAATCGAAGAATCTGCTGAAATTGACGGATGTGGAAAGATTCAGATGTTCTTCTCCATGATCCTGCCGCTTTCCAAACCCGGAATGGCGACACTGGCAATTTACAATGGTGTAAATATGTGGAATGAATTCTCATTTGTAAATACACTGACACAGTCTGCCCAGAATCGTACCCTGCCGTTGGCAATCTGGGAATTTCAGGGACAGTATTCTATGAATACACCAATGATCATGGCGGTTCTTACATTAACACTTTTACCAATGGTTATCATGTTTATTATTTTCCAGGATAAACTGGTAAAAGGTATGACTGCAGGTGCTGTAAAGGGTTGATTCTTTCTGCGAAATCTGTTGTATCCATTTACCATTGAACATGGTATGATATTGGGGAGGTAAAATCCCCCCCTGATCATGTGGGTATATGTGAAATTATGTGACAGATGAGGAAAGACAACATGAACAAATGGAAAACAAAATTCAGCTACTGGAAATTTGATAAAAAAATACTTTTACTTGTGACCGTCAGTATTCTTATTGTAACGCTGACGGTTGCTGGTGTTTCTCTGACTTTTTCTATAGCATCGATGAAAGAGCAGTCTGTAGAACTTCTGCAGATGCAGAATAATACAGTTGCGGAATCTTTTAAGGGATCAATGGATTCATATAAAGAAATCGTATTGGGTACGATCATGGATGATTCTGTGCAGAATTACTGCAGGCAGGTGCAGAAAAATGAGCTGAAGACAGCAGACATTGATGCAGTTTACAGCAAGCTGGAGAATCTGAATAATATGTATGAGAGTCTGAACTTTGCTGCCATTGTCAGTTCGGATTATAAAAGTTACTACTATAGAGGAAAGGGTTCTTTATCAGTTACGCAGTTTGAAGAAGTGTATCCCCAGGCATATGAGAGAAGCAAATATGCGCAGAAAGGAACGCTGAAAGTTTCCTATAATAACGATTATTATAACGATTATTATAAAGGGAACAGATATACATTGAGTCTGTATTATCCATTATATGATACCAGAAAAGTATCTGATGCAAGAGGGCTTCTGTGCATGAATTTCGATGATCCGGCAGTACAGAGGATGCTGGCTGTAGGAGATTCTTCAGCAGAAACAAGAGTAGTTGACACAGGTGGAATGATACTGCTTTCGAATGATAAAGAGGAGACAGGCCGTTACGTAAATTATATAGATGAGATGGAAAAAGGGATACAGATATTTACAAAGAATGGGAATATGTATGTATGCCAGAAGATTAAGAACTGGAATTATTATGTAGTCAGTTCGATTTCTTTTTATAAACTGATGGAATCAGGATTCCATATAATGGTTGTTGTGATTCTGGTTCTGATCATAGTGCTGATCATAGTAAGCATTATTATAAGAGCACTGGTCAGGAAAATGTATCAGCCCCTTAATAAGGTAGTATCTAATATGGATTATGTTGCAACAGGTTCCCTGAGAACAAGAATCAATGTTGACAATATGGGCGAGGATTTTGCCAAGCTTGCAATTGGTTTTAACTCTATGATGGATGAAATCGAGGTGTTGATGGAACAGGTAAAACTGGAACAGCATCAGCTGGAGCAGATCCGTTTTAATGCCCTTCAGTCGCAGATCCAGCCACATTTTCTTTATAATACATTGGAATGTATCCACTGGCAGGCGATTGCCGAAGGAAATAAAGAGATTTCCACAATGGTAAAGGCGCTGGCGAAATATTACAGGATCTGTCTCAGCAAAGGGCATGATGTGATCACGATCAGAGAAGAAGTAGAGCACATCAGGAATTATATGATTATCCAGAACATGAGATACGACAACATTATCGGAAGTGAGATTGTTGTAGAATCTCAGGTGGAAGAAAGCCTGATACCGAAGCTGACCCTGCAGCCACTGGTAGAGAATTCCATTTATCATGGAATGAAAGTAAAAGAGGGAAAAACAGGTACACTTTATCTTACAGCATATAAAAATGAGGATGAAGTTATCATAAAGGTATCAGATACAGGCACAGGAATGAGTCAGGAACAGATAGATGAAATGAATGAACAGCTCTCCAGATACGAGGATTCCTTTGGATATGGAGTGCGAAACGTAAACAAGAGGATTGAACTTCTTTTTGGGGAGGGATATGGTCTTAATTACCAGAAGAATGATTCGGGTGGAGTAACTGTCGTGATCCATCTGCCATATCAGACAGAAATCAAAGAGAACACAGCAGGAGGCGAGTGGACGTGTGTATAGAGTACTGATTGTTGATGACGAAAAGATGATACGCATGGGGATGAAAAATGCAATAGACTGGAAGAAACTGGGAGTAGATGGCGTATTTACTGCTGCGTCAGGAAACGAGGCTTTGAAGATTCTTAAAGAAGAAAGTCCTGAAATTATGGTTACAGATATCCAGATGACAGAAATGACAGGACTGGAACTGATTAAAGCGGCCAGAGAATCAGTACCTGAACTGCGTGTGATCGTGCTTACAGGCTTTGATAATTTTGAGTATGCAAGAGAGAGCCTGCGGCTTCAGGTGCAGGATTTCTTCCTGAAACCGATTGATGAAGATGATCTTTTCAATGCGATAGAAAAGCAGATAAAAGAACTGAAAGAGCAGGAAAACAAAGAGCAGAATCAGGCCAGAGTGTGGCGCTCTCAAGGCTCTGTAGTGCAGATGAGACTGGAGCAGTGCATGAGAAATTTGGTGCATACAAAAGCAGATAAAGAGATGCAGTTGTATATTCTCCAGAAAGATTTTCAGTTTGATATTAAGCAGAAAATGAGCCTGATTCTTCTGGAACAGGGAATGTATACAGAACAGCAGAATGACGGAAAATTCCGTGCAATGACTGTTAAAAATGTCTGCATGAGCATGGTGGATTCCCAAAACAGAGGAATCACATTTGTAGATGATGACGGTACGATTGCGATTGTCTGTTTTGAAAAGGATGATGACGACAGCGTTCTGGAACAGATTGAAGAATTGTCGGATGTGCTGAAGGATGAATTTGAATATAAACCAAAGATTACGGTTGGAAGTGCTGTGCAAGGATTTGAAAATCTGGCAATTTCCTACAATGATGCCAGATATCTTCTGGAACATGAAAAAAAGAATATTCAGGACATTATACAGACGATGGGGGCTCAGAACAAGAAGAAAATCTTCTGGGAAATCTATGCAGAACTGCGAAATATCATGATTTCCAATATAGGAACTCCAGATTATGTACTAAAGGCATTTAATACCTTTATTAAGGCAACAGAATCCTATAATCTTTCCCCTTCTGCTGTGCGCAGATGTTGTTTCGAGATTGCCTCCACTCTGATTTTTTCCTACATGGAAGTATCGTGTGAGGTGGAAGAAGGAAAGTTGGATGCACTCTCCAAGAGTCTGTCATCAGCAGGAAAAGAAGAGGCCTGTGAGATTACGAGAATGTTTATTGAGCAGCTCATTGAAAATGATGAAGAGGATGTACATTATACCATTTCCAATGCCAGACACTATATAGATGAGCATCTTGCAGAGGATATTTCGGTTTCCAGCATTGCGGAAAGTCTCTATATCACGCCGAATTATTTCTCCAGATTATTTAAGCGGATTACAGGTGAAGGATGTAATGAATACATTGTCAGAAAGAGGATTGAGAAGGCGAAGAGCCTTCTGGAAACTACCAGCATCAAGACTGGAAAGATTGCTATGATGGTAGGATACAGAGATACGAATTATTTCTCACTGGCATTTAAGAAGCATACAGGAAAATCTCCGACGAAATACAGAGAAGAAATGCAGAATACATAATGCAGGAGTAGCGGGCTGCGCTGAGGCTTTGTTAATACCTGCTGAATAATTATCAAATTATATAAACAGGAGGATCTGAAATGAAAGATCACAGAAAAGAAAGAGCAGAAGCAAGAAAAAAAGCAGAAAAACTGGTATCACAGATGACGCTTCTGGAGAAGGCTTCCCAGTTAAAATACGATGCTGCTCCCGTGAAAAGACTGGGTGTTCCGGCATACAATTACTGGAATGAAGCACTGCATGGAGTAGCCAGAGCAGGTGTGGCAACCATGTTCCCACAGGCAATTGCGATGGCTGCAGTATTTGACGATGAAGAGATGAAAAAAGTTGGCGATATCATTGCAACTGAGGGAAGAGCAAAATACAATGCATATTCTGCAAAAGAAGACAGAGATATTTACAAGGGTCTTACTTTCTGGTCCCCCAATGTAAACATTTTCAGAGATCCGAGATGGGGCAGAGGGCATGAAACCTATGGTGAGGATCCATATCTGACGTCCAGACTTGGCGTGAAATTCGTAGAAGGAATCCAGGGTGACGGACCTGTAATGAAAGCGGCAGCATGTGCAAAGCATTATGCAGTGCACAGCGGTCCGGAATCGCTCAGACATGAATTTGATGCACAGGCAAGCATGAAGGATATGTGGGAAACATATCTTCCGGCTTTTGAAGCGCTTGTAACAGAAGCGGATGTTGAGGCTGTAATGGGTGCTTATAACAGGACAAACGGAGAACCCTGCTGTGCACATAAATATCTTATGGAAGATGTCCTGAGAGGAAAATGGAAATTCGAAGGTCATTATACTTCTGACTGCTGGGCAATCCGTGACTTTCATGAACATCACATGGTAACTTCCACACCAAGACAGTCCGCTGCTATGGCATTAAATGCAGGATGTGACCTGAACTGTGGAAATACATATCTTCATATGATGGGAGCTTATCAGGATGGACTGGTAACAGAAGAGAAAATTACAGAATCCGCAGTAAGACTGCTGACAACCAGATATCTGCTGGGCTTGTTTGACGGAAGTGAATATGATAAGATACCGTATAGTGTGGTAGAGTGCAAAGAGCACATTGATGAAGCTCTTAAGATGGCAAGAAAGAGCTGCGTACTTCTGAAGAATGATGGAGTTCTTCCGATTGATAAAACAAAAGTAAATACTATTGGTGTCATCGGCCCGAATGCAGATAGCCGTGCAGCTCTTATTGGAAATTATCATGGAACATCTTCAGAATATATTACTGTTCTTGAAGGAATCCGTGAAGAAGCAGGTGACGATGTAAGGATCCTTTACTCTCAGGGATGTGATTTATATAAAGACAAAGTTGAAAATCTGGCATGGGATCAGGACAGAATTTCTGAGGCAGTAATTACAGCGGAAAACAGCGATGTAGTCATACTCTGCGTAGGTCTTGATGAGACTCTGGAGGGAGAAGAAGGAGATACCGGAAACAGTGATGCATCCGGGGACAAAGTTGATCTTCATCTTCCGAAAGTACAGGAAGAACTGATCGAGAAAGTAACAGCAGTAGGAAAACCTACCATCGTAGTTCTGATGGCAGGAAGTGCGATTGACCTGAATTATGCGCAGGATAACTGTAATGGAATCCTTCTTGCATGGTATCCGGGAGCAAGAGGCGGACGTGCAATAGCAGATCTTCTCTTCGGAAAAGAATCTCCATCAGGAAAACTTCCGATAACCTTCTATAAAGACCTGGAAGGAATGCCGGAATTCACAGATTACTCTATGAAAAACAGAACTTACCGTTATATGGAAAAAGAGGCACTTTATCCATTTGGATACGGACTTACATACAGTGATACCTGCGTAACAGAAGCAGAGGTTGTCGGTGAAGTATCAGCAGAGTCCGATATCGTGTTAAAAGCAACTGTTAAGAACAATGGAACAGTAGATACAGATGAAGTTGTTCAGGTGTATATCAAAGACCTTGATTCTCCGCTTGCAGTTCGTAACTACAGTCTCTGCGGATTTAAGAGAGTATCTCTGAAAGCGGGAGAAGAGAAATCTGTAGAATTTACAATTTCTAATAAAGCAATGAATATAGTTGATGAAGATGGAAATCGTTACATCGCAGGAAAACATTTCCGTTTATTTGCAGGAGTATCCCAGCCGGATACAAGAAGTGCAGAACTGACAGGACATAAGCCTGCTGAGATAGAAATTGCACTTTAACCGAACGGAGTAAGTATTCTGTTTCAATTGCGAAAAGTAACATAAAATAAAAACCATATTATATATGGACAGGAGGAACACAGACATGAAAAACAAAATTAAAAAAATATTACTTCTTGGAATGACAGCCATGTTTACTGCCGGTGCAGCAGGCACAGCAGTTATATCCTGTCCTGTATGGGCAGATGAAGCAGAACAAAACTCTGAGACTGCAGAAGAGCCAAAAGCAGAAGATGCAGCTGTGGAAGAAGAAATTGCTGATCAGACAGATGATAAAACAGAAAATACAGATTTAAAAACTGTAGAACATCCAAGAATGTCTGCCTATTCCATTCGCAGATTTTCCATTGTAAAGGACGGCGAAGAAGTATTTCAGATCAAACAGGAACCGGCAGATTATAAGATGGATTTCGACTACTGGGAAATTACCAATCCGTATGATGAGACTGCAACAGTAAACACAGAGAATATGTATGAAATGTTTGGAGTGCTGGCTGCTTTTGATCTCAGCAACGGCGTCGATGCAGCAAATACAGATACCGGACTGGATAATACAAAGACATATTTTACAGTAGATTTTGTAAATACAGTTAACGATGACACAGCAAAAGAAACGCAGGATGCAGATGCAACAGCAACAATTCTTATAGGAAATACAGATGAGAATGGTGACTATTATGCATGTGTAAAAGGATACGAAGAGGCTGTTTATCTGCTTTCAAAAGAGTCAGTGAACAGTCTTCTGGAACTGAAACCATTTAATTTGATCCTGAAGATTCCGGCATTGGTAAATATTGATACACTTGACAGTGTGGATATGAGCATTGGAAAGAAAACCTATACGATGAAGCTGGACGGCAGCGATTATAAATTTGGAAAGAAAACTGTAAAGAAGGAGAAATTTACTGAATTGTATCAGGCACTTCAAAGTATAATGCTTGATTCGGAAGTCGAAGAAACAAAAGATGCAGCAGATAAGGAAGAAGTGCTGACTGTAACATTCCACAGAAACACAGAAGAAGCTCCGGAAGTAACTCTGAAATATTTTGCATATGATGATACTTATGATAGTCTGGAAATCAATGGAACCCAGAGATTTCTTGTGAAAGCGGAAGATGTGGATGCACTGGTAAAACAGATTAAAAAAGCGTTTTAATCGAATAAATTGTGGAACAGTTATTTGGTTACGGGTAAGTGGAGAAGCGGATGATTTTATCTGATTGATTAAAGAGATATAGATATTGCAAACAGTAAAAACGGATTGCGAAGTTCACGTTGAACGGCAATCCGTTTTTGCGTTATATTTTAAATTTTTTATGGATTTGTTAATTGTAAACAGTGATTATTCTCCCTGATAGTTGAACCAGTCAAAGTCAGCATAATTAGTACTTGGCTGATGGTTGGAACTTGTATACATACCGATGTATGTTCCGGTAAATCCGTTATTTACTACAGAACTTAACAGAGAAGCATCCAGCCCTCTGACAAGCGGGAGCATTTCCTGATCTGTGTATCCGTAATAGAAGTCATAATCAGTAGTATTACCCTGAACACTGAGGTAGAGGCGTTTTACATCTTTGATCTCAGTTTCTGCAAGCAAAGATTTTGTACCATTTTCTGTTTGGTAAGCCTGAAGGAATGGCTTTCCGTCTTTCTGAACTAATACCATAAGATAATGGAAACGGTCATCCTGTACAAGAGCAATTCCGGCCTCTTCATTCTCGTTTGCAGGAGTAAATTCCATAGCTGTTTTTGCCAGGAATACTTTGTGACGTTGTCTGCGTCCTATGAAAGAAGGAAGACAGATTTCGTTCAGAACTTCTTTTCTTGTATACAGACGCAGATATCCGAAGCGGTCTGTCAGAGAATAAATTTGTTTAACTGGCGGATGAATGGTATTCCACTGCATCTGCAGAGTATCACATTCGAAGTTATCAGATTCAGGCATTAATGGATAAATGGTCTTAGGTAGATCCGGAAGACGGTCTTCTGTCTGGACAAGTCCTGTTTCGTTATCAACCATAGGCCATCCGTCCTCGGCCCATATAATTGGAACCATAAAGGTCTCGCGGCCAAGATTATAATGTCCTCCTTCATATGGACGCACAGCCAGAAGGACCATCCACCATTCACCATTCTGAGTTTCTACGATATCAGCATGTCCTGTAACAGAAATCGGGTTCAACAGAGGCATGTGTCTGTGACTAACAATCGGATTTCTCGGGCAGATTTCGTAATCTCCCTGAATTGTACGGCAGCGGGCCATCTGTACACTGTGATTTACGAAAGTACCACCCTCTGCAACAAGGAGATAATACCATCCGTCCTTCTTGTAAATATGCGGAGCCTCAATCCATTTACTGCGTGTTTTTACACCATCCCAGATAATGTAACGAGGTCCCTTGAACTGGAAGGTTTCCGGATCAAGCTCGTTCAGATAGATACCATGATGTCCTTCATAAAGGCAGTCAGGACTGATGTAGTTGCCTACATACCACAGAGAACCGTCATCATCAAAGAAAAGACTGGAGTCGATGCCGTCTGCACCTTTTACAACAATCGGATTACTCCACGGGCCGGCAGGATTTTTTGCTGTAATAATATAATTGTCACGGTCTGCTTCACGTCCTGCAGATACGAAAGTGTTAATGATGTAATAAGTTCCGTTATGATAACGGATACTTGGTGCCCATAATCCTTCAGAAGTTTCGCAGTTTTTATAGTCAAGCTGCTCAGGTCTGTGGATTCCATGACCAACCTGTTCCCAGTGAACCAGATCCTTACTGTGGAAAATCGGCAGTCCCGGATAATAAACGAATGAAGAAGTAACCATATAATAATCATCTCCTACCCGGCAGATAGAAGGATCTGGATGGAATCCCGTGCAAATGGGATTGGAAATGGAATCCGGAATAATCGTTTCTCCCATCATTCTAACACACAAAAAAAAGTAACTAACAGTAAAAGTAATCTTCTTATTTTTCTGTTTAGAAATATGAAATTGCGCATTATTATAATATTTCTCATCGTTATTAATATATTAGCAATTATTATATTTCAAATTTTCCAGTGTTACATTTCTTCTGTCTTTTGCATGGTTCATTCTATATCTCAGCCCTTTTGCATAAGATATGGAATAGCTCAAAAGTGATAGACATTGTCTATCGTTACGAAAGTGCCATCACTTCCATAGATTGTTTTTGTTTTGTCTGTCCATACCGGTCGTACCCCTGTTATCTCAACCTGTAAGGTATAATTTGCCTTCGGCATT
>OLQC01002861.1_pt1 | contig 10888 bp, 9 predicted proteins | sample 1672471 | NCBI WGS metagenome assembly OLQC01 (sample SAMEA3136689, study PRJEB25190) | human gut metagenome | biome: human gut; feature: human-associated habitat; material: faeces | place: Austria | collected 2013
TGTGCCTGCTGCTTTACAACTCCATCCTGTGGACCGTTTAATGCAGCCACTGCAGCTTTCTGTACTATATAACTTGTACCATAATCAAACTGTGAACGTATTGTCTTAAAATGTTTTATAACATCTGCATTTCCCAATGCAAAAGAAATTCTTAATCCTGTAAGATTGTATGTCTTTGAAAGTGAATTAAATTCAATTCCCACATCTTTTGCTCCCGGAATTGAAAGGAACGAAAATCCTCTTCTTCCATCATATTCAATCTCGGAATATGCATTATCATGCACAACAAGAATATTATATTTTTTTGCAAATTCTACAAGTTTTTCATAAAATGCTTTATCAGCACATGTACATGTAGGATTAAGCGGATATGACACGACAATCATCTTTGCACGCTGTGCCTTTTCCTCGCTTATTTTATCAAGCATAGGCATATAATGATTATCCGGGTCAAGCTCGTAATAATCAATTGAAGCATCGTTAAGATACGGTCCAACCTCAAAAATCGGATATCCCGGATTAGGTACTAAAACGAGATCCCCCGGATTACATACTGTCATAGCAACATGTGCAAATCCTTCCTGCGAACCGTTTATTGACATAAGCTCATCATCATTAAGAGTGACGTCATAACGACGGTCATACCAGTTTTTAACTGCATCTTTTAACTCCTGTGTATCAGTAAGCGAATACTTATAATTTTCAGGATTCAAAGCAGCCTCCTGCACCACTTTCATAACATGCTCTGCCGGTGGAAAGTCAGGTGTCCCGACAAATAAATCGTACACCTTAACTCCCTTCTGTGCTATCTTCGCTTTACGCTCATTTAAAATATTAAAAATATTCGGCTTGAAAAACTTTGCTTTTTCTGAATACTGTATTTCCATTATTGTCCCTCAAAAACCTATTTAACAGGCTTTGCATATCCTGTAATATCAGCCATTCCGACCTCTAATACACGATGTCCTTCCAAAAGTTTATTCTGAATATTTACAAAAGAAACGACCTCAAGAACCTTTCCGTCTTTTGTCACCATTTCATGCTGATAACATGCAAAACGGCTCTCTATAAACTTGGCACGCAAATCTGCAATTATTTCATTATATTCTACATCAGGCATAAGCTGTTTGAATATAAGTCCATTTTTTATATCTTCATCAGTATAACCGAGAAGCTGTGTAAATCCTTCATCAACATCAAGAAGCTTTCCGCTTCTCATCTCCATTGAATAACGACCATTAGGTATTGAATGCATCCTTCGCATATCTGACATAATAACCTCCATTTCCGCACATTATCATGTGCAAGACAAACTTTGTGAAATTGCCGTTTTACATATATTACTTTGTAAGTGCCTGTAAACGTTCTCTTACCTGTGCAAGCATCTGCTGATACTTCTCAAGCTTTGCCTTTTCTTCATCAATCTTTGGCTGTGGTGCTTTTGATATAAACTTTTCATTGCCAAGCATGCCTTCGCAACGCTTGATTTCTCCGTTTAATCTGCCTTCTTCTTTCTTTAAACGCTCGATTTCTTTGTCAATATCAACAAGTTCTGCAAACGGAATATAAAGAACAGCTCCCGGAATTACTGCTGACACAGCATCATCAGGTATAACTGATTTATCGCTCTGTACTGCAACTTCACTTGCATATGCAAGTGTTGCAAAGAACACGCTGCCGTTTTCAAATATGTCTCTTATTAAAGCATCTTCTGACACAACATAAACCTTAGCTTTTCTGCTAGGTGCAACATTCATCTGTGCACGAACATTACGGATATTTCTTACCGCTTCCTTTATTGTCTGTATTGCAACTTCCTCATCAGGGAAATTGAACTTTTCATCATATACAGGCCAGCTTGAAATCATGATTGATTCCTCATCATCCTGCACCTGAAGAGTCATTCTTTCGCGAATAACTCTTTCCATTCTGGAAAAGCCGATTCTGATCTGATTTTGAAGCAGCTCGCCCACCGCACGGATACGGCGGTTTCCGAGATGGTCTATATCATCGGTTACGCCGACGCCGCAAGCAAGATTTATGAGATAAGAAACAGTTGCGAAAATATCATCGGTGATGATGTGCTTGGGAATAAGATCATCGCATCTGATTTGAATTTCTTCTTTAAGAGCTTCCTCATCATCGCCGCATTTTTCAAGGATTTCGGAAAGCACTCTGTAAGATACCTTTTCGTTTATGCCAAGCGGCTTGCAATCAAAGGAGATATATTTAGAAATATCAACCATGCCGTTTGAAACGATTTTAACTTCTTTGCCCTCTGCATCAACAAACGCATTCATAACGCCTGCGTTTTCGATTTCAAGCGCTTTTTCCTCGCTGATAACTTCGCCCGCATCTGCAAGGAATTCGCCCTGCGGAGAAATAATCGGCTGAGTGAGGGTTTTGCCGGCAAGCCTATCCGAAAGAGCAAGCTTTTTATTGTATTTATATCTGCCGACTCTGGAAAGATCGTATCTGTGAGCGTCAAAGAACAGGCCGTCAAGGTGAGCCTGAGCCGTTTCAAGTGTGGGCGGCTCGCCCGGGCGCAGCTTTTTATAAACCTCGAGAAGCGCCTCTTCGGTATTCTTAGTGGTGTCTTTTTCTATTGTGGCTTCGATTCTTTCGTCGTTTCCGAAGAATTCGCGGATTTCATCATCCGAGCCGAGGCCGAGAGAGCGCAGGAAGGTGGTGATAAAGATTTTTCTGTTTTTATCGATTCTTACATAGAAAAGATCGTTTGCGTCTGTTTCGTATTCGAGCCATGCGCCTCTGTTCGGGATAACCGTGTTTGTGAAAAGCTCTTTACCGGTTTTATCATGATCCATATGATAATAAACGCCGGGTGAGCGAACGAGCTGAGAAACGATGCATCTTTCCGCGCCGTTAATAACGAATGTGCCTGCATCCGTCATAAGCGGAAAATCGCCCATATAAATTATATTTTCTTTAACTTCGCCTGTTTCTTTGTTTTGAAGGCGAGCCCTTACTTTGAGGGGCTTTGCGTAAGTTACGTCTCTTGATTTGCACTGCGCGATAGTGTACTTGGGGGCATCATCCATTGAATAATCGATGAAATCAAGCACAAGATTGCCCGTGTAGTCAGTGATGGGGCCGATGTCGCGGAAAACCTCCTGCAAGCCCTCATCAAGAAACCACTGATAGGATTTTTTCTGCACCTCAATAAGATTAGGCATTGGCATAACCTCATTGATTTTTGCAAAGCTTTTCCTTGTTGTGGTGCCGAGCTGAACGTCCTTCACATTTACCATAAAGGTAATCACTCCGTTTCTTTGTAGATTACTGTAAAAATCAAAAATGCACTTTCTGCCGCAACGGCGAAATTTCGCACAGCAGCTGATATTTTGCCGATTTTTGCGCCTGCTTTCGGCAGGTGCCTTTGCAAAAAGGGCACACTTTCCATTTTTAGCGTGCTATTATAATAAGCTTATGTATTTAATAAGTCAATAAAATTTTTTTAAATATTTGAAAAAACGCGCCTGTTTTTGAAAAGTTTTTGTTACACTGTGCCGAGTGTTTTAAGATTTGCGCCTAAAATTGCCTTTTTCACCGTATTTTTCACTGCAAAAACGGGCAGGCGCAGCGCAAAATAAATAGCAATTTTATCTTTTCATACACGCTGTAATCTGTTATAATATTATAACTGAAAAATGTGGTGATGAATTATGAAAAAACTGATTTCTTTTTTAATTTGCATTTCGCTGACGGCCTGCATTTTTACGGGCTGCTCAAAAAGCAAAGAAAAAATAGACCTTATATACCCGTTTTCGGGAAATGTAAACAGCTATGACCCGCAGGTGGCGGCAACGCAGGATGAATTTTTGATTGCCGAAAACTGCTTTGAAGGGCTTGTGCGCTGCGACGACGAAGGCAATATAACCCCCGGCTGTGCCGAAAGCTGGCAGGTGAGCGAGGACGGATTAAGCTACACCTTTAAGCTGAAGCAAGGGCTGAGGTGGTATATCTTTCCCTCTGTAAAAAAAGCCATGGGAGAAGATTACAATCCTGAAATAACGGCGGAGGATTTTGTTTTCGGCTTGCAAAGGGCTGCGGACGATTTAACGCAAAGCCCGCTTTTTGCCACAATTTCCGCCATTGAAAACGCAAATGAAATCCATTCGGGATACAAAGACGAGAGTGAGCTCGGAGTGTATGCAAGCGATAAATACACGCTTCAAATCAACCTTGCCGCGGCAGACGATGACTTTTTGCAAACGCTTTCAACGGCGGTGGCAATGCCCTGCAACAGAGAATTCTTTAATTCAACAAACGGCAGATACGGGCTTGATTTGAAATACACAATGTTTAACGGCCAATTTGTGCTCACAAGCGTGCTTGAAACATCATATATTATGAAAGCAAACACGGCTTATGCAGGCCCGTCGCCCGCAAAGGCGTCCGATTTAACATTAAAAATCGTGGGCTCCGACGAAAGCGTGGCCGACAAGCTTGTAAGCGGATATTATGATGCCGCTTATTTAAGAGGATACGAAAGTGATAAAGCGGGCAAAAAAAGCGGAATAACACTTGTGCCGTACAGCAACACAACCTGGAGTCTTATCATAAACACATCAAAGGGCGTTTTTGCAAAAAAAGACGCGCGCAAGGCGTTTGCGCTTTCTCTTTCCGAGATTGATTATAAAGAATACGACTATTTAAGCAGCCCAAAGGGCTATGTGCCCCCATCATGCACGGCAGGCGGTAAATCATACACGGAGCAATGCGCTGCAACGGTTGACGCAAAAGATAAAGAAGAAGCAATTGAGCTTTGGAAAAAAGCGCTGAAGGATTCGGGAACATACAGCGTGTCGGTTACTGTTTTGGCGCCCGAAACAATGAAGGACGCCGCCAAGGAGCTGATTCAGGGAATACAATCCGGCATAGGCACGGTTTCCAAGGTCGGCAACCACGACACGGAATTTTCGCTGAAGCTGGAAACGGCAGCCGAAAGCGAAGTTAAAACAAAGGCAGCAAGCGGAGATTACGACATTGTGCTTTATCCCCTCGTTTCCAACTCGGCAAGCCCGATAACATTTTTAAACGATATAGACAGCCTTAAAATCACGGATTTTTACAAAAACGATTTTGAAAAAGCACTTGAAGAAGCAAACGCAGCCGATTCGGCTTCTCTTGTTTCCGCCTGTGAAGAATGCGAGGCTGCACTTTATGACACCTATTGCTTTATACCCGTTTTTTACGAATCGAATTATTATGCGCAGGCAAAAGGAGTAAGCGGAGTTCAATTTCATCCCGGTTCGGGGAGGGTTTCCTTTATAAATGCAACAAGATCATAACAAAAGAGGCACGGCGGCAAAGATAATTTGCTGGGTGCTTACAGCGGCTTGCATGGCGGCAATTTTTTATTTTTCATCACGCACGGCGGATGAATCGGAGCAGCAAAGCGGCTTTTTTGCGCAGCTGATAACAAAGCTTTTCGGAATAGGCGGCTTTTCCGATTTCATCATCAGAAAGCTTGCCCACTTCACCGAGTTTGCGGGGCTTGGGCTTCTTTTTGCAATCGCATTGAAAGTGCAAACCGGCAAAGCAAAAACGCCGGCGGCGATTATATGCTCATCAATATATGCCGCAACAGATGAAATTCATCAAATCTTCGTGCCCGGCAGAGCCTGCCGTGTGCTTGATTGGGGAATAGACACCGGCGGTGCGGCGCTCGGAGCGTTTGCCGTTTTGCTGATAATAACACTTTCGGCAAAAAACAAAGCCTCCAAAAGCAAGAAGCAAAGCAATAATAAGCAAGCGGAATAAAATAACACACCGACAACGATTTTTGAGCCGCTTTGATTATCGCTTTTTTAAAACGCACGGCAATCCGCGCATTTTCGCCTTTGGATTGACAGGCGGCGGCAATTGGAATATAATGTTTAATTAAATTATAATATTTTTTATATTTTAATGATTGATAATATTAAATCAGAGGAGATAAAATAATGAATGTGCTTGTTTACGACAACGAAGAGCAAATAGGAATTGCAGCCGGCAATTATATGTGCGGCCAAGTGCTTCAAAAGCCGAATTCCGTTTTGGGCCTTGCAACAGGCTCCACCCCGCTGAAGCCATACGGCCAAATGGCAGAGCTTTATAAAAAAGGCGTTGTTGATTTTTCAAAGGTTACCACATTTAACCTTGATGAATATGTTAACATTGATGTGAACGATGTTAATTCTTATCACAGATTTATGCACGATAATCTTTTCGACAAGATTAACATTCCCGAAGATAACATAAATTTTCTTAACGGAAATGCGGCAGACCTTGAAGCAGAATGCAAGAATTACGAAGAAAAAATCAAAAAAGCAGGCGGAATAGACATTCAGCTTTTGGGCATCGGCTCAAACGGCCACATTGCATTTAACGAGCCTGCCGACTGCTTCCAAAGATGGAGCCATGTGGTTACACTTAAAGAGAGCACGGTTAAGGACAACAGCCGCTTTTTCAAATCAATCGAAGAAGTACCCCCCCAAGCCGTTACAATGGGCATAGGCTCAATTATGCAGGCAAAGAAAATCCTTATAATAGCGCTCGGAGAGCATAAGGCAAAAGCCATCAAGCAGGTTATCAACGGCAATGTTACCCCGATGTGCCCGGCGTCCGTGCTTCAATTCCACACGGATGTTACCCTTATGCTGGACAAGGGTGCAGCTTCGCTTATCTGAGACTTTTAAATTAAATATATAAATAAATTTAAGGAGAGGAACAAAATGGCTGAAAAAGAGAAATTTTATATAACCACACCTATATACTATCCCTCCGGAAATCCGCATATCGGCCACTGCTACACAACGGTTGCCTGCGATTCCATTGCAAGATACAGAAGATTGCAGGGCAGAGATGTTATGTTTCTTACGGGAACGGATGAACACGGCCTTAAAATCGAGCAAAAAGCCGCCGAGGAGGGCGTTACACCCAAGCAATATGTTGACAAGGTTGTTGAAAAATTCAAAAGCCTTTGGCAATATATGAACATCAGCTACGACAGATATATCCGCACAACGGACGATTACCATGTTGAAGCGGTGCAAAAAATCTTTAAAGAGCTTTACGATAAAGGCTATATCTACAAGGGCGAATACAAGGGCAAATACTGCACGCCTTGCGAAAGCTTTTGGACGGAAAGCCAGCTTATAGACGGCAAATGCCCCGAATGCGGCAGAGAAGTTACCGAGGCTGCGGAGGAGGCATATTTCTTTAAAATGGCGCCTTTTGCAGACCGCATTGAGAAATTGCTGACCGAAACGGATTATTTGCAGCCGAAAACAAGGGCAAACGAGCTTGTTAACAACTTCATAAAGCCCGGTCTTGAGGATCTTTGCGTTTCCAGAACATCTTTCACATGGGGTATTCCCGTAACATTTGACGAAAAGCATGTTGTTTATGTTTGGATAGACGCGCTTTCAAACTATATCACCGCGCTCGGCTACAAAAACGATAAATACAGCGATTTTGATAAATTCTGGCCCGCAGATGTGCACATGGTTGCAAAAGACATTATGCGCTTTCACGCAATCATTTGGCCCGCAATGCTTATGGCGCTTGATTTGCCGCTGCCGAAGCACCTTGCCGTGCACGGCTGGATAACCTTTAACGGCCAAAAGATGAGCAAATCCATCGGCAATGTTGTTGACCCGTTTGTGCTTGGCGAAAGATACGGCTGCGACGCAATCAGATACCATATTCTGCGCGAAATGGCTCTCGGTGCAGACAGCTCTTTTTCCAACGAAATCATGATAAACAGAATAAATTCCGACCTTGCAAACGATTTGGGCAATCTTGTTTCAAGAACCGTTGCAATGGTTGAAAAATACTTCGGCGGCACTTTGCCGGCGGACAGAGAACCCGCCGAGATAGACAACGAGCTTATCAACACGGTGCTGGCACTGCGCAAAAAAACGGATGAATATCTTGATTTAACCCAGCTTAACAACGCGCTTGCGGAAATTTTCAAGGTTATTTCAAGAGCCAATAAATATATAGACGAAACAACACCTTGGGTGCTCGGCAAGGACGAAAGCAAAAAAGCCCGCCTTGCAACGGTGCTTTATAACCTGCTTGAAGCAATCAGAGTGAGCACCACCCTGCTTTCCTGCTTTATGCCCACCACAATGCCTAAGGTTTGGGAGCAAATCGGCGCAGACGAAAGCCTTATCACTTATGAAAACGCAGGCAAATTCGGAGTTCTTCCTGCAAATGTTACTGTTAAAAAAGGCCCGGCATTATTCCCGAGAATAGATGTTGAAAAAGAGATAGAAGAGCTTAACGAGCTGATTTCAAAGCAAATGAAGGAAGCGGAGGCAAAAGCATCCGGCAAGAAAGCAGAGCCTGAGGGAATTGCCCAAATCGGCATAGACGATTTTGCCAAGGTTGAGCTTCGCACGGCAAAAATTCTTGAATGCGAGCCTGTTAAAAAATCCAAAAAGCTGCTTAAAATTCAGGCGGACGACGGCACGGATAAGCCCAGGCAAATCGTTTCCGGCATTTCGGAATACTATAAGCCCGACGAGCTTATCGGCAAAACCGTTATCATAGTTGCAAACCTGAAGCCGGCAAAGCTTTGCGGCGAAATGAGCAACGGCATGCTGCTTGCCGCAGACACGGCAGACGGCGGAATCAAAGTGCTTTTTGCAGACGGCATGGAGCCGGGAATGAGGCTTCGCTGATTTATGGAGCGAAACATCTTCGATTCCCACAGCCATTACGACGATGAGCAGTTTGACGGCGACAGAAACGATCTTTTAGCCTCCCTGCCCCAAAAGGGCGTGGAGCTTGCCGTTTCATGCGGCTGCGATTTGGAAACCTGCGAAAAAAACAGGCAAATCGCCGAAAAATACGATTATATATATTTTGCCGCGGGCTTTCACCCCGAAAATTTGGAAGGCACAGAGCTTTCGCAGATTGAAAAAATCAAGGAATATGCGGCGCACGAAAAATGCGTTGCCATCGGCGAAATCGGGCTTGATTACCACTGGATGAGCTCCTCCAAAGAAAAGCAGCGCGAATTTTTCACGCGGCAATGCCTGCTTGCAAACGAGCTTGATATGCCCGTTATAGTGCACGACAGAGAAGCTCACGGCGACACGCTTGATATTTTAAAGCAAACTCAACCAAATGGCGTTGTGCACTGCTTTTCCGGTTCTAAGGAAATGGCGGCGGACATCATCCGCCTCGGCATGTATATAGGGCTGAACGGCGTGGCAACCTTTAAAAACGCGCGCAAAAGCCTTGAGGTTGCAAAGGCAATTCCGATTGAGCGGCTTGTGCTTGAAACGGATTGCCCGTATTTGGCGCCCGAGCCTTACAGGGGCAGGCGAAATGACAGCTCTTATATAGCTTATATAGCCGAACGGCTTGCACCGGAGCTTAATGTTTCTGCGCAAGAGCTTTTAAGCATCACAAACGAAAATGCACGCCGCCTTTATAATATGTAAAAATATATAATTATAATAAATCGCAAAATACCAAAGAAACAAAGCGTGTGCTTCCGAACGGGAAACACACGCTTATATTTTGCTTTTATTTAATTTAATTAAGTGATTTCAGCCGCTGAAATTGCAAAGCGGGCGAAACAATCCGGAATTAAACCCGATATGCAAAAAGCTATACCGCGCGCAAAATCGGGCGTTACCATTTATTATGCACGCGCTCGGCAAACACAAGCTTATCCTTAATTTTGATTTCGGTGCCGTCATCAAGAATTGCCGTGCCGCTGATTTTGCCGAAAACCTGGTGCGGCAGCATGCACATAAACTTAATATCAAGAGGAGCCTGGCGGTCTATAATCGGCTCAAAGGTCATTTCAAAGCGCCCGTCGGACGAAGTGAAAGTCCACGGCTGCATATAAAGATATTCCTCGCCGCTTTTGGGGATATTGAAGGAAACATCCGCCAGCTTATGCGAAGTGCCGTTATAAAACAGCATATTCTCGCTTGCGGCGCTTGTGTTGCCGAAGCCGTAACCGATATTGAAGCCGAAGCGGCTGCCGTCATCCAAAATCATTTGGCCGGAGCCCCAATACCAGGTGTTATCATAAGTCCAAACGCCTCTGCCCCAATCAAGGGTGGCAAGAGCGCCGTTTTCGGAATTGAATTCGTATTTTTTACCGTCAAACGAAAACCAGCCCTCGGCACGCATGCAATTTATTTTTTGATTATAATAAAAATGCTTATCCTTATCAAAAGGCGTGGCGATAACCATGCTTTCGGGCGGAATATCCGAAAGCACAATATCGAATTTAAGCGGCTTTTTCGTGTTGCAATAATTTGCGTATGTGCCGAAAAGGTGCCTTGTTTTACCGTCGTTTTCAAAGGTCATTTCCGCCGTGCCCACCTTGGCATGCACATCGCCGATTTTTGAGGAAAGCGGCATATGAAGCTTGCCCATAGGAAACGCGCCGATTTCGGAATCGTTCATTTGCTTTGGCTTTTTACCGTAACGCAAAATCGAAGCCGAAACGCAGCTTACATAAGCCGCGTCCGAAACGGTGAGGCAAATGCCGTAATCCTGCGTGCCCACATAATAATAATCCCATTCCTTTATTCGCATGGCGGGTGCCTTGATATCTGCCCTTGAATACTGCCAATAAAGCTTTTTCGCAAAGCCCGGCTCGGCGATATTCCCCGTATCATCGAGCAGCCTTTGCGGCCTTGTGATTTCATGCTGCATAAAAATGATTCCCCCTTAAAAAATCATAAATTACTGCAAATATTTTTTTATTGCGGAATATTCGCGCACAAGCTCTTCAATGCCCATTCTTGCATTAGCCGGGCTTGTGGATGGCAGGCAAACGGCTTCAATTCCCGTTTTGGGCAGCTGATATTTGCAATAAAATTTATAGGCTGCCTTACCCGTTGTGAAT
>OLQC01002864.1_pt1 | contig 10878 bp, 10 predicted proteins | sample 1672471 | NCBI WGS metagenome assembly OLQC01 (sample SAMEA3136689, study PRJEB25190) | human gut metagenome | biome: human gut; feature: human-associated habitat; material: faeces | place: Austria | collected 2013
ATGGAGCAGACCCGTGGTATGGCAGCCAATTCGGTGATTCACAGCACGTAGGTATCTATGTATCACAATTAGGTAACCCGAACCTGACATGGGAAACGACAACCGAATTTAATATCGGTCTGGACTTGGGATTTTTCAACAACCGGATTAACCTGACTGCCGAATATTTCCAGCGTACGATCTCCGATTTGCTGGTGAAGAACAAAACGATTCCCCATTATAATGAAGTGAAAACCATTGCAGCCAACATTGGTTCGACTCAAAGTAACGGTGTGGAACTGACTCTGAACACGCAAAATATACAGACTAAACAGTTTACATGGAGTACTGATTTAACTTTCTCAACGTATAACGACCGTTGGAAAGAACGAGATCCGAACTGGAAACCTGCTGCCTATCAGAAGGAACAAGACCCGATTCGCGGTCAAATATATGACGTGAAAGATTATATAAGCCGCCTTTTGGAACAACTTCTTTTTCCGGAACTTCCCCATTATTTGTAATACAAATATGATAACAATCCTTATCTTCTTGCATCGTTATAAAAAGCTCTGTCGCACCGGCATGACATACTCCGTTTGTCAGACATTCCCTCATGGCAAGAATATATATGTGAGCATACTCTTCTTCCTTTGGTAAGGAGCCGGTGCAGCGAACCTTTACACCGATTGTTCGGGCATCCTGTAGAAATCTTTCAAATTCTCCCTCTTCTAAAGGATATTGATTATCATTCCAGATCGCATTTACTGCCTGACGGAGTAATCGCACCGCATTGCTGTAATCTGCATTTTCCTGTGCTAAACTTTGTCGGATAGCGGTTAATCCCGCTCCCATCTGATCATGCAATTTAGTCTTGGCAGCAAGGACTTCCCTTTCTCTTGTCAAAATCAATACATTATCAGAAAGATATCGTAGCTCTCTGGATATTTCTTTTAACTTTTCTGTTTGCCTTGTAAGATTTATTTTTTCATGATATTGCTTTGTGACATCTGAAAAAACGGCTTCTATATAGACATTTCCCTCTTTGTCTTTCACCTCACTTTCCTGATAATTCCATGCTCGTCCGTCAGGAAAAAGATAAATCTCCTTTTTATCTGTAAGGCGGATGATTTCATTTTGTATATTGCTGTGAAGGGCATCTCGTAATTCACTAAGTTTTTGCAGGTCTTTTTGAGCAAGTGTTCTAAAAAGCCGGTACATCTGTGAATTACAGAGCTTTATTGTACCATTCAAAGTAAAATAGCAGATTCCTACTGGAAGAAGGTTCAACGCTTCTTTAATGGAATTTTGACTAACCTTCTCTTTCGTTTTCTTTTTTAGGTGGATACTCTCTCTAACAAGTAAAAAATCAATAATACCGACAATGCACCAAAGTATCACGATTGGGACAGGCAGCAATTTATAATATTTTTCACCATTATTTATCTGATGGAAAGAATATGCCAGATGATTCAAAAGCAGAAATAAAAAGAAGAATAGAAAGCTGTTCCAATTTCGATAGCATTTCCACATATATGGTCGAAGTTCATAAAGAAGAAAGAGTAAAAGAAGAGAAAATATCAGACTGAGAAATACTACGGCCATAAACATCGTCTGTAGTAGCTTATATGACAGATAGAATGTCTGCATTACGCTTCACCTGCTTTCTTCACAGTAAATGTAAATCTCCATACTCCGTCCTCGTAACTGCTCGTATCGGTGATTTCAAAAAATGAGGTTAAGTTTGCGTTGCTTTCTACTTCCATACAAAAAATCAGACTTTCTTTATGTACACGAAACTTTACCCATACAGATAAAAGGGAATCAAGACAAGCTTCGATTACGGTTTCAAAAAAGTTATAAATACGGACGGCATCCCGCACATAGATAAATGCTCCTGACGGAGCGGCAAATGCACACATAACTCCCATTAGCCTAAGGCTGCTAAAAGACTCCTCCAGACAGGCTTCCAGTTCTGCGATATCAGACACCTCAGCTCTTTCTTCGATAAAAATTAAGTTACCACATCGCTTTATGTAAGTTCCAATTACACTGATTTTAGCAAGCAGCCTGCGTTTCGCTGTCAAATTTGTTTCCGCCTCATATTGATATAACAAGTTATTTAATAGTTCAATCTGCCCGGCAGTTTGCATCTGAAGCTTATCGTATAAGCGGTTCTTTTCCCGGAGCATATTAATCTTTGCTTTTGTCTGATAATTCTCCTGCTCAATGCAGTTACTCTCTTCTATCGTTTTCCGGTTTTCTTCCATCTTTTCCAACAGCATCAGGATGTCTTTAATGTCCTCCTGCCATAAAACATATCCTCCCTGAATCGGCCTGCCTTTAATTACGGTCTTTTTATCAACAACGACTTCTTTCTTTGCAGACTCTTTCATTATAGTCTTAGATAGTTCCATTGCATTAGAAGAAGCATAACATACATGATACTTTAAATCTGTGATCTGCGCTCCCATCGTACATACTTCAAACAATTGTTCATATCCTGTATTTGTCTGAATTAGGCCACAGTAAATACAGCTTTCAAATATACATACAAACATCAGACATAAAACAGCGGTAATATCTCCGCCGATGACCTGCATCCACTGTACGCCACTTGCATGAATAACGGCATAGATGATAGTAATACAAATTCCTATAACGGGAAGATACTTCTTTCTCTGAGATAGTCGGCATTTATAAACCATCAAAATAAAAGCAGATACCCCACATAGGATTTCCCAGAGGAGTACGATGTAATAGCCGCTTTCATAACAATAAGCTTTATCTGTCCATATTTCTCCTAAAGGAAAAGAAAATACCCGTTGATGAAAATCATTGGATATTACAAGTAAAAAACAGAAAATGGCAGGAAGATATATTAATTTTGACCATTTGGGTAAAGTATACTCTTCCGGCTGTCCAAGAAGAATCGCTGCCTGTAGTGCTGCCTGTGGAATAAAGAGCATAGGCAGATAGTAGCTGTACCACAAATAGCGTTCTATGTTGGCATCTATTGTAAAAAAATACTTTATAGTGCGGATAATAAACCAGAAAATCATTAACCCGGATATAAGGAGAAGGGTATTTTTCACTGATTTTTGAACGACTCGTTTATGGATGCTTATCGCCCATCCGATATATAATCCAATGTATATTATGCTTCGTACGATTCCATTTAAAACATACTGGAAACTTATTTTCCCTAAAATACGGCACAGTAGTGCAATGAGAACCATGCATATAAAAATAATGATATTTCTGTTTGCCTTTTTTTGTAATATTTTCTGCATCACAGCGAAGGTGCTCCACATTCATTTTCACGATTCGTCAAAATCCCAAGCCCGTGTTCTAAATTCGGAAGAAGAAACTCTAAAGACTCCTTTACTGCCTTTGGACTGCCCGGAAGATTGATAATGACAGTGTTGTTACGGATTCCGGAAACAGCACGGCTGAACATGGCACGAGGGGTAATCGTCATGGAATAATTACGAATGGCTTCAGCAATTCCGTTTGCCATGCGGTCACAGACGGCGATAGTTGCTTCCGGTGTCCGGTCACGTTTGGAAAATCCAGTTCCGCCAGTCGTAAAAATAAGATTAATCTGGCGCTGATCACTTAAACGGATCAGTTCTTTTTCAAGAAGCTTTTGTTCATCCGCAAGTAAAAGAGTTTCTTTTACATCGTATCCTGCAGATTTTAACATTTCTACGATTGCAGGACCACTTTTATCCTCTCTTAATCCGGCAGCTCCCTTATCGCTTAAAGTGATTACTGCTGCTGTATAAGGTCTGTCTGCTTTTGGAGGGATGCAGGTAACTTCCTGACCGATTTTAATATGCCCACCTGTAATCACTTCTGCAAATACGCCTTCTCTTGGCATGATGCAGTCCCCCATTGTCTTATAAATCAAACAATGGTTATGACATTCCTTTCCAATCTGGGTCATTTCAAGAACGACATCTCCGATAACAAAACGGGTGCCTACAGGCATAGAACTAAAATCAACTCCCTCAACAATTAAGTTTTCACCAAAAGAACCGGGATGGATATCTGCACCTTTGGCTTTAAAGGCATCCACTTTTTCTTTGGAAAGAAGACTGATCTGACGATGCCATTTGCCACCGTGAGCGTCGCCCTCGATTCCCCAGTCGCAAACAATATTAGCTTCTGTTATGAGATGCTTTTGCACCCCTCTTTTTTCACTGATACAAATTCCGGTAATTTTCCCCATATTAACTTCTCCTCTCATCCGCCAATCTAGCCCAATAATTTTAATAATCGTTCTCAAAATTATATCATATACTTTTACAAAAAGAAAGATATGCAGGAGAAAAACACACTATGCCCTCATATTCATCATAGATTGACATATCATCGGTACTTAGATATAATCACTTAAAAAGTGAATATTTATCGTAAATCACATATAAATGAAGCATACATTTATAGCAAAGAATGAATTAATTATATATTTTAAAGAAAAGAGAGAATATTATGCCAAAAGGTTCCGAACAATTAACTAACGCAAGAAAAGAAGAAATTATTAACGCCTGTGCAAAATTATATACGACGATGAACTTTAAAGATATCACTTTAAAACAGATTAGTCTTGAAACAACCTTTACCCGCACTTCTATCTATAATTACTTTCAGACAAAAGAAGAGATTTTTCTGGCACTATTTCAGAGGGAGTATGACTTATGGACAGCCGATATCCGACAGATTTTCGAAAAATATGAAATGATGACTGTTGATGAATTTGCCAGTGCCTTAGCTCATACTTTAGAAAAAAGAGAATGTCTCCTAAAATTACTATCTATGAATCATTATGATATGGAAAGCCGCAGCCGTTTAGACAATCTTGTAGAATTTAAAAAATCTTATGGAAACTCTATGGCAGCCGTAACTCACTGTCTTGAAAAATTCTTCCCTAAAATGACGATACACGATATTCAAGACTTTTTATATGTTTTCTTTCCATTTTTATTTGGTATTTATCCATATACTTATGTGACAGAAAAACAGACAGAGGCGATGGAAGAAGCACATACAGAATATGTTCTGTTATCCTTATATGAAATTACTTATTCGTGTATTAAGAAACTATTGGCAGATGCAGAATAGGGAGTTCTGACGCAACCGATACCCATAAAAAGCATATATACCAACTGTCCCTTATTAGATACAATTCAACCCCCGATCTGCCCCATCGGATGGCTTTCTGTCACTTGCCTCGTATCTTCAAAACAATGCATTTGCGGCTTATTTTCAATACTTTTTCTTAATATATTTTGAATTTCTTCCCGTCGTTTTTCCGGATTTTCCATTCGCAAAGCAGGTTTTAAAGCCCAACGCTGTTCGTAGCACAGGCAAGGTTTTAAATCTCCAGTTGAAGTCATTCGAATACGATTACAGAGATTACAGAACTTTCCATGCATTGCACTGATAAATCCGACATTTCCCTGAAATCCTTCTATAGAGTAATATACTGCCGGACCATTCCCATATACTCGGAAATCCTCTGTTAAATTTCCATAGTATTTTCGTATCGTTTCTTTTAACTCCTCATTAGAAATGCTTTCCGACATATTTCCATAACCAATCGGCATCATTTCAATAAAACGAACGCTTAACGGTAATTTTCTTGCAAGTTCCGTAAGAGGAAGCCATTCTTCCTCATTCATTCCTTTTTGTAAAACTGCATTAATCTTTACTGGAATACCAGAAGCTACTGCCTTTTCTATAGAAGAAAGGACAACAGCAAGTTTATCAAAACCAGTAATCCATTCATATTTTTTGATATCCAATGTATCAAGACTGATATTAACGGCATCAAGTCCTGCCGATAATAAAGCTTCTAATTGCTCTCCTAATAATAATCCGTTTGTTGTCAATGTGACAAGTTCTGTTCCCGGAATATTTTTTATCATGCGAATAACCTCCGGGCAGCCTCTTCGCACAAGTGGTTCCCCTCCCGTAATTTTAAAACGGGTGATACCAAGCTTTACTGCTTCCTGACAGACCTCTGTAATCTCCTCATAGGTAAGAATCTCTTTCATCGGAATCCATTCAGCTCCGTCTGGCATACAGTAACGACAGCGAAGATTACAGCGGTCTGTAATGGAAATACGCATATAATTTATCTCTCTGCCATAGCTGTCTTTTATCCCTGTTTTTATCATTATAAAAATTTCCTTTTACTCTCCATTTGTTTTTGGCATATTTTTAAATTCAAGAAATGCCATGATAATTGTAACAACTGCTGCTAAAAAGTCTGCAATCGGTCCACAGTAAATACATCCTTCTATTCCCATAAAATGCGGCAGAATTAAAAGCAGCGGAATAAAGAAAATGATTTGTCTCGTAAGAGATAAAAAGATTCCCTTTGCCGGCTTTCCAATTGATGTAAAAAATGTGGATGTAATTGGCTGTAAGGCATCTAACCAGATAAAGAATAAGAAGATTCGAAAGAAACGTACTCCAAATTCAAAATATTCTGGTTCTCCCGTTCCAAATAGTCCGAGAATCTGTCTTGGAAAAATCTGAAACAGTACAAAAGAAACAATAGAAATGATAACTCCTGATGTTGCTGCAAGACTAAATGCCTTACGCACACGGTCGTAATTCTTTGCTCCATAATTAAAACTTTCTACTGGCTGGCTTCCCTGAGAGAGACCGATAACAATGGAGAAAAAGATTTGGTTTACCTTAATGACGATTCCTGCACAGGCTAAAGGAATCGCGTCTCCATAAACAGAAGCCGCTCCGTAGTGAGTCAGAGAATTATTCATAATAATCTGCACAACCATCATGGCAACCTGATTAAAGAAAGAAGCCATACCAATCTGTGCCGTCTTGCTAATATATTCTATCTGCGGACGGAAATGTTCTTTTGTCAGAGAAACGGTCTTGAAATGAAGCAAATAACGAATAACAATAATCGCTGAAATAATCTGCCCGATAATTGTTGCTAAAGCAGCACCTGCCATTCCCCAGTGAAATACCATAACAAATATGGCATCTAATACTGTATTAATAACTGCACCAATTAAATTACAGAGCATCGCCATATTGGGACTACCGTCTGCACGAATCAGATGACATCCTCCCGTTGTCAAAATCAAAAATGGGAAACCTATCGCTGTAATCCGCACATAGGTCTGTGCGTAGGGAAGGACATTTTCCGGAGCACCAAATCCCGTTAAAAGCGGAGTTAAAAATAATTCTGCAATCAAAAATAAAATTACACCGCTGCCTATCAGACAAATGATGGCATTTCCTACAAAATAAACAGCCCGGTCTTTATGACCGCCTCCCATATTTAAATTAAAGCAGGAAGCACCGCCAATACCGAACATCAGTGCAAGTGCAATACAGGATGTGGTAAGCGGAAAGGCAACATTTGTTGCAGCATTGCCAAGTGTGCCAACAGCCTGTCCAATAAATAACTGGTCAACAATGTTATATAAGGCACTGACAAGCATTGCGATAATACTTGGAACAGCAAACTTCACCATTAAAGAAGCAACGGAAGCTTCTCCTAACGGATTGCCTGTCTGTATGTTTTCTTTACGTTCTTCACTCATATTTTCGTCTCCTTGTCTTTGTATTTTATTATTTTTTTATTGCATAAAAGGCGGCTGTCTTCTTTAATTCAGACAGCCACCTTTTATTATAGCATTAATTTTGTGAAATACACAAACAAATATTTAAATTTTCTATTATTTTTGTTTATTCGGTTGCCTGAATGGCATCATATCCCGTTTCTTTTGTACGAATCTTTTGTGCATGACGGATTTCGTAAGTAAATATCTTACCATCTCCCGGCTCTCCTGTATAAGCAGCCTTTTCGATTGCCTCAATTGTTTTTACCTCCCATTCTTCGGAAGATACCACTATTTCAAACTTTATTTTTGGCTGCATCTGCATATCTACCTGCATACCACGAACAATTTCTTTATAACCTCTCTGGATACCGCAGCCCATGACCTGAGATACGGTAAGACCATTTACACCAATTGCATTTAAAGCGGCTTTGACATCTTCAAATTTATCTTCTCTGACGTAAGCCTCAACTTTTATCATCATGATTAAGTCCTCCTGTTTTCATAATTACCAAAATTACCAAATGAACGATTAAATAACTAAAATTACTGATCAAGACCATTGAAAGATGGATATGCACTTTCACCATGTTCAGAAATATCAAGTCCTACCTGCTCTTCTCTAACACTTACTCGTAATGGTGTAAATACTCTGACAATAGCAACACAGATAAGTGTTCCAACAACGGCCACAGCGATCGTGATTATAATTCCAACAATCTGTGCTACAAATAAATGGTAATCACCAAAAATAAGTCCATCCCATCTGGCAACTGGATTAATTGATTTCTGTGTAAAAATACCTGTGGCAATACCACCCCAGATACCGCCGATACCATGACAGCCAAATGCATCCAACGCATCATCTATTTTTAATTTTTTCTTGATAAATCCAACACCAAAGTAACAAATCGGACTGACAAGTGCACCGATAATGAAAGAAGACCAGATTGGAACAAAACCTGCACCTGGAGTGATCGCAACAAGTCCAACAACAAGTCCGGTAGCTGCACCAACTAAAGTCGTTTTTCCATTCTTTATTGTATCAATCTTTCTTATATCTAGCCTTACAGATGCATAAAACTTAAGTGCTCTTCCACCTGCTGTTGTCTCTGGATTACCAAACATAATACCTATCTTTTCTCTCAATTGATTTATAAATATCACAATACAATTTGATTTATTAATAGCCGCTGTTAATTTTCTCAATGCTTGAGACATTAATCTAGCTTGCAATCCTATATGTGAATCTCCCATTTCTCCTTCTATCTCAGCTCTTGGTACTAATGCTGCTACAGAATCAACTACTAATACGTCTATAGCATTAGATCTTACAAGAGCTTCTACTATTTCTAAAGCTTGTTCTCCAGTATCTGGTTGACTGACTATTAATTCATCTGTATTAACTCCTAATTTTTTAGCATATGTTGGATCTAATGCATGCTCTGCATCAACAAAAGCTGCTGCTCCTCCTAATTTTTGTGCTTCAGCTATTATACTTAATGATATAGTTGTCTTACCTGACGATTCTGGTCCATATATTTCTATTATTCTTCCCTTTGGAACTCCCCCTATTCCTAATGCTATATCTAAAGCTAATGAACCTGTAGGTATAGACTCTATATCTAGTGTTTTATTTGAGCCCAATTTAACTATAGAACCTTTTCCGTATTGTTTTTCAATTTGATTCATAACTGTTTCTATAGCTGCCATTTTCTTCTTATCAATATCCATTTTTTCTCTCCATTCTCTTTTATCCACTTTTTATTAATACTACTTTTACCTTTTATAAAATAAAAAATGCATTGTATCGACGGCAAGTGGTATAACCATCGGTACAACGCATTTACTATTTTAAGTATAACATAATTTTATTTTCTAATGTAATACTACAAGTTAAAAAACTTTTAAATTATATGCTTAAACTTCTTCTTATAAACTATTTAAATTTTCAATATTTTTTATTTTTAGTGTAAATATAAAATAAACTATAATAATTTATACAATATTGTTTAATACATGAATAATATTGATTTTCTAATTTATTTTACATGATTCTCGGCCTTTATTTCCCAATGAATTACAAAAGCTAATATTGCTCTTAATAGTATTATAGCTGCTAAAATATACATTTCATCTAAGGATCTTACTATTACTGTTTTTAATATTTCTGCACCCATTTTAAATTCTAAAGCTAAAGTTAGTGCTTCCGCAAATTGAATTTTTATTGGATAGTTTGTCCCCTTTATTAAATTACAAAAATACTTCCAAAACGCTTTAATAGCACCTATAAAAATTATAATTACCCCCATAGCTTCAAGTAAATGAATAATTTCAGGGATTACTATTTCTAAAAAGTTACTTAACATAATTATTCCTCCTATGTTTTCATTTGCAGGAATAATTATACATGATACACTTCTTATCTTCAATTTAATAGATATATGAATAATACTTATTTTTAATATAACTTTATTTCTTATTTATAATTTCTTCATAAATTATACCTTCTCTAAGTCCTAATGCACTTATTATAAACTTCTCTGAATTAAAATATCTAAGTATTACTAAAATAGCCCCAAGCGGTGCTGCAAATATTTCTGCTCTCTTCTTAGATAAACCCTTAAAATTATTTCTTTCATTTATAGATAACTTTAAAAAATCACTATATATTTTAGATACTTCTTCTCTTGTCATACTATAATCGTGAAGTGATTCCTTAGGATAATTTTTATCCCCCTTAGCTACCCTCCCTATATGCTTAGCAATACCACCAATTCCAATTACATTCAATTTATTATTTTTTGTTAACCAAGATATTTCATCAAGCTTATTATTAATAAATTTTTCTAGTTCAATATTTTCATCATCAGATTCAATATTATTAAACATCTTAGTAAGCGGAATACATCCTAATGGTAAACTTATGGTTTCTTTAAATTCTCCTTTTTCCATAAGAGTAATCTCCATACTTGAACCACCTAAATCCAATAAAACAGCATCTTTTTCCTTCATTGAATTTTTAACTGCCAAATATCCATATCTAGCTTCTTCTTTTCCTGATAATATATTTACATTTAACCCCAATTCTGATTCAATTCTATTACATATATAACTTCTATTAACAGCTTTTCTAACTGCTTCTGTTGCAACAACATAAATTTCTACAACTTCATACCTTTGACATATTTCTTTAAATCTTTTTAATACATTAATGGCTATCTCTATTCCATCATCAATTAAATAATTATTTTTTGTTAAATAGCTACCTAATCTAATAGTCTCTTTTGCT
>OLQC01002870.1_pt1 | contig 10847 bp, 14 predicted proteins | sample 1672471 | NCBI WGS metagenome assembly OLQC01 (sample SAMEA3136689, study PRJEB25190) | human gut metagenome | biome: human gut; feature: human-associated habitat; material: faeces | place: Austria | collected 2013
CTTTATTACATATTATATAAAATAAACAAAAATTTATCTTTGTTTATTGAAATTTATGTATTATTATGTTAAAATTAAACTCAAGTAATATAAATTTGAGGGATTTATTATGATGAAGGGAAAATTTAAAGCCGGTGTTCATCCCTATGAGGGAAAAGAATATTCCGGTGATAAAGAAATTAAAAGGCTTAACAGCGAAGAAATTATGGTGTTTCCTATGAGCCAACATATTGGTGCGCCTGCTACACCTTGCGTTAAAGTAGGTGACCGAGTACTAAAGGGTATGAAAATAGGTCAAGCAAGTTCATTTGTTTCAAGCCCTGTGTATTCATCTGTATCGGGCAAGGTTAAAGCTATTGAAGACAGATTGATGTTAAGCGGTAAAGTATCAAAATGTGTGATTGTTACCAATGATTTTGAAAATGAAAGTGTAGAGAATTTTGGAATAAATCGTGATGTCAACACGCTTTCAAATGAAGAAATTATCAAGATAATAGGTGACAGCGGCATAGTTGGTATGGGTGGCGCCGGCTTTCCGACAGGTGTTAAACTTTCACCAAAAAATCAAAATATTGATTACATAATAATTAACGGCTCTGAATGTGAACCGTATTTGACTTCTGATTACCGCTTAATGCTTGAAAGAAGCAGGGATATAATTGAGGGAATTGCAATAGTTCTTCGCTTATTTGAAAAAGCAAAAGCTATTATAGGTATTGAGGATAATAAGCCAAAAGCCATTGATGCACTTTCATTTGAATGTAACGGTAACAGCAGAATAAATGTAATGTCGCTTTCAACCCGCTATCCGCAGGGCGGCGAAAGGCGACTTATATCATCTGTTACAGGCAGGCAAATTAACTCACACATCTTACCTGCTGATGCCGGTGTTATAGTGCTTAATATTGCTACTGTAATCGCAATTTATGAAGCGGTAAAAATGAATATGCCGCTTATTCACAGGGTTGTAACTTTAACGGGTGATGCAATGGCACAGCCTGCCAATGTTGATGTTTTGCTCGGCGTATCGCATAAATTTTTATGTGATGAATGCGGCGGACTTAAGGATAATGCAGTTAAAATTATTTCAGGCGGTCCAATGATGGGTATGGCAATGGACAGCCTTGATTATCCGGTTGTCAAAACATCATCTTCTATATTGGCAATATCGAAAGATGATGTTGAAAAAATGGAAACGACTTCGTGTATAAGGTGCGGAAGATGTGTAGGCGTATGCCCTGAAACACTTGTACCGCAGCTTATGGCACAGGCTGCTGTAAATAAAGATTATGAGCGGTTTGAAAAACTATACGGTATGGAATGTATTGAATGTGGCTGTTGCACATATGCATGCCCTGCCAAAAGACCGCTGACTCAAACATTTAAGCTTGCGAAAATTAAAGTTCGTGAAAGCAAAATTGCGAAGTAGGGGGGATAAGTATGTATAATGTTTCGGTTTCACCTCATATAAGAGATAAGAGTTCTACTCAAAAAATTATGATTGATGTTTGCATTGCACTTGTTCCTACTTTAGCTTTCGGCGTATGGCATTTTGGTGTAAATGCGTTACTTGTTATCATTTCATCCGTTGCAAGCTGTGTATTAAGCGAGCTTGTGTTTGAACTGATATATAAAAAACCTGTTACCGTATTTGATTTCAGTGCTGTGGTGACGGGGTTAATAATCGCACTTAATATGCCGCCGCAAGTTGCGTGGTGGGTTCCAGCCATAGGCGGTGTATTTGCAATTATTGTGGTTAAAATGCTTTTCGGCGGAATAGGTCAAAATATTATGAATCCTGCTTTAGCCGCAAGGTGCTTTTTGCTTATATCTTTTACATCAAGAATGACTGATTTTTCTACTGCTGACGGTGTATCATCTGCAACACCGCTTGCTCAAATAAAATCGGGTGAACTTATAAATCTTAAAGATGCATTTTTAGGGCTTCAAAGCGGATGTATTGGTGAAGTTTGCTGTGTGGCTATACTTATTGGTTTTGTATATCTTTTGGTGAAAAAAGTTATATCACCGCGTATTCCGGTTATTTATATGGCTTCCACAATCGTGTTTGTTCTTATTTTCGCTTTAATTAAAGGCAAACATATCGGCTTCGATTACAGCACTCTCAATTTCGCTTTAGGCAATTTATTAACGGGCGGACTTATGAGTGGTGCGGTATTTATGGCTACCGATTATACAACAAGCCCGATTACTAAAAAGGGCCAAATTATATATGCCGTTCTTATAGGCTTTTTAACAGCAGTTTTCAGAGTTTTAGGTTCAAGTGCAGAGGGTGTTTCATATGCAATAATTACATCAAATCTTGTTGTACCTCTTATTGAAAAAATAACTGTTCCTAAAGCTTTCGGTATGCGCAAGAAAGAGGGGGTGTAAGGCGTGAAAAATAAATTTTTAAAAAACTGTCTTGCACTTTTTGTAATAACTCTTGTTGCAGGTATATCACTTGCATTTGTAAACGAAGTTACAAAAGAGCCTATTGCAAAAGCTCAGGATAAAGCAAGGCTTGAAGCTTATGAAGTTGTATATCCTAATGCCGAATTTAAAGTTATGGATAATTCTGATGAAATTCTTAAGGCTTCTTCAAAATCATTAGAAAAAGAAAATCTTTCACAATGCAGTGTGGATGATGTTTTGGCAGTAACGGATAAAAACGGTAATTTAATAGGATATGTTTTTTCTGCCACATCACCGTCAGGCTATGGCGGGGATATAAAAGTGGCTATCGGTGTATCGAATAAAACAAATAAAATCACGGGATTTACTGTTTTATCACATAGTGAAACTGCCGGTCTTGGTGCTAAAGCAACTGAAGATGAGTTTAAATCTCAATTTATCGGCAAATCGGCAAACGGTATAAATTATACTAAAAACGGTGCGTCAAATGATACCGAAATTGATGCACTCAGTGGTGCAACAATAACTTCAAATGCAGTTTGCGAAGCCGTAGACAGCGCACTTGCTGTATATAACCATCAGTTAAAGGAGGTTGATTAACTTGAAAACACCGATTGAACGCTTATATAACGGTATTGTTAAGGAAAATCCAACCTTTGTACTTATGCTTGGTATGTGCCCGACTCTTGCTGTTACAACTTCGGCTATAAACGGGCTTGGTATGGGGCTTGCAACCACCGTTGTTTTAGTAATGAGTAATATGCTTATTTCACTTTTAAGAAAAGTAATACCTGATGGTGTGCGTATGCCTGCTTATATTGTAATCGTAGCGTCATTTGTAACAATTGTTCAAATGGTACTTCAGGCTTATGTCACATCTCTTTATGACGCTTTAGGGCTTTATATTCCGCTTATTGTTGTTAACTGCATAATTCTTGGCCGTGCTGAGAGTTATGCTTCAAAAAATAAAGTTATTCCTTCAATATTTGACGGACTTGGTATGGGTTTAGGTTTTACAATCGGCTTAACTTCAATAGGCATAGTTCGTGAACTTATCGGCACCGGAAAAATATTTAATCTTCAGTTATTACCGAAAAGTTATGAGGGCGTATCAATATTTATATTAGCACCGGGTGCATTTCTTGTGCTGGCATTTTTATGTGCATTGCAAAATAAATTTGGTGCAAAGGGTGCAAACAGGCACACCAATGATGAAAATGTATGCGGCGGGGACTGTGCACACTGCAATTCGCTGTGCAAAGAAACAGAAAATAAGGAGGTAAACAAATAATGTTAAAAACCTTATTTCTTGTGTTAATGACTACTGCACTTATAAATAATGTTGTATTAAGCCAGTTTTTAGGTATCTGCCCATTTCTCGGTGTATCTAAAAATGTTAAAACAGCGGCAGGTATGGGCGGTGCTGTTATATTCGTAATTACAATAGCAAGTGCAGTAACAAATCTTTTATATACTTTTGTTATAAATAAATTACATATTACTTATTTAAACACAATTATTTTCATTCTTGTAATTGCGGCTTTGGTGCAGCTTATTGAACTGTTTTTAAAGAAATATGTACCAAAGCTTTATCAGGCACTCGGTGTTTATCTTCCGCTTATTACAACTAACTGTGCGGTACTGGGTGTTGCCCTTACAAATGTTCAGGAAAATAATAATTTTATAACATCTGTAATTACAGGTTTCGGTACGGCAGTCGGTTTTGCTCTTGCAATTATAATTATGGCGGGAATTAGAGAAAGAATTGAAAACAACGATTTTCCAAAAGCTTTTAAGGGTACACCTGCTGTTCTTTTAACAGCCTGCCTAATGGCAATAGCCTTTTATGGCTTCGGCTCATTAAAGTAGGAGGGGAGCAATATGGAAATTAAGAATATTATTATTGCTTCAGCAGTTGTTGCAATTGTAGGTCTTATTATCGCAATACTTCTCAGTGTTGCAGAAAAGATATTTCATGTTGAAGTTGATGAAAAGGAAATAAAAATCAGGCAGGCACTTGCAGGTAATAATTGCGGTGCTTGCGGCTATGCAGGATGTGACGCACTGGCAAAAGCAATTGCTAAAGGCGAAGCACCGGTTAATGCCTGCCCACCTGCAGGTAAGTCAGGTGCTGATAAAATTGCTGAAATTATGGGTACACAAGCCGGTGATTATGTAAGGCAAACTGCTTTTGTTAAATGCTCGGGTACTTGTGAAGTAAGGCATCAAAAATATAATTATTACGGAACTCGAACTTGCACTTCAGCCTCCGTTACGCCCGGCGGCGGTGAAAGAAGTTGCCAATACGGTTGTATGGGTTATGGCTCTTGTGCAGATGTTTGTGATAATCAGGCTATCAGAATTATTAACGGAAAAGCAGTTGTTGATCAAGAACTTTGCATTGCTTGCGGTAAATGCGTTAAAGCTTATTGAAATTGTACCATATGATTCAAAATATCGAGTTCAGTGTTCAAATAAACAGCGTGGTAAGGTAGTTAAAGATAATTGCCAAGCCGGTTGTATAGGTTGCGGTATGTGTGAAAGAAATTGCCCTAACGATGCTGTTAAAGTGATTGATAACATTGCTAAAATAGATTATAATAAATGCAACGAATGTGGGCTTTGCGCTCAAAAATGCCCAACTAAAGTTATTAAGGATTTTCTAAATTAAGAGAGGAGGGGACTTATGAAAAAAACAATCTCATTAGTCCTCTCCTTAGTTTTATTGCTTAGCTTATTTGGTTGCAGCAATAGTAAATATTCAAAATATTCAAAAAGCTTTTTAGATTTATTTGATACAGCTTCATCTGTAACTGCGTATGATATTTCACAAAGTGAGTTTGATAAAAAATATGAAGAATTATATGCTCAAATAAAAAAATATTCAATGCTTTTTGATATATATAACAGTTATGATAAACTTAAAAATTTAAAATATATCAACGAAAATGCCTATAAATCTCCGATTAAAGTTGACGCAGAAATAATTGAACTTCTGACTTTCGGTAAGGATGTTTTTAAGCGTACAAAAGGATTAGTTAATATAGCAATGGGCAGTGTTTTATCAATATGGCACTATTACAGAGAAGAGGGAAAATCATTACCTTCGCGCGATATACTTATTGATGCATCAAAGCATACCGATATTGATGACTTGATCATTGATACTGATAAATCAACTGTGTATTTTAAAGACAGCAAATTAAAACTTGATGTCGGCGCAATTGCCAAAGGGTTTGTTTGCAATAAAATTTATCAATTTATTACAGATAATGATTTGTGGCAGAGTGCCGTTATTTCACTTGGCGGAAATATAATTACAGTCGGCAATAAGCCGGATAATACAAATTTTATTATAGGAATTGAAAATCCGAATTCAAGCGAATATTTAGATAAAGTTATTGCTGATGATAAAACAAGCGTTGTTACAAGCGGTTCGTACCAAAGGTATTATACAGTCGGCGGTAAAAAGTATTGCCATATTATTGATAAAAATACGCTTTTTCCGGCTGATTATTTCACTTCGGTTACAGTTATTTGTAATAACAGTGCGCTTGCAGATGCTTATTCAACAGCATTATTTTGTATGAATTTATCTGACGGTTTACAATTTGCAAAAGATAACGATATAGAAGTCATTTGGATGAATAATAGCGGTAAGATTACTAAAACAAGCGGGGTAAACAGTGCAAAATAAAAAAAGAAAAAATGATTTAATTCTGATTTTATCAATTATTATTATAACAGCTTGCGTATTCTTGATTATGAACCTTTTTTCTAAAAGCGGTGATAGGGTATTGGTTGAGCAAAATTCAGTTCAAATAGCTGTTTTAGACTTAAATAAAGACTGCGTTTACAATGTATATAATGATAACGGTGATATTTGTAATACAGTACAAATAAAAAACGGAAAAGTTAAAATGATTTACGCTGATTGCAGGGATAAGATTTGTAAAAATCATAAAGAGATAAGTAAAAGCAATGAATCTATAATTTGTTTGCCAAATAAAGTTGAAATAACTGTAATCAGTGATAAAAGCGAAGATGTAGACGGGGTGGCAAAGTGAAAAAAATTGATGTAAAAAGACTTTGCACACTTGCGTTGATGATTTCTTTGGCATTTGCATTTTCATATTTGGAGTCACTTGTACCTTTCAATTTTGGAATTCCGGGAATAAAGCTCGGCCTTGCAAATTTAGTTGTGATTGTTGCCCTTTATACAATGAAAATTAAAGATGCTTTTTTTATATCATTACTTCGCATAGTGCTTTCAGGTTTAATATTTAATGGCACATTTGCAATGATTTATAGTTTAGTCGGCGGTTTGCTTTCGTTTGCAGTAATGTGCATCTTTAAGAAGTTTGATAAATTTACACCAATCGGTGTATCTGCATTTGGAGGAACAATTCATAATCTCGGTCAAATCATTGTTGCCGGCATAGTTATGAATACTTATAGGATAATTTATTATTTTCCGATTCTTATGCTTTCAGGCTTGATTACAGGTATAATAAACGGAATTATAGCAGATATAATTATCAACCGATGGAAAAAGCCGGCTTATTGAAGAAATACTAAAAAACGCAGCGTTATGGAGAAAAGCGAATTATAAAATGTGAGTTTAACACATAAAACAAATACAAAAAACAGCCGAGAAATCGGCTGTTTTTTGTATAATAAAATATATAGTTACAAAAATTATGCGCAATTGTTTTTGCAGGGTAAACCGTTGACATACCGTGCTTTTTTTGATATAATTGCACAAAATAAATATTTTGTGCAATTCAGGGGAGCGAAAAGGCTGAAATATTGAAATTTTTCTGAAATCTTGTTAAAATAGCGAAATAAAGCATTGTAATTATTATTTTAACATTTCTGCTTATTTCAGGCTATAATTTCCAGCCGTTCAGTTTATTTTGAATGATATTTGTATCATTCAAAATAATTCTATTTGATGATAATTTATTTTATATAATGATGATTGATTATTTTTACATAATAAAATTGTGTTTTGATTTACAAAATCAATTTAATATATAGGAGTTGATAAATTTGCGTAAAGATGAATTTGGTACATTACCGAAACTTGTTCAAAAATATCTTGTATATATTGAAGCTATTAAAGGTCACAGTGAAAAATCCGTTTTGGAATACGCTTCTGATTTGCGTACTTTTTTTAGATATATGACTAAATTAAAAGGTTTGTACAGTTTTGATACAGATGAAGAGAAAATTGACTTGTCCCCTATTGATTTAGAATTTATACAGAGCGTAAAACTTGAAGACGCATATGAATTTATGATATATTGTAAAAATGTACGCCAAAACAATGAAGCTACCCGTGCAAGACGCGTAATAAGTATTAGGCGATTTTATACATATTTAACTGATAATTTAGGCGTTCTTGAAAAAAATCCGCTTAAAAATTTAGATATTCCAAAAACAAAAAAATCGCTTCCTAAATACCTTACGCTTGACGAAGCGGAAAAGCTTTTATCTGTAATTGAAGGTAAATACAAAGAGCGAGATTACGCAATTATTACTTTATTTTTAAATTGCGGTATGCGACTGAGCGAACTTGTTTCAATAGATTATAACGATATAAAAACAGACGGCACTATCGTTATTACCGGTAAAGGAAATAAGGAGCGAACAGTATATCTTAACCAGGCTTGCATCAACGCTATAACAGCATATTTGAAAGTTAGGCCGCATGACAAAGTTAAAGACAGAGCTTTGTTTTTAAGTTCGAGAAATCAAAGAATAAGTAACAGAAGTGTACAGCATATTGTTGAAACATATATTAAAAAAGCCGGACTTGGTGACAGAGGTTTATCTGTACATAAGCTCAGGCATACTGCTGCAACTTTAATGTACCAATACGGTAATGTAGATGTGTTATTATTAAAAGAAATACTCGGCCATGAAAATTTGAGTACAACGGAAATATATACTCATATAAGTGATGACGCAACTAAAAAAGCAGTTGATTCAAACCCGTTGTCAAATGAAAAGCCTAAATGGTAATAATGCTTTTGAGTAAAGTTTCTAATACTGCCGATACCCCGGAACATATGATAATTGCTAAACCATATATTAAAAATTCTTTTAAGCTTGGCTTGAAATCAATTTTTGATACACTTTCTTTTTTAGTTATGCTGACTATTTTTTTTGATACATTACTGCTTGTTTTTATAGTGAACATAAGTATTGTTAAAAATAGTGCTGAAAAAGGAGCAATCAATATTATTGCATATCCTACACCTTTTGTTTGAAAATTCATGTAATAATAAGCTGTACTTATACCTGTTTGTAAGCCTAATATAAAAGGAATTATATTAACTATTCCGTATCCGATAAGGCAAAATGCAAGAAAAACCGTAATTAAAAAAAGCGACATATAATTACAAATATTTTCGCAAAACAATTGGCTTACAGTTGTGTTTTTAGATTGAAAGAGTTTATCAAATGAATTGCTTTGCAAAAGACGATATATTACAGAGCCGATTGCAAGCGCGCAGGAATACAATACAGTTGAATAAATTATTGTTTTATTATCAATGATTATTTTTTCAAAATCTATTTTCTTTTCGTCTTTGCTGTCTTCTAAATTGAATTCTTTTTTTAATTCCAAAGGTATATCATTCATATTTTATTTCCTCTTCCCTGCCGATATAACGGAAGCAATAAATGAAACAGAAACTATTATTGCAAGCGATATGAACAACTGAACAAAATCTTTGTTTTTAAATGCATAATTCGCGACAGAAAATATTACTATTGGTATAATCGAAGCAAAAGACAGTGCTGAAATGTTATGCTTAAACCCTTTTAAGCATAGTGTTGGCACAATAAATGACGAAAAAGCACAAGTAACATAGCCGCAATATTTACATATAATTAAGTCTAAATCAAATTTTAATACGGCAAAAGAAAAAATAGTTGATAAAGCACTAATTGATAAAGCTGTTAAAATTATAGATTTTAAAACAAATTTAATAATTATGCTTTTTGCGTTTAAATTACTGATTTTAGGCATAATAAAACCCCCTGAATAATTACTATTCAAGGGGTTGTTTTTTTAGAACAAAATTATTTTTCGTTTTTGTCTGCTTTATCAGATTCTTCTTTTTTATCTGATTTTTTAGAAGCTTTCTTTTCTTTTGCAGCTTCTCTTGCAGCTTCAATTTCTTTTTGACGCTGCTCATTTTTGGTTTTGTTTGTGTTAATTGCCCAGCGTTCAATTTTCATTTTGTTTCTGTCAGCACCGGTTTCAATGATAAGGTCGTTTTCACGAATTGTAACAACACGGCCAACAATACCACCGATTGTAACAATCTCATCGCCGATTTCAAGAGCATTTCTCATTTCCTGCTCTTCCTTTTGACGCTTCTTTTGTGGGCGAATCATAAGAAAATACATAACAGCAAATAAAATAACCATCATTACAATCATTTGAATGCTGCTTGATTTCTGATTAGCAGTATTTGATGTTGCATTTTGTGCGAACAATAAAATAGATTCCATAAAAATAGTTTCCTCCAATAATATGATAAATGATATTATAAATTAAATTTATACATTTTGCAAGACTTTTCTAAATTCTTGTATCAAGTTTAACACAAAATTCATTTTTATAATCTTCAAATGTGCCGTTATCCAAATTATCCCTTATTTCCTGCATTAAATTATTATAAAAATGCAGATTGTGAATAACTGCAAGGCGCATACCTAAGATTTCATTACTTTTAAATAAATGGCGGATATAAGCTCTTGAATGTTTTTGGCATGTAGGGCAATTGCATTCTTCATCAATTGGTTTATCATCACGCTCATATTTTGCGTTGTTTATGTTGATTATGCCTTTTTTAGTAAACAAATGACCGTGGCGAGCATTTCTTGACGGCATTACACAGTCAAATAAATCAACGCCCCTGCTTACACCTTCAAGTATATTACCCGGCGTACCTACACCCATGAGATACCTTGGTTTATCTTTAGGTGCATATGGTTCAACTGCGGAAATAATACGATACATATCTTCTTTTGGTTCGCCGACTGCAAGACCACCGATTGCATAACCGTCTAAATCCATTTTTGCAATTTCTTTCATATGAGAAATTCTTAATTCATCGTATATGCATCCTTGGTTTATGCCGAAAAGAAGTTGATTTTTATTTATTGTTGTTTCCAATGAATTAAGCCTGTCCATTTCATTTTTACAGCGTTCAAGCCAGCGAAGTGTACGCTCGCAAGCTTCTTTTGCATATTTTAAAGTTGCAGGATTTTTTACACATTCATCAAAAGCCATTGCAATGGTAGAACCTAAATGTGACTGTATTTGCATACTTTGTTCAGGTCCCATAAATATTTTTCTACCGTCAACATGTGAATTAAAAACTACACCATCTTCGCTGATTTTGTTAAGTTTT
>OLQC01002872.1_pt1 | contig 10842 bp, 10 predicted proteins | sample 1672471 | NCBI WGS metagenome assembly OLQC01 (sample SAMEA3136689, study PRJEB25190) | human gut metagenome | biome: human gut; feature: human-associated habitat; material: faeces | place: Austria | collected 2013
AGAAGTTATATCAACCATACTTCCAATATTTTTTTCTATAAGTAAAATTATATCTTCCACTTGTTTTTCTTTTTTAGAAATGGTGTTGATAGTATTTCTTTGCTGATGTAGAGTTAATATTTCTGATTTCTGTTTTTCTAAATCATTATTTTTCATTCTAAGTGGATTTATAAATAGAAATGTAATACCTACATAAATTATAGATACTATTAATAAAATGCCTAATGATTTATTTTCTTTAAATAACTTCAAATTTATCCTCCTACTTATATTCAATATCAAAAAAATATTCATCTGACTTATCACTTTTTTCTAAAGCTTTAATATTAAATTTTTTTATATTTTTTAGATTTGACACTTTTTCAAGTATTTTTATATTTTTACAATAACCTTGCATTTCAATTACGTTAGAATTTAAATCAATACTTTGTATTTTTTCCTCTCCTATAATTGAACTTACCTCTTTTAATTTAGACAAATTTATGTTAGATTGTTGTGTATGTGAATTTTCATCTTGTAAATCATTTACAACTTCTTCCTGTGGATTTTGTTTATATGAGTTATTTGATATGTAGTCATTCAGTTGTGCATATTTTATTGAATTGCTTCCGATTTGTATAGAAGTTATCAACAATATAATCAAAATACTCAATTGGTATAAATTTAAATTTTTCTTATTTTCCTCAAAAATGTTGATACATTTACCTCTTTTAACCATTTTATACTACAACTCCTATATTAATTAGGTTTTGGTTGATAATATTATCCACAGTATCTTCCTTATTTAAACTATTAATTTTTAAATTTAGATTTAATTTATCCACACAAAACTCATTTTCTTTAATATTTTTTATAAAACTATCTTCTTTTCCATAGTAAAAAATGTGTATATCTTTTTCCAAAAAGCTTAATATATAGTCTTCATTCCCATATTTTTCAAATACCGTTGATGTATAAATTTTTCTTTGCTTTACAGAATTTAATATTATATAATTTCTTTTATTTTCAATAATCATACAATTCTCATGACCCAAATCTATTTTCTTTTTGTCTATTAATTTCTGTATTATATCAAAATTCATATTTAGATATTTACGTTTTATATTTAGATTTTGTGCTATTTCTGTACATATTTTTTCTATATATTTCGGAAACAAAATTAACTGTATATCCATAATATTTTTTTGCAAATTTAATACTTTGTATTTTATTACATAGTGTTCTATATTAACTGGCATATCCTTAACAATTTCAAAGTTTACATATCCATCTAAATCTCGCTTTTTTACTCTTTGGATTTCAGGATATTCTCTAATTATTACGTCTTCATTTTGAACTGAAAAAAATATTTCTTTAAGATGTTTATAGTCATTTAATTTTGAAGTTATTATTTTAATAAATTCTTTTTTAGCTTCCAAACTTATTAAATGTTTTATTCCTATTTCTATTTCAAAATTATCTATTATATTTATTTTTCCCATATTTCTATTTATAACAGATACCTCTGTATCATAATCATCTAGTTTTATAACTATACAATTTTTAATAAAATCACCTCCTACAATATTAGTACTCCTCATAATATTAGGTATATTAAATTTTAATAACTATTTTCTAGGATAGTATTGCTCATCACCTAATGTTACAGTTACTTTTCCATCCGAAACAGTTACAGAAAACTCCCCAGCGTTATTTTGTTGTGATTTTGGTGTAGATTGTAGATAATTATTACTTACTAAACTAGATATACTTGTATCTACCCCATCAGCATCTGCCAACTGTGCTGCTGTGGCTATATTCGCAGCAGTAGTATAGTCCATATTTTTCTTTGCATCTTGCTGAACCTTTGTATAACTTGCCATTGCTATTCCAGAAAGTATTGCCATTAGAGTGATTGCTATTACTACCTCAATTAAACTAAATCCTTTTCTTTTTTTAGCAAATACAATCGCTTTTTTAACAGATATTGTATCTTTAATACCATTTTTTATTTTTGATAATTTTTTAAAGATCATATTTTTACCTCCTATTTTTTTATTATTAAAAACTCATTGTATTAAATAGCCGAAACCATATTAAACATTGGTATTACCATCGCAATAACAACTACCCCTACAATAAGCCCCATTACCAAAGTAATTCCTGTTTCAAAATACTTCATAGTAACCTCTGTTTTCTGATCTATTTCGCCTTCATAAAATTTGTTTATCATTTCCAAAGCTTCTTCTAGTTTTCCTGATTCCTCTCCTACTGATACCATTGTTATAAACATAGTCGGAAATAAATTTATATCATTAAGTGATTCGCCTATTTTATTTCCTTCTTTTATTGAATTATTGGCATCTAAAATAACATCATATATGTATTTTTTATCAACTACCTTGGCTGATATCTCAATTGCATTAACTATTTCTACACCACTTTTTATAAGAATATAAAGTGCCTTTGAAAATTTATTTGTTATATTCATCAACATATAATCACCTAGCTGTGGTACTTTAAATAATGTCTTATATATATCTCTTCTTAAATCTTCATTATTTTTAATTAAATGTATAATTGAGATTGTTAATATAAATCCTATTAAAATTATTAGTATGAAGTTATTCCTAATAAATTTAGATGAACATATCATAATTTGAGTCATATGCGGCATTTCCACAGTGCTTTGTGAATAAACTTCTTCATATTTCGGTATAACTAAAAACAACATCGCAAGTACTGATAATATTGTCGCAACACATAAAATTATCGGATATACACTTGCACTTTTTACCTTGCCTTTTAATTGGGCTTCTTTATCATAATAATCACTTAAGGTGTACATAACTTGGTCTAAGTTACTACTTAGCTCCCCTGTATGTACCATGCTTATAAAAAATTTCGAAAAGGCATTTGTATTTCTGAAAGATTCGGTTATAGAGTTGCCTGCTTGTATTCCATTTGATATTTGTTTTATTACTGGTTTTAGCTTTTTATTTGCCTGCTTTTCTAATACTTGAAATAATCCAGTTATTTCGCTACCAGACTCAAGTAATATTCCAATTTCTTTGCATAAAATTTTTAAATCCTTGCTACTCAATTTTTTTCTTGTACTAAATAACTTTCTTTTTTTCTTGACTGATGACAATTTTAAATTATTTACTTTTGCATATTTTAGAACATCATCTTCAGATTCAAATTCTAAATTAATAATCTTGCGTTTATTTTTTTCATCATAAACAACACATTTGTAAGACTCCATAAATTACCTCTTATACTATATAGTTTTTAAATTATATATTTTCTGTTAATGCTCTTTGTGAAATACTTATATAACTATCTTCAAAGGTAATCATCTTACCCCTTTCTATTGCTATTTCTCGTATTTCTTTGTGTCTATCTAAATTTCTTATGCATTCTCTTATTTCATCATCCACTTGCAAAATCTCATAAACTATAGTTCTTCCTAAATATCCTTTCCCACTACAATAATCACAATCATACTTTATACCACTGCATTTTGGACAAACTTTTCTTACTAATCGTTGTGATATTACTCCAACTAATGATGCACTTATCAAGTACAAATCAATTCCCATATCCTTAAGTCTCGTAATTGATGCCACCGTATCATTAGTGTGCAATGTACTTAAAACTAGATGACCTGTTATCGATGATCTAATTGCTATTTTAGCTGTTTCGGAGTCTCTTATTTCACCAATCATTATTACATCAGGGTCTTGTCTTAAAATAGCTCTTAATCCCTTTTCAAAAGTTAAACCAACTTTCGTATTTACTTGTATCTGATTTATTCCTTCCATCTTATATTCCACTGGATCTTCTACGGTTATAATGTTTCTTGAAATACTGTTTAAATCATTTAATAATGAATACATTGTTGTACTTTTACCACATCCAGTTTCACCAACTATCAATACTATTCCAGATTTATTTGATATCATTTCATTTATGATTTTTATTGCTTCATTTGAAAATCCGATTTCTTCTTTTGTCTTAAAAAAGTTATCTCTATTTAAAATTCTAAGAACTGTTTTCTCTCCGTAAGTAGTAGGAATTGTAGATGTTCTAATATCAATTAATCTATCCCTTATATTCATTTCAGCCCTTCCATCTTGGGGAAGTCTTTTTTCTGTTATATCAATTCCCGATTTTAATTTTATAACAGCCGTAAGTGGTGTATGTAATTCCATTGTATATTTAAATGCTTCATATAACTCGCCATCAACACGAAATCTAATTATTAAATAATTATCGAAAGGTTCTATATGTATATCACTGGCATTTTCAATAACTGCCTTTTCTAAAATATCTTCAAATATTCTATATGCATAATCTTCATTTACTTCAACATTGTTTCCATAGATAGATTCTATTTCTTTAATGATTTGCTCCTTTGAACATTCTTTGAACTTAATCTTTTTTCTTGTTATTATGTTTAAATCTTGTATTGTATGAAAATCATATTTGATTCCTTCCACAGTTAAAATATCATTATTTAATTCCATAGGTATTACTTTATATTTTCTAGCCACCTTTTCTGGAATAAGAGATAGTAAATTGTTTGATATCAATAATCATCGCTCTCCTTTTTTAATTTTTGTTAGTTTGATTATGTACCTAAAAAATACATTATATTCATAATTTTGGTAATTTTTTCTGAATTTAGTTTTTATTTAAACTTTCATGCTATAAAATAATAGTTTTAGTTTTATTTGTTTTTTGATTGATTAAATATTAATGCAATACAATATCTATACAATTTTATGTTGTTTAAATTTTACTATTTTTGTATTATTACAATTTATAAATAACTATTTTTTCTAATCATTTTATTGCTAATTATAATAAATTGTACTAATATTATTCTCATAAAAACGAAACAATTTACTTGGAGGTATTAGAATGAATGAGAGATACAATTTAAATAAGAATTTAGCAGAAATGTTAAAAGGTGGAGTTATAATGGATGTAACAAATCCAGAACAAGCAAAAATAGCTGAAGAGGCAGGAGCTTGCGCAGTAATGGCATTAGAAAGGGTTCCTTCTGATATAAGAAAATTTGGTGGTGTAGCTAGAATGTCCGACCCAAAAATGATAAAAGAAATACAAAAAGCTGTTTCTATACCTGTCATGGCAAAAGCTAGAATAGGTCACTTTGTTGAAGCACAAATACTCGAAGCTTTAGAAATAGATTATATAGATGAAAGTGAAGTGTTAACACCAGCAGATAAATTATTCCACATAGATAAAAGTAAATTTAAAGTTCCTTTCGTATGCGGTGCAAGAAATTTAGGTGAGGCATTAAGAAGAATTGGTGAAGGTGCCTCTATGATACGTACTAAAGGTGAACCTGGTACTGGTGATGTTGTAGAAGCAGTAACGCATATGAGACAAATGAACAAAGATATAAGAGACATTGCCGTTATGGGCGAAGAAGAACTTATGACTGCAGCTAAAAATCTTGGTGCTCCATATGATTTAGTTAAATATGTACACGATAATAAAAAACTTCCTGTAGTTAACTTTGCTGGTGGAATAGCAACTCCAGCTGATGCAGCACTTATGATGCAACTTGGTTGTGATGGTGTATTTGTCGGTTCTGGAATATTCAAATCTGACAACCCTCAAAAAAGAGCTGAAGCAATAGTAAAAGCTGTTACATATTACAATAATCCTGTTAAACTTGCTGAAATATCAGAAGATCTTGGTGGTGCAATGAGTGGTATTTCTGTTGATAGTTTAGAAGATGAAGAAAAATTAGCAGTAAGAGGTTGGTAATATGAAAATAGGAGTTTTAGCAATGCAAGGTGCATATCGTGAACATCTAAAAATACTTAAATACTTAGGTATAGAAGCTATAGATGTACGATATGAAGAAGATATTGATAATATAGATGGTCTAATTATTCCTGGTGGTGAAAGTACCACTATGGGAAAATTAATCAAAACTTTAGATCTTTACGATAAATTAAAATCTAGAATTGAAAACAATATGCCTGTTTGGGGAACTTGTGCTGGCATGATTTTATTAGCTAAAAATATAGTAAATGAAGATTACAGTCATCTTAATGTTATGAATATAAGTGTAATCAGAAATGCATATGGAAGACAGTTAGGAAGTTTTGAAACAAAGGCTCCTGTAAAAGGTATTGGAGAAGACATTGATATGGTATTTATAAGAGCTCCTTATATAGAATCTGTAGGTGAAAATGTAGAGATTTTATCTACTGTTGATGGAAATATAGTTGCAGCCCAAGAAGGCAATATACTTGTTACTTCTTTCCATCCTGAATTAACTGAGGACCTTAGATTACACAAATATTTCATAAATATTGTGTCTAAGTCTATTAATGATATAAATTGTATTGTTGCTCAATAAACATGTATTACTTCCTAAAGTGCATAAATAAATTTATTTTGCAAATACATGTTTGTAACTAACTTAAAAGTAGGAAATCATTACATCTCTTAATGATTTCCTACTTCTATCTTTAACTATAGTTTCTTATTTTTTATATTTTAAAATTCTATCGATAACTTGCTTTTTCAGAACTTCTACCTTATCAAAATCCATTGCAGGAATATAATAACTTTCTATAATATCATGATTTGCCTTTGCTCGTTTTAAATTTGAAATAGCATTATTCATAAGATAATCTACTAAATCCTTATCAAATTTAACATCATTTAAATATTTGCTTAATTTATCTTCATCTATACAAGTATTCAAATCTATCATTTCTTTTTCTTTGAATATTTGGCTTGTAGTAACTGCTATATCTAATTCTGGAATATATACAGCTTGTAATTTATCAACTACTAGTGGAAAATGATAAACTTCAACATCTAAACCTTTTTGCTCTGCTCTAGTATAAAGTGATTTTAAAAATTGTGTTTTTCCGCTTCCGATATCACCTTTTAAATAATAAATATCTTTTACTCCTTCAAATAAACTATCGCTATAATCCAGATATCCTACGGGTGTTATTGCTGAACCAAATAAATGTCTTACACATGATTTTTTCCCACTAAACTCAACATCTTTAAATATTTTTTCGATAAATTCATAAGTTATTTCACTTACTTTTGTAGAATCTATACATTTTGAAATTTTTGAATCAGCGTCCATATAAATAGGCTCTGCTGATTTTAAAAATCTAAATGCTCTTTGGAAACATTCACTTATATCAGAATTACAACTTGCTATTTCCTCTCTATTTTTTTCGATTTTATCTACATCCCAAAATTCTCCGAAGTTCAAGATTTCATCAACTGCACCAGGTATTTTCGGATCTACAGTGTGTGGTGCTGTGGCATCTATCATAACAACATTTAATCCTTTTATAACTACTCCATCTAAAGAGCTTGGGTCTGATGAGCAATAATGTAACTCAACATCGTAACCCATTTTTGTAAATTCCTTAGCCATTTTTTTCATAAAAGATGATTTTCCAACTCCTGGACCACCTTTTAAACAAAAAATCCTATTTACATCATTCGGTATTATATAATCAAAAAATGAATAAAATCCATTCGCTGTGTTTCCCCCTGGAAACATCTTTCTTGTTTTACCTGTCATAAAAAGACCTCCTAAAAAAAACTCTATATTATCATATTTATTTAGTAGGATTTTTGTTACAAAAAAATCTATACCGAAAATATATTGTTTTAAGATTTTTATTTAAACAATATATTTCAGTATAGATTTTTTAAATTTATATATTATTAGTCTACTGTTATTTCGTATCCGTGTTTGTTGTATTGGCTAACCATTTCATTCCAAACATCTTCTACACCAGTCTTTTTACTTGAAGAAAGAGGAATTATTTTTTCATCTTTTTCTAATTGTAATTTTTTTCTTATTATGCTCATATGTTTTTGATATTGTCCTCTAGATATTTTATCTGCTTTTGTAGCAATTACAACACATTCATATCCAAAGTGTTTTATCCATTCATACATCATAACGTCGTCGTTTGTTGGTTCGTGTCTAATATCAACTAATAAGAAAATAGCGCATAATTCTTCTCTATCTCCTAGATAAGTTTCCATTATATTTCCCCATTTGTCTTTTTCTGATTTTGCAACCTTTGCATATCCGTATCCTGGAAGGTCAACAAAATAGAATTCGTTGTTTATTAAATAGAAGTTTATAGTTCTAGTCTTTCCTGGAGTCTGACTAGTTCTCGCAAAGTTTCTTCTATTTAAAAGTGCATTTACACAAGAAGACTTTCCAACATTAGATCTACCAACTAAAGCTATTTCTGGTAGCCCTTCAGCCGGATATTGATGCCTTTTCGTTGCACTCATTTTTATTTCTGTACTTCTAATCTTCATTTTTATCACCATCTTTTACTAGAGCATGCTCTAATACCTCGTCTAAATGTTTAACTAATACAAATTCCATTTGATCTTTTACATTTTGTGGTATCTCATCTAATTGTGCTTTACACTCTTCTGGAAGTAATACCTTTTTAATTCCTGCTCTATGTGCAGCAAGTAATTTTTCTTTTATTCCTCCAACAGGTAATACTCTACCTCTTAGAGTTATTTCTCCTGTCATAGCAACATCACATCTTACAGGTATTTTAGTTAAAGCTGAAATTACAGCAGTAGCCATTGTTACCCCAGCAGATGGGCCATCTTTTGGTGTTGCGCCTTCTGGAATGTGTATATGGATATCTTTAGTTTGATAGAAGTCATCTGGTATATCAAATCTATCTGATATTGATCTGATGTATGAAATTGCAGTTTGGGCAGATTCTTTCATAACATCTCCTAATTGACCAGTTAATACAACTTGTCCTTTACCTTTTAATACATTAACTTCTACATTTAAAGTTACTCCACCAACAGCAGTCCATGCAAGCCCTGTAACCATACCAATTTCTGGTTTAACACCAGCTAAATCAAATGTATATTTGTCTTTGCCTAAATATTCTTCTAGGTCTTCTTTTTTAACCACAACTTCAGTTAAAGTTGGATCTTCTACATATTTTTTAGCTATTTTTCTGCATATCTTTCCTATAGTTCTTTCCAGAGTTCTAACACCAGCTTCTCTAGTATAGTAACTTATTATATCTCTCATAGTTTCGTCGTCTATTTTAACGAAATCTTCTTTAAGACCATTTTCTTCTATTTGTTTTACTAATAGATATTTTTGGGCTATATTTAATTTTTCTTCTTCGATATAACCTGATAATTCTATAATTTCCATTCTATCAAGTAATGGACCTGGTATAGTACTTAAACTATTTGCAGTAGTAACAAATAAAATCTTAGATAAATCAAATGGTATTTCTAAATAGTGGTCTACAAAATTTTTATTTTGTTCTGGGTCTAAAACTTCTAGCATTGCAGAAGATATATCACCTTTATAATCAGATGCCATTTTATCTATTTCATCTAATAAGAATACAGGATTTTTTGTTCCCGATTCTTTTACGCCATTTATAATTCTACCTGGTATAGCACCAACATAAGTTCTTCTGTGACCTCTTATTTCAGCTTCATCTCTTACACCACCAAGAGAAATTCTTACGAATTTTCTATTTAAAGACGCTGCAATTGATTTCGCTATAGATGTTTTACCTACACCTGGAGGTCCAACTAAACAGATTATTGGCCCTTTTAATGATTTTGATAAACTTCTAACTGCTAAGAATTCTAATATCCTTTCTTTTACTTTTTCCATTCCATAGTGTTCTTTATCTAAAACTTCTTTAGCTTTTTTGATATCTAATTTATCTTTAGTTTCTTTATTCCATGGTAATGAGAATATAGTATCTAAATAATTTCTGCTTACAGATATATCTGGTGAAGCAGGTGATATTCTAGAGAATTTATCTATTTCTTTTTGAATTTTCGCCTTTGTTTCTTTAGGCGCTTTTATCTTTTTAAGTTTTTCTCTATATTCTTGTGATTCAGAACTTATATCTTCTTCTTCACCTAATTCTTTTTGTATAGCTTTAAGTTGTTCTCTTAAATAATATTCTTTTTGAACTTTATTCATTTGTTTTTTAACTCTTAAAGTTATTTTCTTTTCGATTTTTAATATATCTATCTCTTCTAAAAGTATTGAATATAAAAGTTCTAATCTTTTAGCTATATCAAACTCTTCTAATATTTGTTGTTTTTGTTCTGGTTTTAAATATATATTAGAAGCTATAGTATCTACAAATCTATCTGGATTTTCTATTTCTTCTAAAGATACTAAGATTTCTGGAGATACTCTATTTCCGATATTTATATATTCTTCAAAAGATTCTAAAACATTTCTTATTAAGGCTTCTACTTCCATATCATTTACAATTTCATCTTCATTATAAACTATTTCATCTATAACAGCCTCAAAGTACCCCTTATCTTGATTAATTTCCTCTATTGTACCTCTTGATATACCTTCAACTAAAACACGAACTGTGTCTCCAGGTAATTTTATCATTTGTTTTACCTTACAAATTGTTCCAACATGATAGAAATCTTCCTCCGTAGGTTCATCAATTTCTGCTTCCTTTTGAGAAGTTAGGAATATAAGTTCATCACCAAGCATCGCTTCATCTAAAGCTTTTAATGATGATTCTCTACCTATATCAAAGTTTAATATCGTGTATGGAAAAATTGCTAATCCCCTTAGTGGAATTAATGGTAATGTACGTTCTATTTTAATGTATTTACTTTCCATAATTTCACTCCTTAGTAATTTATTGCAATGTATATACCTATTTTACAATAATACAGTTACTATATAAACTTCTATAAAAATTAAGTATAATTTTTATATTGCTTTTTATATTATATATTTACATAGTTCAATTTTCAACAAAAATAGAAATATAC
>OLQC01002878.1_pt1 | contig 10824 bp, 9 predicted proteins | sample 1672471 | NCBI WGS metagenome assembly OLQC01 (sample SAMEA3136689, study PRJEB25190) | human gut metagenome | biome: human gut; feature: human-associated habitat; material: faeces | place: Austria | collected 2013
ATTTTTGACCGGCTGCTTTTAGGCCGATTTTTTTGCTTTAGATGTTCCCCATGATCGAATCAGCACAGCAATCCCTGCTATACTTTTTTCAGGCCCGGGGTAAGCCACCATAATAAATGAAACACCCCTACGCATTCATCTTCAATATCGGACTGATTTTTTTATAAACCAGGAACACGATCAAAGATACCAGTATACCTTTCAGCAGATTGAATGGTCCGACTGCCAGTATCACGAAAGTCTTAAGGTCTGTGATATGTTTGTTTACGGCAGTTCCCATTCCAACCAGGCCGTCGATCGGCATACCGAATGCTTTGGCATATGCCGGTAGTAATACGAAGGCATTCAGGAAACATCCGACTACTGTCATGAATACGGTTCCCGCTGCCATTCCGGCTACTGCTCCGGTTCTGGTATGTTTCTTATGGTAGATCAATGCGGCCGGCACAACCAGTGAACAGCCAATCAGGAAGTTTGCAATTTCTCCGACTCCCGCTGTCATAGTTCCGTTGATTGCAAAGTTCAGTAAGATCTTGATAAGTTCTATTGCCGCTCCGGCGAGTGGTCCCATTGCAAAACTTCCGATCAGAATCGGTACTTCGCTGAAATCTATCTCATAGAAGGACGGAGCGAACGGAAGCGGAATTTCGAACAACATCAATACTGTTGCGATTGCCGATAACATACCAATCTGTGCCATTGTCCTGATTTTGTTTCTGTTCTTTTCATTTTGTCTTGTCATTACTTTTGTACTCATCTTTCTTTCTCCTTTAAACCGAATTATATTCTAAAGGAAGAAACTTCTTAATTTTGAACCATACAATATTCACATAGCAAGCAAAAACCCCGCCACCCAAAGGGCAACGGGGCAATCATATCATTCTGATAATCCTGTAAATATCGTATCATCCTTCTCTCATCCAGACTTTACTGTCGGTTCCGGAATCTCACCAGATCGGCTGATCATCACATTGATAACATCTGTTCAGATATCTCTGACCAGAAATTCTTCAAATGACCAGTTCGCGGACTTTACCGCCGGTTGGGAATCACACCCTGCCCCGAAGAATCTTCTTTCGTCTTATATTATAGTACGGCATATCCGTCTATGCAACCATTATTTTGTGCTCATCTCACGGATCAGTTTTCTGATCGGAAGAACAAATGTCGGAGATACAGACAATTCATCGATTCCCATCTTAAGGAATGTCTCTGTCAAAGTCATATCTGCTCCAAGTTCTCCGCAGATACCAACCCAGCATCCTGCTTTGTGTCCGTTTTCGATCGTCTTCTGGATCATGCGGAGCACTGCCGGATGATGTGAATCATAAATGTTGTCAAGTTTGCTGTTCTGTCTGTCAATTGCCAGTGTATACTGAGTCAGGTCGTTTGTTCCGATACTGAAGAAGTCAACTTCCTCTGCCAGAAGATCGCTGATCATCACTGCTGCCGGTGTCTCGATCATAATACCCTGTTCAACTTCACCGTACTCGATTCCTTTTTCTGTCAGTTCTGCTTTGATAGACTCTACAATCTTCTTGATCTCTTTCACTTCATCTACAGAAATGATCATTGGATACATAATTCCAATGTTACCATATGCGCTTGCACGAAGAAGTGCCCGCAGCTGTGTACGGAAGATATCTCTTCTGTCCAGACAGATACGGATCGCACGGTATCCCATGGCCGGATTTTCTTCATGATCAAGGTTGAAATAATCCACCTGCTTGTCCGCACCGATATCCAGTGTACGTACAATTACCTTCTTACCTGCCATGTTCTCAGCTACTGTCTTGTATGCCTGGAACTGTGCTTCTTCATCCGGATAATTATCCGCTTCCAGATATAAGAATTCACTTCTGAACAGACCGATTCCGGCCGCATCATTGGCCAGTACACTTGTAACATCTTTTACACCGCCGATATTTGCATATAATTTGATATGTTTTCCATCTACCGTTATATCTTCTTTTCCTTTTAATTCCTGAAGAAGTTCTCTTGCTTTGATGTCTTCTTCTTTCTTTTCCTGCATTTTCTTTAAAGTTTCTTCATCCGGATCAATGTAGAATGTTCCTGTGTAACCGTCTACAACCGCCATTTTTCCGTTCCACTCTTCTTTAATATCAACTTCAATCAGTGCCGGGATGTTCATCGTTCTTGCAAGGATTGCTGTATGTGAATTTGCAGATCCAAGTCTGGTTACGAATGCAAGAAGTTTCTCTTTGTCCATCTGGACTGTCTCACTTGGTGCAAGATCTTCTGCCACAACGATCACAGGTTCATCACCGAGGGCTCCACCGCTTTCGTTCCCACTTAAGATATTTACCATACGTTCCGAGATATCTTTTACATCTGCTGCTCTTGCTTTGAAATAATCGTCTTCCATCTCCGCAAACATTTTTGCAAAGTTATCGCCTGTTGTAGCAACGGCAAATTCAGCATTTACCTGCTGTGTCTCGATGATATTTACAACAGAATCGATATAATCATCATCCTCCAGCATCATCTGGTGTACTTCAAATACAGCTGCGTTTGCTTCGCCGACTTCTTTTAACGCTTTTTCATACAGTCCCTGTAACTGCTCTGCTGCCTTTGCACGTGCATCCTCGTAACGTTTGATCTGTTCTGCAGTATCCTCTACTTTTACACGTTTCACAGGCTGTTCTCCCTTCTGGTAGAACAATATTTTTCCAATTGCAATTCCTTTAAATATTGATTTGCCAGTATATTTCTCCATAAATGATACCTCGTCCTTCCTTCAATCTTTGTTAACATTCTAACTCACAATACCTGTAAAGTCTAGTTTTTCGTAATTTTGTTTTCATTCTGCATTCATGCACTTTCTTAACCCATATTTCCATTCTTGTTTTGATTCAATTCGTCGTAACGCAGCTTTTCCATTGTAAATCCGCGTCCTCTTACCTCATTGATCTGCGTGATCGTGATAAATGCTTTCGGATCAATCTCCTGAATTGCCTCTTTTACAGAATACAGCTTTCTGCTGTGGATGACACATAATACGCCCTGCTGCTTCTGTTCTCCATAACCGGTCTCGATGTCTACCATTGTCACTCCGGCATCAATATCCGTTAAGACTTTCTGACGGATTTCTCTGTATTTGTCCGAAATTATAAATAACTGGATCTGTGACTTTCCAAGAAGCATCACCCGGTTCAGCACAACCGTACTTAAAAATAAATTCAGAATACCATACAGTATCTGTTCCGAATCTGAAAACAGCATCTGAAGTCCCAGCACCGAAAAATCTACGATATACAAGAATACCGCTACCGGGACATGGAACCATTTATGTAACACAAGTGCCAGTATATCGGTTCCACCGGTAGATGCACCTACTCTTACCACCAATCCGATACCGATTCCAAGAAGGACCCCTCCATATAATGCCGCAAGCATAGCATTATTCTCCGTCACTTTGTCTATTCCCGGAATGGACTGTACCATCGACAGAAATATTGGATAAATAAAAGAACTGATGATCGTTGTCAATGCAAACTTCTTTCCAAGAAATACTGCACCGAGAACGAACAGCACCGCATTGATTGCCAAAATGATCAGCGACAGGTTCACCGGAAAATAATGGCTGATCGTAAGACCGATACCGGTTGCACCTCCCATGATGATCCCATTTGGCACGGTAAACGCAGCCACAGCAAATGACAGTACAAGATTACCGACCAGCACACCCAAAATAGTTTTGATTGTTTTTCCCCAACTTTTTTTCATATGTCCCATCCTCTCTCCGTATTTTATTTTGCGATTATACATATAACCCGTTACAGACAGTTATCCCCATATAACTGCCTGTAAACTCATGTTTTCCACATTTTTATATTAATAATGTGGATTCTCTTTCTTCATTTTCCAGATTATGAAATTCCTTTCATCGTAAGCTGGATTCTCTTCTTCTTAAGATCCACGCTCATCACTTTTACATCCACGATATCGCCAACACTTACCACTTCCAGCGGATGCTTAATGAATTTCTTATCCGTAATCTCGGAAATGTGTACCAGTCCGTCCTGGTGCACTCCGATATCTACAAACACACCAAAGTCAATGACATTTCTTACGGTTCCTTTAAGGATCATGCCTTCTTTTAAGTCTTTCATATCTAAGACATCTGTTCTTAAGATCGGTTTCGGCATCTCATCACGCGGGTCACGTCCCGGTTTTTCCAGTTCTTTCACAATATCCCGGAGGGTGATCTCTCCGATCTCCAGTTCTTTTGCAAGTCTTGCATAGTCTTTGATCGTAAGAGAAAGTCCGGTAAGCTTTCCTCCGCTGATGTCTTCCAGTGAAAATCCCTGTTTCTTCAGAAGTTTTTCTGCAGCTTCATAAGACTCCGGATGTACACTGGTTCCGTCTAACGGATTCGTACCGTTCTGTATTCTCATGAATCCGGCACATTGTTCGAACGCCTTTGGTCCAAGCTTTGCAACCTTCAGAAGCTGTTTTCTGTCTGTGAATCTTCCGTTTTCTTCTCTGTATGCCACAATGCTCTTAGCAATCGCACCGGAAATACCTGAAATATAAGAAAGTAACGATGCGGATGCTGTATTCAGGTCAACTCCGACTTTATTTACACAATCTTCGACAACTCCGGATAAGGCTTCGCTTAATTTCTTCTGGTTCATATCATGCTGATACTGTCCGACACCAATGGATTTCGGATCAATCTTTACAAGCTCTGCCAGCGGATCCTGCAGTCTTCTTGCAATAGACGTCGCACTTCTCTGTCCCACATCAAATTTCGGAAATTCTTCTGATGCGAGCTTACTTGCAGAATACACGGAAGCTCCTGCTTCATTTACGATTACATACTGCACTTTCTGCGGGATCTCTTTTAACAGTTCTACAATGAACTGCTCAGACTCTCTGGATGCAGTACCATTTCCTACGGAGATCAGTGTAATGTTATATTTTGCAATAATCTTCTTCAGCAGGTCTTTGGACGCCTGGATTTTCTTCGGTGTCGTCGGCGCTGTCGGGTAGATCACTGTCGTTCCGATCACTTTACCGGTCGGATCTACAACTGCAAGCTTACATCCGGTACGGAATGCAGGATCCCAGCCAAGTACAGTCTGTCCTACAATCGGAGGCTGCATCAGAAGCTGGTGCAGGTTCTTCTTAAATACGCTGATTGCCCCGTCTTCTGCCTTCTCTGTCAGGTCGCTTCGGATCTCACGCTCGATTGCCGGTGCGATCAGACGCTTATAGCTGTCTTCTGCTACTTCTTTTAAAATCGGTGTGGTATGCGGGTTATCACTGTGGATCATCTTCTTTTCCAGATATCTTAAGATGTCATCCTGCGGTGCTTCGATCTTTACTGTAAGGAACTTTTCTTTCTCCCCGCGGTTCAGTGCAAGCACTCTGTGGCCTGCAAGCTTTGTCACCGGCTCTTCAAAATCATAGTACATCTCGTATACCGACTCTGCTTTTTCGTCTTTTGCCTGTGAAATTACTTTTCCGTGCTGTACGGTTGCTTTACGGATCCAGCTTCTGTAATCTGCCTCATCCGATACCGATTCGGCGATGATATCTTTTGCTCCGTCAATTGCTTCTTTTACGGATTTTACTTCTTTCTCCGGATTCACATATTCTTCTGCATACACTTCTATCGGTTTCTCCGCTTTCTGAAGTGTGATAAGTGCTGCAAGCGGTTCCAGTCCCTTCTCTTTTGCAATCATGGCACGTGTCCGGCGTTTCGGCCGGTATGGGCGGTAAAGATCTTCTACCACTACCATTGTCTCTGCTGCCAGGATCTGCTTTTTCAGTTCTTCGGTAAGCTTTCCCTGTTCTTCGATACTTGCCAGAACCTGTTCTTTCTTTTCTTCCAGATTACGCAGGTACATCAGTCTTTCATACAGCGTCCGCAGTTGTGCATCGTCCAATGTTCCTGTAACTTCTTTTCTATATCTTGCGATAAACGGAATCGTATTGCCTTCATCAATTAATTTTACCGCAGCATCTACCTGCCATCTCTTGACACCAAGTTCTCCGGTAATCACCTGATTAATATCCATATGTTTTGTCTGTCCCTTTCTTGCTGTATTTCGAAGATTTTTCTCTTCTTTATTACGCGGATAATTATAACTGAATTCACTTCCGTATGCAATGCCGCCGGCAATACAGAGTTCACTCTGTTTTCTTGAAAATACATTTTCTCTATGTTATACTGAAACTGCTTGAACTTATTAGAAAATATAAATACTCAAAGGGGCTTTTACTTATGAATCAGGAAACACAGGGACTCTCAAAACAACAAATCAAATCCAGAGAAACACGCGCCAAGATCTTCCAAGCAGCCAAACGCATTCTGCAAAAGCAGGGCTATGAACAACTGTCAATCAAAAATATCTGCGAAGAAGCAGGCGTTTCCAACGGAAGTTTTTATCACCATTTTAAGACGAAAGATGATCTTCTTTCTTATTATATAGAAGAACAGCCAAGTATGGATCCGGATCTTCTTGAACTTCCGTCCAGTGCTGCTGAGACAAAAGAAGCAATCATCTCCGTTTATTTAAATTATGTTCACTACTGCGAAGAGCTCGGAGTGGAATTCATGGCCAATTATTATACACCTAAGAATCAGTCCCTGAACCCTTTGATCCGTACAGAAAGACCATACCCGATCGTTACCGTTCATGATTATCTGAAGCGTGTGATCGAATCCGGAATCATTTCCCCGTCGGCAGACCTTGAGGATATTACAACTGACATCCGTATGATCGTAATCGGAAATGTATTCGAATGGTGCTTAAAAAGCGGCGATGCTGATTTTGAAGGTAATATGCGTCGGTCTCTTACTACTTATCTGAACGGATTATTCTAACAGATCATTACATATAGATATTTTATCGAATTTCAAAAACTTACAAAGGATGAATGCGATATGTACACATTTATTGCCAATCCTAATGCCAGATCCGGCAGAGGGATTCTTCTCTGGAAACAGATTGAGAAGATCTTACAGGAAAAAGAAATTGAATATAAAGTTTTATTTACTAAATACCAGCATCATGCTACCAGACTGGTTCATGATCTTACCTCCGATAGCGCATCCCATACGATCGTTGTACTGGGAGGCGATGGTACTTTGAATGAAGTGATCGACGGAATCGTATATCTCGATAAGGTAACACTCGGATATATTCCGCTTGGATCCGGCAATGACTTTGCCAGAGGCCTTGGTCTTCCAACGGATATTCACGGTGCCCTGGAGCAGATTCTTGCCCCAACGCATTACACCGCCATGAATGTAGGTGTACTTGATTACGAGAATAAGCACCGAAGATTCGCTGTAAGTACCGGAATTGGCTTCGATGCTGCAGTCTGTCATCAGGTGATGGTCACACCGCTTAAGGCTTTCCTCAACCGGCTGAAGCTCGGAAAGCTTACATATCTTGGTGTTGCCCTTCATAAACTGTTCACATTAAAACCAGTCACTATGACGGTCACAACCGAAAATGGTGAGACAAAAACATATGAAAAAGTATATTTCACAGCTGTTATGAATCTGAAATATGAAGGTGGCGGTTTTAACTTCTGTCCTGCTGCCAGTGGTACAGATGACAGGTTAAATATCATTACCGTAGCAGAATTACCGAGACTTAAAGTTCTTTGTCTGCTGCCAACGGCCTTCAAAGGATGGCACACACGTTTCCATGGAATCCATCTTGATACCTGCACAGAAGTGACTGTCACAAGCGATCACCCACTGCCTGTACATACAGACGGCGAGCCCGTCTTTTTACAATCTGAGGTCCACGTACATCTGGAGAAAGAAAAGTTACGTATTATTACACCTTGTTAATCATATTGTTCACGGGGAGGTTCTTTTATGCGTTTACTGATTACCGGAATTATTGTATTTCTTATATTATTTTACTTTTATCTGATCTGGCCGAGACTGTCTAGGAAACGACAGATCCGTCCATTTCTTCACACGATGTTCGCCCATCGTGGATATCATTGTATTGAAAAAGGGATTCCCGAAAATTCCATACCTTCTTTCCGTGCCGCTATCTCCCATGGATATGGGATCGAACTGGATGTCCATCTGACAAGCGACGAAAAACTTGTCGTATTCCATGATGACGACCTGTCTCGTATCTGTGGACGACCGGAAACCATTGAATCACTCCCTTTAAAAGAATTACAAAGCTGCCGGTTACAGAATACGAATGAGACTATCCCACTTTTCACCGATGTACTATCCCTGGTGGGCGGCCAGGTTCCGCTTCTGATCGAACTGAAGATTCCAAAGTCTTCTCTTGGCATCTGTGAAAAGACCTGGGAGATTCTTAAGAATTATAACGGACCTTATATGGTACAGTCTTTCAACACACTTGGTATCTGGTGGTTCCGCCGTCATGTACCCCATGTCTTAAGAGGTCAGCTTTCTTCCAACCTGACTGCCGACCATCTTCCGGAGCCATGGATCCTGACCTTTGTTGTAAAGCATCTGCTTGGTAATGTACTCGGACGGCCGGATTTTATTTCGTATAAGCTTGCAGACCTTCCGATGTTTGAAGTCTGGTTTTTAAAGCACATTCTGCATCTTCCGGTTGCAGTGTGGACTTTGCGGACACCTGATGCTTTAAAAAAGGGAAAACGGCATTATGATATGCAGATATTCGAGAAAAAGAACACTTACTATTAACTTTGTAAAAAATGTTAATATTCCATGAACTTTATTGTTGATTCAATTTTTTCATGTTATAATGCGCTTTGAAACGAGATAAGATAATAACAAAGGCTTTGAAAAAGGGGTAGTTCATATGAAAGCCATTGATAAAGCAAAGAGTTTTTTGAAGAAGTACCGTCATGCATGGGTATTATCATACTTTCTGATCTATATGCCATGGTTTGTTTATCTGGAGAAGCGCACGAATGTACGTCATTACATGATACATTCCCCAATCGACAATCATATTCCGTTTATTGAATATTTTATCGTGCCGTATTTAGTGTGGTTTGTATTCATTGCCGTAACGGTAGCTTATTTCCTTATTAAGGATAAATGGGGATTTTACAGACTATGTGCTTTTTTATTTTCAGGTATGACGATTTTCCTGATCATATGCACGGTTTTCCCAAATGCATTAAATTTGAGACCAACTGTATTTCCACGCGATAATGTATTTACAGATATGGTAAAAGTCCTGTACAAGACAGACACACCGACGAACGTGCTTCCTAGTATCCACGTATTTAATTCCATCGGTGTCAGTATTGCTATTTCACACAGTAATGATCTTAAAAAGCACAGATGGATTCAGATCAGTGCCTATATTCTGGCAGTGCTCATTATCCTGTCTACAATGTTCTTAAAACAGCATTCCGTGACGGACGTGATTGCAGCTGTTACGATGGCATGTATTATTTATCCATTCGTGTATGTGACAGCGGATAAAAAAGCGCCGAAGCTTTCTCAGCAGCCGACGTAACATGAATATAGAAATGACTAGCTATTGGCAATTTTTTGTATATTATGCTACGAAAAGAAAGATGCAGGTAACTGTTATATAACTGACAGTTACCTGCATCTTTTTATTTTTGTTCCGTTTTCTTTAACAGACAGCGCTTTTTGAAAAATGCGATGCCGTAACCGAGCAAGCAGTGTTTCCAGCTTTTTCGTAATATTACTTCCGGCATACTCGATAAAAGAACGGATTACCGCATCGTCACTTGTATTCTTCCAATAACTTGCCGGTGCTGCTTCCGGATTTTGCTGCAGATCCCGCATATAATTCATGACATCCCACGGGCAATATACATCGAAGCGTCCAAAATGATAACCATCATACCATCTTTTCACTTCTTCTGCCTTTCCGGACACATTTGCGTCGGTCAGAATCTGATCTACTTCTTCCTGTGTAAATCCAAAATATTCATTGAATCTGGAATCCGTAATATTATCAGGCACAAAATTATTCGTTCCTGTGAAGATACTTTCTTTTGCAATCTTCAGACAACCTGTTATCACCGCAAACCGAAGTGTCGTATTATCTTTCAATGCCGTACTCATAGTATGCAGGGACTGTCCTACCTGAATCTTTCCCGCACTTCCACTTTTTAACTCTTTAAAAAGATTCATCCATGCACTGCACAATGCTTCATCGTAGATAATTTCAAGACCATCGAATAACCTCCTGTTATCGGACCGTATATCAAAAAATGGGCAAGCATACTCATCCCCATTGTTTTTCCAAAGCGTCTCGGACGGGTGATCAGTGTAACTTCCGCAGACTCTCTTTTTAGCAGTTCTTTGATCAGTCCGCTTTTATCTATGTAGTAGTAGTCATTTTCCCGGATTTTTTTGAAGTCGGATATTCCCTACCAGGAAATTGAGTTGATTGTTCACTGGATCCACTGCACCATTTTTTGTTGATATTCTGCTGTCTGCATCAGAACATCTTCCTCCGGATTTGTCATATATCCCATTTCAACAATCGTTACCGGTACCTGACTCCAGTTATTTCCGCTCATTGTATCTGTTTTCCATACATATTCTTTATTGCAACCAGTAACTTCACAGTATTTATCAAGAATTGCTTCTGATAACGCTTTACTTTCGTCATCATTCAGGAAAGTAGTATCTGCAATGCATTTTCTGAATTTTTCCAATTATTGGCCGATTCGGAATACATAACTCCAGAGAACCAGACACGCACACTTATTCAGAAATACATCCAGCAATTGAAACAACTGACATTTGGTATTACTCCCTAGAATTTTTTCATTGGTATGCTACCCTCATATAGGACAATGAAATATAAAAGTCCTATATGGGGGTAT
>OLQC01002888.1_pt1 | contig 10783 bp, 8 predicted proteins | sample 1672471 | NCBI WGS metagenome assembly OLQC01 (sample SAMEA3136689, study PRJEB25190) | human gut metagenome | biome: human gut; feature: human-associated habitat; material: faeces | place: Austria | collected 2013
GCACATGTCCATCTCCTGTCTGATCCACATTATAAAGATCTGTGAATGCCCAGTATGGATACTCGGCTCCTTCTGGTTTTGGAACTATATGCTGCGCCTCCTTTACAAACCAGCCATATGCATTTATAAATACCTTCGCAGACTCCTTATATTTTTTTCGTACATACTCTTCTTTTGAATAACATACGCCGTCCCGTTTCAATACCTGATATACAACATCAGTCTGAAAAGAATACAGTCTTATCGTATTACATCTGTCAGCCATTCTCTCTTCAACTCCCATACATTTCCATATTTCGCATCGCTTCCCATAAGGATTGTATCATCAAACAACCGCTCCCAGCTATTTTGTATCTCACGCTTAATCTGTGGATAGAACTGGGAAATAACTGCTTTTACATCACTGATTCCATAATCATCCAGAAGTTGTCTGTGGCGTCTTAAGTCATTTTCGTCTTTCGGAATATATCCGTAATTTAAAATATGTCCCCACTTTGCGATATTAACTGATGTAATGATTGCAGGATCCAGTGACAACTCTAAAATTACTGTATTTTCACTGTTCATCATTGTTCCTTCGTTGGTAAATGACACCCATACCGGATACTCCACGTCTGCCGGTTTATTCGCTCTGTCCGGTCCGTGCTTTACCAGCCAGTCATAAGCTTCCAGCACGACCGGAGCCTGTTCTTTCAAATCCATCCTGATATACTCCCGCTTCGCAATATAACGACCGGTCGTCTCCAACTCTTTTAACACATTTTCATGCTGTTTAGTCCAGACGGTAATATTCGACATACGCTCCCTCCTTTTTACATACCTTCATTTAAAACCCACCGTTCTGATATGCTCTTGCGATCACATAAGATGGCTCATAAAATGCACTGCAGTTATCATTGATTTTAATACTTCCAGAAATCTTCGATTTTTTCCAGCTTTTTCTTGTAAATTCTTCCGGAAAATGCCAGATGTGGAAGTTCGTAGAACTCACATTTTTTCGGACAGATCGGACGGTACATTGGATCTGCTGCTATGATATCTGCATCTTTTAAAGCTTCTTCCATGTCTTCCTCTCCAAGAACCTGCCGGCTTGTTCGAAACAATAAATCTTCCGTCTCCTGTAACGGGCATAATACATGAACTGGTATTCCATATTTCTGTTCAATAGCCAAAGCCAATGACTCTGTCGTGACCGGTTCACCGATCAGCATAACTTCTTTATCGTTTTTGCCGCTTCCAGGCTGCTCCTTATCCGAATTTTCTTCACGTAATCTTTTATATGGGTATCGTTCTTTCTTCTCCAATGCCTGTACGATTTCTTCTGTAAATGTTCCTACTGGCGTCCCAACTACATATGGCATTTTATATTCTTTTTCCAGATATTTTGCGGTGCGCAATCCCACGGAAGATACAACAAGATTTACTTCTGCTTCCAGTGCATGGCTCAATACTTCAAGATCATCTCCCATCGCCCAGGTTGATAACACCTTCCAGCCACATTTTTCCAGATTTTTTTTCATATATCCGGCACGGCTATATGCTCCAAAATCAAGCGGCGTGACACCAAGAAGATTAACCGTATGTGGCTGTATATTTTTCTCTTCGCAAACTGCCTTTGCAGGCACAAACTGCCTTGCAATCTGCTCCAGAGCTAGTCCTGCACCATATACATAATCGTGCATACCATTGGTCGGTACAGAAAATGTAGGAATCCCAAGTTCCTGTTCCAGCACTTCTGCCAGTGCCGGAAAATCTGTTCCGTTCATATATGGAATCGGCGATCCGGCAAGTGCAATAAACCTCGGTTTTAATTCCCGTGCTGCATCCATGATATCATTCAGGAACTTTTCATCATTTCCCATGATCGCATCGATTTCAGTAAGTCCCGAGATGTAGATCAGGCTGTCCTGGTCATACCAGCGGATCTCATCATGTGTATTATAAGTAGAATTACAGCCGGACGGATCATGCATCACTGTCATACCGCCCAGTTCATAAAGTGCAGAACAGACACCCGACACATCCGCCGTGTAAATTGGTATAATTTTGTATGTCTGTCTCATATGCAGCTTTCGCACCCCCATCCTTTTCGCACAACCAGATCCTCCACTTCTTTTTCTTCTTTGTAAGCCCGGATCATAAGTTCTGCCATTTTCCGGATTCCATCAAATCCATACCACCCTGCGCCTTCAACTACATTCACAAAATATGGGCTCTGGGTGAACCATGCTGCTTTTTGTCCCAGTGCCAGCATTTTTCCTTCATGATTTCTTGGAAGCACGCGCATCTTTGGCTGAATGGTCGCGCGAAGCTCCAGTTCCGGCGCATGTTTGCTAAGCCAGTAAAATTCCTGTTCTTCCTCCGGGCTTACACCATCCAGATAAACAGCTTCCACACAAAATCCATGTTCTAAAAGATATTTTGCCAGTCCAAGCGGTCTCGGATGCATGAGATAGTCGATGACGATTGGTGTGTCTCCAACAACTTCTCTTACTTTTTTAATAGTTTCTTCGCAAGCTTCAATCTCTTTTTCGTAATAGAAATCTTTTTGTGCATCTATCAACACATTTAATGTCTCTATCTGTTCTTCAGACGTCTGAATTATCTTAGATACCAGTGTCTTTTCCAGTATCTCTGCCAATCTTTCCATCTGCTGCTTTATCTCTTCATAGTTAAAACTTGCCGGCATGTAAATGTGTTCTCGTCCCAGTCTTTTTGACAGCGTCTGCGCCCCGTATTTTGCTGTCGGATAGATAGAAAGAAATATATTTGCTTCACCAAGTTTCTCATACTTGTCCCATGTATCACAAGTCGTAATCTCTCTGAGTTCAAAGCCACATTTTTTTAGGAATCGTTTGATGTCAGAAGTTTCGTCCAATGGGAAATTATGTCCAAGCAACGTGACAATATGTGGATCTGCTTTTTGTACTTTTAATGGATCATACATTGCTTTTCGCAGTTTCTGATCTGGTGTCAGACCAGTTTTTTGCATGATTGGATCCATATAGCAGCGTACAAATGCAATTTCCGGGAAACGCCTGTCAAGTTCCTCATAGACCATCTTAAGATCACAGCCAAGAAAATGGTGGAGGCACACGGTAAATAAGAGCACTGCTTTTGGTTTTCGTTCCAGTTTCTTTAATACATCTGTGACGCCTTCAATTGTGATATCCTCCAGATTTCCGTTCAACAGATCATCTTCTTCGATGATCACGTATGAAAAACGATCTGCCGCATTCATCTCGGCCGCCGTCAATACAACACCACGCATACAGTTATCTGCACAGACATATATCTGAATGGTCTCCGGCATCAACATTCCGGTGTGTACAATATTCCAGTTTCCATGAACCGGAGAGTTAAACTCCAATCCCGGATGAAATGGTGCCGGATAGGACGCATCTTTTATTCTGATCATGGCTCCTTCCGGGGTTACATGGTTTTTCTCCATTTCCGTCTGTCCTACTCGTTTTAACATAAATTCCCTCTCTAAATTCTTTCCCACTACATTTCACATTTTGTTCAAAAATGCCTCGGCAGCTTAGTTCTTACATATCGCCAGAACCGCCTCACTCAGAGCACGGTATTCATCTGCCATCTCACTGTCAGGATAACACTCCATCAACGTTTTTTTCTGCTCTTCAGCTGCCATTACAAGCTCACTTCTGGAGAGGTACCCAATAGTACCACTATGGAAATCTTCTGCCAGTTCCTGCACTTTTTCTTCTTCTCTTGGCACATTTCTCCGGTTCAGAATAAATCCGCCAAGTTTTGCATATCCGCGATTTCGGAAGCGTTCCAGTGCCATTGCAATGTTCGCTCCGGCATGAATGGACATATTTTCTCCCGAAGTTACAACAAATACATAGTCTGCATACCCACTCCGCATAGGCATGGAAAATCCGCCACACACTACATCGCCAAGTACATCGTAAAGGACTACGTCCGGTTTGTAGACTTCATATGCTCCGGTCTCTTTTAGTTTCTCCAGTGCAGTGATAATTCCGCGTCCTGCACAGCCAAGTCCCGGGGTCGGTCCTCCTGACTCCACACAGACAACTCCTTTGTATCCGATTCTTGTAATCTCTTTCAAAGTCACATTGCCTTTTTTCTCATTATAGATATCCAATACTGCCGGCATAGGTTCTCCATCGCGCAAGGCAATCGTAGAATCTGCCTTTGGGTCACAGCCAATCTGCATAACTGATAATCCTTTTTCAGCCAGTGCGACCGCCATATTGGATACTGTCGTAGATTTTCCGATACCGCCTTTGCCATAAACTGCAATTTTTAACATGATAATTCCTCCGGTTTGGTGATGACATTGGAGTAAGCAGTCTTTGCCGACACTCCCTTAAGACGCCCTATTTTTCCAGAAAGCGCACTGATCACGTCCTGCGGCGCATCAATCGCAATACTGATAATATGGATTCCTTTTTGACGGTACGGGATTCCCATTCTTCCAATAATATATTTTCCAGACTCATGCAGATATTGATTCAACTGCTCCGTCGCCTCCGGGTTTTCTACAATAATAGAAATCACTGCTACTCTTGTTTCCATACTTTCTCTCCCTGCTCTTATTTCTAAGTAATCTAATCTTAGCAGATTCTCGGCAATAATTCTCCGCCTGGCTGTGGCAATAATGCCTGGGTTCCAATCTCCGTCATCATTACAACTTTTCCCGGCTGTTCTTCTGTAATTTCACCAATAATAGCAGCATTTTCTGAATATGGGCACTGACGCAATGTCTCCACAATCTTCGCTGCTTCTTCCTTCGGTGCAATGATGACCATAGTTCCTTCACATGCAAGATACAATGGTTCCAGTCCCAACATGCCACAGACACCCCTTACTTCCGGCTGAACCGGAATATTGGCGCTGTCAAGCTGTACGCCTACCTGGCTCTGCTTCGCAATTTCATATAATACAGTTCCCACGCCGCCACGTGTCGCATCACGAATAACATGCAGATCGTGTGTCCTGTTCATCACTGCTTCCACCGTCTTCCAAAGGGGTGCACAATCACTCTTGATATCGGCCTCAATTCCCAAATCTTCTCTCTCAAGCAGGATTGTACAGCCATGGCGTCCAATATCTCCTGTTACAATAACCGCATCACCGGGTCTTGCAAGCTCGCCGCCGACTTTAACTCCATCTTTAATCTGTCCCATTCCTGTTGTTGTGATAAATACTCCGTCCACCTGCCCTTTTCCGGCTACCTTTGTGTCACCGGACACGATGTGAACACCTGCTTCTTTGGCGGTTCTTTCCATTGCTGACGCAATTTCTTCCAGTTTGTCCATTGGAAATCCTTCCTCAATGACAAATGCACAGGTCAGATACAGTGGCTTTGCTCCCATACACGCCAGATCATTGACTGTTCCGCAGATAGACAGTTTTCCGATATTTCCTCCTGGGAAAAATGCAGGTGATACGATAAATCCATCGGTAGACACTGCCATTTTTCCAACTGGCGGATTTAACACAGCCGCATCATCCGCAGTCAGATCCGGATTTGCAAAATGTGCCGCAAATATGTTATCGATTAATTCTGATGTCTGACGTCCTCCGGCACCGTGTGCCATGGTGACTGTCTGATCTTTTATTCCATTATTCATAATATATCACTCCCAGCTTTTTATTTCATTTTTTCTGCTTCGCCGTACATATAGTACGCGGAACATGCACCTTCTCCTGACACCATGCATGCGCCAACCGGATGCTGTGGTGTACAGACCTTACCAAATACCTTACAATCAGAAGGTTTACATTTTCCCTGAAGAACATCTCCGCACCGGCATGCAGGATTTGCTTTTCCCTGAATCGGCGGAATCTTGTATTTCTTCCGTGCGTCAAATGCGCTCCATTCCTCTTGAAGTCTCATTCCTGAACCTTTGATTACGCCAAGTCCTCTCCATTCACTATCACAAGGTTCCATCATCTCTTCTACCAGCTTCTGCGCCTGTGGGCTTCCATTCTCTGTTACTACACGCGGATAACAATTTACAAAAAATGGCCTGCCTTCCTGAAACCGTGCCAGTGCCACTGCTAGCGCTGTCAAAAGTTCTTTTGCTGTAAATCCTGCTACCACACCACTGACTCCTTCTTTTGCCAGTTCTTCGCACAGCTTCGTCCCGGTGATCGCATTAACATGTCCCGGATACAGAAAAATGTCTGCGCTTCCCTTCAATGCTTCATATGCCTGCGGCATCGTTTTATTCGCTGTCAGAATCGAGTAGTTCGTCAAGCCCTCTTCCCTTGCTTTTTTCACAGAAAGACAAGCAGACGGAGTGGTGGTCTCAAATCCGACTGAAAGGAATGTAACCTGCTCCTTTGGATGTTCTTTGGCATACTCCTTCGCATCTACTGGAGAATAGACAATACGGATTTTCGCACCCTTTTCTCTTGCCCCGGCAAGACTCATATTAGTTCCCGGTACACGTACCAGATCACCAAATGTACAGATCGTCACTTGCCTTTCCAGTGCCAGATAAATTGCTTCGTCAATGAATCCGACCTGTGTTACACAGACCGGACATCCCGGTCCCGAAATCAGTTCCACCTGTTCTGGCAAAAGTTTCCGGATTCCAAGTCTGAAAATCTCATGTGTATGGGTTCCGCACACTTCCATGATCCGCACCGGAGGACCATCATAGCCTTCGATGATCTCTCTGGCTGTTTTCTTTTTTTCTTCCATTATAATAAATCCTCCATGAGCTGATCTGTCTCACTTTCATCTTCATCCGTAATCTTCGCGATTGCAACTCCTGCATGTACCATTACATAATCTCCCGGCTCCAGTTCATCCAAAAGTTCCGCAGAAACCTCCCTCTTTGCTCCATCAGCATCTACCACTGCCATGCCTTCATTTATTCGCACTACCTTTGCTGATAATCCAACACACATGCTCTTAACCTCCCATAATCTATTCTTTTTATCTTTCAAGATCTGTTTTTACTTTACATTTTTACTATCTGTCTGCTTCTTTTTATTCAGATATGCCATGCCGTAAACTGCCTGGCCAAGCCCGATACCGCCATCATTTGGTGGAATCAGATGATGACGCAATACCTGGAACTTTCGATTTAAAAGTTCCTTTTCCACGAGTTCCAGCAATAGACGGTTCTGAAATACGCCGCCGCTTAGCGCCACCTGATTACATTTCTTCTGCGTTCGTACATTTTCGCAGGCAGCGCAGATCTCCATTGCAAGCAACTGATGAAATATATACGCAAGCTTTCCGACATCTTCCCCTTGTCTTCTGCCCTCGATCATCTGCCAGACAATTGCATTCGTCTGCAAAAAAATATGTTCATGCTCCTTAACATCTGTATGCTTACCATTCTTAGCATTTGGGGCATTCTTGACATTCTCGGCATTTTTGGCGTTTTTGGTATTTTCCGTATTCTTTGCCTCATGTTCTTTCTGCCATGCCTCTGCTGCGAATTCCAGTGCCATAGACGCTTCCCCTTCAAATGTAGAACTTTTTTGAATCCCCAAGATTGCACTTACTGCGTCAAACAACCTTCCTGCACTTGTAGACTCAATTGCATTCAAATGTCGCTGTGCCATAGTAAGAATCACATTTGCTTCTGGTTCGGTACATAATTCCAATTCTTTTATGATATTTTTTGCTTTTTCTTTCTCCCTCACAAGTCCACCAATGATGGAGACTGCAATACGAAATCCTTCTTGGGAAGCAATGTCTCCGCCTACATGCCAGAATGGCTCAATACTGCCTATTCGTTTGAAATGTTCATAATCTGCGTACAGAATCTCACCGCCCCAGATAGTACCATCCGTTCCATATCCGGTTCCATCAAAGGAAACGCCAATGACTGGACCTGCGCAGTCATTTTCCGCCATACAGGATAAAACGTGCGCATAATGATGCTGCACTTGTATCATTGGCAGCTCCATTTCATGCGCCACCATTGTGGAATTGTACTTCGGATGCAGATCTGCCACTACAAGCTCTGGCTCTACTTCCAGCAAAGCAGTCAGTCGCGTGATCGTCTCCTGAAGCGCTTTCACTGTCCGAAGATCTTCCAGATCTCCTACATACGGCGCCGGATAAAACCGGTCATCATGTCCAATACAACATGCATTTTTCAATTCTCCGCCCACAGCAAGTACCTGCCCTTGCCACGCTTTTGAAAGCATATATGGGAGTGGTGCATACCCCCGGCTTCTTCGGATCATATACGGTTCTTCCCGGTAAAAATCCATCACGGAATCGTCTGCACGGATACGGATCTTCCGGTCATGAGAAAGTATGCAGTCGCATAAATGTGACAGTTCCTCTTTTGCTTCCCGGTCATCTCTGCAAATTGGTGCACCGGAAATATTTCCACTGGTCATCACGAGAAAATCCGGCATCTGAATGCCGTCATCATACTGAAATAACAATAGTTGAACCGGTGCATAAGGAAGCATTATCCCCACCTTCGGGTTAAAAGGAGCTACCGATTTTGCAAGTTTGCTTACGCCTTCTTTTTTATCCAGCAACAGTATCGGTTTTTGATGCCCGGTCAGTATCTTTTCCTGTTCTTCGCTAAGTTCACATACACTGCGCACCGCCTCTTCGTTACGTGCCATCACTGCAAATGGTTTCGCCGGGCGGCGTTTTCTCTTTCTTAACAGTTCCACTGCTGCCTCATTTGATGCATCACAGCAAAGATGAAATCCTCCGATTCCCTTCACTGCTACGATTCCGCCTTCGGAAATCACTCTTCTTGCTTCCGTAATTGCATCAGAACCTTTCATGTCTATCGTTCTATCAGAAGTTTTGATCAAATAAACTTCCGGTCCGCACGCATTACAACAAACCGGCTGCGCATCGTATCTTCTGCTTTCCTGATTGTAATATTCTGCCTCACATTCCGGACACATCGGAAATTCTTTCATACTCGTACGCTCTCTGTCATATGGAAGAGCATCCAGAATCGTAAGCCGCGGACCACAACACGTACAATTAATAAACGGATGTAAGTATCTGCGATCCTTGGGATCATACAATTCTTCCTTGCATTCCTCACAGATTGCAATATCCGGAGAAATAAAGATTTCTCCTTTTGTCTTCTCGCTTTCTATGATAGAAAAGTCCGGATATTTTTCCTTTGTATCCAGTATTTCTTCTGAAACCTTAAGAATCGCTGCACGTTTTGGCGGACAGGTACGAACTTTCTCAATAAACAGATTCACTGCCGTCTCGCTTCCCTGTGCGAAGATTTCAACATAAGGTCCACGATTACTGACACTTCCTCTGATCTTACAGGAATCTGCATGTCGACTGACGGTCGGACGGAATCCTACGCCCTGTACAATTCCATAGACACGGATTTTCTTCGTTATCTCCTTCTCCATAGACTTTTTCCTCCCGTTATGACTCCTGCAGTTTTCCTGAGACTGCAAAATGCCGTACATTAACAAATGTTCCTTTGAATCCCGGTACCAGGCCTCTCATATTTTCATCTGCAAAGACAATGTCATAGTTCCCATTTTGAACAAGCTTACAATAATCCATCTCTTCTTTCAGTGAAAGATCTCCTTCTTCTGAAAGCTCGGATTTCATCATAAACCAGCTTGCCACCGTAACTTCTGTATTCTGTTCATCACTTCTTGTACGAATTTCCTGTCTGATGGCATTTGCAATCACCTGCTGATGAATGATCAGTATCTTTTTCCCAGCATAATCAAGTTCAGGTATCAATTCATCTACGAATGGATATCCCACTTCATACGGTGTGCCAAACTCTTTTTCCAGATATTTTGCTGTCTCAAGTGCCGCCGGTGCTACAACCAGATTCTTACCTGCAGAGCCTGCTGTCTTTACTTTATCAATACCTGCTCTCATTCCATAGCAAATATAATGCGTATTCTCATTTTCTGATTTCCGGAACTTCTCTTCTATATTCAGGTCACTGACATCATGTGGCGTCAGACCGAGAACTCCGATTTTCATCTTTTTAGAAGAATCGTCTTCTTCTGAAACTTCCTTTTGTGATGCTACGCCTTTTCCTGCAAATGTCTTGAATAAAGTCAGCCACGCCTTCTCTTCTCCCACATCATACAGTTCCATTCCGTTCGTATCTACAGTCAGAATCGGAAGATTTGTCTTCTTCTCGCACATTCTCTGTAATGCTCTATAATCCGTTGCGATCACAGCCGGAACCGGAGTACCGATCACCGCTGCAAAATTTGCATCAATCTTCTCTGCTGCATCCGTAAGTTTCGCAACAAGCCTGTCATCTCTTCCAAGGATTGCATCCATGTCACGCAAGCCAGCACTGAAAATCGCACTACGTTCCCCGAACCAGCGCGGTTCATCGAATCCGCATACATTTCCTGTACAGCCTCCCGCATCACAAATAGCAAGAATTCCTCCCAGTTCATAGAAAACGGACGCTGCACCTGACTGATCCGGTGCAAATGGAGTCAGTCCTTTCCAAAGGCCACGTACATAAACATCTTCTTTTTTGTCCACTTCCTCTTTGAACAGTGATTCTTGACTCTGCTCTGCAATTGCTTCTTGTGATTTAGAACCGATCACTTCCACCTGTTTCTGCAAAACATTACCTTCTGCCTGTTCTGTCACAGCCAGTTCAAGCGCCTCAAACAGTCTTCTCACGCCTGCATATCCGAAAGGCTGTCTCTCCTCATTCCAATGGATTCCTTTTGTGTTCGGATGATAATAACAGGCATCCTTTCCGATTGTCAGTGTCACGCCACTTTCCGCTGAATCGTAATAGAGCATCGTCGGTTCCATATTGGAAAATAC
>OLQC01002891.1_pt1 | contig 10769 bp, 10 predicted proteins | sample 1672471 | NCBI WGS metagenome assembly OLQC01 (sample SAMEA3136689, study PRJEB25190) | human gut metagenome | biome: human gut; feature: human-associated habitat; material: faeces | place: Austria | collected 2013
AATATTATATTATAGGGCAGTTGAATGGTCAACAACTTTTTATAGTTTTTTGATAAAATATTTTATAGTTACAAAATACAAAGGGCAAGGGGAAGGGAGGAACCACTAGGCTGCTTCCATGATCTCTTCCCTGGATGCTCCTGGATTGCCGATAGCAATATTATTTGCAATAGAATCATGGAACAGATGTGTTTCCTGGGTTACATAACTTTCCAGATTACGAAGCTGTCTGGTTGGAATCTGACATACATCTTCCCCATCTACTTTCATACTTCCGGAATCGACATCCCAGAAGCGCATAAGAAGTTTTAATAAAGTAGACTTACCGGAACCACTATACCCTGCTTTCTGGTGGCTCATGTTTTACCGCTTTTTCCATTTCCATTGTATCCCTTTCCTCTATATCCTGTCTCACAAACAGATTATGCCTTTCTACTGTTTTCCTGCCTTTATCTATACCTCACCTCGCAATGCAAAAACAGCAGGTTCTAAAAGCCTGCTGTCATTCTGCCTTTATGCTGTTATTTATTATTCTGCAACATCTTTCGGTAAATATCACGACTGTCTACTGCGATTCCAAGCATATCCATCGCCTGTTCCAGTGTACATTTCACATTTCCCATCAGTGCCTTTATGGAATCTCCAATTCCCTCTGTTCTTCCTTCTGCTTTTCCTTCTTCTCTTCCAAGTTCAATTCCTTTTGCAATTCCCATCTTTTCCAGTCTCTCTGCTACATCACACATACTATGCACCTCTTTCTTTTTCTTGAACATTTCTTTATAACGGTCGTCACCTGTCATTACCTGCAACAGTTTTAACACTTCATCTACATGCTTTATTTCCGTCGGATCATCTGGTATATAATCTTTGTTCTTTCTTTTTTTCACAAAAAAATTTGCTACGATTCGAAAATCACTCTGAAATCTTTCTATTTCTTCCTCTGTCAGCCATGCGATCTCAAACACCTGCATACTGTAGTCATTTACAAACTTATCCAGCCCTTCCGGTATTTCCATCAAAGATTTAATATTTTTTTTGCTGTTCCAGTGTCTGTCCGTTCCAAAGTACAATACAATTGTCACCACCGGAAGAATCTTTTTCCTTTCTTCCAGCAACTGACTGCGGTACGCTGTTCCGTCATATCCTATCACACGAAACGGCATATTTTTCTCCACAACACTTTGATTCTCAATACCGCAGATTGCCAGCTCCACTTCTTTTTCTTTCCAGTACTTTGCTACGTCTCGTTCCAGCTCATGTACCTTTTCATCTTCCGCTTTGTACTGTGAATGGATTGACGTATTTTCCAGTGCTTCCGGCAGGATTCTCTGTTCTCCCGCAAAAAGTAATCCATTCATAATATCCGCAAAAACATCATTATAATCTGCCAGAATCTTTTCTGTAATATCCTTTTCTCCCATAGCTTCTCCTTTTCTTTTGTTCTTTTTACGTGAAGAAGCCACAGGATGTAAGTTTTTCCCTCAAATAACATTTCAGGTAATACTGCTTACTTTTAAGTATACGAAAAATTTTTATTTCTTCAAGCCGCTTCACGCAGGTCTTTTTTAAGTTGGATTTTCCTGCCGAATGGCATTGAATTTTCATTGAGTTTTGAAAAGCAGTACGATTTTTGCTTTCTGTTTGATAGATATATAATATATTTTACTTCTGTTTTGTGTTTATTATAATTGTCTATGTGATGTTTGTCAACCATTTTGTTATGTGCTTTGCATGGTATTTTTACATACACTTTATAAAATCAACATCAAAAGTAAACTTTATAACAATAGGGAGGCAACCCTCCCCATCAAAAAATTTCATCTTTTATCCTTCTTTTAATTTTCTGATCAGCTTACGATATTCCGGACGTTCAAAATCTTTCCCGGACTGATAATCACAGTAAATATTTTTTTGTGAAATACCATATGGTTTTAATGCCATGATCTGCCTGTCTATGTGCTGCTCTTTTGTTGAAACCCTGATATATGCATATTGTTCCATCTTCATCCTCCTATGCTATGATTTTCTCTTCCATAATACAGGAGCTGTTGCAAAGATGAGACTCCCCTTCGCTTCATAAACATTGCAACCAAATATAATTTCCCTATTGACAAATCCCCACCCCGGTTTTATACTCAGAAACAACAAAATATTTATCACTTTAAACCGATGAACAAGAGAAGTAAGCAGGAAGTTTTATTCCCAGAGAGCTGCAGGTGGTGCGATTGCAGTAATAAAGATTTTGCTGAATGGACTTGTGAGGGCAGTCTGAAACTGTATATTTTCTTTATTAAGGGAGTAGGAACTGACGGTGGCTCGATCCGTTATCAGCAGAGTATGTATGAATGTACATAACAGAGTGGCTGCAATGCAGCAATTTGGGTGGTACCGCAGAAGTAATTTATAGCTTTTGTCCCTTTAGAGGGGACAGAAGCTTTTTTTATTATGTCAGGGTCATAAGTCCGAAACCACGATATGCAAATATTGGAGCAAATTGTGAGAGTACGAAATACGAAGCAATTCGTATGGCATTTTTATATATTTATAAAAGGAAAGGAGTATCGCATGTATCCAGATTGTGATGAGATTTTAAAACTTGCAAATGATTACGATATTATTCCGGTTTGCCGTGAAATTTATGCAGATGTTATCACACCGATCACGCTTCTTAGAAAGCTGTCCGGCATCAGCAGCAGATATTACCTGCTGGAAAGTATTGAGGGCGGCGAAAAATGGGGACGCTATTCTTTTCTCGGATACGATCCGGTGATGCGTGTTTCCTGCAAGGAGGGCGTGGTAACCATCGAAAAGGGCGATGAGGTTACAACAAAGCAAACGGACAAACCGCTCGATGTTCTGCGTGAGATCATGAAGGATTACAAAGCTCCACGTCTTGCAGGACTCCCTCCTTTTGCCGGAGGATTTGTCGGATATTTCGCATATGCCATGATCGGATATGCGGAACCGACACTGAACATCAAAAAGGGCATGTTCAATGATTATGATATGATGCTGTTTGATAAGGTCATTGCCTACGATCATCTGACTCAGAAGATCAGCGTCATTGTAAATATGAAGACCGACCGTGTGATGGAGAATTACGGAAAAGCTGCTGCAGATATCCAAAATATCATCAATATTATCCGCACTGCCCCGGCTCCGGAAATCCCGGTTTCTTCTTCAAAAGTGAATTTTACCTGCAATGTCACTCAGGAAGAATACTGTAAACTGGTTGAAAAAACAAAAGAATACATCATCGATGGTGATATTTTCCAGGCAGTTATTTCAAGACAGTTCTCCACTCCTTACGAGGGCAGCCTGATCAACCCGTACCGTGTACTGCGTACCACAAATCCTTCTCCGTACATGGTGTACCTGAGCATTGACGGTGAAGAGATCATGAGTACTTCCCCGGAAACGCTGGTCCGTCTGGAAAATGGCCGCCTGACTACATTCCCGGTAGCCGGTTCCAGACCGAGAGGCACAACACCGGAGGAGGACAAGGCTCTGGAAAAGGATCTGCTTTCCGACGAAAAAGAACTTTCCGAACACAATATGCTCGTCGATCTCGGCAGAAATGATCTCGGTAAAATTTCGAATTTTGATTCAGTTGAGGTTACAAAATACATGATGATCCACCGCTATTCCAAGATCATGCACATCTGCTCACAGGTTGAGAGCAATATCCGCAGCGACTGCGACGGCTTAAGTGCGATTGAAAGTGTCCTGCCGGCCGGAACGCTTTCCGGTGCACCAAAGATCCGTGCATGTGAGATCATCGAAGAACTGGAAAGTGAACAGCGTGGGATTTACGGCGGTGCACTCGGTTATCTTGATTTTACCGGAAACCTGGATACTTGTATCGCGATCCGCATGGCAGTCAAAAAAGATGGTCATGTGTATGTTCAGGCGGGCGGCGGTATTGTCGCTGACAGTATTCCGGAAAATGAATATATGGAATCCTACAACAAAGCACTCGCTGTTATGAATGCGGTGAAAAATGCAAAGGAGGTGCTGGAATAATGATTCTCTTAATTGATAATTATGATAGTTTCTCTTATAATCTTGTTCAAATGGCAGGAAGTATCAATCCGGATATCAAAGTCATCCGAAATGATGCCATGACCGTAGAAGAAATCCGTGCCCTCGCACCTTCTCACATCATTCTGTCCCCGGGACCTGGTTATCCGAAAGATGCCGGTGTCTGCGAAGAGGTTGTGCGGCATCTTCAGGGAGAAATCCCGATCCTCGGCGTGTGTCTCGGACATCAGGGCATCTGCGAAGTATACGGCTGCACCATTTCTCATGCAAAACAGCTGGTGCACGGAAAAAAGAGCCGCATCCACATCGATAACAACAGTCCGATCTTCAAAGGACTGGACGAAGAAATGGATGCCGCCAGATATCATTCACTGGTTGCTGTCCGTGAAACCGTTCCGAATGTTCTTCAAGTGATCGGTGAAGATAAAAATGGCGAAGTAATGGCAGTACAGCATAAAACGTACCCGGTATATGGTCTGCAGTTCCATCCGGAATCCATTCTCACACCGCAGGGACGCATCATTCTTGAAAACTTTTTAAATTTATGATGCCTACGGATTGTTCCGTGCGTCGCACTCCCACAATATACAGGAGGAAATTTACCATGATAAAAGAAGCTATTTACAAACTGATCAACCACAAAGATCTTACATATGAAGAATCACTCGTTGTTATGGGCGAAATGATGGACGGCACCGCAACTCAGGCTCAGATGGGTGGATTTCTGACTGCACTGCGTATGCAGGGGGAAACCATTGACGAGATCACTGCTTTTGCCACGGTTATGCGTGAAAAAGGTGTCAAACTTCACCCGAAACGTGATGTCATGGAAATTGTCGGAACCGGCGGAGATGAAGTCGGAACTTTCAACATTTCCACAACTTCTGCTTTCGTTGTTGCCGCTGCCGGAATTCCGGTTGCAAAGCACGGAAACCGCAGTATTTCCAGCCGAAGCGGAGCTGCCGATGTACTTGAAAACCTTGGTGCAAAAATGGATCTGACAGCCGAGCAGAACGAAACCGTTTTAAAGAAAACCGATATGTGCTTTATGTTCGCTCCGGTTTATCATTCTTCCATGCGTTACGCTGCTCCTGTCCGCAAAGAACTTGGCGTTCGTACCGTATTTAATATCTTAGGTCCTCTGTCCAATCCGGCGGCCGCCAAAATGCAGCTTCTCGGTGTTTACGACAAAGATCTTGCACCGGCTCTGGCTCAGGTTCTTTCCAATCTTGGTGTTACTCGCGGCGTGGCTGTCTGCGGCGATGACGGACTGGATGAGATTACCCTGACCGGTAAAACTTACGTCAATGAAATCCGAAATGGTGAAATCATTTCTTATACGATTACCCCGGAACAGTTCGGTTTAAAGAGCTGCGAGCTTTCCGAACTGATCGGTGGCACACCAAAAGAAAACGCTGAAATTACCCGCCGTATTCTGACCGGTGAGGAAACTGGACCAAAGCGTGACGTCATCCTGATGAATGCCGGCATGAGCCTCTATCTTGGCATCGACGGCATCACCCTTGCAGAAGGTATTGAAAAAGCAAAAGAAATGATCGACAGCGGAAAAGCTTACGCAAAACTTCAGGAATTTGTCAAAGCTACACAGGAGGCTTAATTTATGATTTTGGAACAGATTGCGGCAGATACCAGACTTCGCCTGATCGAGGAAAAGAAGCTGGTTTCCCCTGAAGAAATGAAAGAAAAAGCTCTCGCCCTTGCAGCAGATGAGACTTTTCCATTTGAAAAAATGTTGAAAGAACCTGGTATTCATTATATTTGTGAAGTCAAAAAAGCTTCTCCATCCAAAGGTCTGATTGCAGAAGATTTTCCATATCTGCAGATTGCAAAAGAATACGAAGCAGCCGGTGCAGATGCCATCTCCTGCCTGACAGAGCCGAAATATTTTCTCGGAAAGAAAGAATATTTAAAAGCGATCACAGATGAAGTTTCCATCCCGGTTCTGCGAAAAGATTTTACCGTAGACGAATATCAGATTTACGAAGCGAAAACACTCGGTGCAGGCGTTGTTCTTCTGATCTGTGCACTGCTTGATACCGAAACGATCCGCTCTTATATTGAAATCTGCGACCGACTCGGTTTGTCCGCACTGGTCGAAGTTCACGATGAAAACGAAATGGATTCTGCGATCAAAGCCGGTGCCAGAGTGATCGGTGTAAACAACCGAAACTTAAAAGATTTCACGGTAGATATCTCCAACAGCACCCGCCTGAGAAGTCTTGCTCCGGAAAATGCACTTTTCGTGGCAGAAAGCGGGATCAAAACAGCGAAAGATATTCAGGTATTAAAAGATGCCGGTGTAAATGGTGTGCTGATCGGTGAAACACTGATGCGAAGTCCCGACAAAGCTGCCATGCTTGCAGCCCTCAATGGAGGATCCTTATGACAAAGATCAAAATCTGCGGTCTGAAACGCACAGAAGATATTTCTTATGTCAATGAACTGCTTCCCGATTTTGCCGGATTTGTTTTCGCAAAAAGCAGCCGACAGGTCGATGCAAAAAAAGCAGCAGAATTAAAAAAACAGCTTTCGCCAAAGATCAAAGCAGTCGGTGTTTTCGTCAATGCCGAACCGGAATTTATCGCCAAATTATATCAAAAACAAATCATTGATCTTGCACAGCTGCACGGCGATGAAACCGCAGATTACATTCATAGATTAAAAAATTTATGCCCTTCCCTCCCGCTGATCAAAGCCGTTCGCGTACAAAGCACGAAGCAGATCCTGGAGGCAGAAAAGCTTCCATGCGATTATCTGCTGCTCGATACCTGGCAGAAGGATTCTTACGGCGGAAGCGGCAAAACATTTGACCGTTCCCTGATTCCACCGCTTACGAAACCATGGTTTTTAGCCGGCGGACTGAATACAGAAAACATTGCAGAAAGTATTGCTCAGTGTCATCCGTGGGCGGTCGATGTGAGCAGTGCCGTTGAGACAAACAGTGTAAAAGACAAAGAAAAAATCAAAACATTCATTGATCATGTACGAAGATAAAACATTGTATTATATATAGAAAGGATTCACTTATGAGCAAAGGAAGATTTGGAGAATACGGCGGACAGTACATCCCGGAAACACTGATGCCCGCTGTTCAGGAAGTAGAAGAAGCTTACAACAAATACAGCAAAGATCCGGAATTTATCGCAGAGCTGGATGACCTGCTGAAAAATTATGCGGGAAGACCTTCTCTGCTCTATGAAGCAAAAAAAATGACCGAGGATCTCGGCGGTGCAAAAATTTATCTGAAACGTGAAGACTTAAACCACACAGGAGCACACAAGATCAACAACGTACTCGGTCAGGTTCTTCTGGCAAAAAAAATGGGCAAAACCCGTGTCATCGCAGAAACCGGTGCCGGACAGCACGGTGTTGCAACTGCTACCGCTGCTGCTCTGATGGGACTGGAATGTGAGATCTTCATGGGCAAAGAAGATACCGACCGTCAGGCACTGAATGTATTTCGTATGGAACTGCTCGGTGCAAAAGTGCACGCTGTCACAAGCGGCACAATGACTTTAAAAGATGCCGTAAATGAAACAATGCGTGAATGGAGCAAACGTATGGATGACACGCTTTATGTACTTGGTTCTGTCATGGGACCTCATCCATTCCCGACAATTGTCCGTGATTTCCAGAAAATTATCGGAGAAGAAATCAAAGAACAGCTGATAGAAAAAGAAGGCCGTCTGCCGGATGCCGTGACGCGGGAAACGCTCACGGATCTCGCCCTTTCCGAGGGCAACGCGGGGTATTTTGAATACTCCGAGTGTCTCGCGGAGCTGGTCGATTCCCATCAGGTGGAGCAGGAAGGAAACCTCTACAAGATTTCCGAGCGCGGCGCGCGAAACTGCGAGATCGTGGAGAGCAGTCTGCCGATGACGGTCCGCCAGAAAATGGAAAAAAATATAAAACCGGTCGCGGATGAGCTGCGCCGCCGCGCGATGATCACCGCCTCGCACGAAACGGCGGACAACGTCTGCCGCGTACATCTTGCTCTTTCGGACGGCATGGGCGAAATATTGAACCTGCAAATGCTCTGCGGCGGGGAAGAGCAGGCGGAGAAGCTGGAAGAGAACTTCCGGAAAAACGCGGAGAAATACTATACGCAGATCATGGAGCTCCTGTCGCGCGATGAAAAAGTATAAGATTTTTGTTATCAATCCCGGCTCGACCTCGACGAAGCTGGCACTTTTCGAGAACGAACATAAAGTTCTGGAAACCAATGTGTTTCACGATTCCTCGGTGCTGCTGCAATTCCCGACGGTAAACGCGCAGCTTCCGTACCGCAAAAAGCTCATCATGGATTTTCTGAGCGAGAACCATATCGACCTTTCGGACGTGGACGCCATCGTCGGCCGCGGCGGCAGCTGTTACCCGGTGGCGAGCGGCGTATACGTTATCGACGATAAGCTTATCGAGGACACCGCCGCCGGGAAGGGCGGCATGGAGCATCCGTCCAATCTCGGCGTGCAGCTTGCGCGCGAGCTGCAGAAGGAGTTCGGCGGCCGGATCTTCATGGTCGATCCGCCGTGCGTAGACGAGCTGTGCGATATGGCGCGCATGACCGGCATCGACGGCGTGCCGCGCCACACCAATATGCACGCGCTTAACCTTCGCGGCGTTGCGATGCACCACGCAAAGCATGTTCTCGGGAAAAAGTACGAGGACTGCTGCTTTATCGTATGCCACATCGACGGCGGCATTTCCGTATCGGCGCACCGGTACGGACGCATCATCGACTGCAACGATGCCGCCGGGGGAGACGGTCCCTACACGCCGACACGCATCGGCTCGGTCTCCGTGGCGGATATTCTCGAATATGTCCGCGATAAGGACATCGACGAGGTCAAAAAGCTTTGCACCCGCACGGGCGGCTTTGTGAGCCACTTTGGCACCTCCAGCTCCGACGCCGTACATAAAATGGCCGAAGAGGGGGACAAAAAAGCCATCCGCGTCTGGGACGGCATGAAATACCAGATCGTCAAGTACATCGGCGCGATGGCGGCCGTGCTCGGCGGCAGGGTGGACGGCATCCTCCTTACCGGCGGCCTTCTCCGCTTTGAAGACATCACGCAGACCATCCGCGAGCAGTGTGAGTGGATCGCGCCGGTGAGCACCTATCCCGGCGAGGTCGAGCACGAGGCGCTCGCCGCCGGAGCGCTGCGCGTCCTGCGCGGCGAGGAAGAGCCCAAGCACTACACCGGCCGCCCCGTCTGGGACGGCTGGCACGATGATGACTGACAGTCAAACCAAAGAGCCGCAGCGGTTGAACTGCTGTGGCTGATACTGTGGCAGTGCATGGTATGGCATGGCATGAAAAGACAAATCGGAATTTACGGAGGTAAGTGGTATGGAGGAACAAATCCTTAATTATTTGGATATGTCAGAAGAACAAAAAGAAAAATCTTTGAGAGATTTAAAAAGCATAGGCTTTTATCCTGCATATGGAAAAGAAAAGACGATGAAAAAGATTATGGACAAATCCATCGCTGGAGAGATGCCGCAATTCTATTTTGTTTTCAGAAAAGAACAGTTGATAGGTTATTTGTTTATAATTGGTGATACTCAAAAATATCGAGCCTTTCCGTGGTTGGCTATTAGCAATTTAGACGAACTTCCGATGAGAGTTACGAAGGCTTTAATGGAAATACAGATAGAGGCATGGATAAACATAGGCGATGAAATTATGGCGGATTTTCTCCGAAGACAATTAACTAATTACGAACATGGAATAGGACATCGACCTGAAAATTTATGCAGATAACTTCCAGTTTCTTGAGCATGAAAAAAGCGCCGGAGCTTGAGCTCCGGCGCTTTTGGCATATTAAGGAAAATCAGAAAATCGCGACGACAGCGCCGTTGTAGGTCTCGGCGATGTAGTTCTTCACGGTATCGGACTGGAGAGCCTTGACGAGAGCGACCGTCTTGGCGCTGTCCTTGTCGGCCTCGCGGACGGCGACGACATTGGCGTAGGTCTGGGCGGCGTCGCCGGAGGCGTCCTCAATGGCGAGAGCGTCGGCAACCTTCAGACCGGCGGCCAGCGCGTAGTTGCCGTTGATAACGGCGAGCGTGCCGGCGTCACTGTTGGCAAGCTGGGTCGGAACCATGTCGGCCTGCACGGGAACAACGTTGTAGCCCTTCGCGTCAACGATATCGAGATGGCTGACGCCCTTTTCCGCGGAGGCATCCTCCGGCAGGGTGATAAGGCCTTCCTGAGCGAGGAGGAGCAGCGCGCGGGTCTCGTTGCTGTCGTCGGCGGGGATCAGAATGGTAGCGCCCTCGGCGACTTCATCGAGAGAGGAAACGCCGTTGCCGAAAAGACCGAACGGCTCATAGTGGATGAGACCGGCGGAGACGAGGTGCGTGCCGTTGCTGGCGTTGAAGCTGTTCAGGTACGGGGTGTGCTGGAAGTAGTTGGCGTCAAGCTCGCCGTCTTCAAGAGCGGTGTTGGGCAGGACGTAATCATCGAAAACAACGATCTTGAGATCGTAGCCTTCCTCGGCGAGGAGGGGCTTGATCTGCTCAAGGATCTCGGCGTGCGGGGTAGAGGAAGCGCCGACGGTGATGGTCTCTTTCGCGGCGGGCTCTTCGGCAGGGGCTTCGGTCGGAGCTTCAGAAGCGGGAGCCTCGGTAGCGGCGGGGGCTTCCGTGGCGGACGGGGTGGAGGCGGTACCGCAGGCGGCCAGCGCGAGCAGCAGCGCGAGAGC
>OLQC01002897.1_pt1 | contig 10747 bp, 8 predicted proteins | sample 1672471 | NCBI WGS metagenome assembly OLQC01 (sample SAMEA3136689, study PRJEB25190) | human gut metagenome | biome: human gut; feature: human-associated habitat; material: faeces | place: Austria | collected 2013
ATCCCTTTGGAACGAAGCCGAGAGCCTTACGGCTCGAGGCGGTTCATATCACGCGGGAACATAGAAGCCTCGCGGATGTTATTCAGCCCCAGGAGCTGCATGGTCAGGCGCTCCAGACCGATGCCCAGACCGCCGTGCGGCGGCATGCCGTACTTGTGCAGCATGGTGAAGGACTCAAACAGCTCGGCGTTCATCTTGCGAGCCTCCAGCTTGTCCATCTGCTCCTGATAATCGTGGATACGCTGACCGCCGGTGGTGATCTCCAGACCGCGGAACAGCAGGTCGAACGACAGCGCCAGCTTCGGGTCCTCCGGATCATCCTTCGCGTAGAACGGACGCTTTGCGGACGGGAAGTGCGTTACAAATACGAAATCAGAGTCGTGCTCCTCCTTTGCCCACTGGCACAGCAGCACTTCTTCGTCCGGGTTGAGGTCATAACGGTTCTTGGACTTGTGGCCGTACTTCTCCTCCATGATCTGCTTGGCCTCGTGGAAGCGGATGGTCGGGATTTCCTTGATCTCCGGAACCTCGGCGTTCAGCATAGCGAGTTCCTCGGCGCAATGCTCCTTAACGTAAGCCATAACGGACTTCAGCATGCCGGTCTCCATTGCCATTACATCGTACATGGAATCAATGTAGGCCATCTCGAAGTCCAGACCCATGTACTCGTTCAGGTGACGAGAGGTGTTGTGACGCTCTGCACGGTAAACCGAGCCGATCTCGTATACACGGCCGAATGCACCGGCGAGGTACTGCTTGTGGAACTGCGGGGACTGTGCCAGATAAGCCGGGGTTCCGAAGTAATCCAGCTTGAACAGGTTTGCGCCGCCCTCAGCGCCTGCAACTACGATCTTCGGGGTGTGGATGTGGGTAAAGCCCTGCGACTGCATGTACTGTGCAAAGCCGTCAGCAATCGCACCCTGTACGCGGAAGATTGCCTGCTTGCGCGGATGACGCAGCGTGATCGGACGCAGCGGCAGATCAACATCAAGGGACAGGCCCATATACTTCTTGCCGAGCGGTACCGGCAGCTGGTCGTACGGCTTGCCGAGGATAGACAGTGCGCTCAGAACGACCTCAACGCCGTGCTCTGCACGCGGCTCCTCACGAACGGTACCGGTAACCTCAAGTACCATTGCGTCCTTGACATCCGAACGCTTGATGCCGCCGATCTCGTCACCCTGGAAGGTGCACTGGATCAAACCGCGCTCAACGCGCATTACAACAAAAGAAAAGTCAGACATATCGCGTACACGGTGAACCGTGCCGCGGAACGTGACCTCGCTGCCGACTGCTTCGCAGACGCGCTTTACGGTGTCAACGTACTGACCCGCTTCATGAATCATTTCCATAATATTACGCCTCTCTGTTTACAATTTTCAGATAGAGTTATTGTAGCATGGATTTAATGCCGTGACAAGGTTTTACCAGTGAAATCCACGCTGTTTTGACAATTTTTCTTATCGTTTCAGCCTGCGGAGCACCGCCTGTACTTCCTCGCGGCCCTCACCGCTGACGATAATGCACACCGCATAAACACCTGCACCGACCACGACAGCCGCGCCAAGGCGAATGAGATTGCCGACCGGCAGCAGCGTGCATGCAAAGGCCGCCGCACCGCACAGCAGTGCCGAAACGATGATGCGCACCAGACTGACCGGTGCCACGCGGAACAGAAACCGGCTGCGCACGCGCACGCAGGTGATGATAAAATAGGACGCAAATGCGACCACCGAACCGAGCGCACCGCCCGTAAATCCGAGGGTTTTGAGCAGAATGACACTCGAAACCACCTTGATAACTGCTGCGATCGCGCTGTTCTGCAGAACGTGTACGGTGGACTGCTCCAGCTCATATGCCTTGTTGGCGTATTCGGTCAGGCCCATGAACAGCATGGCAAGCGCGGTATACGCGATGACCGGCGCACCGGCGGCATACTTCGCGGGGAACAGGAACCGGCTGAGCGGCAGCGCCACCGCAGTCAGACCCGCAACAGCAGGCACAGCGATCAGCAGATACAGCCGCACGCCCTGATCGAGCAGCGGCTTTGCCGCGGCTTTGCCACCCTCGCGCCAGCCGCGCAGCACGGCAGGATACACGCCGCGCATAATGCCGACCGAGATCATCGTGAACAGACCACTCGCGATCGAGTTGTTATTCGAGTAGTATGCGTACAGAATGTTGCCGTAAAAGCCGACAACGAGGTATTTGTCGATCTGGTTGAGCAGCGCCACCGAGATGGAAACGCCCATCAGCGGTACGCCGTATTTGAGGAACCTGTTCAGCAGCGGCTTGGAGAAATACTTCAGCCGCACAACAACCGGCAGGCTGAGCGCAAACACCGCACCGATGGCAGCTACACCGTCCGCAATAGTGTTGGCAAAGATAGCCGGGAACGGCGACGGATAATTCGACTTGCCGCCGACAAGCGCGAATGCAACCGCGAGCTTGAGCACCGCCGAGGTCAGCGACCACAGGATGGACGCTTTTACTCTACCGAGCTGAATCAGCGCCGCATTGAGCACCTGAAACGCCGTGTAGGTGCAGAACATCAGCGCACCACCCAGATAAACCGGACTTTGCGTCACAGCCGCCGTAATGCAGCAGCCGATGGCAACAAGCACGCACAATCCCACATAGATGGTAGAAACCGTGGAGAACAGGCCGCGTCCTTCATCGGCGCGGTACTCCTCACCGACATAACGAGTGGCGGAGTTCGCCATCCAGCCCGCGAGAATGAGGTAGAGCAGCTGTATCGTAGTGTTGGTCAGGTTGAACGCGCTGACCGCACCCTCCACAAAGATGTGAGAATACAGCGAGGAACACCCGATGACGAGCAGTCCCTCGACCACCTTGGCCGGCAGGAACAGCATCGCATCGCGTGTCATGGTATTTTTAGAGGACAAAAGAAAAACCCTCACTTTCCGTCAGATAAAATCAGTATACCATGTTCTGAGCAAAAAAACAAACTTCGTTTGCCAAAATACTGCCGAAAAAGACGACATTTACCGCGTCCGAGTTTTGCAATCCCCCTGTTTTCATGGTATACTGATTATACTTGTCAAGTGGAGGTATTTGACTTTGCGAATCATGCATGTAATGGGCGGCGGCGATGTAGGCGGCGCCAAGACCCAGATTATGAATACTGTAACCGGACTCAACCGCAATAACGATGTAATGCTCATCTCGTTCCGCGCAGGTCCGTTTGCAGATGAAGCGCGCGAGCGCGGCATTGATGTGCGCGTGATCGAGCGGCACAATCCATTCCGCGCGGCACGAACCATGCGCGACCTGGTAGATGCGTTCAAGCCCGACATTATTCACTGCCACGGCGGCCGTGCCAACCTGATGGGAGCCATGGTGCGCCGCAGCCGTCAGGTGCCGATCGTCACGACCGTGCACTCGGATTATCGGCTGGACTACCTCGGCAGTCCGCTCAAGCAGTACACGCTCGGCACGGCGAATGCCATCGCGCTGCGCTTTCTCGACTTCTATCAGCCGGTCGCAGATCGTATGGCGCGCACGCTCATCGAGCGCGGCTTTGACCCGGAGCGCATTGTAAAAATCTACAACGGTATGGATTTTGACCGTCCGAAGGGCGAATTTGACCGTGTTGCCTATCTGCGGGACACCTACGGAGCCGAGATCGAGGACGGCGACGTGCTGTGCGGCATTGCCGCGCGTCTGACCGCCGTCAAGGATATTGCGACCACCATCCGCGGCTTTGCCGCGGCGCTGAAATCCGCGCCGCAGCTGCGCCTGTTCATCGCCGGTGACGGCGAGGACGAGGATATGCTCAAAAAGCTGTGCGACCAGCTCGGCGTGCGTGAGCGCGTAACATTCTGCGGCTGGGTATCGCCGGTCATGCCGTTCTTCCGCGCGATGGACATCAACCTGCTGTCCTCGGTGTCCGAAACCTTCCCGTATTCCATTCTGGAGGGCGTTTGTGCCGGCTGTGCGACCATCTGCTCGGATGTCGGCGGCATGCCCGAGCTCATCGACACCGGCGAAAACGGCTATATCTTCCCGGTCGGGGACGATAAGCGGCTGGCGGAATATCTGGTCCGTCTGGGCAACGATGCCGAACTGCGGCAGAAATTCGCGGACGCGCTGTACGAAAAAGCCTCCCGCGATTTCTCGCGCGACAAAATGTGCGAACGTCAGATGGAAAACTACCGTCACCTGCTGGCACGGTTCCACCGTCCGAAAAACGAGCGCGAGAGCATTGTCATCTGCGGTGCTTACGGACGCGGCAACGCCGGTGACGACGCCATCTTAGAGGCCATCGTGCAGGAGATGCGCCAGCTCGATCCCGAACGCACCATCTGCGTTATGTCGCGCAGGCCGAAGGAAACGCGCCTGATCTACCGCACGAACGCCATCTATACTTTTAATGTGTTCTCCGTCCTGCGCAAGTTCCGTCATGCCGCGCTGTATATCAACGGCGGCGGCTCGCTCATGCAGGATGTTACGTCCACCCGCTCGATCTGGTACTACTGCTACACGCTGTACGCCGCCAAAAAGCGCGGCTGCAAGGTAATGATGTACGGCTGCGGCATCGGTCCGATCAACCGTCCGGGCAACCGCCGGATGGCCGCCAGAACCATTGATGCATCGGTTGACCGCATCACGCTGCGCGATGACAATTCCCGCGCACTGCTTGCCGAAATGGGCGTTACCCGGCCGGATATCCGTGTTTCCGCCGACCCGACCATCATTCTGACGCCGGCGCCGCGTGAAATCGTCAATATCGCCCTCGAGCAGAGCGGCATTGACCCGAACGGAAAGTATATCGGCTTCGGTCTGCGCAACTGGAAGGGTCTGGACACGGCTCTGCCCGAAATCGCGGCTGCAGCCAACTATGCCTACGAAAAGCACGGCCTGACGCCGGTTTTCGTACCCATCGAGTTCCCGAGCGACCTCATGCCCGCAGAACGCGTCGGCGTGCTGCTGCACTGCCCGTGGCACGCCGTGCGTACCCGACAGCCCATCGAAGTCACCATCGGCATCCTCTCCCGCATGAAAACCGTGGTCGGCATCCGACTGCATTCGCTGATGTTCTCCGCCGGTCAGGGCGTTCCGGTCGTCGGCATGAGCTACGATATCAAGGTGGACGGCTTTCTGAAATATATCGGCAGCCGCACCTGCCTGCAGCTTTCGTCCGTCAAGGCGGAGCCGCTGTGCCGCCTCATCGACGAGTGCGTCTCCGGTGCGCTCGATAACGAGGTGTACCGCACTGCGGAAATGCTGCGAGAAAGAGAATCCGAGAATGTGAAGGGTGCAGCGAAGCTGCTGAACATTTCCGAAAACTAAACCGTAGGGCGGGGTGCCCTACGATACATGATAAAACAATCCACTAAAGGGGTTATATAGATATGAAGAACCACATCGTCTGTCTTTCGACAACGAACTACCATCCTCTGCCGACGCGCAAGCAGAACGTGATGAGCCGTCTGCGCAACAGCGAAATCCTGTATTTTGATCCTCCGGTGTCCATGATCGCACCGCTCAAGGACAAAAAAGCCTCCGCATATATCGAAAAGTACAAGCAGCCCGGCGAAAAGGTCGAGGGACACGAAAACATCACTGTTTACGCACTGCCGCCGGTACTGCCGTTTTTCAACAAGTTCCGCTGGATCAACAAAATCAACCAGAAGCGGCAGGCGGCGTTCATCCGCGAAAAGATGCGCGAGCATGGCTTCGGTGACGAGACCGTGCTGTGGTGCTACTCGCCGTCCTCGTGCGATATTGTGGAACACCTGCCGCACTCCAAGCTGGTATATGACTGTGTAGACCGTCATTCCGCATACAAGGGCCACATCAATCCCAAGGTTGTGGACAAGATGGAATGCGATCTGGCCAAGCCTGCCGATCAGGTATTCGCAACCGCGGTCGGTCTGGCAGAGACACTGGAAAAAATCAACCCGACTACCCAGATGATCCCGAACGGCGCGGCTTACGAGATCTTCTCGCGCGTACAGACCGAGAAGGACACCCTTCCCTGCCCGGAGGACATGAAGGATCTGCCGCATCCGATCTACGGCTTTGTCGGCATGCTGCAGGAGTGCATCGACTATGCACTGATCGAAAAGCTGGCGAAGAGCCGTCCGAACGCGACGATTTTCCTGATCGGACGCACGCTGCCGGGTGTTGACCTGACAAATCTCAAGCAGTACCCGAACATCGTATTCCACGGTCTGGTGCCGCAGCCCGAGCTGCCCGCATATCTGGCGCAGATGGACGTCTGCCTGAACGTATTCCGTGCCGGTGCGCTCTCCAAGGACGTTTCGCCGCTCAAGTTCTACGAATATCTGGCAACCGGCAAGCCGATCGTTTCCACGCGCGAGCCGCTGCAGGTCGAAGATTTCAAGGATGTGGTCTACATTACCCGCAATCCCGAGATGTTCCTGCCGCTGTGCGATGCCGCTGCCAAGGAAAACCGTCCGGCATGGACGGAAAAACGCCTTGCCTACGGCGCGCAGTGCTCGTGGACCGAGCGCGTGCACCAGATGGAAGAGGTGCTTTATAAAAAGGGCGTTCTGCACGAAAGTGCAGAGGAGTAAAATTTATCTTTGGGCATTTACACGAATCCCGAAAAAAGCGGGTAAAATACTTGCATTAACAAGTTAAATTGGCTAAAATAAATATGTATCGTCACCGTTGGTTTTAAGAAAGAGGTGTACTCATGACCGGCAGCGTATTTTTGAACCAGACTGCAGCTGAACAGTTTTTCGTTCTCGGGCATTCGTGCATTCTCTCGGGCATCGGTGCACATAAATGAGCGATTATAGGGCACGGGTATACCCGTGCCCTCATTTGTTTTTGTAGGAGGAATAACAAATGAAAAAAGTTCTCGTTGTCATGGGATCCGACAGTGATCTCAAGGTAATGGAAAAGTGTGTTGACCGTCTGAAATCGTTCGATATTCCGACTGAGGTCCGCATCTGCTCCGCGCACCGCACCCCGGCAGCTGCCGAGCAGCTGGCGAAGAACGCGGCAGCCGAAGGCTTCGGCGTTATCATCGCGGCAGCAGGCAAGGCCGCACATCTCGGCGGTGTACTGGCGGCTTACACCACGCTTCCGGTAATCGGCGTGCCGATGGCCACCAGCGTGATGGGCGGCATGGACAGCCTGCTCTCCATCGTGCAGATGCCCAAGGGCATTCCGGTGGCAACCGTTGCGATCGACGGCGCAGACAACGCCGCCATCCTCGCAGCACAGATGATCGCCCTGTCGGATGACGCGCTGGCAGCAAAACTTGCACAGTTCAAGGCCGATATGGCAGCGGAAGTTACCGCAAAGGACGAAAAGGTTCGCGCTCAGTTCGCGTAATCTATATAGGTATCTCTGATACCGCATCCCCGCAAGGTAAAGGCATTGGTGCCGCTCCCATTGGCAGCTTCGATGTACAACCTGCAAACAACATTGTTTCAAATTAACACTACTTATACAAATGGAGGAATTGGACATGGAAAAGAAAGAACAGCTGTACGAAGGCAAGGCTAAGAAGGTATTCGCTACCGACGATGCAAATCTCGTAATCGTTGACTACAAGGACGATGCAACCGCATTCAACGGTGAGAAGAAAGGCACCATCACCGGCAAGGGCGTGATCAACAACGTAATGAGCAATCACATGTTCCAGCTGCTCGAGCAGCAGGGCGTGCCGACCCACTTTGTTGAGCAGCTCTCCGAGCGCGAGACCCTGGTAAAGAAGGTCTCTATTGTACCGCTGGAGGTCATCATCCGCAACATTTCCGCCGGTTCCTTTGCAAAGCGTTTCGGCGTGGAAGAGGGCATCGTATTCGACGAGCCGACCATCGAGTTCTCCTACAAAAACGATGAGCTTGGCGACCCGCTCATGAACGCTTACCACGCTATCGCACTGAAGGCTGCTACCCGCGAGGAGATCGAGACCATCAAGAACTATGCCTTCGCTGTCAACGAGGTGCTGAAGGCGTTCTGGGCCGAGTGCGGCGTGACGCTGGTGGACTTCAAGCTGGAATTCGGCAAGGTGGCCGACGGGTCCATCGTGCTGGCTGACGAGATCAGCCCCGACACCTGCCGCCTGTGGGACGCCAAGACCCATGAAAAGCTGGATAAGGACCGTTTCCGCCGGGATCTGGGCGGCGTGGAGGACGCCTACGCCGAGATCATGAAGCGTCTGCTGGATCACGATGCCCAGTAAATCTATGGCGTGCACGGATCTTGATAAGGCGGCTCCGGCTGCCGGCGATGACCGCCACCTCCACGAGGAATGCGGCGTATTCGGCATTTACTCCAATGTCACCGCCGATGTGGCCTCGTTAGCCTATTATGCTCTGTACGCCCTTCAGCACCGCGGGCAGGAAAGTGCCGGTATCGTTGTCAACGATGACGGCCTGTTCCGCTCCTGGCGGGACGTGGGGCTGGTCAGCGATGTGTTTCCCAAGGAGCGGCTCCGCTCTCTGGGGCTTGGAAACATCGCCGTCGGCCATGTGCGCTATGGCACCACCGGTTCGGACAACAAGCGCAACGTCCAGCCCATTCTGGTCAACCACTATAAGGGCCGCATGGCGCTGGCCCACAACGGCAACCTGACCAACTCCCAGGAGCTGCGCCTCCAGCTGGAGAGCCAGGGGTCGATCTTCCATACCACCACCGATTCCGAGGTCATCGCCTACATCATTGTGCAGGAGCGGCTGAAGCACGGCTCCATCGAGGAGGCGGTTTCCGCCGCCATGGACCGTCTGGTGGGGGCGTATTCTCTGGTCATTTCATCCCCCAGCAAGCTGATCGCCGTCCGGGACCCTCACGGCTTCCGTCCCCTGTGCATGGGGAGACTGAAGGACGGCAGCGTGGTGTTCGCCTCTGAAAGCTGCGGACTGGACGCCGTGGGCGCCAGCTTTGAGCGGGATATTCTGCCCGGAGAGATCGTGGTGGCGGACAAAAACGGTGTCAAGTCCGACAGATCCCACTGCGGCATCGCGCCCCGGAGACTGTGCGTTTTTGAGTTCATCTACTTTGCCCGTCCCGACTCCGTGATCGACGGCAGCAGCGTTCATGTGGCCCGTCAGCGGGCCGGTGCGTTCCTCGCGCTGGAGCATCCCGTGCAGGCGGACATCGTCATCGGCGTGCCGGACTCCGGTCTGGACGCCGCCATGGGCTACGCCCGGCAGTCCGGAATTCCCTACGGCATGGGCTTTATCAAAAACAAATACATCGGCCGCACCTTCATTCAGGGCAGCCAGAAGCAGCGCGAGAACAGCGTGCGCATCAAGCTGAACGTGGTGTCCAGCACCGTCAAGGGCAAGCGCGTGGTGCTGGTGGATGACTCCATCGTGCGCGGCACCACCTCTGCCCGCATCATCAAGCTGCTGCGGGATGCCGGTGCTGCCGAGGTGCACTTTATGGTCTCTGCGCCTCCCTTTAAGTATCCGTGCTACTTCGGCACCGATATCCCGGACCAGAAGCTGCTGGTGGCCACCGGCCGCACGCTGGAGCAGATCAACGAGGTCATCGGCGCCGATACGCTGGGTTACCTTTCCAACGAGCACGTTGTCCAGCTTGCCAAAAACGCAAAATGCGGTTTCTGCACTGCCTGCTTTACCGGCGAGTATGCCGTAGAGCCGGAAAGTGTGCTTTCTACCGATATTCACGACCGTCACCTGAACGACCGTCCCAAGGACGCCAAAAAGTTAGGAGAGTAAGAACATGGAAAAGAGCTATTCTGAAAGCTACGCCGCAGCAGGCGTGGACATTACCGCCGGTTACCGCTCTGTGGAGCTGATGAAGCAGTATGTCGCCCGTACCATGAACGAGCACTGCATCGGCGGCTTGGGCGGCTTTGGCGGCCTGTTTGAGCTGGACTGCACCGGTTACAAGCACCCGGTGCTGATCTCCGGCACCGATGGTGTGGGCACCAAGCTGAAGGTGGCCATGATCATGGATAAGCACGACACCATTGGTATCGACTGCGTGGCTATGTGCGTCAACGATGTCATCTGCGCCGGTGCAAAGCCGTTGGTATTTTTGGATTACATCGCCTGCGGCCGCAACGTGCCGGAAAAGATCGCCAACATCGTCAAGGGCGTGGCCGAGGGCTGCGTGCAGGCCGACTGTGCTCTGGTGGGCGGCGAGACTGCCGAGCACCCGGGCATGATGCCGGAGGACGAGTACGATCTGGCCGGCTTTACCGTGGGCGTTGTGGATAAGGAGAAGATCCTGAGCAACGAGACCATGGCAGCTGGTGATGTGATCCTTGCCCTGCCCTCCACCGGTGTGCACTCCAACGGCTTCTCGCTGGTGCGCAAGGTGTTCAACATCGATGCCGACCCCGATGTGCTGTTCTCCACCCCCGCAGAGCTGGGCGGCAAGACCCTTGGCGAGGCGCTGCTGGCTCCCACCAAGATCTACGTCAAGCCCGTGCTGAAGGTGCTGGAAGAGGTGCAGGTCAAGGGCATCTCCCACATCACCGGCGGCGGCTTCTACGAGAATATCCCCCGCAGCCTGAAGAAGGGCTGCTGCGCCCGCATCAACAAGGCAGATGTGCGCACCCCCGCCCTGTTCCACCTGATGCAGAAGGTGGGCGGCATCTCCGAGCACGATATGTTCAACACCTTTAACATGGGCGTGGGCATGGTGCTCACCGTGCCCGCCGAGCAGGCTGATAAGGCACTGGAGATCCTGCACGCCAACGGCGAGCCGGAGGCTTACCGTCTGGGCGTCATCGCAGAAGGTGAGGGCGTGGAGCTGTGCTGAACATTGC
>OLQC01002899.1_pt1 | contig 10745 bp, 10 predicted proteins | sample 1672471 | NCBI WGS metagenome assembly OLQC01 (sample SAMEA3136689, study PRJEB25190) | human gut metagenome | biome: human gut; feature: human-associated habitat; material: faeces | place: Austria | collected 2013
AAGGAAGGAAGCCGCCACAGCTATATGCTCTGGGAAAACGGCGTTTTCACATGGAAGGACGTGGAGACCGGCGAGATCTGGCGCACGGAGCGCATAGAGAAGTGAGCGGCGCGCCGGAGGCGGTGCGCGCGCGGCTCCTTGCGCTGCAAGACGAGAAAAACGCGCCCTTTATGGCAAAGCTCGTCCCGACGCTCCCGCCGGAGAGCGTTCTCGGCGTGCGTATGCCGGATTGCCGCTCGCTCGCCCGAGAGCTTTGCCGGGAACCCGACATCGGCCTCTTTCTCGCCGACCTGCCGCACCGGTATTTGGACGAGAACAACCTCCACGCGCTGATTTTAAACGAGGAAAAGGACTATGCCGCCGCCGTCGCCGCGCTCGACGCCTTTCTGCCCTACGTTGACAACTGGGCGACCTGCGACGCGCTGCGCCCGAAGGCATTCAAAAAGCACCCTCCGGCTTTGCCGGACGAGTGCCGCCGCTGGATAAAAAGCGGCGAGAACTATGCCGTCCGCTTCGGCATCGAAATGCTTATGACGCACTATCTCGACGCGGATTTCCGCCCGGAATATCTCGAAGAAGTTTCCATAATTAAAAGCAAATAATATTATGTAAACATGATGATCGCCTGGTATTTCGCCACGGCCCTCGCCAAGCAGTACGAAGCGGCGGTCCCGTACATCGAGCAGCGCCGCCTCGCCCCATGGACGCATAACAAAACCATCCGCAAGGCCATCGAAAGCTGCCGCGTCACGGAAGAGCATAAGGCCTATCTCCGCACGCTCGCTTTAAAGAGTTAAAAGGCATTTAGGTGCAAAAGGTATAGGGAACATCTATCATTTCAGGGGGGAAGGTAACCATGGTTAAGTTAATAAAAGGGAAAAATGACTTGGCAACGGTACGCCCCGATTTAGCAAAGGAGTGGCATCCAACAAAAAATGATGGTTTATTGCCGACTGACGTAACTGCGGGAAAAGGAAAAAAAGTATGGTGGCTTTGTCCGTTGGGACATGAATATCAAGCTACAATTCATGACAGAAATAGAAGCACCGGAGGCACACGATGTCCCATTTGCCGGGCAAAAGCGCAGACATCTTTTCCAGAACAAGCTATCCTCTTCTATGTAAAGAAACTATATCCTGATGCAGTTAGCAAGTATAAGGGTGTCTTTGAAAGAACGATGGAATTGGATATCTACATTCCTTCGATTCGATTAGGAATTGAGTTCGATGGAGCGCACTGGCACAATTCTTCGGACCAATTTGAACGTGAAAAAAAGAAATACGAAATATGCAGGACGCACCAAATCACACTTATTAGAGTTAAGGAAAAACCAGTATCACAGTGGAATGATGTTGCAGATGCAATTTATTATATTCCTAAAGCACCAAAGTACCCACAACTAGAAGAAACGATTAATGCAATATTGGATTCTATTGACCCGAACTCAAATATGTGGACAAGAAGGAATCCTATGTGTTTTCGCAGTACGGTCAGGGCTGATTTGGAACGAGACAGAGGGGAAATTTTAAGCTATTTAAGTGAAATCAATAACTCTTTGGCAGAAAGGCGTCCCGATGTGATTAAATTTTGGGACTTTTCAAAGAACGGAAGCCTATCACCTGACCAATTTACGATTAGTTCAAATCAAGTCGTATGGTGGAAATGCCCGGACTGTGGACATGAGTGGCAATGCAGTATCAACAGCTTGACTCGACAGGGAAGATATGGCTGTGCAGAGTGTTCTAAGAGTAGACGAGGAAAGTCATTTACAAAACAAGTGGTAAAGCGCGTAGGCTCTCTTGCAGAAACTATGCCTGATCTAGCAAAAGAATGGCATCCTACTAAAAACGGAGAACTATCTCCTAATGATGTGTCGGCAGGACGATTTCAACCAGTTTGGTGGCTTTGCCATAAGTGCGGATATGAATGGAAGGCAAGCCCTAATAATCGCAAGAAGGGCGTAGGATGCCCATGCTGTAGTGGGCGTGTTCCTAAAACCGGCGTGAATGATTTGGCAACTCTGTATCCCGAACTGATGAAAGAGTGGGATTTTGAAAAAAATACAGATTTGGATCCAAGTCAACTGCTTCCACGCAGCGGGAAAAAGGCCTGGTGGAAGTGCTCGCAATGCGGGCATGAATGGGAGACGATTATTGCTAACCGAACAAAAGGACATGGTTGTCCCAAATGCTCCAGACGAAACAAAAGGCGGCATTAAATAAACGCCCGGGAGTCTCTGAGTTCTCAGAGACTCCCGGGCGTTATCTTTTATCGATTTGGGCTGGCCAGATACCCCTCGAGCAGGAGGGTTGCCGCTACCGCGTCCACGTTGGCGCGGTGCTTTTTTTCTTTTTTTCCGGCGGCGTGGAGGATGGCGTGCGCCTCAATGGTGCTGCGCCGCTCGTCCCAGAGTATAACCGGCAGGCCGGAGGCCTCCTCCAGCAATGCCTTGAACTGCCGCGCCTTTTCCGCGCGCGGGCCCTCCGTGCCGTCCATGTTCTTCGGCAGGCCGAGCACGAACTTTTCGGCGTCACGCTCACGGGCGAAAAAGGCGAGCCGCTGCGCGAGCTTTTCGGCGTTCCATTCCTGAATGGTGAGCGCTTCTCCCGCAAGCGTGCCGGTGAGATCGGACACCGCAACGCCGGTGCGGGCGTCGCCGTAGTCTATGGCGATGATCCGTTTCATGGCAGGACCTCCTGTATAAGTCTTTTTCCTTACTATACCACACCGCAGCGCCCCGGCGCAATGCCCTCTCCGTTCGACGGCTTTTGCAGGACGCTTCTGCTATGCTCTTACCCGAAAAAACATTTCCCGCGGTTTTCCGTGGGGAAGGGAGGAAAGAGCATGAAGCGCCGGATCGCCTGTCTCACCGTATGTCTGCTCGCGGTTCTGCTGCCGCTGCGCGCGCTGGCTGCGGAGGAGACCGCCGCCGTACAGACGCGCGCCGGGGACTGGACGCCCTCACGCAGCGCCATGCCGGGCGAAGAGCTGCATTTCCGCGCCACGCTCACGCTGCGTACCGGCGAGAGCTGGACGGTACGCAGCGTGTTTTCCCCCGGCGTCGAGTTTCTCGCGCTCACGGCGGTCCGCGCCGACGGAGAGGGCGTCAACGCCTCGTACTATACGCTCGTCACCGGCGCGCGCTCGAAAGAGAGCGCCTTTGCGCTCCATCTCGCGGCACGCTTTTCCGCGCGGGAGAGCGTCTGCCTGACGGTCGAGTGGACGGCGCGGCTGGGCGACGGCTGCGTTACCGGCGCGGAAGGAAACCGCGTATTTCTCACCGCGGTGAGCGAGAGCGGCCAGACCGCAGCGAGCGGTAGCGCGGCGGTTTTCGCCTACGGCTTTTCCGTTTTCCGCGGTGTGCGCTTTGCCGATGCGCGCGTGGCGGATCATCCGCTGCCGTCCGCCTGCTTCCGGCTCTATTATGACGCCGCGGCGCGCGAGCCGGTGGCGTTCCGGGAGAATGGGGGCGCGTATCTCGCGTGCGCGCTCGGCTGCGGCCACACGCGCCATACCTACATCCTGCGCACCGCGGAGGACGGGTACGTCCGCATGGCGGGACTTCCCGCCGGAACGTATTATTTGCAGGAGTCGCGCCCGCCGTCCGGGTACGGCTGCGCCGCCGACATGCTGCGCGTGACGCTCACGGAGGACGGAGCGCTGGAAACCGATGCGTCCGAAGCGTCCGGCAGCACGGTCCTTCTGCTTGAAACGGCGCAGGAATCGCTGCCGGAGAACAAAACGCTGACCTTTTACCGCCGCGGCTGCGGCGTGATGGCCATGCTGTTCACCACCGTTCTGTGCGGAAAGCGGCGATATTGGTGAATCATTTTTTCTCCTTGGGCTTGAAGAGCACGGCGGCGAGATACCCGAAGAATATCGCCGCGGCGATGCCGCCCGCGGAGGCCGTCAGCCCGCCGGTGAACGCGCCGAGAAAGCCCTTCTCCGCCACGGCCTTTTCCACGCCCTTGGCAAGCGTGCTGCCGAAGCCCGTGAGCGGGACGCTCGCGCCGGCGCCCGCCCACTCGATGAGCGGAGCGTACACGCCCACGGCGTGCAGCACGACGCCGAGCACGACATAGCACGTCAGAATGCGCGCCGGGGTGAGCTTCGTGCGGTCAATGAGCACCTGCCCGAGCGCGCACAGCGCCCCGCCGACGAGAAACGCCTTGAGATAATCTGTCCACATAGTCCTTACCCCTTATCAACGTCCAGCACCACGGCATGACAGATGCCGGGGATGCTCTCGCCCTGCTGCGATGTTGTCGGCGACATGAGCGCGCCGGTCGCGGCAAAGAGCACGCGCGGCCAGTCGCCGCAGGTCATGCGCTGGAGAATGTGCCCGCAGAGCACCGATGCGCTGCACCCGCAGCCGCTGCCGCCGGCGTGTACATCCTGCGTCTCCGGATTAAAAATGAGCATGCCGCAGTCCGTGGAGCAGACGCCGAGATCCACGCCGTCCCGGAGAAAGAGATCGGTCAAGATTTCGTGCCCGATCTTTCCGAGATCGCCGGTGATGATCGCGGCATAGTCCGCCGGGGTGCGCCCGGTGTCGGCAAAGTGCGCGCGGAGCGTTTCATATGCTGCCGGAGCCATTGCCGCGCCCATGTTGTTCGCGTCCGTCACGCCCGCGTCGCGGATGCGCCCGGTCGTGACGTGCGTCACATAAGGGCCTTCGCCCTCGCTCGTGAGCAGCAGCGCACCCGCGCCGGTCACGGTCCACTGCGCCGTCGGCGTGCGCTGCCCGCCGTATTCAAGCGGGAGCCGAAACTGCCGCTCCGCCGAGCAGAAGTGTGAGCTCGTCATGGCGCACACGGTGTCGGCGTAGCCGCCGTCGATTGACATCGCGGCGAGCGACAGACTCTCTGCCATCGTGGAGCACGCGCCGTAAACGCCGAAGTAGGGGATGGGGAGATCGCGTGCGGCGAACGTTGAGCCGGCGCACTGGTTGAGAAGGTCTCCTGCAAACAGATACTGAATGTCCGAGGGCGGGATCCTCGCCTTGTCGCAGCAGAGCGCAAAGCACTTGGAGAGCATCACGCTCTCCGCCTTCTCCCAGCTCGACTGGCCGAAGTAGGAATCGTCGCTGATATAGTCGAACCATTTGCGCAGGGGGCCTTCGCCCTCCTTCTGCCCGACGACGCAGCTGCCCGCCGCAATGGAGGGCGGGTTCGTGAAGGCGACCGTCTGCCGCCCGAGCCGCTTGTTTTTCAGAAAAACCACCGTCTTTCCCTTTTTTCATAGCGTGCCCCGAAAAAGCAAAAAAATCCCTCCGGTATGAACCGGAGGGAGAAAGATATTTGATTTACGTGCGCCCGACGGACTGGTAGTTCCAGCTGAGCGAGTTTTCGCGAAGCATCATAAAATTATCGGTGTACATCTGGAGAAGCCAGTAGTTCATCTCGATCTCCGGGTCGCAGATGTAGATCTTGCCGTCGAGCGTGATCTCCGTCCAGGCGTGCGGCTGGTTTTCTATGCCGATGCTGCCGGAATAGGTGCGGGCGTTGTACCCGAGCCCGCGGGCGAGCGCGCAGAACGCTCCGGCGTAGCAGTAGCAGTTGCCCTTGTTCGTGCGGAAGATCGTGAGCGCCTCGTCAATGTCCCAGCCGGTCGCGCCGGAGTCGTAGTAGTTGCGCGTAAGGTACTGGAAGTCGTTTTTCACATGGTAGTAGATCGCTTTGAGATCGTCGAGCCGCGCGGCGTCCGGCGTCATGAAGTCGGAGAGCGTCTGCGCGACGTAGTCATCGAGCTCTGCGCTGCCGCTCGTATAGCGGCCGTTTTTATCGAAATACAGACCGTCAAATTCCGAATCGGTGAGAAAATACCCGTCGTCGCCGAGCCGGTAGAGATATCCGCCGAACCAGAGGAAGCCGTCGCGCGTCATGGATTCAAGAGACTCTTTCGTGAGCGTTCCGCTGCCCGCCGCGGCGAGCACTTCGGCAGATGCCCAGTGCGTCGGGGCGACGTCCGGATAATAGACGTCCTCCGCGGCGCTCTCTTTCCCGAGCAGCCGGGAAACGCTGTAAGCAAATTCCGCGCGCGTCGCATATTCACTCTCCGTTTCCGGCAGAGCCTCAAGCACCGGTTCGGCGGTCTCGGGATCGAAAAGCGTGTCCAGCGCGGTCTTTAGCTCCTCGCGCGTGAGCGCATCTTCGGGAGCGGCATCCAGACTTGCAAGCAGTGACGGATCGATACGCTCCTCCGGCGCGAGCGCGCGCAGCGCCGCGGCGCATTCCGCGTGCGTCATCGCGCTCTCCGGGCGGAGCAGACCGTATTCGCCGGGGAAGAGAAACGCTGCGCCGGCGTTGAGTACCGGCCGCGCCAGAGCGTAATATACCGTGTCCGTTTCGACCGGCGCTGCCGGATTGGCGCGCCTGCCGGTCTCATCCGTCCATGCGACGAGATACAGACCCTCGGGCAGCGCGGCGTCCGCAGCGGGCGAGCCGTCGAACGGGATGCTCTCGGTTTTTAAAACGTCGTCACCGAGACGGTATTCCACCGTGAAAACCGGCGTTTCCGTCGGCGCGGGCGTGGTCTCCGCCGCGGCGGGGGCGTTCGAGGCGAGCGGGGCAGCCTCCGCACGGTAGCCGCAGCCGTGGAGAGAAACGGCGGCGAGCAGCACGGCGGCGAGCGGCGCGAATCGGAATGTTTTCAGCTTCATGAAGACGGGGCCTCCCGGAATTGCTTTTTTACAGAATATGCGATACAATTATAATATTCCCGCCGCGTCGTGTCAAATACGCTCGCATTGCGGCGGCAACAGCGAGGAATGTATGAGAAAAAAAGCGAATAAAGAGAGATTGCCCCTGCTTTTCGCCGCGCTGCTCGGCGCGCTCCTATTGTCAAACTGCGGCTATCGCCCGGAGGGGGTCGAAGCCGTGCAGCCGCTTTCGGACGTACCCGCCGCCGCGGCGGCGCTGCCGGAGGAGACCGCCGCGCCGCAGGGGAAGACCTATACCGTGACGTACCGTGTGAACGGCGCGGAAACGACCGAGCTTGTGGCCGAGGGCGGCAGCGTGCAGAATGCGCCGGAGTTTATGGCAAGCGAAAACTGCGCCATCGTCGCCTGGAAAAACGCCAACGGCACAAAGGTGGACATCCGCACCGCGCCGGTATATGCCGACGCGGTGTATGAAGCCGTCCCCGGCCCGGCGCTCCGGCGCGAGGGGGCGTATATCGCCGCGGGCAACGACGGACTTTTCCACCCGCTCGATAAATTCACACGCAGCGACGCCGCCCGCGCCGTGTATGCGCTGCTCGATACGAAGCCGACCGGCGAGACGTTTTTGAAGGACGTCACGACCCACGCCAAGTGCTACACCGCCGCAACGACGCTTGTGACGGCGGGCTATATGACACTCAACGAGGGCCGGTTTTACCCGGACGTTGCCATCACCCGCGCCGATCTCGCGACGCTGCTCGAAAAGGTGTTCTCTCCCGCGGCGGTGGAGCGCGCTCTTGCCGGTATGACGGACGAAACGCCCTTCACCCGCGCCGAGGCTGCCGCGGCGATCAACGCGCTGCTGGAGCTGGACACGGCGGGGCTAGCAAACGCCCCGTACTTCCCGGATGTGGCCCCGAGCATGGAAAACTATGCCGCTGTGGAGCTGGCCGGGCAGAGCGGGACGATCTCCTGGCTTGACGGCGACAGAGCGGAGCCGGGCTTCCTCAATTTGGACGGATATCTCTACTGCGTCGGCGACGACGGGTATTTCCTGCGCGACACGATGGTCGGCACGCTGTACTTTGACATCTCCGGCCGGTATACGAGCGGGGACGATGCGCTCGATACGTTCGTTGCCGATATTGTCGACGCAAACACGAATGCCTCCATGACCCGCGAGGAAATGCTGCGCGCGGTGTACGAGTATGTGCGCGATCACTATCTCTATCTCAAACGCAGTCTCTACGAGGTCGGCGAGACCGGCTGGGAGATCCCCGAGGCGCTGCTCATGTTCCAGAGCGGCAAGGGCAACTGCTACAACTTCACCGCCGCGTTCTGGTCGCTCGCGCGCGGCATCGGGTTTGACGCGGTGTGCTACAGCGGTCTCGTCGGCGTCGGGCGCGACCCGCACAGCTGGGTGGAGATCACATTCGACGGCGTCCCGTATGTGTTCGATGTGGAGACCGAAATGTCCTACCGTCTTGTGAACGACTACATAACAAGCATGTACTGGAAGACTTACGAGGAGGTCGCGGCGTGGAGCTACGTCCGCACCCCGGAGGAAGCTGCCGCCACCGCGCCGGAAACCGCGGGCTAACGGGACTTGCCGCCGCATCCAGGAAAAAATATACCGGCCGTCTGCCGGAATGAACGAAGCCCGAACGGAGAAAATTTCCGTTCGGGCTTTAATTATTATACAGATGTAGAAAATAAGCATTCTGCACAAATTATAATATAAAAATTGAAAGCATTTTTCTTGACCAAACAAAACCAATATGATAAATTTAATTCATATAGGGAGAAAAATCACAGACAACGCGCCCCCTAAAACAAAGTAAAGAGGTGTATTGCGTGAAAGACCTTAAGCATCTGATCTATTTTGAGAATCTGCTTCAGGATGCACACAACGAGCTTGTCGCACAGGCAGTACAAGAGGGAGACTATGCGCTGGGCTACAGCTGCTACTACATCCCGGAAGTTCTGCTCAACCTTCCCGGCTGCTTTTCTTCCCGGCTCCGCGCGCCGCGCTGCACATCCACGGATGTCGCCAGCTATTACATGACCAACCGCACCTGCCCCTATGCCCGCTCCCTTCTCGAGCGCGCCATCGAAGGCGGGTACAACTATCTCAACGCCCTTCTTGGCGCGGAATGCTGCGCGACCATGGAGCGCATGGAGGAGCATTTCTTCCTCATCAACCCGGTGAAGAATGAGAAGTTCTTCGTCACGCAGATCGACCCGCCCATGAAGGGCGACGAGACCAATCTCAATTACTACAAGGCGCAGCTCAAGCTCAAGGTCGTGGACAAGCTGCACGAGGAATACGGCATCGACACCTCCGAGAACGCCATGCGCCGCGCCATTGATGACCATAACGAGATCAGCCGCATCATCACCGAGATCGGCAATTTCCGCAAGGCGGATAACCCCAGCATCACCGGCTACGAGTTCCACGTCATCCAGCTCGTCAGCCAGGTATGCCCGCACCGGCTCATCCTGCCGTATCTGGCCGAGACGCTCGAAGAGCTGAAGACGCGCGAGCCGGAGCCGAAATTCCCGTTCCGCGCGAGAGTTGTCCTCGTCGGCTCGGAGATCGATGATCCGGAATTCACAAAGCTCATCGAGACCTGCGGCGCCATGGTCGTGGCCGACCGTTACTGCTTCGGCTCCTTCCCCGGCCGCGAACAGATCGAGATCCGTGAGGGGGAGACCGCCTTCGATGCGATCTGCCGCCACTATCTGCACTGGAACCAGTGCGCGCGCTTCATGGACGGCATGAAGATCGACCAGCGCCACAGCGAGGTCAAAAAGCTCGCGGACGAATTCAAGGCGGACGGCGTGATCTATGAAAACATGAAGTTCTGCGAGTTCTGGAGCTACGAAAAAATCCTCGCGCACCATATTTTCACGAACGAGCTGGGCATCCCCACCTGCACCATCGAGAAGGAATACGCTCTCGGCGCGGTGGGCCAGCTGCGCACCCGCTTCCAGGCGTTCATCGAATCTCTGGAGATCAAACAGATACAGGGAGGCAAGTGAGATATGAAAGCAATGGATAAGCTGATCGCGAAGATCGACAAAAAGCTCGAGCGCTTTGACCCCATCTGGCAGGCCGAACACGGCACCGGCGGCCAGAGAACGCGCTATTACGATAAGACCGGCGTTGCGAAGTGGCGCGAATGGCGCGGCGTGAAGGACACGCTCTACGACTATACGCAGTGGCTCAACAACCTCTCGAGCATGGTGCAGATGGTGGCGTCCGCTCCCGTCTCCTGTCTCAAGGGCTTCTGGGAATACCGCTGGATGGGCTCGTATCTCGGCACGTTCATGTTCATCGACCGTCTGTTTGAGGGCTACCGCGGCTATGAGCTGCGCACCGCGCACACGAACATGCACGCCATCGTACAGAGCCTTACCAAGCGCATCGCGCTCGTCCTCTCCAACGACAAGCGCCTCGGCGGCGGCCCGCGCAGCGACGATTTCCTCCCCTTTGACGAGGTGCTGCCCCCGCTGTTTCTGACGGGCTTCAAGGAGCTGATCCCGTTCCCGCTGCAGACGCTGCCGGAGTTCATCATCTGCGATGTGGACCAGCACATCGAGCCGTACTATATCGATGTGGCCGAGTCCTTCGGTCTGGCGGCGGACGTGTGCTCGCGCTGCGCCGCGGAGACCGGCGTCGCTATCGACGATGCGTTCCCCATCATCGGCAAGGCGTTCCTCACGACGAACATGCCGTGCAACGCCTCCGAGTGTACCTCCATGATCCAGCGCCGCCGCGTGGCGCTGCCGGACTTCCCCGTAACGCTCGCGATGATCCACAACGAGCCGGGCGCGCACCCCTATTCCACGCAGATGCTCAAGGACGCCATTGCCTTCGTCGAGAAGGAATACGGCATCAAGTATGACTGGGACGAGCTGTTCAAGTACGCCCGGCTTATGAACGAGCAGAACACCATTGAGCTCGAAAAATGGGACTACTTCAAGACCCCGTATTCCGCGCTCGTCGGCATTGCCGAAACGCTCTACCGGCTGTATTCGTGGGCGTCCGTCAACGGCACCGACCCGTATTTCAACAAGGTCG